>WNGB01014495.1_pt1 | contig 11157 bp, 10 predicted proteins | sample 5400681 | NCBI WGS metagenome assembly WNGB01 (sample SAMN13153367, study PRJNA577476) | soil metagenome | isolation source: 115 cm soil or saprolite under grassland replicate 2 | place: USA:California | collected 2016-06-15 | reverse complement strand
TGATTTCGGCGATGAGGACCGCGCGTTCCGCACCCGACAGGCGCTCGGGGCCGGTAGCGTTGTAGATCGCGCCTGCATGGCCGTCGCCGATCAGGATTCCGGCTGCGGCGGCCGCCACGTCACCGCGCGCAACGAAAGCAACCCGGTTCTCGGCCAGCCCGGTCAGCACGCCCTGGTCCAGCGCCGCCTGCGCCTGCTGCACGAGAGCTTCGGCATAGAAGTTCATACGCAGGATGGTCCAGGCCGGCGCCGTGGCGATAAGATGCTGCTCGCCCCGCCAGTAGGAGGCGCCGAGCGCCGGCTCCTCCTCCTGCCGCGTGCCCGCTGCCGACATGAAGACGATATGCTTGACGCCCGCCCTCACGGCCGCGTCGATGGCAGCGACGTTCTGCGCCCCGCGCTTTCCGGGTTCCGGATCGACGGTCGAGATGATGAGCAGACGATCGAGACCCGCATAGGCCTCCGCAAGGCTTTCGGGCCGGTTGTAGTCCCCGAATCGTCCCTGAGCCGGTCCAGAGACGGTTTCGGGCGTCCGCGTGATAGCCACTACCTCGTGTCCGTCGGGACGCTGCAGCAGTTCCGAAACGACGGCTCTGCCCAAATGGCCGCTGGCGCCACTCACACCGATTTTCATGTCAACCTCCAATAATTCTCTAACGAACAAAGTTTTCCCACACTTGCGCTTGTTTTGACCGCGTTTGCGGGCAAGCGCCGCCGCCGACGAGTATTGAGTTTCCGGCGACCTTCGCCGTGATCTCAATTACGGGCTTTACGGGCTCGCGTGCGCCTGTAGCCTCTCGGCGAGGAAAGCACCGATGGCATCTAGCGCCTGTGCTGCCGCCTTCAATCTTCCGATGCTTCCGGGAAACCCATGCGGCATCCCCATCCACACATCAGCTCGGGCATCGACGCCTGCGGCAACTGCACGCTCAACATATCGGAGCGAGTCGTCCAACAGCACTTCGTCGTCACCGACGTGAATGCGGGTGGAAGGCATGCCGGAGTGTCGACCGTGAAGGGGCGAAGCCAGTGGATGTCTCGCGTCGGCGCTCCCCAAGTAGGAATGCACGAGTTCCGCGACCTGCGGGCGAGTAAAAAGGGGATCGGCATCGGCGCGCGTCTCGTAGGTCGCGCCCGAAAGCGTTAGGTCGGTAACCGGCGACAACACAGCAACTCCGACAAGAGTCGCGTTGATGGAGGCGGCTTCGCCGGTAACGCGCGACGCGAGTACGAGTGCCAGATTGCCTCCAGCGGAGTCTCCCGTAAGAGCAATCCGATGAATGTCCCTCTCGGCAAGACCTTGGTAACATGCCAACACATCGTCCGTGGCCGCCGGAAATGGGTGTTCAGGAGCAAGCCGATAGTCCGGGATAAACGCCCTCGCGCCCGCTCTCGCTGCAATATGCCCGACAAGATGGCGGTATGCTTTGGCGGAGCCAAAGTTAAACCAACCACCGCGCAGGTGGACGATCGCCTCGCTCGACCGCCAATCCGCCGGATGTACCCAAAGTCCCGGTACGCCGCCGAGGGTGTCTGCTTCGAATGTCACGTCGTCGCGCGGCAGTACGCTCTCCATGAGAGCGTCGAACTGTCCGCGGGCTTCGATTCCTGGTCGCGCGCCCTTGCTGGAGCTGACCATGGCGCGCATGGCGGTGGTGATCGCTGCGTCTTCGGGATCGAGCGGATGTATATTGGTCATTTTGGGTCCTCCATCTTGGCGGTCGAGCTTGGCGCCGGGTGCATTGCGATTCAGATCGGGTATTGGCGCTGCCCGCTGTGCGAGTTGATCCAAATCACGTCGCTGAAATCATCCAGGCTACGCGGTCCTGTGCGGCCCCAGCCACTGTCGCGAACTCCGCCCATCGGCGCGTGAATCTCGTCGTTGACGGTCGGTGAATTCACATTCACGATGCCAGCGAGAACCTTTGGCGCCATCTCGAATGCCTTGTAGGTATTCCCGGCGAGAATCGAAGAGGTGAGGCCGTACATGGTGCGATTTGCGGCGGCAATCGCGTCTTCCGGCGTATCCACCACTTCAACCACCACGACCGGTCCGAAGGTCTCTTCGTTGGCGATTGCGGCATCCAGAGGGACGTCAGTCAGAATCGTGGGGTAATAAATCTGTCCATCGTACTTCGCGCCCGTGTGGGCCTTGGCTCCCCTCGCGACGGCTTCCTTCACGCGGTAATCGATGAGCTTTATGGCGTCACGCGTAATGATGGGACCAATGATGGTTTTCGGGTTCAGGGGATCGCCTGCCGGCAGGGTGTTGGTCCGAGCCACAAACTTGCTGAGGAACTCTTCGTAGATCTTGCGCTGAATAATGATTCGGCGGGTATTGAGACAGATCTGGCCTTGATGAAAAAATGATCCAAAAGTCGCGGTGCGGACAGCATAGTCCACATCAACATCGTCGAGAATAATTAGCGGGTTGAAACCGCCCAGCTCCATCACGGTCCGCTTTAAGAGGCGACCAGCGCGCTCCGCCAGCATCCGTGCCGTCTTGACTCCGCCGATCAGATTGATGACTCGAACTTCGGGACGATCGAAGAACTCGTCCGCAATGGCGCCCGCGGCTCCGGGCGCATGAGTCACAACATTAATGACCCCGGCAGGGAACCCGGCTTCATCTGCGACCTCGGCGAGCATGATTCCTGCTGAGACGGGAGCGAACTCAGATGGCTTGACCACGACGGTGTTTCCAGCGGCCACCGGCGAGATAACCGCACGCCAGGACAGGACGTTGGCGCCGTTCCATGGCGTGAAACTGGCGACCACGCCCAGCGGACGACGCAGGCCGATCGAGTGCGTGCCTGGTAAATTGGTTTCCAGAACCTCGCCTTTGGGCAAGTACACCCAACCTGCGACCTGCTGGAGGGTCGCAGCGACCAGGTCCTGTTGGAATGTAGCGAATGAAATGGTGGACCCGGTCTCACGCGCCAGCACTTCAGCGATCTCGCTTCGGCGGCGCTTGACGATCTCTGCGGCCTGCAGGAACAGGTGCGCTCTCTCCGCCGGCGCGGTTTGCGACCATCCCGCGAATGCCTTTGAGGCGGCATCCACGGCGACGCGCGCATCCTCGCGCGAACCTGCTGCGACACGGGCAAAAAGGTCCCCGCTGTAGGGCTCGTGTACTTCGAAGACCTGATTATCTGCAGCTTTTCGCCAGCGGTTGTCCGCGAAATAGCTGTACTCTTTCACATCGATTTGCGTGGATATCATAAGCATTACCGGTGCGGCGCGACGCACGAACGACTTCAATTACGCCAGTCACAAAGGGCAACAACGGTCCCAGGCCGATCGCGTCGAACAGCCCGACCATCGCTGGCGCTCCGGCCAATTTGGAGCCACCGGCGTTCAAGAACGGAAATCTTTATCGCAAACTCTCTGCCAATCGTCATGGACTGCAAACGAACGGGTAAGACAAATTCAGCGACAGATGTGAACTGCGAAAAGAGGTGGATTTGGTGAAATTTGGTGGTTTTAGTGGTTCTGGTGGTTCTGATCAGTTTTCAGCGAATACTTGAAACGCTTCTTATTGATTTGTAAGGCTTTGATTCTATGGTCGAGAGTGGACGGCGGAATTCCCAGCTTAGCGGCCGCCCCCGACGGTCCCCAAACCCGCCCTCTGGTCTCGGCCAGCGCCGCCTCTATGATCTCGCGCTCGCTGCGGGGCTCAACGCCACTTTTAGAGTGTACCGACGCTTCAATCCTAGATGCTGGTGGGAACGTTTCTTTTGAAAGCCACGATTCGTCAACGGAAAAAACTCCGCCGGAACTTAAAATCACGGACCTCTCGATGATGTTCTGTAACTCACGAATGTTCCCAGGCCAGTCGTAAGACCGCAACAGGGCCAGCGCCTTCTTGTCGATCGAGCGGATGTTCTTGCCCGCCCGCTTCCCGTAGCGTTGCACGAAATACTCAATCAGCATTCGCAGGTCGTCTTTCCGTTCTCGCAGCGGTGGCACTTCAACGGGAAATACATTCAGCCGATAAAACAGATCCTGGCGGAAGGTCCCATCAGCGACAGCGGCTTTGAGATCGCGATTTGTAGCAGCGATAACGCGAACATCGACATGGATCGGTTGCCTTCCGCCGACTCGTTCGAATTCTCGTTCCTGCAACACCCTCAGTAACGCGACCTGAGTGTCGGGCGAGAGTTCGCCGACCTCGTCCAGAAAAATCGTTCCGCCGTCGGCGAGTTCGAAACGGCCAAGCCGCCTTTGGGTAGCTCCGGTGAAGGCGCCCTTCTCATGGCCGAACAACTCCGAGGGGATGAGGTCACGGGGGATTGCTGCACAGTTCACGCTAACGAACGCGCGGGAGGTCCGACCTGATCGTCGGTGGATGGCTCGCGCAACAAGCTCTTTGCCTGTTCCCGTTTCACCCGTGATCAAAACTGTGGAATCAGTTGGCGCAACTTTGGAAATGCTCGAGAGTACAGTTTGCAAAGCAGGGGAGGTTCCGACAATCTCCTCAAACATCGAAGTTTCATCGATCTCTTCACGGAGAGCGGCGTTTTCCCGCTGCAATCTTTCCTCGGCTCTCTTGCGGTCTTCAATATCTGTACACGCTACATACCAACGCGTGATCTGTCCCTTGTCGTCGCGCACCGGATTGTAGCGAGCCAGAAACCAACGATAACTTCCATCACCTCTGCGCACCCGTAACTCCAGCTCGTAAGCAGAACCGATTGACCAGGCAAGCTCCACAGAAGTCTTCAGCCGTTCCCGATCGTCAGGATGAATTTCAGCGCCGATGCTTCTCTGCCGCCACTCATCAAGACTGATGCCGAGGTAATCGAGCGCGCCGCGGTTAGCGTAGATACGTTCGCGGTTGGATCCGGTTACCGCAATGAGTTGAGGCGCGGAGTCCAGCACCTGCTCAAGTTCCTTCTCTCTTTCCCGAAGATGATGCTCGCTCCGGCGTAGTTCTTCTGTTAATTGCTCTTGCTCGGTAACATCCATCCCTGTGCCGACAAACCCTTGACACGGCGCGCCGGGAGTCGCGGCGGTACCGACGCAACGCACATGACGAATCTCTCCATCTGGCCGAACGATCCGTTTCGTGAAGTCGAAGCTGCGATGGTCTGCCAACATCTTCTGAATTGCTTGTGCGACGAACTCCCGATCCTCCGGGTGTACGAGCGCCATATATTCTTCCACTGTTGGCGCCTTGCGGTTCGGATCAAGCCCATGAATCCGGAACAACTCGGGAGACCAATAGTCGAACCCAGCAGCATTGAAGGCCCAGCTACCCATATGCGCAAGGCGCTGTCCCTTCCCGAGGTAGAACTCGCTTCTTTGCAGCTCTTGGGCACTCCGCTGTAATTCGGAGGTTCGTTCCGCCACCTTAATTTCTAGTTCGTCCCGGGCCGTGCGAAGCTCTTGCTCCCTATCGCGCAGCACTTTTTGGGCGTTGCGCAGCTCGTTGATAAGATGCGCGTTCCGAAATGCCGTAGCGGCGCTGTCCGCAGCCACCGAAAGCAACTGCTGATCAGTCTGGTCGGGAAAATCCGAGCGATAAGACGCTGCGGCAACGAAACCACGGTCGCCGTTTACACCGATAGGAATCACGATACCGCAGAAGGATTCGTCGGGACCGCTAATTTGGTTCACTACTTCCTTGCGAGAAATTTGGCCCGAAACAGCGACCCGCTGCTGCAGCCATTCCGGAAATGAACTCCAAGCGTCGCCGCGGATAGCCTCGACGGCATGGCGCATTTCGGGATCGCACAAGCGCACAAAGGCGAAATCAAGGCGCAGCGATTCGATCAGCAGATCGGCCAGCTCAGTAGCGAGAGCCGGTGGTTCTCTTCCGACCCACACCTCCGGGATGGCCGAAAGCGCCAAGAGATCCCTGACCGTTGCACGTAAACGGACAACCTCAGCGGAGTGATCCATGATCATTTGAGCCGTTCACTATCCTGCGGTCATGCGAGCTGACCGTCGTTCACGCATTTCCTCGAGAAACTGGTCGGGAGGGACGAAAAAGGGGTTCTCCCGCAGCAGCCCACCAATAATTACGAGCGGGTGTGTCCGGATGATGTCCATCGCCACACTCGCGCTAAATTTGGACAGATCGTAGTTACAGATCACCGGATCGTTGTACTTGGAGAGAACATGATTGAGGCGAGCCTCATATTCCACTAAGTTGTTCACGGCTGGTTTGTCGAGAAATAACCAATCCATATGATGTCCCACCAATCTAGTACGCGTGTAGCCGGAAGCTGCGCCCGATTGGATTAGGTTTTCGACTGAAGCCAGCATCGCATCCTGGTCGAACCGGTGATCACGCACATACATGTCGGTCCACGGGAGCACCTCCAGCCGGCCAGTGTCCATCAACTCTTGCACATTTATACCTGCATCGGTGAGCCGCTTCAAATACGCTTCCCGATTCTCAGAATCTACGATGTGGGTAGCCTTTTCACCCCGATCGAAACCACCTTTGTAGAACGAGCGAAGCACCCGGTGCTCCTCGTCCATGGTGTTGAAAAAGGCGCAAACATGATTTTGCCCAGCGAGATCGACCCCGGCGAGCTCTACTGAACGCTCGTTCGTTGCCATATATTCTCTCCCTTTGTGTTGTTTTAGATCGGACAAAAGTTACAGCGTCAGCCATATTTAAATCGGCGCTTATCGATTTTCAAGGCTTTGATCCTGTCTTCAAGAGTAGAGGGCGACATCCCAAGCTTGACCGCGGCGCCCGATGGTCCGGAAACCCGCCCTCTGGTCTCGGCCAGCGCCGCCTCAATAATCTCTCGCTCGCTGCGGGGCTCAACGCCACTCTCAAAGTGTACCGACGCTTCAATCCTAACTGCTGGTGGGAATGTTTCTCTTGAAAGCCACGATTCGTCAACTGTAAAAACTTCGCCGGAACTTAGAATCACGGACCTCTCGATGATGTTCTGTAACTCACGAATGTTGCCTGGCCAGTCGTAAGACCGCAACAGAGCCAGCGCCTTCTTGTCGATCGAGCGGATGTTCTTGCCCGCCCGTTTCGCGTAGCGTTGCACGAAATACTCGACCAGCATCAGAATGTCGTCTTTCCGTTCCCGCAGCGGTGGCGTCTCGATGGGAAATACATTCAGCCGATAAAATAGGTCCTGGCGGAAGGTCCCACCCTCAGTAACGCGACCTGGGTGTCAAGCAAGAGTTCGCCCACCTCATCCGCCGAGAAAGTGTTCACGATCATCTGGATGAACGAGATCAATGCGAGACTTGGCTCGCCATTTGTCGATGTTGACACCGAAGTAATCGAGCGATACGCGATTAGCGTAGAGTGGACTTCCATCAGGTCCAAATACACCGAGGTGCTGCGGCGTGAGGTCTAGAATCTGCCGGAACTCCCTCTCTCTTTCCTGGAGATAATGCTCGCTCCGGCGTAGTTCCTCTGTTAATTGCTCTTGCTCGGTGACATCCATCCCTGTGCCGACAAATCCTTGAAACGTCCCGCCGGGAGTCACCGCAATACCCACGCAACGTACCCGACGAATCTCTCCATCAGGCCGCACAATCCGTTTCGTGAAATCGAATCCGCGATGATCTGCCAACATCTTCTGAATTGCTTGCGCGACGAACTCCCGATCTTCCGGGTGTACGAGCGCTAAATACTGTTCTACTGTCGGGGCCTTGCCGCTCGGATCAAGCCCATGAATCCGGAACAACTCTGGAGACCAATAGTCGAATCCAGCAGCGTTGAATGCCCAGCTACCCATATGCGCAAGGCGTTGTCCCTCCGCGAGGTAGAACTCTGCTTGTTTCCGTTCTTCAATGTCGAGATTGACCCCGATCCAATATAGTAGAGTTCCATCGCTCGCCCGGACGGGTTCCGCGCGACTGAGAAACCACCGATACCCTCCTTCAGCGTTACGAACGCGAAAACTCACCTGGCCGGCGCAGCCCGTACGTAGACAGGTGGACCAGACTATGCGTGTCTCTTCGTGGTCGTCCGGATGTAAAAAGGGGATATGAGAATCCCACTCTGCGCCAGTATCGATGCCGACCCGGAGAGGATGGTCTTTCGGGAGACCAAGGTAATCCGAACCTCGTTCATTCATGAAGGTGAGCGCGCCGGACGGGACAGCATACCAGGTTTGCGCCGGAATCAGATTAAGAGCGACTTGTAATTCTGCTCGAGGCGGTGGACGTCTCTGAGTAGTGCTCTCTACGTAGTCAACCATGAGCATCCAACTCATCAGTAGGGAAGAATCTGTATCTGAAAGCCTTTTGAACTATCACCAAGATATTTCACATCAGTTTACTGGGTTTTGTAAACACTAAAGGCCCCGTCATCTGGAGGACGGCCGAAAGCCCCGGCCCGCCGAACGCGCCGAAGAGTTTCTGCGCGCCGTGCGCCATGAAGATTACGCCGACAAAGACGCGGGCGACGAGAAGCGCCCAATCAACGACAGAACGATCACGACCGGTGATCGAGAGTCTGACCCGGTGGGCCGAACGGCGGGTGAAAGTTGGATCAAATCAGACGCGGAGCGGCGCGGTCACCCATTCGCGCAGCCACTCCGGTTCGATTTGATTTTGGACCAGCGTATCGATCACGCGGTCGGGAGCGCCTAAATCGTTCCATCCCGAAGTGGCGTCCGACGCCACCAGCAACCGATGCGGCTTCAAGCTCAGCACATCCTTCGAGAAATCTATCGTGTCCAGGTCACGATAGGAGCCGTCAATGTCGTCATGCGCAAGCGCGCCCGCAATCTTGGCCACGGCATCCGGGGCTGTGGAGCTAAGCAATTTCAGAAACGCGCCTGCCTGGCCTATGGTGACGAAGGTGTTCCAGAGGCCGCCGCCTCTCATCAGTTCGCGCGCCTTCGCGAGAGGAGGTTTCTCCCAATAACGACTCACTCTGAGCAACGGAGTTCGGCCTCCGTTCGTAACGGACGCTCCCGGCTCAATCCACCCGTACTCGACCTCCGGCCATCGCGGCTTGGCGCCTATCAGAATAAGTGACTCTGTGTGCTTTCTTGCTGCGCCGATGGCCGATTGAACCGTCGCAGCAAACGCCGCGTCGTCCGCGAAGAAGTGGTCGGACGGAAAGAAGGCGACGATCGCATCTGCGTCATGTTGCAAGACTCGAAGGAGCGCCACGATGATGGCCACCCCGGTTCCCCGGTTCCCCGGTTGCGCCACGACTTTGGAGGCGTCAGCGTCGGAGAGTTCCTCTTTGTAAAACGCCTCGTGCGCCCTGGTCACGACGAACATAGTTCGATCCTCGCGGAAGATCGGGCGGAGGCGTTCCCTCGTGTGAGCGAGCAAGCTCCTGCTCCCGAAGATGCGGCAGAATTGCTTCGGCCTTGAGTCGCCCGCGACCTTGAAGGTCAGGCTTTGAAGGCGTGTCCCGTCGCCTCCTGCCAGCAGGACGGCCCAGGCGTCTGAGCGGTCTCGCTCTGCGGCTATGGAGTATTTCATTTCAACCATCCCTTAGAGCGCCACATTCGAAGCTATGTCTGTAGCGGTGGTGGAAATTCGTTTAAGAGCGCTGTAAACGCCGTCAGGCCTGGTCAGTGGCATCTCATGGCCTGCGCCCTTTAGCGCCACAAGCTGCGCCTGCGGAATCCCCTCCTTCAGTCTGTATGCGTTCTCTTTCGGTGAAACAATCTGATCCTGATCACCTGTGACAATCACCACAGGCATGCGCAGCTCACCGTAGTGTCTGCTCATTCTGCGCAGGCTCGTGTTGAGCGACCATTCGTCTTCGAGATAGGCGAGCAGTTGCTTGCGTCCGATGCTGGACCGATAGGAGGTTCTTCCTCCGTTTGTTTTTTGCTGTTTTAGGCGAGATGAGCCGCAATCTGTTTCGATTGCGTGGTAGCCAAAGCGAGCGCCTTCTCCGGACCTATACCGCTCATCGCCATGCCTTCGACACGCACGACATCCACGTCGGTGATGCCGATGAACCCGAGGATCGCGCGGAGATACGGCTCATGAAAATCGAACGGCTTGGCCGGGCCATTAGAAAACACGCCGCCACTCGCCAGCGCCAAGACCGCGCGCTTGCCGGTAACAAGCCCCTTCGGCCCGTTGGACGTGTAGGAAATGGTGCGTCCGGCGCGCACGACGTGGTCAATCCACGCCTTGAGCGTTGAAGGTATGGTGAAGTTGTGAACGGGCACGGCGAGCACGACCACATCGGCTTCCAGGACTTCATTGATCAGCGCATCGGAGTAGGCCAGCGCCTTCACCTGCTCAGGCTCGAGCGCTTCCGGTTGCGCCTGAAGCGCGCTGACAAACGCCGGCCCAACGTGAGGCGGCGGGTTTTCGCCGAGGTCGCGAACAACCACTTTCGCCCCTGGAAGCGCGGACTGCTTTCGATCAACAGAATGTTTTGCATTGTTGTTTTCCTTTCGAGCGGCAATTCCACGACGCGCCGGCCAGGCCGGCTTGGCGCGCCGGTAACGAGCAATACAGGTTTCTGCTTCATGTTCCTGCCTTATCTCAGTGAGTCAGGCCGCCGATACCACGCCACAGCCGCTGTGATCAGCAGGAGCACGAGCGCGGGGGCCGCGCTGCCGCCGATGATGAACAGATGAGTCGCAACCGCGCCGACCATCGTCGCCGTGAGCAACGCCGCGCCAATACCCACTGTCCTGGGAACCAGCAACAGTATCGCGCAGATCACTTCGAGGCCTCCGGTGAAGTACCGGAACCATTGGCCGAGTCCGATCTTCTCGAACATGGCGACGTGCATCTCCGCGCCGGCCAGTTTCGTCGCGCCAGCCATCAGAAACGCCGCCGCCGCCAGCGCCTGCAAAGTCCAGAGCGTGACGTTCAGAGCCTTCGATGGTTGCGATTCTTCGGATAAAGCTACAACTGAATTGTCAGACATGCGTCATTTCTCCTTTCGTGTTTCGCTCTCAGCGGAACACACTCAGATCAGTTATCAAGCCATCTGCGCCGTTGCGGCGCAGCGTCGTTTACTCTCCTCACGTAGTTTCAGTCATAACAAGCATCGCAGCCGCCAGAACCTGCAAAATCCGGAGCGTGATGTTCAGCGCCTCCGATGGTTGCGATATTGAGAAGGGCAACACGCATGCCAAAGCGCGGCCGCTGTAACTCATTGAAATTCAATGCAGGGTGGTAAGGGAGAGGACTGAGGTGTCGAAACTGTCGAAGTCAGTTTCAACACGTTGAGGTCAG
>WNGB01013171.1_pt1 | contig 11157 bp, 8 predicted proteins | sample 5400681 | NCBI WGS metagenome assembly WNGB01 (sample SAMN13153367, study PRJNA577476) | soil metagenome | isolation source: 115 cm soil or saprolite under grassland replicate 2 | place: USA:California | collected 2016-06-15 | reverse complement strand
AGCCTACTACGCTGGTCGGCGCGAATATCAATGCACGCCCGGCTGGTTTTGTCGCAGGCATTGAATTTCAACCTACTTTTCGTCCAAACTGGTCATACTTCGCACCGCAAGCTCTCGTAAATACGCAGGCTATTGGATCAAATCATGTTGTCCTAACTCCAAGTTGGACATATACCAACATCGCTCCACTGACTTTTTCTCCCGTGCCCGGACAAGATCCACTGTGGATCGACATGGCTATTATGATCAGCCAGGCCAAGGCGTTGGGACTTAATGTCGCTATTTTCCCCATTCCACATTTCCCTACTACTTCCTCTAATTTTTGGTTGGCCGCGCCTCGAGATGCAGCTTGGTGGCAATCGTGGTTTGCCCGCTACCGAGCCTTTGCAGTTAATTTCGCAGACCTAGCCTCCCAGACGGGTTCATCTATGCTAATCCTCGGAGGGGATTGGATTGCGCCAGCCCTGCCTGGCGGAGTTCTGCCAGACGGTAACTCGCCCAACGCGCCTGCTGACCTTGACGCACAGTGGAAAGCTGTCATCTCCGAAACGCGCCAGCACTTCACAGGGAAAATTTACTGGGCATTACCCTATACAAAATCAAATTTGCAAACTCCGCTGTCTTTCTTGCAAGATACAGATGGCATTTATCTCCTATGGTCCGCGCCACTTAGCACAAATCCTAGCGCCACCAAGGCAGATTACGTTACAGAAGCTGGACGCTTATTGGATAATGAAGTCTCGCCACTACCTTCTCTTATCAACAAACCAATTATTCTCGCGCTCGCTTATCCATCTGCCACCGGCTTGGCTAGCGGCTGTATTGCAGATGGCAGTGGTGGATGTCTTGATTGGATGGCACTCAGCAGACCGAATGCTGATATAGGCACAGTGGGAGTTGATTTGCAAGCGCAGGCAGATATTTACGAAGCCATTCTCAATGCGATCAACGCGCGTCCATGGATCAACGGCATCGTCAGCCGCGGATATTATCCGCCTGCCGCATTGCAGGATAAGTCTGCGTCGGTGCACGGAAAACCCACCGCAGATGTTCTGTGGTACTGGTTCCCTCGAATGTTGGGCGTAGTGAAATAAGAAAATTAAGATAAAGCACAAAATAAATCACAGCTATAAGCAAGAACATGGCTGTGATTTATTTTTGATAAACCATAAATTCTGGGGTTTCATAAATTAATTCATAATTTGATTGCTGAAGCGAATTGATAAGATGATTCATCAAAACCGATCTCTCTATCAAAACATGCGTGAAATTCAAATTAGCCTCTTTCGACCAGTTTTCAATGCACTCCACTTGCTCGCAACCCTGCAAGCGCGATAGATAAGCCAGACGCGAAACAAAACCTTCGGCAAGAGTCCATTCCAAACCTTGAAGCGTCGTCTGGCTGCGACGTTCTGTCAGTGCCGGAAACCATTCTTGCATTGGATCTACCATTGCATCTGACTTTCCGGTAAGGATCAGGAATTGTGCTTCTACAGGTGTACTGTTTTTTATCCAAGTCATTGCGTCAATTGCCGGTGATTTAAGAGTTGTGTTGATCAGTCGAAATGACAATAACGAACTTTCAATAAAGAGATAGATGAAAAGCAAAAAAATTACTCTATTCAACCAGTGCAATTCTGATAACGGGGCGGAGATAACTTCTGGGCTTTGATCCCTTTTGAATCGACTTACAATTGCTGGCAATGCGTCTGTTAAAGCAAGAGCGATCAGCATACAAAATGAAAAGAAGGTGACCACAGGAGCACTGCGCGGTTCAACGAAATATGGCAATGCCATCCAGGCAATCAAGAAGAATTGCCGTTTCCAAATCGCCCAACCCAAGCCCAAGAGTCTTAAAATCAACAATAGAGGGATATATGTGTCCCAAGCAAAAATGTCATTGAGCAAGGCCATCAGCGAATTTGTCTGATACATCCCGGTGTGTAGTGCTGAAATAAAGAGACCAGTTCCATGTCGCGCGAGAAGCAGGAACCACCAGGGTGAAGTTAATAAGATTGTGCCAAGTCCAACGTAAACCGCGTGAAGAGTTCCTTGTTTTGTCCGTCCAAAGAAAAGCCAGAAAAGCAAACTGGACGCAGCCGTATGCAGTCCCGCTTCAGGGTGGCTGAGGACTGTTAGAGCGCAAAATAATGTGGTGAAAAATATATTTTTCCACGTGCCATTCTGAAACATACGCAGAAGAAAATATAGAGATAATAAAAGGAACAAGCTGCCAAGTGAGCGCGTGAGACCTCCACCCATAATAAACCAGTCATAACTGCCTGGCGTTAATGCATAGAATGCGCTCGCAATCGCCGCGCGTGGACGGTTGCCTAAAATAACTGTGGCAAGCAGATAGAATGCGTAAATCGAAATCACATTTGCAACGACTGGCAACCAGCGCAAGGACTCAAGTTCTGGCAAACCAAGAATATCTCGCGACAGAGCAGCAAGATAAAGTCCTAAGGGTGGGTAGGCAAATGGAATCGTCGCAAGGTTATAAGAAGTGAAATCTGGAAGCAAATAATGATTTAAACGCAGGTCGCGGATCATTACATAGAACATGCCTCCATCGTTGAGTGGAAATCCTGCCATTACCCCGGGAAATATTCTAATAATAGTTCCAAGAAATAGAGCCAATCCTAGAATAACAATATGCCACTCAATTTTTTGGTTTCTTTGCTTGGCTTTATCCATGTGCTGATTCTATCCGGTTTCACAAGAGCAAAGGCGAGTATTTCAAAGAATTTTCAAACACAAAGAGCACAAAGATTACGAAGGACTTATGACCAAATCCTTTGTATACTTAGTGTCGTTCGTGTTTAAATGGACGTATAATTCGGTGAAATTCCATTGGAGCATTAAGCCATGAAAAAAATAGGCAGATTTTTGAGGCGCATCACCATCGGCGCGCTGATCATCGCCATTCTGGTCGTTGCAGGAGGGGCGTACTATTTCAAGTCATATTTACCGAATACCGTCGCTCCTCGATCCTTCCCACAAATTGACGGCGAAATAAATGTCGATGGGTTGGATGGAGCTGTTGATATCTATCGCGACAAGATGGGCATTCCGCATATTTACGTTACAAACTTACATGATCTATTTTTTGCGCAAGGGTATGTCCATGCGCAGGATCGCTTCTGGCAAATGGACGTCTGGCGTCATATCGGCTCTGGCCGTCTTTCGGAGATGTTCGGCAGTGGCCAGGTTGAATCCGATACTTTTCTGCGCACGTTAGGCTGGCGTGTTACTGCCGAAAAAGAATGGGAGGGACTCAGCCCAGATTCAAAAGCCATTTTGCAGGCTTACGCGGATGGCGTGAACGCGTATTTGAAAGATCATGATGGTACGGCTCTCAGCCTCGAATATGCTGTGCTTAGTCTGCTCAGTCCAAAGTACAAAGTCGAACCTTGGACTCCAATCAACAGTCTGACGTGGGGAAAAGCCATGGCATGGGATCTGCGCGGCAACATGGATGAAGAAATCGAACGCGCAGTACTGCTCAAAACCCTTTCACGTGAACAAGTGGCTGAACTTTTCCCTCCCTATCCAAAAGATCATCCCGTCATCGTTAATAAAATTGGTGATGGAACTTCCGCCAATTTACAGACTCAATCCATCGCGGCAACTAACATCCCCAAAGAGACTCTCGCCACACTCGAACATAACGCCTCGCTCCTCGACCCGCTACTTGGTTCGCACGGCGATGGGCTTGGTTCCAACTCCTGGGTGATCTCCGGCAAACTTACCAGCACTGGCATGCCTCTGCTAGCCAATGACCCTCATTTGGCTATTCAGATGCCATCCATTTGGTATCAGATGGATATGCATTGCAAGCCTCGGAGCGACGAGTGCCCTTATGAAGTCTCAGGTTTTACATTCGCGGGTGCACCAGGCATTATCATTGGCCACAACGACAAGATCGCCTGGGGTGTCACCAACCTCAGCCCGGACGTGATGGACTTGTTCATTGAAAAAGTTAATCCGGATAACCCTAATCAGTACGAAGTCAATGGCCAATGGGTGAATTTTGAAACACGTGAAGAAACAGTCAATGTAGTTGGAGGTGATCCTGTAACCGTGACCGTCAGACTCACACGTCATGGGCCAGTCATTTCTGATGCATATGGCGCTCTCAAAGATCAGGGAGATCCGAAGGACAAAGAGTTCGTTCCGTTCAAAGAGCGTGCTGGTATTGACCTGCCCGAACAATATGTCATTTCATTGGCATGGACAGCGCTTAATCCTTCCACGCCGTTTGAAGCCATCTGGGGCTTTGACCGAGCTCAAAATTGGGATCAATTCCGCGCAGCCGCGCGCAATTTCCACGTCCCCGCACAGAATCTAGTTTACGCAGATAATGAAGGAAATATTGGTTATCAAACGCCTGGGGATATTCCCATCCGCAAAAAAGGAGACGGCACCATTCCTGTCCCTGGCTGGACCGGTGAATATGATTGGACCGGATACATACCATTTGAAGAACTTCCCTACACCTTCAATCCAGCTGAAGGTTACATCGCAACTGCTAACAATCAGGTTCCGCCGGATGATTATCCATACATGATTACTTACGATTGGGATTATGGTTACCGCGCCAATCGGATCGTAGAGATGATCAAAGATGCACCAGGCAAAATAGACATGGCCTACATTCAAAAGATGCAGGGGGACGATTATGATTCCAAGGCAGCAATTTATGTGCCTCTCCTAACCCAACTGGATATGGAAGGAGCTACATCAAATGAAGCTGTAGCATTGGATCTACTCAAAAGCTGGGATTTCCAGGCTCGTGCTGATTCTGCGGCTGCGGCAGTTTTCGAGGCCTTCTGGCGTCACGTTCTTCAAGATACTTTCAACGACGATCTTCCGAAACGATACTGGTTTGACGGCGCATCACGCTCGACCGAAGTTTTGCGCCAAATGGCATCCGATCCCCATGATCCCTTCTGGGATGATAAAGCGACCAAGGATACAGTCGAAACGCGGGATGACATCCTGCACAAATCCTTCGCGGAAGCTGTGAAAGAATTGGAAAGCATCTTCGGCAAAGAACCATCCAAGTGGAATTGGGGCGAGCTGCACACTTCAACCTTTAGGAATGGCACATTGGGCGAATCAGGCGTCCCTCCGATTGAAGCGTTGTTCAACCGTGGACCATTCCCAACGAGCGGCGGCAGTGCCATTGTCAACGCTACATCATGGGAAGCGTCAGAAGGCTATGAAGTTACTGACGTGCCCTCCATGCGCATGATCGTGGATCTTGGTGACTTGAACAACTCGCTCACCGTCAATACCACAGGCGAATCTGGGCACGCCTATCACAAACATTATGCGGATATGTCTCCCCTATGGGCTTCGATCCAGTATTATCCCATGTGGTGGGACCAGCAATCTATTGTGAGTGATGCCGAAGGTCACTTGCATCTAACACCTTAATAGTTGAAAGTAACACTCACCAATAAAGTTACACTTCTTTTTTCGACTCACCTAGGCACGTATAAATAGAGCAATCCCCAAAGTCCACCTCCGTTCTTCTGAAAGTTAAACAGTAGTATAAACGGGAAAGTGAATAACTCATAAACTTTATTTCTTGTTTGACTTCCAAGCTGCAATACCAAATATGGTGATCCCCGCGTAACTTGCCAATAGATCTGTGAGCGACATTGTCCGCGTGGGAAAGAGCGATTGGCTCCATTCTTCAAGTCCCACTAAAACAGCCAGAATCAGGCTGACGGTTAATATGACACGATTATGATTCTCCTTGGAGCGGGATAAAAATGCTTGAATAAGAAAAAAGTTTAGCAAACCGAACAAAACAAAATGCCCTACCTTATCTCCGCCCACACGGGTCAGCCACCGCAGGTATGGTTCAATGATCCCCAAGTCTGCCAGAACAATAATGGCAAGGATAAAGAGCGTAAAGAAAAATGCCCGTCGCATCATAATAAAATTAAGGTCAAGCCTTTGCCCGACCTGTTTTCTACGCTTCTGCTTTTATTTGCTTACTCTCACGCCGTGCTTTCCACCACTCGATGAAGATCGGCACAACAGAGATCAGGATAATGGCAACGATCACAAACTCGAAATTTTCCCGGACGAAGGGAATATTACCAAAGAAATAACCCGACAAAGTGAAAAGCAACACCCATGTAATTCCACCGACAAAGTTATAGGTGATAAAGTAGCCATAGGACATCCGTCCAATCCCTGCCACAAATGGCGCAAAGGTACGGACAATAGGCACGAAGCGGGCAAGGAAAATCGTTTTGCCACCATGCTTTTCAAAAAAGGCATGGGTTTTATCGATATATTCCATTTTGATCCACTTAATTGAATAAGCTCGGTCGCCTAGATAATGTCCAATCCAATAATTAACAGTATCTCCACCAATCGCTGCTATCATCAAAAGGATCAACAATAGATAAAGATTGAGCGAACCGAGAGCTGCAAACGTCCCTGCCGCGAATAATAACGAATCTCCGGGCAGGAATGGTGTCACGACAAATCCTGTCTCCATGAATATTACAAAGAAGAGCAGTGCATATGTCCATACCCCATACTGGCTGATGATCTGACTCAAATATTCATCTAGATGTAGGAATAAATCAATTAAAAATTTTATTGCTTCCATATTCCTCTCACAATAAGACTTCGGAAGTTTTTCTAGTAAGTCCCCAATCTAAAGGCTTCCGAAGTCTGGATTTAAGAACAGCCGAAGATTATACACCGGATTGGCGCTTCGCTTCGATACGGCTCAACCAATCGCCCAAGCCAAGAAGAATTGCGCTTCCAAGCGTACCTAAACCCAAGTTAATCGCCCCTAACATTAAGAAAAGCCAGCCCCGCCACATTCCTACAATTTGACCGATTGTAAACCCCAAGATACTTAGTCCAATATAAAACAATAATCGCCAGACACCTCCTCCGCGTGCGAGATGATATAAAGTGCCATAAAGAATGGCAATGAGGAATGCAAGTAGGATTGTCGGCAATGTCATTTTGATTTCGTATACACTCCATATTGGCTACGCGCAGTATCTAGATAATGATTCCACCGCCAAGCATTACCTCATCCTGATAAAAGACCGCGGCCTGACCAGATGTTATGTCTCTTTGCGGCGTGTCAAACTGGACCTTAGCCTGGCCGCCGTCTAACGGAGCGACCAGCGCCTCAGCCTCTTTCGCGGTGTAGCGGATCTTTACCAGCGCGCGGAACGGTTCGCGCGGTGCTTCATCTGATAGCCAGTTTACATCACGTGCTGTTAGCTGGCGTAAACCAAGTTCATCTACCTCTCCCACAATCAAGGTATTTGTTGCAGAGTCCTTGCCAAGCACATAAAGAGGCACGGACGAGGAGATGCCTAGTCCCTTGCGCTGGCCGATTGTATAGTTCGCAAGCCCATTATGATGGCCCACCGCCCTTCCATCGCGAGTGATGATTTCACCCTGCTTCAGAATCTCTGGTATGTTTCGCTGCAGGAAATTACGATAATCTTCGCCGGCAAGAAAACACAAATCTTGAGAGTCTGCTCTCGAAGCGGTCGGCAGGCCAAAGTCCGCGGCGAGGCGGCGGATTTCAGTTTTAGGATAATCACCAACAGGGAAAAGCGCGTGGGCAAGCTTATCCTGGTTTAACACGTGAAGCACATAAGACTGGTCTTTAGAGTGATCCGCCGCGCGTAATAATTCGCTCTTTCCCCTTTCGTCCTTCCTAATTCGGACATAATGCCCGGTGGCCATGAAGTCCGCGCCTAAAGCAAGAGCACGATCTAGCAAAAATGTCCAGCGAATCTGACGGTTACAGACCAAACACGGGTTTGGCGTTTCACCGCGCGCATAGCCATCAAGGAAATATTGCACCACGGTCTCGCGGAAAACGTTTTTTGCGTCTACCACATAAAACGGTATATCCAATTTGGCTGCCACGCGGCGCGCTTGCGCCATCGAATCGGGCGTACAACAACGATTAGATTCTTCCTTGCCCGGTTCAGACCACAGACGGAGCATCATACCAACCACGTCATAGCCCTGCTGTTTGAGCAAGGCTGCAGCGACGGAGGAATCTACACCGCCAGACATGGCAACGACAACTTTCGGGTTCGTCATAACAGCGTGATTATAAACGATGATACACGGTAACGCTTCTATTTTTGTTTCTTTTATATATCAAGACTTGACCTCAACAAGGAGATTATTGTATATTGAAAAACAATTTTTTGTTGTTATGGAGAATCTGCCAATGTCTAAATCAGCCGATCTGATTATTCTAAACGCCCGAATCTTCACCAGCGATGAGAATAACCCTCACGCCGAAGCTGTTGCTGTTAAAGGAAATCGTATTGTTTACGTCGGAGATACGAAAGGCGCTAGGGAATGGCAAGGTTCAAGGACGCGAACTATAGACGGCAAGGGACGTACGCTCACGCCTGGAATCATTGATTCACATTTTCATCTGTTGTGGGGCGCAATCTGGCTTGGCACAGCTCAATTACAGGAAGTAAAAAATTTAGACGAATTGAAGGATGTCCTGCAGGACTTTGCAAATGAAACAAAAACGTCGCTGTGGGTGGTCGGACGCGGCATCAAATATAACATCGTATCCACATGTAAGGAATTGGATGTAATGATCCCAGACCGACCAGTGTACGTTGAAGCATACGATGGTCATACCGCCTGGACAAATGCCAAAGCCCTGGAAATGGCCGGTCTGATGGATAAGGATGCAAAAGTCCCGGAAAATGCAAATATTGTCCGTGATGAAAATGGATTGCCTACCGGTGAACTGCGCGAAACGAATGCAATGGACTTAGTTTACAACTTGGTTCCTGAGCCTGATGCCAACCGAAAGCGCGAGCTGCTCAAGCTTGCGCTCAGACGGATCAATGCCTCAGGTATAACCAGCATCCATAACATGAACGGCGACATGGAAGAAACCCTATTCTATACTGCGCTGGAAGACGCCGGCGAAATGACCTTGCGTGTGTATGTTCCTTATTGGATCAAACCTGAGACAAAGGAAGAGGATCTCCAGGAAGCTGTGGAGATGGCAAAAATCCAGAGTGATTATGTACGTGGAGGCGCGGTTAAATTCTTCATGGATGGTGTGTGGGAATCCTACACTGCCCTGACTATCGAGCCTTATGCTGATGACCAGAGTGTAAAACCGGAAGGGATTTACTCTACTGCACATTTCACTCGCATGGCTGCAGCCTGTGACAGATTAGGCTTGCAAATTTTTGTCCATTGTTGCGGTGATGGCGCAGTACGGCGCGTGCTCGATGGCTATGAATCCATTCAGCAGTTGAACGGGAAACGGAATAGCCGTCATCGCGTGGAACACATCGAAGTCATCCATCCTGATGACCTTCCGCGCTTCAAGCAACTGGGTGTTATTGCATCCATGCAGACGAGTCATGCACCTTTCAGCAATTCTACAGAAGATGTATGGCTTGTGCGCGTCGGAGAAAAACGCTGGCCGTTTTCTTTTGCCTGGCGTGACATCAAAAACGCAGGCGCACATCTCACGCTCGGTAGTGATTGGATGGTTGCTCCCTTCGACCCGACGGTAAACATCCATGTGGCCATCAACCGCGAGAAATGGTCACCGAACCACCCGGACCAGCGACTGACCCTCGAAGAAGTAATCATGGGTTACACGCGTGACGCTGCATATGCTGAGTTCCAAGAACATCTGAAAGGCCAGCTAAAGGAAGGCTATCTTGCGGATATGGTCTTATTCTCAGAAGACATCTTCGAAATTCCATCTGAAGAAATCCTGCGAGCGAAAGTAGTAATGACAATTGTTGATGGAAAGATTGTATTTGAGGCTTAATCTCTAGGCGTAGACGATTTTCGGTTGGACGTTTTCCTTAAATAGATAAAAATGGGCGGCTATGAACCGCCCATTTTTATTCATCAGCTAGGATCTTCATTACACAAGTTTCAGAAGAACAAGAGTTGCGTCATTCACAGTTGTAACCGTGATTGTGAGCACAGTGTCCTCTTTTGAAAACCCGAGTAATCCCCCTGCATCCGTGGCAGGCAGGCTCACGCTCTGAGACCAGCCAAGGCTGACCAGCTGCTGATTATAAAAATCATAGACTTCCTGCACTGTTACCTTGGCTTTGAAACTATAAGTTTTCTCGTCAAATTCTTGCCCGGCTGTTGCCTGCGGCATAATAGGGATTCCATTCCATTCTGCAGCAGGAGTTCCCTGGGGATCGAAATACTTTCCAAAATCAGGGATGGCCGATGCAAGTGCTTCGAAAGTTGGAACCGCTGAGGAAAGCGCTTGCAGAGTCTCAACAGGCATTGACGTTGCTATGGCTTCGGCAGTACCAGCTAAGTTTTGAACATCATTAATTGGCTGAGTTACAAGATTACAGGCAAGAGCAAAAACGACCAGGGCGGCTACAAATAAAAATTTCGATAGGCGTGACATATCAGTCTCCTTTTCAGAAGCCTATCATAATACACATATTCAACATGTTGAGAAGGATTTATGCACTATTAAACTCAAAAGGGCGACCGTTATGGTCGCCCCTGCGGTTTACTTCAACTTTTCTTCCACCGCCTTGGCAACTTTATTAATCGCGTCGGTGACATTTCCATTCGGAAGGCTACCCTGCGCCATGTTGGGGCGCCCACCGCCACGGCCACCGATGGCGGTAATGATATCACCTGCCTTGAGACCGCGTTTGACGAGATCGTCTGTCAAAACTGCGATGATAGTTGATCCTGTCACCAGAACCGCCGCGCCGTTGTTTGGGTATTTCTCGCGGAATTTGTCTGCCAGAGAACGCAGCGTATCCACATTGGCATTGGGGATTTCCATTGCCAATACGTTCACATCTCCGACTTTTTGGATATTGTCAAGCTGCCCGCTGAACTTTGACTGGGCCATCTCGGTTCTTATCACAGCCAATTGTTTTTTTAAGTCGGAGAGTTCGTCTTGAAGTGTCATCACTTTTTGAGGGACTTCGTCAATACTGGATTTTAAGGCTGCCGCTGTCTGTTTCAACAACTTGAAGCGCCGCGCGATCAAGTCATATGCTCCGCGACCTGTGACCGCTTCGATACGGCGCACACCTGCCGCGGCCGATCCCTCACTGACAATGATGAACGCTCCAATATCGGAAGTACGGTCGAGGT
>WNGB01013168.1_pt1 | contig 11157 bp, 12 predicted proteins | sample 5400681 | NCBI WGS metagenome assembly WNGB01 (sample SAMN13153367, study PRJNA577476) | soil metagenome | isolation source: 115 cm soil or saprolite under grassland replicate 2 | place: USA:California | collected 2016-06-15 | reverse complement strand
GAGATAAGCGCCGTTCCATGGTCGAAGTCGCCCCCAGGATTGGGCTGGAATATAGCATCTGAATTCAGGGTCAATTTGATCCTTAATCGGCCAAAGAGCGAGAGCGATGACCACCGCGGGCTGCGCTTGCGGTTTGGCATCGGTGGCGAAATTCCCTGCTTACCGTGCTACCCTACAGCGGCTTGATTGATGGCGGGAGGATGGATGAGGCGTCGCGACTTCATCACGGTGCTCGGCGGCGCGGCGGCGTGGCCGCTGGCGGCTCGCGCGCAGCAGCCGGCGATGCCGGTGATTGGACTCCTCAACAGCGCGTCGGCCGCGTCGTCTGCTTACCTTCTCAATGCGCTTCGACAAGGACTGAGCGAGACCGGCTACATCGAAGGCCAAAACGTGGCGATCGAATATCGCTGGGCCGACGGTCAATACGATCGCCTACCGAGCCTCGCCGTCGAGCTGGTGCGTCGTGGGGTAGCCATCATCGTCGCCACCGGCGCGGGCGGACTTGCGGCGCAAGCTGCTAAAACCGCCACGTCGACCACCCCGATCGTCTTCTCGAGTGCCGTTGATCCGATCAAGGCGGGCCTGGTCGCCAGCATCAACCGGCCGGGCGGGAACGCGACTGGCATCATTCAGTTCGCTGCTCTGCTGGAGGCGAAACGCCTGCAGCTGTTGCACGAGCTGGTGCCCAATGCCGCTGCCATCGGCGTACTGCTGAATCCGACCAATCCATCGGCCGAGACCCAGACGACAGACGTACAGACCGCGGCCCGTAGCATCGGCCGGCAGGTCCATGTTGTGACCGTGAGCAGCGAAGGTGAGTTCGACGCGGCCTTCGCAAGCCTGGCACGGCAGCGGGCTGGAGGACTGCTCGTCGGCGCTGATCCCTTCTTCAACAGCCGGCGCGAACAGCTGGTCGCCCTGGCAGCGCGGTATGCGCTTCCCGCGATCTACGAGTGGCGTGAGTTCGCCGCGGCCGGCGGCCTCATGAGCTACGGAAACAGCATCACTGATGCATACCGTCAAATAGGCGTCTACGCCGGCCGCATCCTCAGGGGGGCCAACCCCGCGGATTTGCCTGTCGTGCAGCCGACCAAATTCGAGCTGGTGATCAATCTCAAGACCGCGAAGGCGCTGGGGCTGACGGTTCCCAACTCGATGCAATTGCTCGCCGACGAGGTGATTGAATGAAACGTCGCGAGTTCGTCATGCTGCTCGGTGGCGCGGCAGTGTCGTGGCCGCTCGCGGCGCGCGCGCAGCAGCCGGCGGTGCCGGTCGTCGGATTCGTCAATGCCGGGTCGCCCGATGCGCCCTTTGCCGCCGCGTTCCGCAAGGGCCTCAACGAAGCCGGCTACTTCGAGGGCCAGAGCGTAACGGTCGAGTACCACTGGCTGGAGGGCCAATTCGATCGCCTTCCGGCGGTCGGGTCGCGTTCCAGACGTCAAGGAACTGGACGCCAGATTGCAGAGCGACCACGGTCTGGACTGGACGCTTTGTCAGCCCGACGACCGTTGCCACAAGAGGGATCGCGACATACGTCGCCCCGAACGGCCGCGTGACAAGGGTGCGAGGCACGGAGGTTTTCCAGCGCATCTGAACGAAGCTGGCTGGCTGTCGCCCCACGATGCGGCCGACCACGAGACACAGGGACTACGAATGACTGCGGCACGTCCAGACGATCGCGGTAGTCACATTGAATTGTGTGTAATGGAGATTGGGTACTCAATCTCCAAATCCCTCCTTCGCCTGCCGCTTGAAGGCTTCCGCCATCCTTGCCCTTTCCTCGCAGTTGACTGCGAGCAAGCGATAGAGGTCGGCCTCGACTGCGAAGAAGTCGTTTCCGGTGCTTTGGGCCTCCATCTCGGCTGTCGCCGTTATGAGAAAGCCGATTTCGCGCACGAGTAGCGCCCTCATATCGATGCTGAGTTCTTTGATTGGTTTGTCGCTCATCCCGCCCTCCCGCTGTGGTGGCGGCTAACAAACCCCGTGCTGGTGAAAAGGCCCGGCCCGTCGTTACGACGGCTCCGGGGCGCTCACCATGCGCCGGTGCGGGCAGTCCGTCAAGAATATGAGCTTGAATATGGGCAAGCGGCGGTTGAAGCCTAAAACATCAGCCGCCGACATCGGAGCCCCCCGGTGAGAAAGCGCAACGACGCCAGCCGTGAGTATGCCGTTCGCGGCCTTTTGAGCGGACAAGCTGGAACCGCTTAGCGAGAGACGGAGTTTTATTAGGGTTAGACATCGTCAGGCGGCGCGATCGAAGGAAAACTCCTGTGTCAGTATTAGAAGCTCTTCGTTCGTGGAAGTATGCCAAGGCTCAGCCGACCGCAGCGTTGCGGCGCGCCCAGTCCCACAGCGCCGTGAGGCTGGTGTTGACGACCGGCGCTTGCTTGGCCGCGATGCTGCTCCTCGTCGTGCCTCTTCTCACACTCGAAGCAGACGCGAAGGGCGGTGGCGGCGGACACGGTGGCGGCGGGCACGGCGGCGGCGGCCATGGTGGCGGCGGGCACGGTGGCAAACATGGTGGCGGCGGGCATGGTGCCAAACATGGTGGCGGCGGGCACGGGGCAAGCTTTGTCGGACATGGCGGCGGACACGGTGGCGGCAGACACGGCGCAGGATTTGCCGGACACGGCCGCGGACACGGTGGCGGCAAACACGGCGCAGGCTTTGCCGGACACGGTGGCGGCAGGCATCTGGGTCACCGGGTGTTCGGCAATCGCGCCATTGCCAACGTGGCGTTGCAATCGCAATTCGGGCATGCGCGATTCCACGGCGGATTCTCCGGTTCGGCCTGGCCTTGGTGGCGTGGCGGTCTCGTCCTTGGCTGGTTCGGACCGCTGTTCTGGCCCTACGCCCATTACGATCTGTTCGATTACGTTTACTGGCCGTATGCCTATGACGACTTCTGGCCCTATGCCTACGACGACGTCTATTACGGCATCTACGGTCCTTACGCCTATTACGGCCCCTATGGCGTCCCTGGCAGAAGCGGCCGCGGCGTGAGCTACGGGCGCTATGGCGCAGGCTCCGGGCGATATGCGGCGACCACAAACGGCCCCGGCCGGCGCGCCGTCGAAGTTTGCAGCAACCAGGCGCCGGAGCTAACGGACTGGCCGATCGAGCGCATTTCCGAGGGGGTGCAGCCGACCGATGCGCAGCGCCCGGCGCTCGATGAATTAAAGGCCGCAAGCGTCAAAGCGATTGAGATGCTCCAGTCCGCCTGCCCAAAGGACCTGCCGAGCATCCCGACCGGACGGCTCGCGGCGATGGAGAGCCGGCTGCAGGTCATGCTTGCCGCCGTGCAGACCGTGCGCCCGGCGCTCGAGCGCTTCTACCAATCGCTCAGCGACGAGCAGAAGGCGCGCTTCAACGCCATCGCGTCGGCGGGTGATGCCGACGCCGCCGGCAAGGACCGGCGCGATCTCGCAAAATTTTGCGATGAGAGGTCGCCCGGCGCCACCGATCTGCCGATCGACCGCATCGGCCCGGCGGTCCAGCCCACGCCGGCGCAGCGGCCCGCGCTCGACGAATTGAAGGATGCGTCCGTCAAGGCGGCGGAAGGCCTTAAGGTCAGTTGCCCGAGCTACCAAACGCTGACCCCCACGGGTCGGGTCGAGGCGATGGAGAAGCGGCTCGACGCCACGCTTGGCGCAGTGAAGACCGTGGGACCCGCGCTCGTGAAATTCTACAATTCCCTGAGCGATGAACAGAAGGCGCGATTTAATTCGCTGCGTTCGTCCTCGCGCCCGGCGGGGTGAAGAACGATATTTTGCGATGAGAAGTCGCCCGAACCCACCCATTGAGAACAATGGGTCTGAATGACCCATGCCGTTCGTCAAAGGCCAGTCTGGCAACCCCGGCGCATGTCGGACATGAAACGGGGGGAATACCTAGGAGGAGCATGATGCGAGTAGTGGTTGTGACATGCGGGATACTGGTTGGGGCGCTGTGGTTTGCGGCATTCACACCCGCAAAAGCCGCCGTGCCGTTCCAGGGCGGGACGAGCGTGGCCGCGAGCGCATTGAATATCGTTGTAAAGCAAAAGGGCGTCCCTGGCTGGTGGGGCCGACGGCATTGTCCGCCGGGACACTGGAAGAAGGGCTGGTGCTAAATTCGGCTATAGCGACCTTCGCGAAAACCCACTCATCCTAGCGCGAGGTTTGGTTACCCTGAAATCGATCTGGGTCTCATTCCTGCAATTCATTTTGTGCATCTGCCGCGCATTGTCGGCCGTCATCGTTCAGTGGCCGCACCTTTGGCGCCGATGAAGCCGCTTCTCTCGGCCTCGCCAGCCGGATCGTACCAGACGAGAAACTCCAGGACGAAGCGCGGGCAATGGCCCGTGTGTTTGCGACGAAGTCGCGGACAACGATGCGGCTGGGGCGCGTGCCAACGATCTCGATTACCGGCGCGGCATTGGGGATGCGGTGGAGAATTTCTGCAACGTCGCCGCGACCGTTGACGCTCAGGAAGGGCTGCGGGCATTTACCGAAAAGCGCTCGCCGAGTTGGTAGCCGGCAGCGAATGGCTGTTCAAAGGCGCGCGCGTGCCGATCAAGGCGTTGTTCGAGAAGCTAAAGACGGCCTACGCGTCGACGATTGGTTTTCGCCAGGCACGGGGGCATCACCGTATGGGAGGCTTTAAGCCATGACCGGCCGGTATGAAATGCTCGTGGAACAGAATTCCGATGTGCCGATGCGGGACGGTGCGATCTTGCGCGCGAACGTGTACCGGCCGGACGTCGATGCACGGTTTCCTGTGCTCATGACTTTCGGGCCATACGGTAGGACGCAGGAGCCGAGGGTGCGACATTTGTCGGCGGCGGCGAAGCGAACCCAGCCGCGTTTCGCGCGTTATCGAATCGATGCGAGGATCAACGGGGCCGCGACCCATGTTGAGAGCGCCATTGCTGCTTGCGGCGGTGCTGGTGATATGCACGGCCTCGAGCGCCGACGCCCGCCGCCGCCATCACGGCTATTACGGCGGCTACGGCGAGCGCTATTCCACCCGACCCACCCTCGACGAGTGGCGGCGCAATCGCGAGGCCCAAGGCAGCCAACAAGATCGTCAACAAGAAGGTCAGCAAGACCGCGCGCAAACGCCCGGACAAGACCGCGAACAAGCGCGTGACCAAGATCGCAGCGAAGACCGTGCGCGCGATCGTGATCGCAGGAGCGCTCGCTACGATGACTGGCGGCGCTCACGCTATGACGAGCGGCGATGGCGCGATCGCGATGATTGGCGGCGCGCACGCTATGACGACTGGCGCCGCGGGCCCGGTCGCGAGGATTGGACGCGCGTCCGCGCGGTCGAAAGTGGCGCCGATGCCGTGTTGCGCCCCGGCCGCGGCGGCCCGTTCGGCGCCGTGGTGGAGAAGCTGATCCGCGGCTGCGGCCAGCAAGGGGCCGAATTCGACAACTGGCCGTTCGACGCCATCGGGCAGAGCGTCGGCGCCGACGAGACCCAGCGCAACGCGCTCGTGGCGCTGCGCGGCAGCGCCAAGCAGGCGGCGGAGCGGCTCGCCGCCGACTGCCCGCAGGACGTTCCCGCGGCGCTGTCGGCGCGGCTCGAGGCGGTGGAGCAGGGCATCGACGCCGCGCTCAAGGCGTTCGACACCGTGCAGCCGGCTCTGCAGACGTTCTACGGCGCGCTCGACGACGAGCAGAAGGCGCGCCTCTACCGCGACATGGCGGCGCCAGCTGCGCCCAACGCGCCGCAGACGTCGGGCCGGCGCGAGGGTCGAGAGTACGATCGTCAAGCGTACGATCGCCCAGCGTATTCGTCCCGGCGCCATCGCGCCCGTGCCTATGCCAGCGCCGATCGCGCCGCCGCCGCGCCCGGCTGGAGGACCGCGTGCGAGCAGCTCGCGGCGGTGCTGCGCGGCTGGCCGGTGCGCGAGATCGAGCGCGATGTTCGTTTGAGCGGGCCGCAGCGCGTCGCGTTCTATGAGTTCGTCACCGCCTCGCTCAAGGCCGCCGACACGCTCGTGAGCGCCTGCCCCGGCGACACCGCGCTCACCCCGATCGGCCGCATGGAGACGATGCGCAAGCGCCTTGCCGCCGTGCGCGCCGCCACCGCCGCGATCCGCCCCGCGCTGATGCGCTTCTACGAGGCGCTCGATCAGGGGCAGAAGGTCAGGTTCGCGGGGATGAGTTAGGGATTCCGGCTTTCGGCTGCCGCTCGCCGCGAACGTTGCTCGTCGACTGCCTTTCGCTTCCTGACCGTGAGCGTGATGGTCCACTCCATCGCCTCGTCCCTCCGCGTCGCGATGGAGAGACTTGGCGTGCTTCGCTCGGGAAAATCAAGGGGCGGCGTCAGCGCCGCCGCATCTCGACGCAGTAGTGCGCCTCGCTCGCCTATCCGCTCGGGCACTGCTTACCCGGCAGCTTCGGCACGGCGGCCGGCGCTCTGTCGCTGGTCGGCGCGCAGTAGCCGCCGCTCTCGCGGTAGCCCGAGGGGCACTGACCGACCTTGGGCTGTGGCAGGGGCTGGGCTGCTGCCACCGCAGGCGCGATGGCCATGGCGATGGCGATGGTCCTGATCGTGATCATAGGTCGCTCTCTATCGTGTCACGGTTCCCGGTCGCGTAAACAGCCCTCGCGGACCCCCACATCACCGGGAACGTCATTGGGGTGATGTGTCGTGACGGTCACCTCGGCCGCGACGGCGACCGGGTTTTCCTGCTCGATGACGAGACGGAGGCGGCGGAATGAAGCGAAGAAGAGAGAACGTGATGACAAGCAAACGCAAGGTCGTGGGTGGGGTCACCGAGAAGGTCGAGCCGCTCGCCCTAGCCATCGAGGCGCTGGTGAGCGCCATGCTGATGCACGAGAAGCACGGGGCCGCTTATGAGGGTCTCGAGCCAGCTCGCAAGCAGCTGCGGCAAGCACTCTCGGGAGCGATCCATGGCCTTTAGTGTCGGCGGCCTCCTTCTGGGGCTGATCAATGAAATCCGCATCAACCTGCCACTCAGTCAGGAACTGATAGACAGAATCGATGCCGCGCTCGGCCCCGAGAAATACCGAACGGGGCTGATCCGCGAAGCGCTGCGGCGTGAGCTAGAGAGACGCGAGAAGGCGAAGCCGCGCAGCAGGGCGGCCAACGGCCGTTTCTAGGCTAGGCCGGGGGCCTCTGAGAGCCAATCAGCCAAACGCCAATAAAATCAAGGCTATATGTCGGACGGGTTGTCCTCGCCGATCCAGTCTTCCAGGCACTCGGGAAACAGCGTGCTCTGCCCGCGACCGGTGCCCTCAACGAATGGTTCTGGAGTGCGTCGGCACGCAGGAGTCGATGATGCAGGCGATCCGCTCCATCCGCCCGGGCGGTTGGCTCCATCCGTCGACATCCGGCAGCGGTGAGCGGGGGGATGCCCCAGATTTTGTTGAAGTAGGCGAAGCAGGCATCGCCATGGATGATGCTATGCGGCGTTAGCGTCGTGATCAACTCGTTGGGTGACGTACTTGGATTGATGAGCCGCAAGCGCAGCTCTGAGAACGGGCAGCTGCTTGTAGGCTTTCAATCGACGGAAGCCTTTGGCTGCCTCCATCATGCCGGCGGCGGTCCAGCGCAACGCCATCGCGGCATTTCGCCACCGCTTCACGTTGCGACAGACGCGACGCACGGTCCCCATCATGTTCTCGATCGAGTTGGTGCAGGCGAGCGAGCGCCTGAGTTTTACAGGCAAGCCGAGGCGGTTGACGGTCAGCATCTCGTCGAGCCCTTCGAGGATACTGGCGGCGACAGCGGGCGCGTCCTGGTCAAGCCGACGGGCGAGATTGCGCAACAGCCGCTCGGCTTTATCGGCATCATCAAGCTCCCAAGCCTGCCGGAGCGCCCGGCGTACCGACGCATGCAGCGGCTTGGGCAGCCGCTCGATCACGTTGCGGGCTTTATGAATCTGACAGCGCTGGATCGGCGTGTGGGCGCCGAAGGTGCGACGGATGACTTTGCTCAGCGCCTTGGCGCCGTCGATGATGAACAGCCGGCAGACCTGGGGATCAAGCCCGCGTTCGATCAGATTGTCGATGAGTGCCTGCACGACGGCGGCGTTCTCGGTTGCTCCTTCGATCAGGGCGAGCGGATGTTTGTGGCCTTCTCCATCAATGCCGAGGGCAGCGACCAGCACCAGGTCGTTGCCGATGTGCAGCCCGTCGATCTGGATGACCAGGAGGTCCAGCTTGGACAGGTCAGACGCCATCCACTCGGCCAGCCGTTCTGCCGACAGGGCCACGAACCGGCGCGAGGCCGCTGACTTCGAGGTGCCATCCCCGGCAATGACCGGCAGATCGCCCTCGGGCAGCCGCACCGCCCGCCTGAGCTTGCGCGTCGACACGTTGATCAGCATCAGGTTCATGGCCCAGCGGCCAAGCCAGTCCTCGGCTTGCGCCGCCGTCCAGGTCGGCAGTGCAACTTCGTAGCCATCGAGACTGCGCACCCGCGGGCGATGCACGGCAACCTTGCCACCATGGAAACCGATCTTTCCTTTGGTCCTGCCCCAGCGGTGGCCGACGCGGCCTGCGCCACGATTATGCGGCGCGCCGGCGAGTTGCTGCGCGTCCTCGCAAAGCATTTGCTCGATGGCTCCGATCCCGGCCGTCAGACAGAAGCGCTCAAAGGAGCTGTCCACATCTTGCCAAGCCGTCTCAAGGCTGGGCACGAGCGCGAGCGATGAAGGCATGGTAATAGTCGTCATGGCGTTGCTCTCCTTTGCGGATTCGACACCCCGAGCCTAGCGGCTCAAGGTGGGCAACGCCTCCTTCCCCAGTGGCCGGGGCAATCCCGTGAGCGGCGCGGAAACCGTTTGATGTTACCGCAATCCATATAAGAATGGCGGTGACTCTGCGACAGTTGTTTCCGAAGCGAGGACACCATGCCTATACCGAGGATGCCGGGACGCAATTTTCTGTTCGTCCCAGGACCGACCAATGTACCCGACCGAGTGATGCGCGCGATGATGGTGGCGATGGAGGACCATCGATCCTCCAAGTTTCCTGAACTGACATTGTCATTATTCCGAGAGCTGAAGAAGATATTTAAGACCGAGAATGGGCAGGTCTTTATATTCCCCTCCAGCGGCACTGGTGCCTGGGAGGCGGCGCTGAGCAACACCCTCTCGCCCGGGGACAAGGTGCTAGCGCCGCGTTTCGGCCAGTTCAGCCACCTCTGGATTGATCTCTCTCAGCGCATCGGTCTTGATGTCGTGATACAGGACGAAGAGTGGGGGGTAGGGGCCTCGCCCGATCGCATTGAGGATGCCCTGCGGGCCGACCGGACGCATGCAATCAAAGGCGTTCTTATAGTCCACAACGAGACCGCCACCGGTGTTACGAGCGACATCGCCGCGGTACGGCGCGCGATCGATGCTGCCGCCCACCCGGCGATGCTTTACGTTGACGGCGTCAGTTCGATCGCGAGCATCGATTTCCGAATGGACGAGTGGGGTGTGGATCTCGCTGTCGCTGGATCGCAAAAAGGACTCATGCTTCCCGCTGGTCTCGGCATCGTCTGTGCCGGTCCCAGGGCGTTGGCGGCGCAAAAGAGCGCCCGCTGCACTCGGGTGTTCTTTGATTTCGGCGACCACATAAAAGCAAACGCGACGGGGTATTTCCCCTATACGCCGTCGCTGCCAATGCTCTATGGGCTGCGAGAATCCCTCAACATGTTGTTCGAGGAGCGCCTCCACCGCGTGTTCGAACGGCATCAGGTTTTGGCCGAGGGCGTGCGGGCAGCGGTAAAGGCGTGGGGTTTGCGGCTCTGCGCCAAGGAACCGAAATGGTACTCCAACACGGTGAGCGCCATCATGGTGCCACCCGGTATCGACGGCGCGGATGTGATCGACTCCGCATTCCGTCGCTACAACTTGGCGCTAGGCGCAGGACTCTCCAAGGTTGCTGGCAAACTGTTCCGCTTCGGGCATCTGGGCGATCTCAATGATTTGATGGTGCTGGGCGCGCTGGCCGGGGCGGAAATGGCGATGCGCGATGTTGGTATAGACATAGCGATGGGAAGCGGCGTTGCGGCGGCCCAGGCGCACTTCCGGAAAACAATCATGGCAAAAGAGAAGCCACCGACTGAGGAAGAGCGCTTCGCCGAGACACATCCGGAGGGGGTAGTTCATGCCTAGCTCAAGCGGCGAACGCCAGCTCAACGCCGCTAGCCATCAAGATCAGCGAACGAAGCGACCAGCAGAACCGAAACCGATGTTCAGCAGCGAGCATACGATCTGCGCTGTGGACCCTGAGGTATGGCAGGCGATCAAGGCCGAGAATAAGTGGCAGCACGAACATATTGAGCTCATCGCCTCGGAGAACTATGCCAGTCCCGCGGTGATGGAAGCGCAGGGCAGCGCCTGAGCTTTCTAAGGATGGCGTTCGGAATGTCGATGAAGCATTCGATCGTGTTCCTCGACCGTGGCACGCTTGGCGCTGAATTACGAGCGCCGGGATTTCCGCATTCCTACCAAGAATACGCCGCCACGCCGGCCCAGTTGGTTGCCGAACGGCTCAGAGACGCGACGATCGCTATCATCAATAAAGTGCCCATGCCGGCCGAGACGCTCGCGCAGCTGCCGAAGCTAAGACTGATCGCTGTCGCCGCGACTGGAACTGATATCGTCGACAAGGACTATTGCCGAGTTAAAGGCATCACCGTCGTCAACATTCGCGACTACGCCTTCAACACGGTGCCTGAACATGTGTTCGCATTGATTTTCGCGTTGCGCCGCAACCTGATTGCCTATCGAGAGGATGTGCGGAACGGAGCGTGGCAACGTGCTGAACAGTTCTGTTTCTTCACCCATCCCATTCGCGACGTCGCGGGTTCGACTCTCGGCATTGTCGGATTTGGTGCTCTCGGCAAGGCAGTGGCGCGCCGCGCAGAGGGCTTGGGAATGCGAGTGCTTGCGACCGACTTCGTGCTCGCGCCGGGCCTCGTCGACCTCCCGACAGTTCTCAGGAGCAGTGACGTTGTCACACTGCATGCACCGCTGACGGACGATACGCGAAATCTGATTGGCGCCGAGCAGCTGGCGATGATGCGGCGCAACGCAATTCTCATCAATACGGCGCGGGGCGGTCTCGTCGATGAAGGTGCGCTGGCGCAGGCGCTTCAAGACGGCATCATCGGCGGCGCCGGATTCGACGTTCTCACCAATGAGCC
>WNGB01013167.1_pt1 | contig 11157 bp, 10 predicted proteins | sample 5400681 | NCBI WGS metagenome assembly WNGB01 (sample SAMN13153367, study PRJNA577476) | soil metagenome | isolation source: 115 cm soil or saprolite under grassland replicate 2 | place: USA:California | collected 2016-06-15 | reverse complement strand
CTCGCGAGCTGCCGTATAACGGCCAGAGACGTAAAATCGAGCAGATCGGCCTTCGCGACCGATCGCAAGCGCAGGGCCGTCGAGCGGCATTCGAGGCCGACGCGCGGGGGTGGCAGCCCCGCATCACGGAAGGTCTCGCGCAGCTTCTGCTGCGACCCCAGGCTCGGTTCCGCCCAGGCCCAGTGCTCTCCGACGAGATCGCGCAGCTCGACTTGTTCCCGCCCGGCCAAGCGATGACCCGCCGCGGCACAGACCACGTAGTCATCGTGGTAAAGAGGCTCGCAGAGAACACCCTCCGCCTGAATGGTCATGTAGTAGTTGACGATAAGATCGAGCTCACCTCTTTTGAGCGCCGGCACCATCACGTCATTGTCCGAGACAATCACGTTTAATGTCGTGCGCGGCGCCTCTTGGCGAAGTCTGCCGAATGCAACGGCCAGAAAATCCTCCGAGATTGCGCCGCCAACGCCGACGCGAATGCTGCCAACGCGCCCGTCGCCAATCTCCCTGATTTCCCGGGTCACGCTCTGCAGGGACAGGCGAAGCTCGTTCACGCGAAGTCGGAGCGCCGAGCCCTCAGCCGTCAGCTCCACGCCTTTGGCGGTGCGTTGGACAAGCTTGACCTCCAGCACGGTCTCGAGGCGCTGAAGGCTCTTGCTCAAGGCCGGTTGGGTTATGCCAAGCGCCGCGGCGGCTCGGCCGAAGTGGCCGTGCTCGGCAAGCACAGCGAAATATTCGATATCGCGCAGCTCCATGGTCAATAACCGGAATTCATCGGGCCAGGAACGGCGATGATTGAGAATCTACTGCGGGAGCTGTCAATATATTGCACCAAAGATCATTAGGACGGAGCCAACATGAGCGCGTTCTTGAGGGCTGCAGTTGTAAGCGTGCTTGCCGGGAGTGCGCTGGTATCTGCGAAGCCACTTTCGGCGCAAGAGTATCCAAGCCGATATGTGCGGATCATAACCGGAGGCGCCGGTAACTTCCACGACATTGTCGCGCGGCAGCTTGCGCAGCGGCTCAGCGGGCGCTGGGGCCAATCGGTGGTGGTTGAAAATCAGCCGGCCGCCGGTCTGACGATCGGATCCGGCATTGTCGCCAAGGCGGCGCCGGATGGATACACGCTTCTCCTGGCCGATCGAACGGCCCTTGCTGCAGCCCCGCACCTTTATAGGAACTTGCGTTATGATCCGAGCAAGGATTTCCGGCCGATCACCCTGGTGGCTCGCGCTCCCAGTGTCCTGGTGACTCATGCGGGACTCGGGCCGGTCAGCCTGCGCGAATTAGTCGATGATGCGCGGCGTCAACCGCAGCCGATCTTGTTCGCTTCGGCCGGAGTCGGCACGGTCGCTCATCTGGCCGGCGAGCTCTTCCGGCAGTTGGCCAAGATAGACATGCAGATCATCCAATATAAGGGCGGGACCGACGCGGCGCTGGCCGTGTTCAAGAGCGAAGCCAAGCTCACCAGCGTGCCAATCAGCGCGGCCCTTCCGTATATCGAAGCGGGAAAGATGATAGCGCTGGCGGTCGCCAGCGGCCAGCGCTTCGCCGGCGCGTCCTATATCCCGACCAGCGCTGAGGCCGGTCTTCCAGGTTTTGAAGCCGAGCAGTGGCTTGCCATGGTCGCTCCCACGGGACTCGCAAACGCGATCGCCGACAAGCTCAATCGCGACATTGTGGACATTCTGCGTACGCCCGAGTTTAAGGCGATATTGCGCGCCCAGGGTGCCGAGACCGCACCAAGCACGCCGGCTGAACTCACTGCATTCATCGCAAGCGAGTCGGCGCGGTTAAAGAAGCTTATCGAGTCGATCGGGATACGGATGGAGTAGAGGCGCCAGCACCTCATCATGTCGATATCGGCGTGCGTTCATCCGGTTTACGCCGGGGAAGAGTCCTGATTAGTCAAGCGCCGTTGGCGCTGCTGGCTGCCGCTGCCGGGACACGAGTTACCGATCTGGTTTCGCGGCCGGCTCCAACGCGGAGCGCAAGGCCGCGCTCGCGGCAAAGATCGCGGCCCCGGCAGCGGCCGCGATCGCTGCGATCATCAGATAGAATTGCGGCTTGCCCATGGTGCTCCAGAAGCCGCCGAGCCAGCCGGCCAGGATGTCGCCCGGCAGCGTGGTCGCAAACCACACGCCCATCATCGTCGCGCGCAGGCGGGGCGGCGCCGCCGCTGCGATCAGCGCGAGGCCGACCGGCGCGAGCAAAAGCTCGCCCACGGTGACGACGGCGAAATAGCCGACCAGCCACCACGCCGCCGCCTTTTCACCCGGCGAAACGTTGAGCGCCGCACCGGCCATCACCAGGTTGGCGAGCGCGACGCACAGGCAAGCGAACGCCATCTTGGCGACCGGCAACGGTTCCGTGCCGCGCGCCGCCTGCGCCGCCCACCGCCGCACGACGAACGGCGTGAAGATGAAGATCATCAGCGGGTTGAGCGCCAGGAACCAGGGCGTCGGGATTTCGCCGCGCCAGAACTTGAGATCGATCGAGCGGTCGGTGAACTCCTCCGCCCATAGCACGATGGTGTTGCCTTGCTGATCGTAGGTCGCCCAAAACAAGCTCACGAGCAGGCAGATCAGGACAAGCGCAACCACTGTTCGAAGCTCATCGCCCGCAAGCCGCGGGCGCGGCGCCAGGGCGGCGGCCCGCGCCGGGCGATCGTCCGGCAGTGTCGGCAGACCCCACAGATAGATGCCGAGACTGACCAGCATGCCGATACCGGCGGCGGCGAATCCGAAGTGCCAGCCGTAGACGGTCGCGAGCGTGCCGCAGACGATCGGCGCCACGAAGGCGCCGACATTGATGCCGACATAGAAGATCGCGTAGGCGCGCGAGCGGCGATCGTCGGCCGGCGCATAGAGCTCGCCGACCTGGATCGAGATGTTCGGCTTGAAGGCGCCGACGCCGATGATCAGCATCGTGAGCGCGAGCAGAAACAGCGGCTCGAACGCCATCATGAAATGGCCGGCGGCCATGAACAGGCCGCCGATGATGACGGTGCGCCGCCGCCCCAGCACGCGATCCGCGATGAGCCCGCCCAGGATCGGCGCCGAATAGGCGAGCCCGCTGTAGAAGCCGAACAGCTGCGAGGCGAACGGCTGCACCGCGAGCGGCCCGAACAGGAATTCGAGCGCCGCCTTAACGGCGCCATAGCCGAGCACGGCCTCGACCTGGCCCGGCCGCAGCAGATACTGGACCATGTAGAGGACGACGAGCGCGGTATTGCCGAAATAGGAGAACCGCTCCCACATCTCGGTCGCAAACAGGACCGACAGGCCGCGCGGATGGCCGAAGAGCTCGCGGTCAGGGGAAAGGACGGACACGGACTCGCAAATTCCTCGATATCCGCGTTCGGATTTGGTCGCGGATCGACAGTAAACGCCGCGCGTAGCCTACGAAAGGCGGTGTGCTGGCGAAATCAGAAATATCCAGATCCGTTCACAAGGCCCGGCGGGTCGCGACCAACTCGCTCCCTCCCCCGAAACGGGGGAGGGGACCCGCGGCGCTGATCTTTTGCAACGCGACTGATGTGCTTGCGGACTCGTGTTACCGTCCGCCGGTGGTGCCGCCCGGCGTGCCGCTCTGCTCCCGGCGCCCGCTGTAGGAAATGCGCCAGATCGTGCCGCCGGTGTCGTCGGCGACGAGCAGTGCGCCATCCTTGGTGACGGCGAGCGCCGCCGGCCGGCCCCACACCTCGGCGCGCTGCATGCCGGACGTCCAGAATCCGACCGCGAAATTCTCGTAGCCGCCTTCCGGCCGGCCGTCCTTGAACGGCACGCGCACCACCTTGTAGCCGGTCGGGTCGGACCGGTTCCACGATCCTTTCAGCGCCACGAAGGCGCTGCCGCGCCACTCCGACGGAAATTGCTCACCCTCGTAGAAGACGAGGTCCATCGTCGAGGAATGCGCTTCGAACAGCAGATCGGGTACGACGGCGGCCTGGACCTTGTCCGGCCGCAGGTTGGCAAAGCCCGGCTGCGGGTTGTGCCCGGTGTAAGCGTACGGCCAGCCATAGAACGCGTCCTTCTGCACGCGGATCAGGAAATCGGGCACCAGCCGGTCGCCGAATCCATCCCGCTCCTGGACGACCGCGTAGAGGTCGCCGGTCGTCGGATGAAAGGCGAGGGCGGTCGGATTGCGGGTTCCCGAGGCAAACGTCGATTGCGCGGAACCGTCAGCGTTGAACCGCTGGATCGTCGCCTTGGGCTCGGGCTCGACGCCGAGGTTTCCGGACGAGCCGACGCCGACGAACAGACCGCCGTCGCGCGGGTCGATGGCAATGTGCCGGTTAGCATGGCCCTGCACGATGCCGAACACGCCTTTCTTGGTGATCATCTCTTCGCCGACCACGCTCGGCGTGGGCCTGCGCTGCTCGGCTGGTACGTCCGCGGCCTTCTGTTCCACCGCCCCGCGGCCCGGACGCAGTGCGCCGAGCCGGTGCGGCACTTTCCAGATGCCGTCCTGGTCGGCGACCAGCACGTGATCGTCACGCCAAGCCAATCCGTAAGGCCCGTTGAATCCTTCGGCATGGCGTTGCACCCAATCTGCCTTGCCGTCGCCATCCTCGTCGCGCAGCAGCGTGAGATAACCGACCCGCTGCTCGGCCACCAATACGTCGCCGTTCGGCAGAACCAGGAGACGGCGCGGGTGTTGCAGACCGCTCGCGAACAGCGTCGCGGAAAAACCCTCCGGAACGCGCGGCGTTTGCCCCTGAAACGGCAGCGTGAGCGACCGGCTGCTGACGATTTGACCGGTCTTCGGTGGCGGCAAGTCTTCCGCCTTCACGACAATACGGCGGCCGAGTTCCTGATCGGGCAGCGACGCCGGATCGGTGCGGGCCGTTGAGTCCTGCGCGGACGGTTCGCGTTGTGCGTAGGACGGAGCAAAGACAAGGCCGGCCGTCGTGAGCGTACCGGCGGCGATGGCGAGCGGAAGAAACCTGTTCATTGCGAGCCTCCGACGAGCCACCCAGCCCCGCGGGAAATGGCCATATGCGAATCAATCCCCGGTTGTCAGCCCGGTTCCACCAAACAAGCGGGATCTGGCGCGGCCGTTCCAACCGGTTTCGCCGGGGTTTTCCGCCGTGCGAAAACGCTGCAAATCTCGTAGGATGATGCGTTGCAGAACGGAGCCCGGGATGGAGCGGTAACGGCGTCTTCAACGCGCGCTTGGCGCAATGCGTTACCGCATTCCGCTTCGTGCGGACGAGAGATGAATTGAATCAGAACAAGAGTCGTTGGGAGGACCTTATGGCCGAAATCCAAACCAAAGAAATCGAGAACGAAGAAGCGCCGGGCGCCACCATCCATGAGCAGGCGGAAGCCAAGGTCATGCCGTTCGCGTTCAAGCGTCCCGACGTGGCGCTGCCGGACGGCCGCAAGCTGCACGTGAAGCTCGCCGGTACCGACAGCTGCCGCGCCTCGGTACAGGTGCTCAACAAGGGCGGCGAGAACAACCTGCACTTCCACCCCAACATGGACCTCATCTACATGGTGCTGAAGGGGCGCGTCGCCTTTTACGGGCCAGGCGACAAGCTGGTCGGCGAGTTCGGCGTGCATGAGGGCGTGATGCTGCCCGAGTACACCCGCTACTGGTTCAAGAGCGTCGGTGACGAAGAGGCGCACCTCCTGCAGATCGCCGGCTATCCGCGCGGCGCCAAAGCCTCCAAGCGCATCCCGGTCGCGCCGCAGAAGCTCGCCGGCGACGGCATCTGGATCGGCATGAGCGAGGAGGAGCTCAAGGTCCGCAAGGACAACATCAAGTATTAGGTACCTGGAATCGTGGTTCGCTGAGACGGGCGGATGTGTGACTCTGTGACCGCACCGCGATCTCGGTCTGCTCCCTCTCCCATTGGGAGAGGGGTGGGGTGAGGGGTTACGGTCTCTCGATGGGTTTCGAACCCCCTCACCCCAACCCTCTCCCCTGCGGGGAGAGGGAGCCCACCGAGTCCGCTGCCCGATCCTCGGTTCAAGGCCGAATGTGACTGGTGTTTCAACGATAGTGGATATTAGCGCGATGCGCGCACCGCACCGGGTGCTGGCGCTGGGCTTGGCGTTGAGCGCGCCGACCGGCGCCGCGCTCGCCCAGCCGTCCGAGGCCGAGTTCTTCCGCGGCAAGACCATCTCGCTCGGCGTGCCGAGCAGCGTCGGTGGCGGCTACGATACCTATGCGCGGCTCATTGCCCATCACTTACCCAAGCATATTTCCGGCAATCCGGCGGTGGTCACCCGCAACCTGCCGGCCGCCGGCGGGCTCGTGCTTGCCAATGCGCTCTACAATTCCTCGCCCAGGGACGGCACCGCGATCGCGATCGTGCGCGCGAGCGGCCTCTACGAGGAGCTGTTCGGCAATCCGGCGGTGAAGTTCTCGAGCCTCAAGTTCAACTGGATCGGCAACCTCAACAGCACGCACGACACCTGCGTGTTCGCGCGCGCCGCCGGCATCAGGACGCCGAAAGACCTCTATGCCCGCACGACGCTCATCGGCGCGTCGGGCGTCGGCGCGATGGCCTATTCGCTGCCGACCATCTACAACGACGTGCTCGGCATGAAATTCAAGGTGATCATGGGCTATCCGGGCACGCCCGAGCGCGTGATCGCGATGGAGCGGGGCGAGATCGAGGGCGCCTGCGGGATGACGACCTCGCTGATCAAGTCGTCGCTGGCGGCACCCTTCCGCGAGGGCAAGTTGACGCTGGTGCTGCAGGCGGGTCTGACGAAAGATGCGGAGTTCGCCAACGTCCCCAACGTGCTCGACGAGGCCAAGACGCCCGAGCAGCGCTCGGCGCTCGAGTTCCTGTTTGGCCAGTTGGAGCTCGATCGCGCGCTGGCCGCGCCGCCCGACCTGCCGGCGGAACGCCTAGCGACGCTGCGCGCGGCATTCGACGCGATGACCGGCGACGCCGAATTTCTCGACGAGGTCCGCGCGCTCAAGCTCGACGTCCGCCCGCTCAAGGGCGAGGAGACCACCGCCGTGATCCGGCGCCTGTTCGCGACCCCGCGGCTGGCGATCGAGCGCGTGCGCGCGGCGCTGACCGGGAAATCCGAACCATAGGGGAGTGGCGTGATGCGGACGAAGGACATGCGATTGCGGACAAGCCTCGCTTTATGTCTCGGCGTGCTGGCTTGGCATTGCGCCACCCTAGTGCCGGCCGCGGCGCAAGCGGAGCGAGCCAAGTGTGGCGTCTTCTTCGACAAATCGGCAGCGGGCAGCGTGCCTCCCGCCATGCTGGCGGTGGTCGAGGCTGGGCACGAAGTGATCGCGGCGCAGGATTGCGTCGCCACGGGAAACGCCGCCATGGCGTGCGAGCATTGGCGACGCGCGCTGAAGGCGCTCGAGAGCGCGGACCCGGCTCTCGCCGCCGACATCAGCGCCAGCATCCGGACGCTGATGCAGCAGCACAATTGCTCATAGCGTATCGCGATCGGGCGCGGAGACACCGCCGCGCCCGAATGCCTACACAGTGGGCAGGTTCATCACCGCAACGGTGTGAACCTGTAATTCAGACCGAGCTTCGCCGTGTGGATGTGGCCGAAGCTGTTGTTGAAGCAGAACGGTCCGCCCGCCAGAATGGCCCCGGAAGGGGTTGTTACCGGGCCGCAGGTCTGGAAGCCGCCATCGTCGCCAAGCGCGATGAACATGTATTCGCCCTTGACGCTCCAATTGCCAGCGAAGGCCCACTCGATTCCGCCCCCGATCGTCCAGGTGGTGACAGTGTGGCTGCCCGGAGTGAAAACGAGCCAGTTGCCGCATCCTATGGTCGTGTTCTGGCACGCATCGAGGACCGTGGCGCGCGTTGGGATGAAAGCGGCGCCGCCCTTGACGTAGATCAGCGTGCGGTCCCAGGCGTATCCCAACCGGCCCGTCACCATGGCGTACCAGTCGCCCACCTGCGCGCTCCCCAGCACGTCAAGGGTCGTCTGCGTGCTGACCAGGGTGCTGGGATCGAAAGCATCGCCGGTCAAACGCATGAAACCGCCTTCGCCTTCGATGCCGACCACGAACGGCGAGCCGGCAAACTGCCAGTTGCAGCCAAGCGTGCCGCCGCCGATGAAGCTGGCGTCGAGGTCGGTGTTCCACGAATGCGGCGGTACAATTCGCGACGCGACGGCGCCGCCCGCATAAGACAGGAACGGAGGAACGGCGGTCGAGCCGGCCGGGCCGAGGCCATTTTGGCCTTGATCGGTGAACGTGGCGCCGTCGTTTCCATTCCAGGCGCCGCCGACATAACCGCCGAGATAGCAGCCGGTCCAACTGAAGGGCGCAACCACGGGCGGCCTCGCCTTCACCGGAAGATCGGCGGCATTGGCAGAACCGATCGCAGCCAGCGCCGCGAACGGAACGCATCCGCGCAAGAGTTTTTTCATGAGGAGCCCCCGACAAGAAACCTTGCCAAGCGTAGCCCTCCAAACATAGCACCTCACGATGTGGCCAGGTGTACTCGGAAGGACACAGTCGGGATAATTTGTGCCGGTAGATTCGTAGCGCTGGAGATGAAGCGACATCGCGAGTTCTCGTAGTCTATCGCCGCAGGCGCGCGCACGCCCGCGCGAATACGTACGTGTGCGTTACCGGGGCGGCGCAGTCTGACCGGCCCCGAAGATGACGCGCATGACGCTCTCGACCACCTCGGCGCAGCGGGCCCGCGGCCGCGGGAAGCCCGACAGCGCCACCCATTCGCCGCCGTGCAACACCAGCGCCGGCCAGAAATGCCCGCGGTTGATCCACCGCATGGGATGCCAAATCTCGGCCTTGCAGACCGATGCGAACGGGATCGTCCGCTCGCGGCGCAACAGCGGGAGCCAGCCGATCGCCAGCCGGACATCGCACTTCGCCGCATCGAATTCTACCGTGCGCGGCGCCCGCAGCACCGCCAGAGCCAGGAACGTGCTCACAAAGCCGAGCGCGCCGATGCCGAGCCGTATCTCGGTCGAGGCGTTGACGAAGTACATCCAGAACAGGCCCACGCAAATTGGCACCATTACGCCGATGACCCATCGGGCGGGCAGACCGTCATCGACGGTCAGGACATGTCCTTGCTGCTCTATTCTCATTCGCACGCCATGCGGACGGTATCGAACGACCGTTGGGAAGCTGCTCCGGTATCTCAAGCATACGCCGGAAGTGCAGTTCTCCGTGGATCAATCCGCGTCCGAGCCGCGGGTATTTGCGAACGTTGACGGCCCCCGATGGTCGCGAGGACGATACACGGCCAGTATCAAGGCGGCGAGGATTCAACCACGGCCAGCATCAGCGGGAGCGCTCCAAAGCCAAGCGATCATGCTGTAGCGGCGCGGTGCGAATTATCCGCGCCGTGCAGCAAGAAAGTCCGAGCCTTACGATAGGTCATCACTTGCGCGGCGGATTGAAGTATCTCAAATCCGGCGGCGGCTGGTCCTTCTTGGTCGGCATCAAGTAGCCGTCCGCGCTGCGCAGATATGTTTGCCGTCCCAGGAAGACGTAGGCGTTGTTCTCGGCGCAGACATCCTCGATCCAGGTCGGGTTGCGGATGCGACGGTAGCTCCTGGTCACGGTCCAGGGCCGGGTCAAGGCGTGGTCGAAGGTCGTGATCTCGTCACGCAGCACGTTCGGATCGGTCTTGTCCAGAAACAGCCGCTCCTTGACCACCGTCTGATTATCCTCGTGCAAGGGAATGCCGCTGGGATCGAAAATGCGCGGCCCCTTCAGGCCGCGGGTCTCGACTTCGAGCACGCGGCCGCCGCCGTCCGCGTCGACCCAGCGTCCGATCGAGTAACCCGAGAACGTCGGCTTGATCGTGCCGGGCCAATCGCGCCCATCGGTATAGATGCGGCGGAATTCATTGAAGAACCCGATGTGGATGTAGGTGATCTCCGCCGTGACGATGACCTCCATCGGCTGATAGACGATCATCATCCGCGGCATGCCGCCCGGAAGGCAGCGAGCCTGCGTATTGTAGGATTGTCCGCCGGCGGCTTCCTCCGCCATGTTGGCTTCCCAGATCGCCTGATATTCCGCGGTGAGCGGCGGTTGTTGCGCGCGACCCGGACGCTTGCTGGGATCAAACGATCCGCCGCCAATCCGGTCCCATTGGCCGCTCCAGTCCGGATATTGGGTCGCGTCGTGCCCCTGCGCGCCGGCTCCGAGGCACGCCGCCGCGATGAGCGCGCCGGCCGCGATCGACCTTCGGTAGCGCATGGTTCTCCCCCGCTTCCCGGGGCGGACGGCGGCAGCCGCCGGCAACAGATCGCCCGCGCCTATGTTGACCGGCGCCATGGGCGGAGTCCAGCGTTGGGGAATAAGGGTAGTGTCTCAGTTTGAAGCGAACGGGCTGAGGCTCGATTGAGATACGTAGGCGGCAAAGGAGGCGCAGATGGGAATCTATCAAGATCATGTGCTCCCTTGTCTGATCCACTTGACGATGCGCCAAAGAATCCTCGCCGCCTATCGCAGCCGCGTCGTCCCTGCCGCTGAGGGCCGTGTGCTCGAAATCGGCGTCGGTTCAGGACTCAATCTGCCCTTCTACACGGAGACGGTGCAGCGTGTGATCGGCCTCGACCCCTCGGCAAGGCTCCTCTCGATGGCGCGCAAGGTCCTGCCTCGCGTGGCGCCGCCCGTCGAGTTCGTCGAGGGCTCGGCCGAAGCCCTTCCGCTGGAGGCTACGAGCGTCGATACGGTGGTCACGACCTGGACAATGTGCAGCATTCCCGATTTGCAACGGGCGCTCCACGAAATGCGGCGGGTGCTGAAGCCCGGCGGCCGCCTCCTCTTCGTCGAGCACGGCCGCGCCCCAGACGCGAACGTGCGCTGGTGGCAGGACACTCTTACGCCGGCGTGGAAGCGCATCGGTGGCGGCTGCCACTTAAACCGCGCCATCGCGACCCTGATCGAAACCGCCGGCTTCGATCTCGAACGGCTGGAAACCGGGTACATGCGTGGTCCCAAGCCGATGACGTTCATGTACGAGGGCCGCGCGCGTCCTCGATGAACACGCAAGCCCGTTGCGCCGCCGTCATCTTCGCCGCGCCCGGCGAAATCAGCGCGCTAATCTCCCGCAAGTGCTGATGCCATGAACGGCGCCTCTGAGACGTTCCGGCGAAAACGGAGGGCGTCAGTAAATATTCATTGGGAAGGTTTTTCATCTTAGAATCGCCATAATCGTTCTCTATA
>WNGB01013166.1_pt2 | contig 11158 bp, 8 predicted proteins | sample 5400681 | NCBI WGS metagenome assembly WNGB01 (sample SAMN13153367, study PRJNA577476) | soil metagenome | isolation source: 115 cm soil or saprolite under grassland replicate 2 | place: USA:California | collected 2016-06-15 | reverse complement strand
GCCCTGAGGGCCAGCCGGCTCCGCCCTGGGCCGTGTTGGCGGCGAATGTGCTGTTGAAGACGATGAGGGTTCCGCCATTGTTGAAGATGGCACCTCCCAGGCCGGCGCCGCCGCCGCCGTGGCCGCTGAGCCAGTTGGCGTAGTAGGCGATGTTGTCACCGCCGCCGCCACCGCCGCCGAAGCCGCCGTTGCCGGGGGACCCCGTCTGCACCGGCACCCCCGCCACCGCCGCCGAAGCCGCCCGCGCCGCCCTGGCTGAAGTTGCCGCCGCCACCGCCGCCGCCGCCAAACCCACCGTCTCCGCCGTTGGTCATGTTGCCGCCGAGGCCCCCGTTGGGACCGCCGCCGGCGCCGCCCAGGTTGCGACTGAAGCCCTCACCGCCGTCGCCGCCGACGGCCTGGTTGTCAAGGAAGGTACACCTCACGACCCCCACCGTGCCCTCACTGAACACCGCGCCGCCCAGACCACCGCCGCCGCCGCCGCCAGGGAATTCACCCATGCCGCCGCGCGCCTGACCGTCGCTGACGGTGAGGTGCTTCAGCGCCAGGCTGCTATTCGCATGGACGTAGAACAGTCGCAAGTTGGTGCCTGCGGGGCCGCCGGAGATGGTCAGGCCAGGAGAATTCGTACCGTCGATGAGAATGCTGCTGCTCTGGCTTGTGGACAGCCCGACCGGCAACGCCGTTGGGCCGAGGGTCATGTCGCCGATCTGCAACAGGTTGACCGTCTGACCCGCCAGCGACGGCGCAAACTGGATGGTGTCGTAGCCCCAGGGGACGGGCCCCAGGGTGTTCGTGTAGTCGCCCGTCCGTTGGATGTTGGGGTTGACATCGGATTGCTGGTTGATCGACATGATGGCGGCCCGCAGCGAGTCCAGCGCCGCGTCGTCCGCAGTCGTGTTGACCACAATGATCGCCGGCACCGTGCGCTCTTCGAGCGCTTCCAGCAACAGGTGCGCCGGACGCGCGGCTCGACGTCCACGCCGCGGCGATCGGGCTGCACGCCGGGAGAGGGAACATAGGGCACGCAGAGGTTGAGACCAGCTTCGCATGGGAGGGCTCCTTTCATAGACGGCGCGCACAGCGAACGCCGACGGTCGCCAAAGTGACCCGGAGTCATTGGAGCTTCGCGAGCCGAATAGTTGTCAATCCAGAAGCTAAGATTGCATTTCCCGCGCCGGAGCGTAGCACCCACACCCCTCGCTGGACACGCTGCTTTCGTTGAGGATTCCGAGGGATGGCGTGGGGGAGGCGGCGGACGGCGCGGACCGAAACCGCACACGACGAGCCGAAACCGCTCAGGCGCACCGCCTGGGCCACGGCACGAAGGAAGTGGAAAAAAACAGAGGCCCCACCGTGCAAGCACGAGTGGGAACCTCTGTCTCGGTGGAGGATGCCGGCCCCGTTGCCGGGACTCTACCCGCAGAGCTACCGAGAGGCCCTACGAGAACATCGGAATGAACTCTGACGGTCGGGGAATACCAAGGGAGAGGAGGACAGGTTGGAAGTCCCTGTGAGGGGTGGGATGCCTCTTCCCGCGGCATCGTTCCTTGACGCCCACGCACGAACCATAGATCACAGGCAGGGTCGGGTCAACTCGTCCGGCGATTTTCCCATAATCCCGGACCGGGCCCGCAACCCCGTCACTTGGCGTGGTTGGCCATCACCCACAGCATGTAAGTGACGCGCTCGCGCAGCGTGCGCTCGCGACGACACTGTTTGTCACTGTAGGCGCGCCAGGTGTAGTAAATGCACGCTACTGTGAGCGCGCACAGGCTGCAATAAATCGCTTGCATGGAAGTGTGTTCTCTTCGGACGGGTGGCTCCTTTGCTGTTCCGTACCCAAATTTAGCTCAGCCTCGGTCACCGGGCAACCTGCGAACCGGAAGGTTTTTCCGGTCTGCCCAGGCATAAGATGATTAGGTGGGCGGAAAGCAAGCCCACGGGCCGCGGCCCGTGGGCTTGCTTTCCGCCCACCTGGTCACCGAAGAGGGCGGTCGCATGTTGGAACGACCAGCGCTGGTGCTTTGTCCCTGGGCGGCGCCCACCCTGCCGCCGGGCCGAGAGGCCGGCGCGCCCACCGGCCCGCGGCGCACGGTCCTCGATCCTGGTGGCCCTGCACTCGGCTTCGTCGCGCGCGTCCCCTCCGGCCCGCGCTGGCTGCGCTGGCTGACAAGCCCGCATCTGGAAGTGTACGAAACGGAGGATGCCTCTCTGCTTTGTACGGTGAGTGGTGCGGCGTGGGGGCGGCGTGGGCGCGACGTGCGCGACTCCGAGGGCCGGCTCGTCGGCACCGTCCGGCAGCTGCTCTTGTTCGATGCGTCCGGCCGTCTGCTGGCGCAGGGCCGGCCGGCGACCGACGGCGCGACCCGTTTTGTGAGTCCAGCGGGCCTGGACCTGGGAGTGTTCGCCCCGTGCGAGAACGGCACACTGCTCACGCTCATGCCAGTCATCGATGGCGATCCGTTCGCCCGAATGCTGTTGCTCGGGGCGACTTTGGTATTGACGTGAACGCGCGAGGCTCCAAACGATTGATTCTGCATGCCTGCCTTGGTTAACAGATGTGGCGGACCGCAATCATCCATGAGAAGAGCCATCATCACGATTGGGCTGGGGTTCGGCGATGAGGGGAAAGGCACCCTACGGTTACTTGAAATCGGTGTCGCGATGAGAATCGCCATCGAGGGAGTTCTTGTTTCGGTGGTTTTCGATCCAGGCAATCGCGGCGTTCAGTTTCTCAGGGCTGTCGCTGAAGTATCCAAGGCCACGGTTGCAATTGTTGCAGAGCAGGCCGCGGACACATTTGGAACATCCCTGGCGAATTCCGTAAGGGCAGCACTTGTGATCGTGGTCGATACACCAACTCTTCTGGCCCGGATCGGTTGTCCCGCAGATACCGCACTGCTTCGGCTGGGCGTCGTACCATTCGATGCTCAGCCCCATTTTCTGGAACACCTTCGCCAAGCGGCGACGTCTCACCGCCAATGGATCTTTCCAGTAATTCGCTTTCGCTTTTTCGAGACCCCGCTTCCGCCAAGCCTCTCGTTTGCGTGGTTCGCATTCAGGGCATACAGGTTTGCCGTTTGGTTTGCTCTTTCGGGTGTACTCTCTGTTGCACAGAGCGCATTTTTCCAGTGTGGGAGTCGCATTGTCGGGATACCGTTGTCCGGCCGCGTTACGGTGCGAGTTGACTCGGTGCCCACGCCGGCGATCTTTCTGCCTTTCCAATCGCCCTAATCGGTTGGCTTCCAGGCAGGTCTCGCAACGGGGTGGTGGGCCGAACCGATTCGTCCGAATGACTGGAGTCTTGTTACACTGCGGACAGAGGCTTTGACGGTTCATGCCGATCTTGTACTCCGACGACGAAGGGTTGGCCAGTGAAAAGAGCGGTCATCACCATTGGCCTTGGGTTTGGGGATTGCGGCAAAGGTGCCACGGTCGATTTTCTTTGTCGTCACCTTGGCGCCAGCCTGGTCGTCCGCTACTCCGGCGGCTCGCAATCGGGCCACAATGTTGAGCTGCCCGACGGCCGACGCCACACCTTTTCGCAATTCGGCGCCGGCACACTCGCAGGCGTCCCGGCCCACCTTGGCCCGCGCGTGATCATCAACCCCAGCGCCCTGCCGCGTGAGGCCGACCACCTCCGTTCGCTTGGCATCGACGACCCCTTCGCACTCCTGACCGTTCATCCGCAGTGTCTCGTCTCGACGTTTTGGCATCAGACCGTTAACCAGCTCCGCGAGCTTGCCCGCGGCGCTGGCCGGCATGGCTCGTGCGGCCACGGCATCGGCGAGACTCGGTCTTACTGGCTCCGCTATGGGGACGATGCGATCTTCGCTCGGGATTTGCAAGATGCCGCCGTCCTGAACGAGAAACTCGAACTCCTTCGCCAGCGGCTCTTTCTCGACCTGCAAGAGTTCATCGAGCGAGTGCCTACTGCGGAACTGAGGGAATACGACCTGCTAACCCTGGCCCCGGCCGCGACCAGCGAGAGCCTGCTCGAAGTGGGCTCCTCGCTGCGGCTGCAGGATCGTGTACCCTTCACGTCGGGAACGCTGATCTTCGAGGGGGCGCAGGGCGTATTGCTCGATGAGTGGCGTGGCTTTCATCCGCATACGACCTGGTCCACCGTGACGGCGCATCACGCCCTGGAAATGGCCCTGGAATGTGGCGTCGAGGAACTCTGTGTGCTCGGTCTGACGCGGGCCTACACGACCCGGCACGGCGCTGGCCCGTTCCCAACCTACGATGCGGCCCTGACGGCAGCGCTGCCGGATCCCGGCAATCCACACAACCCCTGGCAAGGCGGCTTTCGGGTCGGGTGGCTCGACTTGCCGTTATTGAAGTACGCAGCGGCAGTTGCCGGGAGTGAGCTGGATGGCTTGGCCGTGAGCAACCTGGATCAGCTCGAGACCCGGCACGTCAAGGTCTGCACCGAGTATGCGGGAGTGCGGTTGGAGCCATCGCCGGGCCCGAGCCTTGCCTGGCAGGCCCGCTTGACCGATAGCCTCCGAAACGCCAGGCCCCTCCTGCACGACACCACACCGACGGAGTTACTTGGCATGCTCGGCGAGATTGCGCCGGTTGTCATCGAGGGCCGCGGTCCCACACACACAGCAAGAAGTGCCACCTCGCTGCCGTTCCGCAAGCGAAAAGGAACTGCGCCTCACGGCTTCTGATACCCTTGGATGCGGCCGGCCAGATCAAGACAGCAACTCGCCGCTCCGGGGACTCCGTTGACGAGTGCCTCCACCCGCGCGCACTCCCGGACGCAGTGGAGAGCATTGAGCTGTTTTCCCGAAGTCTCCCGCGAGCGACATACCTTGATCGCGTAGCGGAACGCGGTCACCGAACGGTGATTCGCCGGGCTGGACGGCTTGATCGCCGCGCTCCCATTGCCGGAGTACGCCGGACAGCGGGTGGTATTGTCTCGCAATGGGTTGGGAAGCTGCTTGTTTGCAGTGCAGGTCAGCGCGAACAGTTGCTCCATTGCCTCCCGCAAGGAGCACTCGCCCTTGCAGACCAGCGCGTGCGCCCGCAGCGTCATCCAGGCGGTCAGTTCGTCATACGCTTTCATGCCGAGCTTCGGCTGTGTCTTTGCGGTTTGCACCGACCGGAAGACGGCGATGCCAAGGGCGCGGCGGTCGTCCTCCTTGGCCAGGACCGAACTCGCCCCCTGGACAGCCTCGCACAGGACATTGTGCCAGCCGAGTGTTTTCGCCAGGGCGCGGCGGTGGCAGCTGTAGCGCATACGCAGTTTGAGTTGGGTGTGGATGACCCGGGCGGCGATGCCCAGCGGTCCGCTGCCCCAGTCTTTGCCAATCGGTGTCCCCACCAGGCGGTCGAGGATTTCGTCCTGTAGATCGGTCATGATTTCCCCAAGGTGATAGCTCCCGGAATCGGCGCTTTACTCTCTTCCCAAGGTGATCGGAGGGTGCTGCACCCCTGAGAACAATACGATCCCTTGGAACACCCGTCCAGGGCGGCAGACCCGGCAGGCACTATCGTGGTGCCGGGGACTTGGAATCCGTTGGAAGCACCCAGAGACGAATCATGAAATCGCGGCCGTTGACGTAGGGCTTGCCCTCTTGGGCGCTGCCGCCAGCGGATAGGGCGTGCCGGCCATCGGGGGAGAAGGCGACGCTCCAGATCCAGTTCGCGTGCCCCTTGAACCGCCGGATCTCCTCCCCGGTACTCACGTCCCACAGTCGCACGGTGGTGTCGTAGCCGCCCGACAGCGCCCAGCGTTCATCGGGGGAAAGCGCCAGACAGGTGATACCGGTTGGATGTCCGTCGAAGCGGCGCAGTTCCTTGCCGGTCTCCAGATCCCAGAGCCGAAGGTGCTTGCCCGCCGTGGCGAGGGCACGCTTGCCGTCCTTTAAGAAGACAGCGTTTTCCACCCACCCGGAGTTGTCGCCAAGGACACGCAACTCCTTGCCCGCTGCGATATCCCACAGGCGCAGGGTCTTATCGCGGCTGGCGGACAGGAGACGCTTGCCGTCGGGGGAGAAGGCGACACGGCGAACCGCGTCGGTGTGTCCCTTCAGGACGCGGGCCGCCTGGCCAGTGGCGAGATCCCAGAGGCGCACGGTCCTGTCGTCCCCAGCCGTGGCGGCGAGCCGGCCAATGGGGGAGCAGGCGACGGCGTTGATCGTTCCTTGATGGCCCCCGAAGTTGCGGCCGTCCTTGCCGGTCTCAAGATCCCATTCGAGGAGGACGCCACTCTGGCCAGCGGCAAGGAAGGTCTTGCCACCCGGGACGAAGGCGACGCAGCGGTCGCCGGCACCCGCAGGGGTTGACGTGGGGGGCCACCGGCGCAGTTCCTTCCCGGACTCTGTGTCCCACAGGCGGACGGTGCCGTCGCCCTTGGGCCAGCCGCCCGTCGAGAGGATTCGGCTGCCGTCCCTGGAGAACACAGCCGTCTGCACCGGCCCTTGGTGTCCCCGATAGACCCGGGCAATCTCGCCCGCCGGCCGCCAGCGACGTATCGCCTTGTCGTACCCCACGGTGATCAGATCGCGGCCATCGCCCGCAAAGAGCAGGCCGGTGACTCCGCGGTTATGGACGTACTGCTGCATCCGTTTGCGCCCCGTTTCAGCATCCCACAAGACCAGGTATCCTTCGGTATCACCCGCCGCGAGGATCTTGCCCTTGCAGGAAAACGCCAGCGCGACGACAGCGCCGAGGTGCCCCTCCAGCGTCAAGCGCTCCTTGTGCGTTGCCATGTCCCAGAGCTTGATGGTGCGGTCGTCGCCGGCGCTCGCCAGGGTCTTGCCGTCGGGCGACAACCGGAGCACCCGAACGGCGCCGGTGTGTGTGTTCCAGACGGCTACCTCTTTGCGATTAGCTATATTCCAGAGACGAATTGTGTGATCGGTGCTCCCGCTGATGAGCGTGTTAGCGTCGGCGGTAAAGGCCAGGGCGGTCACCGCCGCCTGATGGCCGTCGAGCCGCGCTTGTTCAACGCCGGTCGCGGGATCCCAGAGGCGGATGGATTTGTCGAACCCGGCGCTGACGAGGAGTTTTCCATCCGGGGACCAGGCGAGGGCGAAGATCCAGTGCGCGTGTCCTTTCAGCGTGCGCACCTCCTTGCCGCTGGCGGCGTCCCATACTCTGACGAGGTTATCGGCCCCGGCCGTGGCAAGTTGCTTGCCATCGGGGCTGTAGGCCAGACAGGTAGCTCCTCCGGCGTGGCCGGGGAGAACGTACCGTTGCCGGCGAGTGAGTGGGTCGAGGACGCGCACGCTGTTGTCCTCGGCGGCGAAAGCAAGGGAGGCGCCGTCGGGCGACTCCGCAAGGGCGAGAATCACTTCCCGGGGTGCCTGTTCGAGTTGCGGGGCTGGCAAAGTCTTCGGCTCCCTCTTGCCAGCCACGTCGGAGAGCAGGATCGTCTGTTCCCCGCTGGCGGAGGCGAGTGTGTTGCCGTCGGGCGAGAAGGCGACGCTCCAGACCTGTCTGTTGTGGCCAGAGAGGCTCGCCAACTCTGCTTTCGTGGTCACGTCCCACAGTTTGACTTCGCTGAGAAGCTGTTTGGGGGCATTGGGCGTGTACCATCGTCCGGCGCCGGACGCCAGCTTGTCCCCCCTGGGCGAGAAGGCGAGGGCGAGCACGGTGAGCTTGTGCCCTTCGAGGGCCCCAAGTTCTTTGCCGTCGGCGACCCGCCACAGCTTGATGGTCCGGTCCCACCCCGCACTGGCGAGCAGTGTGCCGTCCGGGGAGAAGGCGACGGCCTCGACTTTGTTCTTGTGACCGCGCAGCGTGTGCTTGACTTGCCGCAGGTTGGCATCCCATAGCAGCACCGTGTTGTCGCCACCGGCCGAGGCGAGTGTGTGGTTCTTTGGGTTAAAGGCGACCGCGAAGACGCTGGCCGTGTGACCTTTCAACGTGTGCAGCATTTGGCCGGACTCGGCGTCCCAGAGTTTGACGAAATGATCCAGCCCGGCAGTGGCGACGAGCTTGCTATCGTGGGACATGGCGACGCCATTGACGGCGTCGAGATGGCCGCGCAGGATCTTACGAACCTGTCCGGTGCCGGCGTCCCGCAACTTGGCGGTGCGGGTGAAGAAGTCGGCCGTGACCAGCGTCTTGCCGTCGCGGCTGAAGGTGAGAGCGCGCGTGCCCACCGGTTCGTCCAGACGCACACGGAGGGTGCGAGTCGCCGTATCCCAGAGTTGCAACTCGCCAGGCTCGCCTCCTGCACCTTTGCCGACCGCGAGAGTCTTGCCGTCGGGGGAATAGGCCAGCGCCCAGGTTGTCGTGGCGATGGCCTGCAGGTCGCGCAGGTGAAAGTCGAAGGTCGTCAACTCGACGCGCACCGGCGCTTTCGGCGGCGGATCGTGTTGCGCGGCGGCCGGCGACAGTTGGGCGGCTCCGAGGGAGAGCAGCGCGAGGGCGAGCGGGGATCGGAACATCGGGGGGTCTCCGAAAGAAGCTCTCGCAGAACCCCTCCCCCCAACCCCCTCCCCGAAGCGGAGAGGGGGAGCAAGCAGGAAGGCTCCGTTCTTCTCCCCCTCTCCGTTGCGGGGAGGGGGTTGGGGGGAGGGGTTTTGTGAGTGCCTCGAAAGAAGCCCGGCCAGCGAAAAGTCCTGTCAACACCCGACGCGAAGGCCGGACGCTACCGTCCGCCCGGTCCCATGCGCTTCAGAGCCGCCAGCGCCTCGATGGTCACTTCCGTCCCCGGAGTGCCGCGGGCGAGCGCCTCCAGTGCCTGCCGTGCCTCCGGTGTGGCGATGCCTTCGAGCACTTCCAGCACGCGTAACGAGCGCAGACGGACGTTCCCCCGAGTGGGATCGTCCGTCTTGAGTGTATCCAGGATTCGCTGCAGGCGTCGCCGCACCTCGGGCGAGTCGGTCGTTGCCAGTGCTTTCGCCAGGTCATCCTGGATACCGGGAGCCAGCGCTGCCAGTTCCACGGTGGCGCGCTCGCGGACTCGGAACTTGTCGTCGCCGAGATCGGCCAGCAGTTTCTGCACAGGCGGCATGTTGGCCGGCTTGAGGCGAGCCGCCAGCGCTACGGCCGCCCTCGCCCCCATCTGCTGCCAGCGCGCAATGGCCCGATAGGCCGCCTTTGCGTCAGGCGAGGCGAGGTCGCTCCACAGCGTCTCAAGATCCGGCTTTTTTGCCAGTTCGCCCACGAGGGGAAGTGCCCATAGATCCCACAACAGCGCCGTGGTATCCGCGCTGGCGGTTGCCATCAGCCGCCCGTCCCCAGAAAAAGCGAGCGACACCACGCGACCCGCGTGAGCGGTCACCTCGACACGCAGTTTGCCCGAGAGAAGCTCCCACAAGCGCAGCGGTTCCTCATCGCTGTAGTTCGCGAGCATGCGGCCATCCGGCGAAAACGCCAGGCGCGGGGCATAGCCACCCAGTCGCGGCAGGCGACGCAACTCCGACCCGGTGGCGGCATCCCAGACCACCACGGCGGCGCTCGTGACGGCGGCCAGCCAGCGCCCGTCGCGCGACAAACGCAGGTGTCCGATCCCCCCATCCATCTTACCGATCGTCCGTTTCAGCTCCCCATTGGCCGCGTCCAGAACCTTGACCATACCTTCCTGGCTCGCGACATAGATCGTCTGGCCGTCGGGAGACAATGCCAGGCCCCGGACCTCTCTGGCGAACGGCTTACCAATCTGGATCTTCCCAAGTTCCTTGCCGGTGTCGGCGTCCCACGTCCGGATGTAGTTGTCGATCCCGTGAGCGGCAGAGACCACGCGCCGGCTGTCGGCGGTGAAGACGAACTCCATTTGGGTGTGGGCGCTGGAGCGCGGCGGCAGATGGTTCGTGAAGCGCAGCCGCTCCTTGCCGGTAACCGGATCGAGCAGCCAGATTGCAAGGTTGCGTCCCTGGATGGCGAGCGTCTTGCCGTCGGGCGACAGGACGCAGTTCGAGTTCCAGTGGTCCGGTCCTGCCCACTCACCCAGCAGCCGGCCTTGCAGATCCCAGCGATAGATCGGCCGGCCATAGCCCGCGGTCAAGAGTTCCTTGCCGCCGGCGGTGAAAAGGATGCTGCTCACGTCCGCTTGATGGCCGGTGAATTGGTGTTTGGGCTTGCCGGTGGCGGCGTCCCAGAAGGCGACCATGCGCGTGTTGCCGGTCGCGATGGTCTTGCCGTCGGGGGAAAATTGGATGCGGTAGACGTAACTTCGATCCACGTCGAGCGAGCGCAGCTGGCGCCCCGAGGGAACAGCCAGCTGGCGGAAGAAACCGCTGCCGCCGACCCAGGCACTGGCGCCGTCGGGGGCGAACGCCACCCCCGGCGTATAGTTCGCCTCGCCGCGCACTTTCCCGACCTCGGCGCCGCTCGCGACTTCCCAGATCTTTGCCCCCTGATCGCCGCCAGCGATGACGGTCAGTCCATCGGGTGCGAATGCGATGTCGTAGAGCGCAGGTTCGGGCTTGCCGAGCGATCGGATCTGTTCGCCGGTCGTGGGATTCCAGAGACTGGCGGCGGCGACTTGTTTGTTGCCGAACTCTCCGTCGGTGTGCAGGCTCACGAGCATCTTGCCGCTTCGATCCAGGGCGATCTTGTTGACGCGCCTCTTGCCGGGGCCGAAACTGCGCAACTCCTTACCGGTCGCGATATCCCAGGCGCGGATGAGGCCATCGCCGCCGGCGGAATAAAGAGTGGCATTGTCGGGGGCGAACGCAAGGCCCGACACAGTCCGCTGATGGCCGGGAAGCTGTCGTGGTTGGGCTTGCTTGCCGAAGAGTTGGGCATCCCACAGATTGATGGCGGGATTATCGCCGGCGGTTGCGAGCCATTTCCCGTCGGGCGAGAAGGCAAGGCAATAGACGTAGCGCGTCAGGGCCGGCAGGCGAGCGATTTCTTTTCCCGATGCGGGATCCCAGAGATGGATAAAGGGCTCATGACCACCCGCCGCGACGAGCTTGCCGTCGGGTGCCCAGGCAACGCCCGACACGATGCCGCCGTGGCGCAGTCGAACGGTCCCCAGACGCGCGACCGCACCACCCGGCAAAGGGTCGCCGTGCCGATCGAGTCGCGGCGGCCCCTCGGCGCCCCCGACACAAGTCCACGCCGTGAGGCAGGTGGCGAGCAGAGCGAGTGGCATGCGCGGAGGTGTCATCCGAGGCTCCTTTCGGGAAGCAGCGTCAAGCAGTGACGCGGCAGCGCAGATGAGGCAGCGGCAGACGCCTCAACA
>WNGB01035901.1_pt1 | contig 11160 bp, 8 predicted proteins | sample 5400681 | NCBI WGS metagenome assembly WNGB01 (sample SAMN13153367, study PRJNA577476) | soil metagenome | isolation source: 115 cm soil or saprolite under grassland replicate 2 | place: USA:California | collected 2016-06-15 | reverse complement strand
GTCCAGCCCGAGAACGACCACGCCGAGTGGGTCTCGCCGCCGTTCGAGCCGACCGAGCGCGACGGGCGGCTCTACGCCCGCGGCGCCGCCGATGACAAGGCCGGCATCGCCGCCCATCTCGCGGCGATCCGGGTCTTCGGCGACGACCTGCCGGTCGGCGTCATCATGTTCATCGAGGGCGAGGAGGAGGTCGGCTCCGAGTCGCTGACCGCGCTGCTGGCCCAGCACCGCGACGAGCTCGAGGCCGACGTCATCGTGATCGCCGACTCCGGCAACTGGGACATCGGCGTACCCGCCCTGACCACCAGCCTCCGCGGCCTGGTCCGCGCCGACATCGAGATCCGCACGCTCACCCACGCCGTCCACTCCGGCATGTGGGGCGGGCTCGTGCCCGATGCCCTGATCACCCTGAGCCGGGTGATCGCCACCCTCCACGACGACCAGGGCAACGTCGCGATCGAGGGCCTGTACGCCGGCCCCGCCGCCGATGTCGACTACCCCGAGGAGCGGCTGCGGGCCGAGTCCGGTGCCGTGTCCGGCATCGAGTGGATCGGCTCCGGCTCCACCGTCGAGCGGCTCTGGACCAAGCCGGCCCTCTCGATCACCGGCCTCGACGCCCCCAAGGTCGACGGCGCCAGCAACACCCTGGTGCCGTCCGCCCGGGCCAAGATCAGCCTTCGGGTGGCGCCCGGCGACACCACCGACAGCGCGGTCGCCTGCCTTGAGAAGCACCTCCGCGCCAACCTTCCGTGGGGAGCCGAGCTGGGCTTCACGGTCGTCGACACCGGTGAGGCGACCCGGATCGACGCGACCGGACCGGCGTACGACGCCGCGCGGGCCGCGTTCCAGGAGGCCTGGGACGGCACCGCCCCGGTCGACATGGGCGTGGGTGGCTCGATCCCGTTCATCGCGGAGTTCCTGGAGACGTTCCCGCAGGCCAGCGTGCTCGTGACCGGCGTATGAGCCGGGCGGACGCGGGCGCCTCGTCGCTCGAGGGCTTCCTCGCTGCGCATCGCAGCGCCCGCGTCGCACACCTCACCGAGCGCGTCGTCAACGCGATCATCGAGAACAACCCCGGCTACCGCGCCGTCCCGGTCGTCCCCCTGGAAGACCTCCGTCGGTCCTGTCACGACAACATCGTTCGCCTGCTCGAGCTGCTCGCGCTCGCCGTCCACAACGGCGAGCCGCCGCCCGTCGACGACACCTTGTACGACGCCGCGCGCGAGACCGGTCGCCGGCGGGCCGACCAGGGACTACCGCTCGCCGACGTACTCCGGTCGTTCCGGATGGGCGGGGCGCTGATCTGGGAGGACCTGATCGGCGAGGCGCGCGCCGCCGACCTCCTCGACGCGGACGGCCTGAGGGTCGTCGGGTCGAAGCTCTGGCAGGTGGTCGACGAGACGTCGGCCCAGGTCGCCGCGGCGTACCACTCGACCGAGCTCCGGCTGGTCCGCGCCGACGAGCAGCGCCGCGCCATGCTCTGGGAGGGCCTGCTGTCGGGGCGGGCGACCGAGCGCGCGTTCGCGCTCGAGGCGTCCCGGATCCTCGACCTCGCCATCGACGGACCGCTCGCGATCGCGGCCGTCGACCAGGCCGCCTCGATCGACACCTTCCCGGACGGGATCGTCGACCGCCTCCGAGCCCGCGGCGTGGAGTCGACGTGGCAACGCCGCGCGGACTGCCAGGTGGGGTTCCTGCAGCTCCCCACCGCGGACCTCGGCCCGACGCTGGCGGCGCTGCGCGACTGGCCCGGGGTGGCGGTCGGTCTCTCGTCCGTGGCCACCGGCCTGGCCCACACCGACGTCGCCTTCCGCGAGGCGCTCATCGCACTGCGCACCATGGCCTCGGATCGACCGGCCGTGGCGGCGTACGAGCAACACCTGCCCGACGCCCTGCTGCTCGGCTCGCCAGAGGTGGCGGACCGGCTGGTCCGCGACTGGCTGGGGCCGGTGCTCGCGCTCCCCACGCAGGAGCAGCTCGCTCTCCTGGAGACCCTCGAGACCTGGGTAGCGTGCGCCGGCTCGGCCAGCCGGACCGCCGAACGGGTCCCCTGTCACCGCAACACCGTGATCAACCGAGTACGCCGCGCCGCCGAGCTCACCGGGAAGCGACTCGGCGAGGACTCGCCGCCGATCGAGCTGGCGCTGGCCCTGCGCGCCTGGAGGCTCAACCACGACGAGTGACGCTCGTTGTGCAAACTGCCCATCCGCGCCCGGGCAATCATTGGCAGATGGTGCATGGTGACCAGCCGTGACCTCTGTCACAGTTGGGGGTTATTGGGGAGGGAGCCCCGTTCGCCCGGGATGTGGTTGCGAAACCCCCCGGGCACGTCCGCGAGAGGACACACGCATGCCCGACCTCCCCTCCCCAATCACGGCCGCCGTCGACCGTCGCCGGTTCCTCGGGTTCGTCCTGGGCGGCGCGACTCTCGTCGCCGCCGCCGATCTCGGGCTGTCCGAGACTCGTGCGTCCGCACAGGTCCCGACGCTGCCCCAACCGGCGGAGCTCTACGACCTCAACGACATGCTCACCGACGCCACCCGTCCGACCGCCAACCTGATCACCGTCACCATCAACAAGGACGGCACCGCGTCGTTCGCGCTGCCCCGCGCCGAGGTCGGTCAGGGCATCACCACCTCGACCGCGATGTTGATCGCCGAGGAGCTCGCGCTCCCCGTCGACAAGGTGCACGTCACCCTGGCGAAGGCGCGCCCGGAGCTGGTGTGGAACCAGCTCACCGGCGGCTCCAACACCACCATCTCGACGTACACCCCGATCCGGGTCGCCGCCGCGGTGGCCATGGGTGCCCTGCTCGACGCCGCCGCGATCCAGCTCGGCGACACCGTCGCCAACCTGGTGGCCAAGGGCGGCGTGATCTCGGCGCCGGACGGCAGCTCCGTGACGTACGGCGAGCTCGCGACCCTGGCCGCGTCCTCGACGACCCGTAGCGTCGACGTCGTACTCAAGGACGCCGCCGACTTCGCCGTCATCGGCAAGTCCCACAACCGGGTCGACGCGCTGGCGGCGGTCACCGGCCGCAAGACGTTCACCACCGACCTGCAGGTGGCCGGCGCGCTGCCGACCATGGTCTGCCGGGCGCCCACGCTCAACGGCAGCCCGACCAAGATCCTCAACCGGGCCACCGTCCTCGCGATGCCGCATCGACGCGGTCCGCACGCTGCGGGCCGAGTGGACGCCCGGCTCGGTCGGCCGCGACTCCGACGCCGACATCGTCGCCGAGCTGAAGGCGGCCCAGCTGCCGATCCCGGCCCTGCCGGCCAACCCGCTGGCGGAGACGATCGAGCAGGACGTGCTGTTCTACTTCCGCAGCAACTCGGCGATGGACACCGGCTCGGCGATCGCCGACGTACGCTCCGACCGCGCCGAGATCTGGGCCGGGCTGAAGTCGCCGATCACCGCCCAGGAGGAGATCGCCACGGCGCTCGGGCTGACCCCCGATGCGGTGACCGTGCACGTCGTACAGGCGGGAGGGTCGTTCGGGCGGCGGCTGTTCTTCGACGCCGCGCTCGAGGCCGCGAAGATCTCGCAGAAGCTGGGCAAGCCGGTCAAGCTGATGTGGCACCGGGCCGACGACGCCCGGGTCGGCCGCGCCCACCCGATGGCGCTCAGCCGGATCCGCGCGACGGTCTCGGGCGGCGAGGTGGTGGCGTTCCAGCAACAGCACACCAGCGTCGAGACCGACTACCGGCACGGCCTGGGCGAGCTGATCACGGACATGGCCGCCAACCTGCCGACCGGCAACCAGGGCTTCGCGCAGACGATCTTCACCCTCACCCAGGAGATCCCCTACAACTTCGGGGTGGTCGACCAGTCGGTCATCGAGACCGACGAGCGGTTCAACACCGGCAGCATGCGCAACATCTACTCGCCCGACGTGCGTACGGCGGCCGAGCTGATGGTCGACAGGCTGGCCCGCAAGCTCGGCAAGGATCCCTATCACTTCCGCAAGGAGCTCCTGCGCAACGACCGGACCCGCGCCGTACTCGACAAGGTCGCGTCGGTCGGCAACTGGGGACGCGCCATGCCGGCCGGTACGGCGCAGGGCATCGCGATCCACAAGGAGTACAAGGGCACCTCGGCCTGCCTGGTGGAGATCGACTGCAGGCCGGCGACGGTCAACCGCGACATCCCGCACGCCGTCACCGGGCCGCGGGTCACCAAGGTGGTGTACGCCATCGACGCCGGACTGGTGGTCAACCCGCGCGGGCTCGAGGCGCAGATGCAGGGCGGCATCAACGACGGCATCGCCCTGGCGCTGACCTCCAGCCTGCACCTGCGCGACGGGTACTTCCTGGAGGCGAGCTGGGACAACTACTTCTACACGCGCCAGTGGAACACCCCACCCAGCGTGAAGGTGATCGTGATGCCGTCCGACTCCGGCCAGCCCGGTGGAGCGGGAGAGGCAGGGGTCGCGGCCACCTTCGCGGCCGTCGCGTGTGCCTACGCACGGGCGACCGGCAAGACGCCGACGTACTTCCCGATCAACCACCACGAACTGAGCTTCACGCCCAAGCCCACCGTCCCACCGATCCCGCAGTCGCCCACCAACGGGCTGAAGCTGACCTACTAGGAGCCCGTGATGCCGAAGCAGACCTTCATCCTCAACGGCAAGACGGTCACCGTGAACGTGGCCGACAACGTGCGCCTGCTCTGGGTCATCCGCGACCTGCTGGGCGTGACCGGCCCGAAGTACGGCTGCGGAATCAACGTGTGCAAGGCGTGTACGTCGCACATCAACGGCCGCGCCTTCAACCCCTGCGCGGTGCGGGTCGGTGACATCGAGAACTCCGACCACGTGACCACGATCGAGGGCCTCCCGAAGACCGTGGGTCGCGAGCTGCACCCGATGCAGCGGGCCTGGCTCAACCGCGACGTACCCCAGTGCGGTTACTGCCAGCCCGGCCAGATCATGGCCGCGGTCGCGCTGGTCAAGAAGGTACGCCGCGAGGGCCGCTCGATCACAGAGGCCGACCTCGACCACATCCGCAACATCTGCCGGTGCGGCACCTACACCCGGATCCGCGAGGCGATCCTGGAGGGCGCCGAGCACATGTGACCCCCTGGTGGTCATCTCCGGTCGCCCGTCGTGTGTCCCGCACCTCAGGCACGCACCTCGCGGCGTTGTCGTCGACTCGACGGACCTCCGGTCCGCCTTCGCTCCTCCGCCTTGCGAGGCACGCACCCGGAGCACGTCCCACCCCCAACGGGCTTCCGGAGATGACCACCAATTCCGGACGCGCCGTCGCGTTGCGCGGCGACGGCGCGTCCGGCCGGCTCAGATCTTGGCCAGCTCCGGTTCCGGCTCCTCGTCGCCCGCGGCGCCGGCCTCCTTGTGGAAGAGCGCGCTCGGCCACCACATCTCAGCGTGTCGAGCAGTACGCCCAGGGCGACGGTGAGGCCGAGCTCGGCCGCGAACACCATCGGCAGCGTCGCCAGGACGGCGAAGGTGCCGGCGAGCACGAGCCCGGCCGCCGTGATCACGCCGCCGGTCGCCCGCAGCCCCAGCAGGGCGCCCTCGCGGGTGCCGACCCGCTTGCTCTCCTCGTGCACCCGGGTCATCAAGAAGATGTTGTAGTCGATGCCCAGGGCGACCAGGAACACGAACGCCCACAGCGGGTACGACGGGTCCGCCCCTTCGAAGCCGAGCACCTGGAACAGCAGTGAGCTGAGCCCCAGCGCGGCCAGGTAGGACAGCACCACCGTGCCGAGCAGCAGCAGCGGCGCGACCAGCGCGCGGAGCAGCACGCACAGCACGAGGAAGACGACCAGCAGCACGAGTGGGATCACGATCTTGTTGTCGTGAGCCGAGGCCTCGAGCATGTCGAGTGTCTGCGCCGCGTTGCCGCTGACCAGCGCGTCCGCCCCGTCGATGCCGTGCACCGCGTCGCGCACCCGGTCGACCGTGTCGCGGGCGGCCTCGGTGTCGGAGCTGTCGAGCAGGTCGCCGGCGATCATCACCGTGCCATCCTTGACGCCCAGCGGGTGTACGCCGGCCGGGTCGACACCCTGGGTCGCCGCGACGGCCTTCATCACCGCCTCGGCCGTGTCCTCGTTCGCGAAGACATAGACCGGCGCGCCGGTGCCCGCGTCGAAGTGGCTCGCCAGGATCCGCTGGCCGACCACGGACTCCGGCTCGTTGACGAACGCCTGCTCATTGGTCAATCCCTTGGCGTCGAGGGTGAGGGTGCCGAGCGCCAGCGCGACCAAGCCGAGTGTGGTGAGGATCCAGACCGGGCGCGGCAGCCGCGAGATCCGGGTGCCGACCCGCGCCCAGAAGGAGTCCTCGAAGTGGTCCTCCGACCCGTACGTCGGCCGGGCCGGCCAGAACACTCGCCGTCCGCACGCCAGCATCAGGGCAGGCAACAGGGTGAGCATGGCGGCGATCGAGACCAGTACGCCGATCGCACACACCGGACCGAGGCTGGCCGTCGGCGTCATCGTGGCCGCGAGCAGGCACATCAGGCCGATCATCACCGTGAGGCCGCTGGCGAACACCGCCGGACCGGCTCGGTGCAGGGCCAGCGCCATCGCCTCGTGCTTGTCCTCGTGGTGCCGCAGCTCCTCGCGGTAGCGCGCCACGAGCAGCAGCGCGTAGTCGGTGGCGGCGCCGAAGACCAGCACCGGGAGGATGAACATGGTCTGGCCGTTGACGGTCAGCCAGTCGAGCTCGACCAGCCCGCGCACCACGGCCATCGCGACGACGAGGGACGCCACTGCGGACAGCAGCGGCAGCAGCCACAGCGTCGGACTGCGGTAGGTCACCAGCAGCGCGACGATCACGACGAGCCCGGCGATCAGCATGACCCAGGTGTCGCCGCCGCTGAACGCGTCCATGAAGTCGGCCGCCGTACCACCCGGCCCGGTCAGGTGCATCGACAACCCGTCGGGCAGCGAGTCCTTCTCGGCGCGTACGTCGTCCGCGACGGCGAGGATCGTCTCCCAGCCGCCGGTGCCGGGGTCGACGGTGACCGTCACGGTCATCGCCCGGCCGTCCTCGGAGGCCTGTGGGCCGACCACGCCCGTCACGTGCTCGATGTTGCCGAAGGCGGTGCCCTGGGCCTTGACGGCCGCGGTATCGGCGTCGGTGACCGCCCCGTCGCGCTCGTAGACCACCACCAGCGGGATCTCGTCGGGCGAGAAGAACTTCTCCTGTGCGTCGATCGCCCGCGTCGACTCCGCGTCGCTGGGCAGCCAGGCGGAGACGTCGTTCTCCTGTGCCTTGGACAGGCTCCCCGCGGCCGAGCCGCAGGCGAGGAACAGCACCACCCAGACGGCGATGATGAACCACTTGTTGCGCGGATGTGTCACGAGCCGAGCGAGCTTGCCCGGATCACCCATTTCACTCACTACATTCGCCCCTTCTCAAACGTTCGTTCGGCGGCGTACGCCCCCACTGACAGTGAGACACCGCCGGCGACCCCGATGTGACATGAGGAGCCCGAGCACCCCCGTGATACCAGGAAAGCAGGCGGCACCGACATCCGCGATCTCTCACGTCCGATCGCCGAATCGGTCGTGGCCCAACCTCCATCTAGAATTGCGGAGTGGCCAACGACAGGATCGCCCGCAAGGGCGGTGACGGGCGCCTGACGGCGGCCCTCGACCCGCATGACCAAGGTCCGCAGGACGCCTGCGGCGTCTTCGGTGTCTGGGCGCCCGGTGAGGACGTCGCCAAGCTGACCTACTTCGGCCTCTACGCGCTGCAGCACCGCGGCCAGGAGTCCGCGGGCATCGCGGTGAGCAACGGCCGCCAGATCCTCGTCTACAAGGACATGGGCCTGGTCTCGCAGGTGTTCGACGAGTCGACGCTGGAGGCGCTCAAGGGGCATCTCGCGATCGGCCACACCCGCTACTCCACGACGGGCGCGTCGACGTGGCAGAACGCCCAGCCGACGTTCCACCCGACCGCCGACGGGTCCATCGCGCTGGCCCACAACGGCAACCTGATCAACACCAACGAGCTGGTCGAGCTGGTGGCCACGGATGGTGCCCCGCTCGACCTCAACCTGCCCGACTCCACCAACGACACCAGTGTGGTGACCGCGCTGCTGGCCCACCACCCTGACCGCACCGTCGAGGACCGGGCGATGGAGGTCCTGCCGCAGGTGAGGGGCGCGTTCTCGTTCGTGTGGATGAACGAGTACACCCTGTACGCCGCCCGCGACCCTCAGGGCATCCGGCCGCTCGTGCTCGGCCGGCTCGACCGGGGCTGGGTCGTCGCGAGCGAGGACGCAGCGTTGGCCACGATCGGTGCGAGCGTCGTACGCGAGATCGAGCCGGGCGAGCTGGTCGTCATCGACGAGCAGGGCCTGCGGTCCCACCGCTTCGCCGAGGCCGCGCCGAAGGGCTGCGTGTTCGAGTACGTCTACCTCGCCCGCCCCGACGCCACCATCGCCGGCCGCAGCGTCCACGAGGCGCGCGTCGAGATGGGCCGCCAGCTGGCCCGCGAGTTCCCGGTCGACGCCGACCTGGTGATGCCGGTGCCGGAGTCAGGCACCCCCGCCGCCGCCGGGTACGCCGAGGAGAGCGGCATCCCGTTCGGTCAGGGCTTCGTCAAGAACGCGTACGTCGGCCGCACCTTCATCCAGCCCAGCCAGACGCTTCGCCAGCTCGGCATCCGGCTCAAGCTCAACGCGCTCGAGCACATGATCCGCGGCAAGCGCCTGGTGGTCGTCGACGACTCGATCGTCCGCGGCAACACCCAGCGCGCCCAGGTCCGGATGCTCCGCGAGGCCGGCGCCAAGGAGATCCACGTCCGGATCTCCAGCCCGCCGGTGAAGTGGCCGTGCTTCTACGGCATCGACTTCGCGACTCGGGCCGAGCTGATCGCCAACGGGCTCGACGTCGACGAGATCGCCTCGAGCATCGGCGCCGACAGCCTCGGTTACATCTCGCTCGAGGGCATGATCGGCGCGACCGCGCAGCCGGCCGACCGGCTGTGTGCGGCGTGCTTCACGGGCACCTACCCCATCGAGCTGCCCGACGAGACCCAGCTCGGCAAGAACCTCCTCGAGGCGACCCTGCTGTCGCCGACGCTCGGCAAGGCCCTGCCGGTCGTCAACAACCCCTGATCCCAGGAGCCCAGGTGAGCGAGTCCAGCCCGACCAACGCGTACGCCGCCGCCGGCGTCTCCATCGAGGCCGCCGACAAGGCGATCGAGCTGATGAAGGGCTGGGTCGAGAAGGCCCGCCGGCCCGAGATGATCGGCGGCCTGGGCGGCTTCGCCGGCCTCTTCGACGCGTCCGCGCTGACCCGCTACACCCGCCCGCTGCTGGCCACCTCGACGGACGGCGTCGGCACCAAGGTCGCCATCGCCCAGGCCATGGACAGGCACGACACGATCGGCTTCGACCTGGTCGGCATGGTCGTCGACGACCTGGTCGTCTGCGGGGCCGAGCCGCTGTTCATGACCGACTACATCGCCACCGGCCGCGTCGTACCCGAGCGGATCGCGGCGATCGTCAAGGGCATCGCCGAGGCCTGCGTGGAGGCGGGCTGCGCGCTCATCGGCGGCGAGACGGCCGAGCACCCCGGTCTGCTCGCCCCCGACGAGTACGACGTGGCAGGCGCGACCACCGGCGTGGTGGAGGCCGACCGGCTGCTCGGGCCGGCTCGAGTCCGACCCGACGACGTCGTACTCGCCATGAAGGCAAGCGGCCTGCACTCCAACGGCTACTCGCTGGTGCGGCACGTGCTGCTCGCGGAGCCCGACAAGGGCGGTGCCGGCTGGGCGCTCGACCGGCAGGTCGACGAGCTCGGCCGCACGCTGGGCGAGGAGCTGCTCGAGCCGACCCGGATCTACGCCAAGGCCTGCCTCGCGCTCGCTGCCGAGACCCGGACCCACGCGATGTCCCACGTGACCGGTGGCGGCCTGGCGGCCAACCTGGAGCGGGTGCTGCCCGCCGAGGTGAGCGTCACCATCGACCGGGCCACCTGGACGCCGCAGCCGATCTTCGACGTGGTGCGCCGGGTCGGCGACGTCCCGCAGGCCGATCTCGAGCAGACCCTCAACTGCGGCGTCGGGATGGTCGCGCTGACCCCGCAGGATGACGTGGACGCGGCGATCGGCGTACTCGAGGGGTTCGGGATCGAGGCCTGGGTGGCGGGCGCCGTACGCCCCGCAGAGGGCTTCGACGGCGGCCGAGTTGAGCTCGTCAACCAGCATCCCGGCTGGTGATCCGTGCGGATTCGTCCGATTTCGGGGCTGAGTTCGCGGGAACAGCCACCGAACAGGTAGCGTTAGACCCACGAGAAACCAGACAGTCAGACCGGGCGCCACAGTGCCCCGGCCAAGCGTGCGAGGGGGTCGGACCCTATGGGGCGCGGCCGAGCTAAGGCAAAGCAGACGAAGGTCGCCCGCGACCTGAAGTACCGCACTCACGAGACGGACTTCGGGGCGTTGGCCAAAGAGTTACACGGTAACGCCGGCAACGGCGTCAACTCTGACCCGCCGGAGTCGTCCGACGACGACTACGACGACTGGTCCGACTACGGGTCTGCCCGAGACTGAGGTCATGGCGCCGGTTTCCCCGGTTATCCGGGGAAACTGGCGCTGATCAGGGGATGCAACCCCTGACAACCGTCGGAATCCCCGGATATCCGGGGAAACCGACACCCGACCACTCAGCCCAGCCAGATCCCGCGCAGCCGTCCGACCTCACGCATCCGGCGTTCGGCGAGCCGGTCCGCGGCGACGGCCGGCGGTACGCCGTCGGAGCTCGCCAGGGCGAACACCTCCAGCGTGGTGTCGAAGATCCCCGTGGCGCGGTGCTTGGCGCGTTCGAACGAGAACCCCTCGAGCTCGTCGGCGACCTGGATCAGACCGCCGGAGTTGACGCAGTAGTCCGGTGCGTAGAGCACGCCCCGGTCCGAGAGCGCCTTCTCGATGCCCGCATGGGCCAGCTGGTTGTTGGCGGCACCGCACACGACCTTCGCCGACAGCACCTCCACGACCTCGTCGGTGAGCGCCCCGCCCAACGCGCACGGCGCGTAGACGTCCAGCGCGGACGCGACCAGCGCGTCGGTCGAGCCGACGACCGCGACCTGCGGGAACTCCGCACGCACCCGCTCAACCGCCGGCGCGTAGACGTCGGTGACAACCACCTTCGCGCCGTCCTCGATCAGGTGCTGGGTCAGGTG
>WNGB01022543.1_pt1 | contig 11160 bp, 9 predicted proteins | sample 5400681 | NCBI WGS metagenome assembly WNGB01 (sample SAMN13153367, study PRJNA577476) | soil metagenome | isolation source: 115 cm soil or saprolite under grassland replicate 2 | place: USA:California | collected 2016-06-15 | reverse complement strand
AGCCGGACGTGGTGGGCCTGGCCGCCTACACCATGGACTCGCACAACTGCCAGCGCGTGGTGCGTGCCGGCCGGGTGATGAACGAGGGCAACGTCGAGGTCGGCGGGTTCCCGCCGTACCCCATCTCCTATCGGGCCATCGTGCCCCGCGAGTCGGAGTGCGCGAACCTGTTCGTCCCCGTCGGCCTGTCCTCCTCCCACATCGCGTACGGCTCGATCCGCATGGAGCCGGTGTTCATGGTCCTCGGCCAGTCGGCCGCTACCGCCGCCGCCATGGCCATCGACGCGGATATCCCCGTCCAGCGCGTGGACTATGCGCAGTTGCGCGCGCGCCTGCTGGCGGACGGCCAGGCGCTCGAGTGGCACGGGACGACGAGGAAGGAAGACCTGGAGCAGCCCCGATGAGGGCCACCGGTGTCGTGCGCGCGTGCCTGGCCGCTGCCAGCTTCGCCTGCTTCGTGAGGGCCGCGCAGCCGGCGGAGGTCCGCTCCTACGACCTGGTGGTCTACGGCGGCACGGCGGGTGGTGTCATCACGGCCGTGTCCGCGGCCCGCGAGGGCCTGAGGGTGGCCCTGCTCGAGCCGCACGGCCACGTGGGCGGCATGGTCTCGGGCGGGCTCACCGCCACCGACTTCGGCAAGAAGGCGGTCATCGGCGGCATATCGCTGGAGTTCTTCGAGCGCGTGGGCCGGCGCTACGGCGAGCCCATCGGCTGGTACTTCGAGCCTCACGTCGCCGAGGAGGTCTTCCTCGAGATGCTGAAGGAAGCCAGCGTACCCGTCTTCTTCCGCCATCGCCTGCGCGAGAAGACGGGCGTCGGAAAGAAGGGCACGAAGGTTATCGAGATCCGCCTGGAAAACGGGTCCGTGTTCCGGGGGGCCATCTTCGCCGACGCCAGCTACGAAGGCGACCTCATGGCCCAGGCCGGCGTCTCGTATACCTGGGGCCGCGAGGGCACCGCCCAGTACGGCGAGTCGCTGGCCGGGGTGCGGGACAAGACGCCCAAGCACCAGTTCCTGGTGCGCGTGCCCGCCCACGACGAGAAGGGACGGCTCCTGCCCGAGATCCAGGCCGGACCCAAAGGGGAGCCGGGCCAGGCCGACCGCAAGGTCCAGGCCTACAACTTCCGCCTCTGCCTGACGGACGTGAAGGAGAACCAGGTCCCCTACCCCAGGCCGAAGGGCTACGACCCGAAGCGGTACGCGCTGCTCGCGCGGTACATCCAGGCCTTCGCCCAGGCCAACGGTCGGCCGCCCCGGATGGGCGAGCTCATGAACCCCGTCAAGATGCCGAAGGGCAAGACGGACACCAACAACAACGGGCCGTTCTCGACCGACTACATCGGCGGCAACTGGGATTACCCGGAAGCCAGCTACGCCACCCGTGCGGGCATATGGCAGGCGCATGTCGACTACATCCAGGGCTTCCTCTATTTCCTGGCGAACGATCCGCAGGTCCCCGCGCCGCTGCACGACGAGATCAATCGCTGGGGCCTGGCCAAAGACGAGTTCACGGACAACGGCAACTGGCCCAACCAGCTCTACGTGCGCGAGGCGCGCCGGATGGTCGGCGAGTACGTCATGGCGCAGAAGGACATCCAGGAGGACCTGCGCAAGCCGGACGTGATCGGAATGGGCTCCTACAACAGCGACTCCCACAACATCCAGCGGCTGGCGACGCCGGATGGCGCGGTGGAGAACGAGGGCGACATGCAGGTGCCGGTCACGCCCTACCAGATCCCCTACCGCATGCTGCTGCCGAAGCGGGCGGAGGCCACCAACCTGCTCGTCCCCGTCTGCTTCTCCGCCAGCCACGTGGCCTACTCGACCCTGCGCATGGAACCGCAGTACATGATCCTGGGCCACGCCACGGGCGTGGCCGCACGTATGGCCCTCCGGGCGGGCGTGGCCGTGCAGGACGTGGACACCGGCGCGCTGTCCGCGCGGCTGAAGGAACAGCGCGCCGTGTTCGAGTGGGCGCCCTGAGTTCACTGGAGGAGTGCATGAACCTCGATGTCCGTATGCCTCGCGCCGGCTCCGCCACCATGGCCCTGGTGGTCGCCGTGGGAATGGTGTTCGGCGCCGATCCCGACCTCGCCCAGACGGAGCCTCAGGCCAAGCCCCGCGCGCTGCGGGTCATGACCTACAACATCAAGCACGGGCAGACCAACGCCGCGTGCACGCAGCCGGCGCCCATCCCCGGACAGCCACCCTTCCCGGACTGCAACCTCGACCTGACAGCCACCATCGAAGTCATGCGCGAGCACGGCGCCGACATCATCGGAGTCCAGGAGGTCGATCGTTTCTGGGCGCGAAGCTCCTACCTGGACGAGCCGGTCGAGCTCGCGGCCGGGGTCGGAATGAACCACCACTGTTATGCGGCCAATCTCGATCACGTGCCCGACCGCCACTCGAACGTGCCCCACCAGTACGGCACCGTCATCCTGAGCCGGGTCCCGATCCTGGAGTGCGGCAACACCCTGCTGCGCCGGACGGGCACCAACGAGCAGCGCGGCCTCACCCGGGCTCTCATCAACGTGCGCGGCGTGCCGCTCCAGTTCTACAACACGCACCTGCACACGACGGCCGCCGACCGTCTGCTGCAGACGGCGGACATTGCCGGCGTCATCGACGCCGCGCCGGAAGGCCCCAGGCTCCTGATGGGCGACTTCAACGCGCGCCCGACCACCGCCGAGATGCAGCCGATCTATTTGCGCTTCCTGGACTCGTGGTTGGAAGCGCCGGCGCCGACTGCCGAAAACCCCAGCGGGTTCACCTCGCCCGCCCGGGTGTCCAGCAACCCGACCAGCCGCATCGACTACGTCTTCGTGTCATCAGACGTCGACGTATCGCTTGCCTACGTGCCCATCGATGCAAAGACTCGCTTGGCCTCGGATCACTATCCCGTCGTGTCGGACGTCGCGCTGCCGGGCTCCGCGGTGGGGATCGGTCGCAAGCAGCCGACGCTGCCCGAGCCCCTGGAGGGGGAGGACGCCCCCGAGGTCGAGCCTGAGGACGAGGTGGGAGCGCCGCCACCGATGTGACTGCGCCGTTCACACCCGCGGGCGATCCTGACAGCGGCGTCAGGCTCCACAGCTTCGGGATCTTCCCTGACCAGGGTGTGTCGCAGGATCGGCGTCGCGCAGTGAGCGAGCGGCGTGGCTTATCCGATCGAATACGCACCCGAGACCGCAGAGCATCTTCGGGCCCTCACTGCTCGGCAGCGGGCCATGGTCCTCGACGTGGTGGAGCGCCAGCGTCTTCATCAGCCCACGGTTTCGACGCGCAACCGCAAACGAATGCGCACGAACCCGCTCGTGGTCTGGGAGCGTGCGCGTGCCGGTCGATGAGGAGCGCCGGGAGATCGAGGCACCCTGACCCGCCAACTCTTGCGCTTGATCGTCCCTCCTGAGAGGGAGCAGTGTGCCTCCGCAAGGATGGCCAGAGCTGGCAGCACGGTCCGCGGCGGGTCTTGCCACGCACGTACACGGCTGAGGGGGAGGTTGAGGTAATCCTGGACCGCGAAGAAGAAGTAGGGTCTCTGACACCCAGGCCTCACGACGATGGCTTGAGCGCGATCGCGTGGTCCACCGCGGCCATGGCCAGCAGGCGCGTGGAGTCGAGGGTGGGAAGCGGGGAGCGGTCGGGGGTCACGAGGAGCGGGATCTCCGTGCATCCCAGCACCACGGCGTCACAGCCTTCCTCCCTGCCCAGCCTCCGGATCACGGCCTGGAACTCGGCCAGCGACTCCTCCGTGAAGCGGCCGTACACCAGCTCGTCCATGATGATGCGGTCGAGCCGGGCGCGCTCGTCCGCGTTCGGCGTCCGCTGGTCGAGGCCCACCGCCCCCAGCTTCTCCGGGTAGACCGGCCCCTCCATCGTGTAGCGCGTCCCCAGGATGCCGATCCGGCGGAAGCCCTTCGCCTTCGCCTCCGCGGCCACCACCTCCGCGATGTGCAGCCAGGGGAGCGGCGTCTCCTTCGCCACCCAGGGGAACGCGATGTGGATGGTGTTGTCCGGGCAGATCAGGAAGTCGGCGCCCAGGGCGTGGAGCTTGCGAGCCGAGGAGAGCATCAGGCGGGCCACCCCCTGCCAATCGCCCCGACGGATCGGGCCCATGTACTCGGCCAGGCAATGCGAGTGCAGGCTCACCTCGGGATGGGCGTGCGGGCCCAGCCGCTCGCTGCCGTAGAGCGAGAGCGTGCGGTAGCAGAGCGCCGCCCCCTCGGTGCTGCAGGCCACGATTCCGACGTGTGCGGGCATGTCGTCCCTCAGTATCCTAGCCGTAGGCTTCAATCGCCCTCTTCGATAAGTGACTTCAAGGCCTCGGCGTGGGCGGCCAGGAACAGCCGGTCCTTCTCGCGGCCCGCCGCGGCCTTCGAGGCGACGATGTCCCGGAGGAGCGCCACGCCGATCGGTACGCCTTCGACCTCGAAAGTCCGCCGCCGGTCGAAGATCTCCTCGAACGCGAAGCCCGCCATCACCAGGGCGAAATCGACGTCGAAGCCCGCGCCGTCCGTGGCCCGAACGAGAGAGCGGCGCTCGACGATTCGTTCGGCGAGGAAGCGGTCGCGCGGGCGGTCGAGAGGATGGTCGCCACAGAAGAGGTCGAGCCCGGCCGCGTCGGCAGCCTGCCAGGCCCGGAGTGCGTTCTCGGGGTCGGGCGGAAGGAAGAGATCATAGTCCCGAGTCGTGAACATCGTGTGGCCTGACCGGGCCCACAGGTTGGCCCCCGCCACACCGATCGTGACGAAGCGCACCCCCGCTTCGTTCAGGGAGGCGCCGAGACGCGCGAACGGCTCCACAGCGGCTCGTCAGCCAACCAGCCGCGCCCGGGCGATCGACTGCCGCCATGAGCGGTCGGCGCGCAGCACCCAGCCCTTCTCCGTCCGCTCGGCGTTCTCGGGCAGGGTCTCCCAGCGCTCGACGGCCTCGAGATACGGCTCACTCAGGGCGACGGGGCCCGAGGCCTTTGGTCGGCGCGCGTATTCGTCGAGAAGGCGCAGCACGTCATTACGGGTGGGCGCCATAGACCTTCAATGCTACCTGTATTCGGCCCCGTTCCGGGACGCGTATGATGAGGTAGGCAGGAGGAACTCGCCGATGATGTCCGACGCCGTCATCCTTTCCGTCTGCCGCACTGCCATCGGCACCTTCGGCGGAGCGCTGAAGGACGTGCCGGCCCCTGAGCTCGGGGCCGTGGTCGTGCGCGAGGCGGTCCGGCGGGCCGGGATCCGGCCCGACCAGGTGGACGAGGTCGTCCTCGGCTGCGTGCTGCAAGCCGGGCAGGGCATGAACCCCGCGCGCCAGGTCGCGATCAAGGCCGGCCTGCCGGAGACTGTCCCCGCCCACACCGTGAACAAGGTCTGCGGGTCGGGCCTCAAGGCGGTGATGCTGGCGGCCCAGGCCATCCGGGCGGGCGACGCCGAGGTGGTGGTGGCGGGCGGCATCGAGAGCATGAGCCGGGCCCCCTTCCTCCTGCCGGGTGCGCGCTGGGGCGAGCGGCTGGGACACGGCAAGGTCCTCGACCACATGCTCCTCGAGGGCCTGACCGACGCCTTCCACGACATCCACATGGGCATCACCGCCGAGAACCTGGTCGAGCGCTACGGGATCACCCGGGAGGACCAGGACGCGTTCGCGGCGGAGAGCCAGGCCAGGGCCGCGGCCGCCCTCCGCGAAGGGCGCTTCCAGGCCGAGATCGTGCCGGTGGAGATCGCGCAGAAGAAGGGAGAGCCCAAGCGGATCGATACCGACGAGCACCCGCGGGCGGACGCGACGCGTGAGTCGCTCGCCCGGCTGAAGCCCGCCTTCAAGAAGGACGGGACGGTCACCGCGGGCAACGCGAGCGGCCTCAACGACGGGGCGGCGGCCCTGGTGGTGGCGAGCGCGGAGCGGGCGAAGGGGCTGGGCGTCAAGGCCCGCGCTCGCATCGTGAGCTACGCCTCCGCCGCGGTCGACCCGAGGGTGATGGGCATCGGCCCCGTTCCCGCGGTCCGGAAGGCCCTGGAGAAGGCCGGGCTAGCCGCGGAGGCCATCGACCTCTTCGAGCTGAACGAGGCCTTCGCCGCCCAGAGCCTGGCCGTGGTGCGCGAGCTGAAGCTCGACCCGGCGCGGGTGAACGTGAACGGGGGGGCGATCGCCCTCGGGCATCCCATCGGCGCCTCCGGGGCGCGGATCCTGGTTACGCTGCTCCACGCCCTCGAGTCCCGCGGCCTGAAGCGGGGGCTGGCCGGCCTCTGCATCGGGGGCGGGCAGGGCGTGGCCTTGATCGTGGAGGTGGGGGGTCGATGAATGATCGGCCCCGCAGTTGACATCCACGCGGCGCTTCCACTATCGTTTGCTCATCCGGTCACCTTGAGCACGCGGTAAAGCGCCCGCTCCCCCCATTCCGATTCCACCGAGAGACCTCATGGCGAACGACGACGCACCTCCCCAACCGCCCAAGCCCCCGCCCAATGCTCAGCGGCGGGGGCGTCCCCCGAAGTCCAGGGGCGATCAGGAGTCCGGCCCCGGAGCCACCTCGGCCGAGGACGCGCCGCCCGAAGCCGCGGTCGCCACGGCGGAGCCGGAAGGCGCCGACTCGGTAGCGGAAGCCCGCCCGGAGGGCGTGGGCCCCGTCCCGCCGCCATCGGCGAATGCCGATCGCAACCGGCTGGACCTGGCCGAGCTCAAGGAGATGAGCATCACGAAGCTCGCCCAGGTGGCCAAGGGCCTGGAGATCCCGGGCGCGGCCACCATGAAGAAGCAGGAGCTGGTCTTCCAGATCCTGCGCGCGCAGGCCGAGAAGGAAGGGCTGATCTTCTCGGAGGGCGTGCTCGAGATCCTGCCCGACGGCTTCGGCTTCCTGCGCGCCCCCGAGTACTGCTACCTGCCGGGTCCCGACGACATCTACGTCTCCCCCTCCCAGATCCGGAAGTTCGACCTCCGGACGGGGGACACCATCAGCGGCCAGATCCGCCCCCCCAAGGAGGACGAGCGCTACTTCGCCCTCATCAAGGTGGACGCGGTCAACTTCGAGCCCCCGGACAAGGCGAAAGAGAAGATCTTCTTCGACAACCTGACCCCCCTCTACCCCCAGGACCGGATCCGGCTGGAGACCATCCCCGAGGCCCTCTCCACCCGCGTCCTCGACCTCATGGACCCCCTGGGCAAGGGGCAGCGCGCCCTCATCGTGGCCGCCCCCCGCACGGGCAAGACCATGCTCCTGCAGGCGATCGCCAACGCGATCACCGCCAACCACCCCGAGATCGTCCTCATCGTGCTCCTCATCGACGAGCGGCCCGAGGAGGTCACGGACATGCAGCGCTCCGTCCACGGGGAGGTCATCTCCTCGACCTTCGACGAGCCGGCGGACCGCCACGTGCAGGTGGCGGAGATGGTGCTGGAGAAGGCGAAGCGGCTGGTGGAGCACAAGAAGGACGTGGTGATCCTGCTCGACTCGATCACCCGCCTGGCCCGGGCCTACAACACGATCGTCCCCCCCTCGGGCAAGGTCCTCTCGGGCGGGGTGGACTCGAACGCGCTCCAGCGCCCCAAGCGATTCTTCGGGGCGGCCCGCAACGTCGAGGAGGGAGGCAGCCTCACCATCATCGCCTCCGCCCTGGTGGAGACGGGGTCGCGCATGGACGACGTGATCTTCGAGGAGTTCAAGGGGACGGGCAACGCCGAGATCGTCCTCGACCGCAAGCTCACCGACAAGCGGATCTTCCCCTCCATCGACATCCTCAGGAGCGGCACCCGCAAGGAGGAGCTGCTCATCCCCAAGGAGGATCATCCCCAAGGAGGAGCTCAACCGCGTCTGGATCCTGCGCAAGGTGCTCTCCGCGCTCTCCGCCGTCGAGGCCATGGAGCTGCTCCTGGAACGCCTAGGAAAGACGAAGAGCAACAAGGAATTCCTGGAGAGCATGTCGAGCGGGGGATGAGCAGGCTGAGTAAGGGTTTAGACTACCGTCCTACCATACTGAAGGCGCGCTGAGTGGCCACTCAACTCCTACCAGATCAACGGCTCCTGAGGCTGGGGGAGGCTCTCAAAGGCACCGTCGACACGTGGAAAGAGGGAGCCGATCTCGTCGCCAAGTCAGGGCTCAGCATAGACAACCTCTGCTTGGCCGTGGCACGCGATCGGTGGTATCTGGCGCGGAGCCATTTTCGCGCAGCGGAATCCTTCTCTCGTGGTCCGGGGCACCACTATAGGGCCGCCGTAAGCCGTTACTATTACGCCATGTACCATGCCATGCGGGCAGCCGTGTTCCTTGATCATGGCGGCGACGATTTCGAGGCACATGCTGAACTGCCGTCTCGAACCCCCAAGATATTGCCGAACGCGGCCCAGTGGCAGAACGCTCTCAAGAGCGCTCGGGAGCACCGAAATCGCGCAGACTACGACCCCTACCCACGCCGCGCCTCTGCATGGGCCCGAGTAGCAACGGATCTGCGCCAAGAGTCGGCCGATTTGCTGGCCCTTACGCGCCGGTATCTCATCGCCAAGGGATGTAGGGTTAGATGAGCCAGGGTCTCGCTGAAGGCGGTATCTCGGACATCATTAAGCTGCGCTTCGACAGCGCGGGCATACCTAACCCGCAGATCGACGTTCGTGAATACCCACAAGAAACGATAGTCGTCGTCCGTGTATCTAGTGTCCACTTCGCCCGGGCCGTCGACGTTGGAAACGTCATCGACACCGAATTGAGGGCCCGCAACTTTCCGGGCTTCGTCACCGTCAGACGCCTCGACGGGCCCAGCGAGAGCGAGCGCGATCAGGTGAGCCGCGGCGTGAGTGGGGCGGCCGCGGACAGGCTCGCTCAGCTGCTGACAGCGCGAGCGCGGACTACTGAACTTCAGCCGAGCCTCGCCTACATACCCGACGCAGCAAACAACCTGTCGGCTATTCTCAGCTCTAGGCATCACCTCATCTTTGGCCGCCGAGGTGCGGGTAAGACCGCTCTTATGGTCGAGGCAAAGCGGATTCTGCAGAGCGAGGGCAACAGTACGCTCTGGATCAACCTGCACACGCACAGAGGACAAAAGGCCGGGACGATCTTCCTATGGGCCGTTCAGAACCTTTGTGATCTGCTGTTGCAACAGGCTGACGCCGTGCCGAGTGACCTAAGTGTCCGCATCTCACAGCTTCGGGACCACGTTGATTCATCCCTTGCCAAGGCCCTTCAGGACGACTTGGCCGCAAGCGTAATTCCAAGAATCCAGTCCGTATTGCGAGCGGTTCACAAGGCACAAGAAAAGCGGCTCTTCATTTTTTTTGATGACCTTCACTACCTGGAGCGGAGTGAACAGCCGAAGCTGCTCGATCAGATCCATAGTGCAGTGCGGGACTGTGACGTGTGGCTAAAGGTCGCCACGATCAAACACCTGTCACGTTGGTTCGAACCGAATCCACCGATGGGTTTGCAGACCGGCCATGACGCGGATCACGTGGACTTGGATGTCACGCTTCAGAATCCCGGCGACGCGAAGCAGTTTCTGGAGGCGATCCTGAAGAGCTACGCCCAACACCTTGGGATCGCGAGGCTATCTTGGCTGTTTTCCGCCGACGCACTAGACCGGCTGATCTTGGCCTCAGGGGCTGTACCGCGCGACTACTTGGTGCTCGCAGGTCGTACGCTCCGGGAGGCAAAGAAGAGGCCGAGGGCGCAACTGGTCGGCGTTCAAGACGTGAATCGTGCTGCCGGGGAGGCAGCGCAGGTGAAACTCACGGAGCTTGAGGAAGACGCAGCTTCAACTCAGGGCAGCACTACGGTGATTCTTGCCGCGCTCAGGGTCCTTCGCAGATTCTGTCTTGAAGAGAAGCGTTGCGCCTTCTTTCGGATCGATTTCCGCGACAAGGAGAGGCATGTCGCACAGTATGCGTTGCTTCAGAGCCTCATGGACCTGCGACTCTTGCACCTGGTGAATCCGAGTTTGTCCGACCAGCATGAAGCTGGGCATCGATTCGAGGTGTTCACGCTCGACCTGAGTCAGTTCACCGGACACCGGTTCAAGAGGAACCTCAGAGTTCTCGATTTTGTCGACGGGGAAATGGTCCTGAAAGAGACTGGGGTGCGACGTCCATCGAAGGTTGGTAACACTCCAAGGAAACTGTTGGATCTCCTGCGTCGCGGACCAATCTTCGGCCTGGCGGCGTTACAGGGAGCCCCTGCCCCTGACGCCGCACCATAGTTCGTTGGCGCTAATGGTGCAGCCTTCAGAGACATGTACGTCGCTCAGCTCGTCAGCAGCTCGTGCTGCGCCATCGTCCCTCGGGCGATGAACAGGTAGGCGAGCACGAACAGGACGTCCGCCAGCGGGTCGAGGCCCGCCCGTGAGCAGCATCGTCCAGACGAAGGCCACCCGCCCCCCCTGGAACCGCGAGGTGATGCGGATGAGGACCATGATGGGGACCAGGAGGGCGAAGTCCAGGGTGGGGTAGGCGGCGTTCAAATAGCGCTCCAGGGCCGGGGCGGGCGAGGCCAGGATGGGCTTCAGCAGCATGAAGTCGACGACCCCGAGGAGGGCCGCCGCCCCGAGGGCGAGACCGGCGTGCTCCGCGACCGTCCCCACCGCGAGGCCCACCGCGCGATAGGCACGGATGAACTCCACGAGGGCGCCGATGAGCAACGGGTAGGCGGCCACGAAGAAGACGTCGCCCCAGGAGGGGAACGGGCTCGGCTGCCGCAGCACCATCACGTGGAAGCCGAGGATCGCCTGCCCCAGGAAGAAGGACAGGAAGCCCGCGCCCAGCAGGGCCCACGGCCGGCGGGCCGGGTTGCCCTCCTCGAGGCGGCGGGCACTGCGCACCGCGAACCATCCGCTCAGGAACAGGAACACCAGCTTGATGATGCTCCCGGAGTAGAGCAGGACCTCCTCGGTGAGGAAGTCCCGGTAGGGCGCCGCCTCCCGCCAGAAGACCTTGGGAACGAAGGCCACCACGCTCGCGGTCCCTACCAGGCCGACGATCAGGTCCAGGCGTCGGGAGGAGCTCGTCATGATCCGCCCATCCCGGCCAGCGACCGGCGGATCTCTTCCACGATGGCCGCCGACTTCTCGCGCCCCACGAAAACCGAGAGGCCGGTGGCCAGCTTGCTGAGCAGGGCTTCCGCCTTTTCTCGCGTCACTTCGCCTCCCTCGATGCCCAGCTTCTGGCAATGGGCACCGGCCGAAGCCCG
>WNGB01014369.1_pt1 | contig 11160 bp, 10 predicted proteins | sample 5400681 | NCBI WGS metagenome assembly WNGB01 (sample SAMN13153367, study PRJNA577476) | soil metagenome | isolation source: 115 cm soil or saprolite under grassland replicate 2 | place: USA:California | collected 2016-06-15 | reverse complement strand
CAGCGTCGACAAGGTGCTCGATTCCCTGCGCCGCTGCGAGGCTGTGGAGTACGCGCAGCCGGCGGCGCCCCGGACGCCTCAGGCTGCGGCCACCCGGCGGTCCTGAAGCACGCCGCGGCGCGCGTTGCTCGGAATCGGGGAGGCGGGTCAGCTGACCGCGGCCTCCGAGTCCGACTGGCGGCGCAGGTAGGCATCGATCGCCGACGCCGCCTTGCGGCCATGGCCCATCGCGAGGATCACCGTCGAGGCCCCGGCCACGATGTCGCCGCCGGCAAAGACGCCCTTCCGCGTCGTCATCATCGTCGCCTCGTCCACGACGAGAGTTCCGTGGCGCGTCGTCGTGAGACCCTCGGTCGTCTTCGGGATCAGGGGATTCGGGCCGTTACCGATCGCCTCGATCACGATCTCGACGGCGAGCTCCTCGTAAGCGCCGTCGATCGGCACGGGGCGGCGGCGTCCCTTGTCGTCCGGCTCGCCGAGCTCGCACCGCTGAACCTTGAGGGCCCGCACCCAGCCGTCGTCGGTGGTCAGGATCTCCACCGGCGCGTTCAGCAGCCGGAACTGGACGCCCTCTTCCTCGGCGTGATGAACCTCTTCGAGGCGGGCCGGCATCTCTTCGCGCGATCGGCGGTAGACGAGGTACACGTGTTTCGCGCCCAGGCGCAGGGCCGTGCGTGCGGAGTCCATCGCGACGTTGCCGCCGCCCAAAACCGCCACATTGGCTCGCCGCAGGACGGGCGTGTCCTCGTCGGGGAACCGGAACGCGCCCATGAGGTTCGCGCGGGTCAGGTACTCGTTGGCCGAGTAGACGCCGTTGGCGTCCTCGCCGGGGACGTTCACGAAATAGGGGAGTCCCGCGCCGGTCGCCACGTAGACGGCGTCGAACCCCTCGTCGAAGAGGTCGTCTAAGGAAAACGTCTGTCCCACGATGGTGTCGAACTCGAAGAGGACACCCATCTTCGCGAGGTTGTCCACCTCCGCTGCAACGATGTCCTTCGGGAGGCGGAACTCGGGGATGCCGTACACGAGGACGCCTCCCGCCTTGTGGAACGCCTCGAAGACGACGGCCTCGTGTCCGTACCGTCTCAAGTCGCCGGCGCACGTCAGGCCCGACGGCCCCGCGCCGATGATCGCGACGCGAAAGCCGCTCGGGGGGCCGACGGGCGGAAGCTCCACGCCTCCCTCCTCGCGCTCCCAGTCGGCGAGGAACGCCTCGATCTTCCCGATCGAGACGGCGAAGCCCAGGTCCTTGTGGACCTTCGCGACCATGCAGTTCTCCTGGCACTGGCTCTCCTGCGGGCACACGCGACCGCAGATGGCCGGCAGAAGGTTGGTCTCCTTGATCTTGCGGATGGCGCCGCGGAAGTCCCCCTCGGAGACGAGCTTGAGGAACGCGGGAACGTCGACGCCGACGGGGCAGCCCGTGACGCACGGCTCGTTCTTACACGACAGGCAGCGCACGGCCTCGGCGCGCGCCTGTTCGGACGTGTAGGCGAACGGCACCTCCCGGATGTTCTTCACGCGCTCGAGCGGATCCTGCTCGGCCCAGAAGACCTTCGGGAGCTGACCGCGCTGCCGGTTGGTCAGGGTCATCCGGCTCTCGATCCGGGCAGCCAGTTCCTCGGGAGTCAGGTTCCTCTTCTGGTCGGACATTTTCAGGCACCCTCACGGGCAGCGAGCCGGGCCGTTGCCTCGGTCTCCGAGACGGCCGCGGCCACGGCTGCTTGCAGCTGGCAGGCGGGATCGTTCTCCCGGTAACGCGCGAGGCTCGCGGCCTCCTCCGGCTTGTACATGGCCTGGCGACGCATCATGCCGTCGAAGTCGACCTTGTGGCCGTCGAACTCCGGGCCGTCGACGCAGACGTATTTGGCGACACCGTCGACCATCACGCGACAGCCGCCGCACATCCCGGTGCCGTCGACCATGATCGTGTTCAAGGAGACGAGCGTCGGCACACGGTAGGGCAGCGTGGTCTTCGAGCAGAACTTCATCATCAGAGGCGGGCCGATCGCGACGGCCAGGTGGACGTCGCTCCCTCTCGCGCGCCGGCTCTCGATCAGATCCTTCAGCAGGTCGGTGACGAAGCCGCTGCGGCCGCGGGAGCCGTCGTCGGTGCAGACCAGGACCTCGTTCGAGGCGGCGACGAGTGGGTCCTCGAAGACGATCAGGTCTTTGCGCCGCGCGCCGAGGATCGTGACGACCTCGTGGCCGGCGTCGCGGAACGCACGGGCGATCGGGAGCATCGGGGCCGCCCCGATGCCGCCGGCGACGCAGGCGACCGTGCCTCGGAAATCCGACGCCCGGCCGGGGATCGCGATGTGCGTCGGGTTGCCGAGCGGGCCGGCGACGTTCGAAAAGGAATCGCCCTGCGCGAACGCCTCGGACATCTCGAACGTGGTCTTTCCGACGGACTGGACGACGAGGGTAATGGTGCCCCTCCCCGAATCGACGTCCGCGATGGTCAGCGGGATCCGTTCGGAGTGCGCATGCGGTCGAAGCATGACGAACTGGCCGGCCCGGTGGCGTTTGGCCACGCGCGGAGCCTCGACCTCGTAGAGGGTGACGTTCTCGCCCAGCGGCCTCTTTTCGATGATCCGAAACAAGCGGTTGCCTCGCGGTGATGGTGGGATCGAGTCCGTCGGAGCCGTTGATGCAATTGCATCATCGGGAGTGGATCGTCTCCCGCCGCCCGTGCGCGCCCGAGAAGGGGGCGCGACTCCCGAGAGATCGACGGACTGGCCGAATCGCTTCCCGATCCGGACGCGCGGCGGCGCGGGAGGGAAAATGCGGGAACCTTGGCTTCTCCCGCACCGAGTGAGCGCGCCCCGGCCTGCTTCCACTGCGGGTTGCCGGTGCCCGCAGGGCAACGGTGGCGCGCGAGCGTTCTCGAAGAGGTGCGGGAGTTCTGCTGCGGAGGTTGTCGCGCCGTCGCGGAGTCCATCTGCCGGGGCGGGCTCGACGACTACTACCGTCTCCGCACCGAGAACGCGGCGACGGCGACGGCAAAGGACGACCCCGGCGATCCCCTGCTCGATCGCGACGACGTTCAGGCGTCGTTCGTCCGGCGCGTCGGCGACCTGCGCGAAGCGTCGCTCGTGCTCGACGGCGTTCGCTGTCCCGCGTGCCTCTGGCTGATCGAGCGGCGTCTGCGATCGCAATCCGGCGTCACCGATGTGACCGTTGCCTATGCGAGCGAGACAGCGCGCGTCGTCTGGGATCCGGCGCGCGTGAAGCTCTCGGGGATCCGAAATGCGGTGCGCGAGATCGGCTACGACGCTCGACCCTTCGATCCGTCGCATCGCGCCGGCCTCGAGACGGACGCCTCGCGCCGCAGCGCGCCGCGGCTCCTCTTCGCCGGCGCGCTCGGGATGATGGTGATGAACCTCGCGCTCGCCGCATATTTCCTGGGCGGCCCCGACGCCGCCGGGCGTCTTCCGCTGTGGGAGACCTTCGGCCGCTGGGCCGCGCTCGTCGCGAGCGCGGTTCTGCTCGCGTACCCGGGACAGGATTTCTTCGCCGGCGCGTGGCGCGACCTGCGAAACCGGCGCGCGGGCATGGACGTCCCGATCGCCCTGGGCCTCGCGGCCGCTTGGATCGGCAGCGCTGGAGCGACCGTGCGGGGCGCGGGCCCCGTCTATTTCGACGCGATCGCGATGCTCGTCTTCTTCGTCCTCCTCGCCCGCGCGTTCGAGACGCGTGCGCGCCTCCGGGCGGCCGCGGTCCTCGACCGGTTCGCGGTGGTGCAGCCGGCGGTGGCGCACCGAGTCGACGCCGCCGGCCGCGAGGTCACGATCGCCGCCGTCGATCTTGCGCCGGGCGACGTCGTTCGCGTGCGCCCCGGCGAGACCGTGCCCGCCGACGGCGCCGTGCTCGAAGGCGAGGCGAGCTTCGACGAGTCGGTCGTGACCGGCGAGCCGTGGCCGTGCGTGCGCGGCATCGGAGAACCGGTCATCGCCGGAAGCGTCGGCCGCGATCAGCCGGTCCTCGTCCGCGTCACGCGCAGCGGCGAAGCCTCGACGCTCGGCGAGATCCGTCGCCTGCTCGAGAGAGGTCTCGCGAGCCGTCCGCGCTTCGGTGAGCTGGCCGACCGGCTGGCGGGATGGCTCGTCGTGGCGGTTCTCGCTCTGGCCGGCGCCACCGCGATCTTCTGGGCTTTCCGCGATCCGTCAGCCGCCCTCCCGACGACGGTGGCCGTCCTGATCGTGACGTGCCCGTGCGCGCTCGCGCTCGCGACGCCGATCGCGATCGCGATTGCGGCGGGAAGGCTCGCTTCGATCGGAGTCCTACCGGCGCGCATGGCGGCGATCGAGCGGCTGGCTCTGGCGGACACCGTCGCGTTCGACAAGACCGGGACGCTGACGCTGCCGGTGCCCGTCCTCGACGGCGTGCGGACGGCCGGCGATCTCGATCGCGGCGCTGCGCTGTCGATCGCGGCGGCACTGGAGGCGAGCTCCACGCATCCGATCGCGCGGGCGATCCGCGCGACGGCGGATCGGCGCGAGACGGCAGAGGAAGTCCGGCTCGGCGATCGGGGCGTTTCGGGAATCGTCGCGGGCGTGCGCTGGTGGATCGGATCACCGGGCAACGAAGCGGAGCCGAGACCGGGAACGCTCGCGGCGGTTCTCACGGACCGAAACGGCCGCGAGGCGCTTTTCACGTTCACGGAAGAGCTCCGGCCGGGCGCTCGGGAGATCGTGAGCGACCTGCGCCGCGAAGGAATCCGGCGTTCCGCGCTGCTCTCCGGCGACGGGGGGGAGTCGGTGGAGCGCCTCGCGAAATCGCTCGGCTTCGACGAATCCCGCGGCGGGATGACCGCCGCGGACAAGCTCGAGTGGATCCGCTCCCGAAGGGAGACAGGACAGCGCCTCCTCTTCGTCGGCGACGGACTGAACGACGCGCCGACGCTCGCCGCGGCTGGAACGTCCGCATCGTTCGGCGAGGCGCCGCAGCTCTCGCGCCTCTCGAGCGACTTCGTGCTGCTCGAAAACGACCTCTGCACGCTCGCGACCGCGCGGCGGATTGCGCGGCACTCCCGGCGCCTGCTGATCCAGAACGTCGCGTGGGCGCTCGCCTACAACGTCGTCTCGGTACCGCTCGCCGCGTTCGGCCTCGTGCCGCCGTGGGTGGCGGCGCTCGGGATGTCGGCGAGCTCCCTCGTCGTCGTCGCGAACGCGATGCGGCTGGCGCGCCGGCAATGAACCGCGCCTTCCGGGCCGGCCTTCTGTACTTCGCGCTGGTGTTCGCGACGGGCTTCGTCCTCGGCGCGATCCGACAGATCTGGGTCGTTCCGAGGCTCGGCACCCGGACGGCGGAACTCCTCGAGACCCCCGTGATGCTCGTCGTCTGCTTTCTTGCGGCCCGTCGCGTGGTCGGCAAGTTCGGCCTCGACACCCTTCGCCTCCGGATCGCCGCCGGCCTGCTCGGTTTCGTCCTTCTCGTCATCGCCGAGCTCGCCGTGGTCGTATTCCTGCAGCGCGTGACGATCCCGGAGTACGTCCGTTCGCGCGATCCGATCTCGGGCAGCGTCTACGCTCTATCGCTCGTGGTCTTCGCGCTCCTGCCGGTCTTCGTCCGGCGGCTGTCTCAGCGGAGGGAATGAATGCCGTGGCGCACGTGGTCGGAAAGCCCCGGGATGCGCAGGAATCCGATCACGCCGAGCCCGGCGACGACCAGGCCGGCGAAGAGGCGCGTCCGCGGCGCGCGCAGGAAACGCTGCAGACTCGCCGCCCCCACTCCGAGAGCGAACAGGTTCGGCAGCGTGCCGATCCCGAACGCCCCCATGACGGCGGCACCGTGCAGCGCGCTCCCCGACACGAGGGCCGTCGCGAGCACGCTGTAGACGAGCCCGCACGGAATCCAGCCCCACGCGACGCCCACGGCGAGCGCACGCGGCCATGTTTCCGCGGGGGCGAGCCGCGCTCCGAGGCGCGTCACGCCCCGCCACATGACGGTGCCGGCGCGCTCGAGCGCGAGGACGGCCGTGCCGAGCCCGGCGAGATAGAGGCCGAGGAGGATCACGATCGCGTTTGCCGCGACCGAGAGCAGGAGCTGCGCAGGAAGGACCTTCTCGTACAGGAGCCCGAGGCTCCCGGCGCTTCCCGCGATCGCGCCAGCGCCGGCGTAGCTCCCGACGCGGCCGAGGCTGTAGGCGAGCTGGCGAAGGAGTCCGGGGCGGTGTGATCGGTTGCCGTCGAGCGGCCGCGCGGCACGGAGGTTCAGCGCCGCGACGATCCCACCGCACATCGCGACGCAGTGGACGCCTCCCGCGAGCCCTGTCAGGAACGCGGTAACGAGGAATGCGGGCATGCAGATCGGATTATGATCCGGCCAACAAGACCGGGAGCTCCCATGCCGGCGACCGCTGAAGAAAAGGCCCGATTGGCCGACGCGCCGAAAGGCACGCTCGCGTTGATGATCGTCGTCGCCGTTCTCCTCTTCGCCGGCTGGGCACTGCTCTACTTCGGGCGCTTCCTCGCCAACGGGCCCGTGCGCTGATGGCCGTCCACCCGCTCGAACGGCGCTGGGCGTGGATCGCGACGCTGATGCTCGTCGCGATGATCGTGCTCGTCGCCTACACGGCCGTGGTCATGAAGATCCACCCGCCGAGCAACGTCGAGACGATCGATTCGACGCGTCTCCACTTGACGTCCGAGTTCGCCGAAGACAACCTCGGCGTCAAGCGGGGAGACGACGGGGCAGTCGTCGCGCGGATCGTCATGGCGCGGTACATGGTGCATCCGCCGGAGATCACGCTTCCCGCCGGCGTCCCGATCGTCATTCGCGCGGCGAGCCCGGACGTCCTCCACGGGCTCCACGTGGCGGGAACCAACATCGGCACGCAGGTCGTCCCCGGCTACGTCGCGCAGGTGCACACGACGATCCATTTCGAGGACGTCGCGAAGGTCGGGATCGCGAACGCGGACGGAAGCGTCACCGTCCCGATCTACTGCAACGAGTACTGCGGCCTCGGCCATCAGTCGATGTGGGGCCGGGTCAAGGTGACACGCCGGTGAGCGCCGTCGCGCCTCCGGACCGCCCCGACCGCCTCTCGCTCTTCCACATATGGGTCGGTTTCGGGCTGTTCGGAGTCGCGAGCCTGCTGGGGCTCTATCAGCTCCTCGAGCGCAACGGGCTCGTCCCCACGTCGGCCGCGACGTACTACCAGTCGATGACCCTGCACGGCGTCGTCATGGCCTTCGTCCTGACGACGTTCTTCATCGTCGGCTACGGCTATTTCGTGACCGTCACGAGCCTCGGGCGCCCGATCCCGTGGCGGCGGCTTCCCTGGCTCGGGTTCGCGACGATGCTCGCCGGGACTCTCGTCGCGGCGCTCGCGATCGCCTCCGGCACGTCGACGGTGCTCTACACCTTCTACCCGCCGATGGTCGCGCACTGGTCCTTTTACCTCGGGGCCGCGCTGCTGCTCGTCGGATCGCTTCCATGGACCGTGATCACGATCACAATGACCGTTCGGTGGAAGCGGGAGAACCCCGGCCGCCCGATTCCGCTGCCGCAGTTCGGAATGACGGCGTGCGCGATCCTCTGGTCGTGGACGCTCGTCGGAGTCGTGATCGAGGTGGTTTTCCAGCTGCTGCCGCTCTCGCTCGGCCTCGTCCAGACGATCGACCTGGGCCTTGCGCGGGTGCTGTTCGCGTGGACGCTCCACCCGATCGTCTACTTCTGGCTGATCCCGGCGTACGTCGCGCTCTACACGATCGTACCGCGGGCGGCGGGCGGATATCTCTTCTCCGACGAGATGGGTCGGATCGTGTTCGTGATGCTGGTCGTTTTCAGCCTGCCGGTCGGGCTGCACCACATCTTCGTCGACCCGCAGCAGGCCGCCGGTTGGAAGCTGATGCACGCGTTCGGGACGTTCCTGGTGGCGCTGCCGACGCTCCTGACCGGATTCACCGTGACCGCCTCGCTCGAAACCGCGGGCCGGCTGCGCGGTGGGACGGGACTCTTCGGGTGGATCCGCAAGCTCCCCTGGGGCGAGCCGGTCGTCGTCGGAGGAATCCTCGCGGCGCTGCTCCTCCTGCCGGGCGGCTTCGGAGGCTTGATCAACGCCTCTTACGCGATGGACGCGATGGTTCACAACACGATGTGGGTACCCGCGCACTTCCATCTGATCTTCGGCGGCTCCGTCGTCCTCGTGTACTTCGCGACCGCGTATGAACTGTGGCCGAAGCTCACCGGCCGTCGGCTCCGCTCCCGCGGGATGGCAGTGGCGCAGCTGTGGCTCTGGTTCCTCGGGACACTCACGCTGACGATTCCCTGGCACGTCGTCGGACTCCTCTGGATGCCGCGGCGCACCGCTTACAACCCGTACGACCCGCAGATCGTCGCGCGCTGGCACGCTTATACGACGCCCATGATCGCCGGCGGCGCGCTGATGGTTGTATCGGCCGTGCTCTTCCTGTTGAACCTTCTCCGGACGCACAGCAACCGCGCGGCCGAGCCGGATCGTGGGATGTCGTATGCCGAGACGGTCGAACCGGTCGTGACGGTCCCGACCCTCCTGAACGGTTTCGCGGTGTGGAACTGGCTCGTGCTCGTTCTGATGCTGATCGCGTTCGCGTATCCGATCGGCCAGTTCTTCTTCATCGACGTGCACAAAGCTCTCGCCTGGGGGCCGCGGTGAGCGCGCGGGCCGCGAGCGCGTTGGCGATCGTCGCGGCGCTCGCGGCGGCGACGACGCTCGTGAGCGCGCCGTCGTCGCGGGTCGCGTGGACGCTCGCGACCGTGAGGCGCGTTCGCGGTGGCGACGTCGCGCACGGCAAGAAGCTCCACGAGGACTGCGCCGGCTGCCACGGCGAGGTCGGCAACGTGGACATCCCCGACGTTCCCGACCTCGGCGGACAGGATCCGCTCTACACCTACAAACAGCTCGCCGACTACAAGGAGGGCACGAGGAAGAGCTCGATCATGAACGAGGCCGTCAAGCCGCTCTCCGAGCGCGACATGATCGACCTGGCCGCGTTCTACGCGGCGCAGAAGGCGCCGCGATCAGTCGGATCGCCGAAGGCGAAGAACGCCACCGCAATGACACTCGTCTCAGTGGGCGACGGCGTGCGGCTGATCCCCGCGTGCGACGCGTGCCACGGGGATCGCGGCGCCGGAAACCCGCGTTTCTACGGAATGCCAGCCCTGCAGAACCAGAAGCTGCAGGACGCGGTCGTGCAGATGCGTGCGTTTCGATCGGGAGAGCGCGGCAACGACGTCTACCGGGTGATGCGCGACGTCTCGAAGAAGCTCTCCGACGCCGAGATCGACGCGCTCGCTTCGTACTATTCGGGAGCGGCGCCTCCGAAGAAGTCAGGAAGCCCGCCGTAGGAGAAACGAAGGAGCCTCTTCCCGTCGCCGATCTCCTCGCGAACAGTGTCGTCTCGGCCCGATCCTGCCCTCGGGAAACGCTCCGGGATCGGCGGCTCATTCCGCCGTGGTTCACCAGAGGTGCGGGATCAACCGGTAACGCACCCTCTTCCGGTAGGCGTCGTAGCCCTCGAGTTTCTCGGCGAGAAATCGCTCCTCGACGAGAATTCGCGCGGCGAGGCGGAAATGGCGCTGATCGACGGCCTGCTGGAGGAGCTCGAAGCCGAAGCACGGACCACGCGTCGCGTGCTCGAGCGCGTTCCCGACGACCAGCTCGGCTGGCGGCCGCACGAAAAGGCCAGAACGCTCGGGGAGCTGGCGCTGCACGTCGCGATCGTGCCCGGCGGGGTCGCCGAGCTCATCGCCTCGCCGTCCCCGGCTCAAGCCCCTCAGTTCATCGACCCCAGCCCGAAAAGCGCCTCGGAACTGATCCCGGCGCTCGACCAGAGCATCGCGAAGGCGAAGAAAGCGCTCGGCGGCATGGACGACTCCGCGCTCCTGGCCACGTGGCGAATGATGCAGGGCGACCGAGAGCTATTCGCGGTTCCCCGCGCGGCGCTTCTCCGGTCGATCATGCTGAACCACTGGTACCACCACCGCGGGCAGCTGACGGCGTACCTGCGACAGCTCGGCGTACCCGTCCCCTCGATTTACGGCCCGAGCGCAGACGAGGACCCGTTCGGCTGAGAATCGGGTTCGGAGCGGGTCCCCTCCTTCCACGGAAGGATTGAAGATGGTGTGATCGGTAGCCGTGACGGCCACCGACGTACATCGCGCAATCGATGCGGTCTGGAGGATCGAGTCGGCCCGGCTCATCGCCGGTCTCACGCGGATCGTGCGCGACGTCGGTCTCGCCGAGGATCTCGCGCAGGACGCGCTCGTCGCCGCGCTCGAGAAGTGGCCGGAGTCGGGTGTGCCGGACAACCCGGGCGCCTGGCTCATGGCGACCGCGAAGAATCGCGCGATCGACCGCCTGCGCCGACACCAGTTGCTCGAGCGCAAGCACGAGGAGCTCGGTCATCGACGACGACGTCGGCGACGACCTCCTGCGCCTCGTGTTCATCTCGTGTCATCCGGTCCTCTCGAAGGAGGCGCGCGTCGCGCTCACGCTCCGCCTGCTCGGAGGTCTGACGACCGAGGAGATCGCGCGCGCGTTCCTCGTCCCGGAGGCAACCGTCGCTCAGCGGATCGTCCGGGCCAAGCGGACCCTCGCCGAGGCGCAGGTCCCCTTCGAGGTCCCCCGGGGGGCCGAGCTCGGCGCCCGTCTGTCGTCGGTGCTCGAGGTCATCTACCTCGTCTTCAACGAGGGCTACTCGGCGACCGCCGGTGACGACTGGGTGCGACCGGCGCTCTGTGAGGACGCGCTCCGTCTCGGCCGGATCCTCGCGGGGCTCGCTCCGAAGGAGCCGGAGGTCCACGGACTCGTCGCGCTCATGGAAATCCAGGCTTCGCGTTTGAGAGCGCGGATCGGCCCGTCGGGAGAGCCCGTCCTGTTGCTCGATCAAGACCGCGCGCGCTGGGATCAACTCCTCATCCGTCGTGGTCTCGCGGCGCTCGAGCGCGCGGAGCAGCTCGCCGGCGCGCTCGGTCCGTACGCGTTGCAGGCCGCGATCGCCGCCTGTCACGCGCGGGCGCGCACCCCGGAGGAGACGGACTGGGCACGCATCGCGGGGCTCTACGACGCGCTCGGGGAGCTCGCGCCCTCACCGGTCGTGGAGCTGAATCGCGCGGTCGCGGTCGCGATGGCGTTCGGTCCGGCCGCGGGCCTCGAGCTCGTCGACAAGCTGA
>WNGB01034458.1_pt1 | contig 11161 bp, 7 predicted proteins | sample 5400681 | NCBI WGS metagenome assembly WNGB01 (sample SAMN13153367, study PRJNA577476) | soil metagenome | isolation source: 115 cm soil or saprolite under grassland replicate 2 | place: USA:California | collected 2016-06-15 | reverse complement strand
TCAACCAGATCGAGGGCATCGTCATCGTCTTCGTCTACTGCGCCGTCGTATCCCTGATCATCCTCAAGATCGTCGACATCGTCATCGGCCTGCGCGTGCCCGATGAGGTGGAGCGCGAGGGTCTCGATCTCGCGCTGCATGGCGAGACCGTTCACTGACGAGACACGGTTAGGGTGGAGACCCGGCACCGCCCTTGCCGTCGAGGGGCCCCAGCGCAAGCTGGGGCCCCTCACTTTTGAGGTAAGATGTGCTGATCTCTTAACGCTTGGGTTTCGGAAAGATGGCTGCGAAGTTCTGCCGCTGGTGCACCACACGCACGGCTATTTTTCTCGGGCATGTTCGTCGTGAAGCTGCTCGACGAACTCTTCGATATCGAGTTCTTCGCCCAGCCCGGCATCGAGCTCTCGAATGCCGACGTCGATTTCCGCACGAAGCTGCGTCAGCATCTCGATGCGCTCAAGCAGCTCACGACCGAGCTGCTCTTGTGCGGCTTCCGGCAAGCCGGCGGCCTTGGTCATTGCGAGCTTAAGTGCCTTTCCCATGGAGCCATCCTACCACAATTCGCGCCAAAACATGAGCATTCGCGTCATTTTTCAGGATGGAGCCCCTGCCGCCCTTGCCGTGGACGGCTCTTCCGGTGCCGGCCAAACGCTCTCACTTTCGCGTTCTCGGCGTAGACAAACTACAATAAATTCAAGCAGGGCGCCCTCGCGAAGCGTCGTTGCCTGTTGATGCGATTGCACACTGCTATGCACGTGTTCCAGCCTACGCCGGCGGCCGAGCCACCCAGCCGCTCGATCGACGAGGCCGCCGACATCATCTTCGGTGCGGCAAGCGGCTCCGTACTTGCCGTCGGAAGAGCTACAAGCGACCAGATTCTTCCGACGCTTGAAAATGCGGATCGAGGCCAGGACCAGCGCCTCGCCCTGTTCGTCCCGCTGCAGCCCGCGATTTCGGCGCAAGAAATCGTCGAGCAGGTTGCAGACCTCCTCGCCGGGATAGCGCTGCGCATGTGGCCGGTGTGGTTCACCGATGTGAGCTTCGCCGGCTGCCGAGGCGACACGCTCGGGCGCGAAGCCGCCCGGATCGCAGTGCGGCAAGTCGCCAACGAAACGCCCGCCGTGCTCCGCCCATGGGCGGAGACCGCGGTGACGCTGGCCCTCGACGGCCGCAAGCCGCGCGTGCCGGGCACCGCAGCGGCGACCGAGCTCGAGCAGCTCTGCCTCGCGATCAATCGCACGGGACTGGTCCTGATCGTCGATGCCGAAGCGGCGCGGGCGTATCCCGCGGCTCTGGTCCATGCGCTGGAGTGGATCAGCCATCACGCCCGCATCGCCGTGGTCGCGCTGTTTGCGGCGCTTCCCGACAATGCACCGCCGTTCGATCGCATCCTCCACGGCGCAGTTTGCATCGCTGACGAGCGGATCGCGGTCGGGCAAATGCCACCCGAGGAAGCGATCGGCGAAAAGCGCCCATGGCTCATCCCGATCCGTGGAATCCCGCATCCACTGAGCGAGACCGAGCAGCGGCTGGCAAAGGCGCTGACGCGGGACGCTGAGCTCGCGCCGCTATTCGGCTTCAATCAATTCGTCGAAACCGTGCGCGGCAGCCGGCCGAAGGTCGATCTCGTATGGACGGCGGGGCGGCTGGTCGTGGAGCTCGACGGCTATGCCGACCATGGAACCCGCGTAGCATTCATGCACGACCGCCACCGCGACTACGAGTTGACACTTTCCGGCTATACGGTGCTGCGCTTGGCGAACGACGAGATCGCCCAGGACATCGAAAAGGCGGTTGAGAAAATCAGGGATGTGGTCCAACTGTGCCGGATGCGAACGGCGTGAGGGTGCGATGGCGAAGAGCGGCAAATCCCGGAAGAGCGGAGAAGCGAAAGCCCCGGCCAAGACGCGCGAGCAAAGGCAGGCCGAGAAGCAGGCGCTCGCGCTGTGGGCGCTGCTCGGAAACGGCGGCGCCGGCTTCGGCGGCGCCATGAAGCCGGAGATCAAGAAGGCCGAACGCGAGGCGCTTCTGGGGGCCGGGCACATCGCGGAGGAGACGCGAGCGCGCGCGAAATGGCTCGAAGTGACCGACCGGGGCTGGCGCTGGGCCGAAGAACATCTCGGCGACCCGCTCCCGGATAAGACCCAAGGGGGTGCGTTCGTGCTGCGGGCGTGGCTCACGCGGCTCCAGGCGTTCATGCAGGCGCGAGACATCGGCCTGGCGGAGGTGCTGGGTCCGCAGGCGCGCGATGCGGCGCCGCCTGCTGCGATGCCGGAGGCTCCCGAGCCCACCGACTACGCGGCGCTGCGCGAACGCATACGCAAGGCCTATCTCGAAGTCACCGGCGGCAGCTTCAACAAACGGGCGTTGTTGAGCGATATCCGGGCAAGGCTCGCCGATGTGGATCGGGACGTGCTCAACGGCGCGTTCGAAAGAATACACTTTGAAGAAGGCGCCATGCTGATGGGATTGGACAATCCCCGCGAGATCACGCCAGCCGTTCGCGATGCTGCCCTAGTATTTCGCGGCGAGCCCATGCACATGTTGTGGATGGTCAAATGAGCGAAGCGCTTAGCGCATTTCGAGCGGTCGACTTCAACTGGACGCGCGACCTTCAAAGTGTTTGGATCGATCCGCCATTCCAGGTCGACGACCTTCATAGGCATGTCATTGATGACCTTATGGAGGATTTTATTTCGCGAACGCGAAATGCCACTGATAATCCGATCGGTCGAGTGATCCTGGGGCCGGCTGGAGCCGGCAAGACGCACCTCATTGGCACTTTGAGGCGTCGCGTATGGGATGCGGGCGGTTGGTTTGTCCTCATTGACATCATCGGCATCACGGATTTTTGGGCAACTGCAGCGCTCGGCTTTTTGAATTCCCTCCATCAGCCGATGCTGAGCGGCAGAACGCAGTACGAAGCCATTCTCAGCAGAATTGTAGCGCGGCTTCCGCTCGATGCTGCGGCCCGCGAGACCATCGCTGGTTGGGAACAGGAGCCGGAGAAGAGCAGGCGGGGGACCGCCGACCTTTTTCTTGCGCTCTTGAGAAATGTGGACCTGGGCAACACACGCCGACATCAGGATGTCGTCAGAGCGCTGGCGCTCCTCGGCGCTGATGACTCGGAAGTGGCAAATCTCGCCTATTGCTGGCTGCAGGGCCTCGATGCCGACGAGAATGAAAGACGCAGGCTCGGATTTGTGGGCCCTCCACCCGCATATCCAGAGCTGGTACGGGGAATGCTTTGGATTATGAGTCTGGCTGGACCGATCTTGATTGCCGTGGATCAGATCGATGCCATCGTCAGCGCAAGCAATCTACTCGCCGGAATGGACGACGAGCCGAAGGACGATGGTGAGCGGAAAGCGCGCTCCATAATCGACCTCTTGGCAGGCGGCCTGATGGACTTGCACGACCTAAAGAAGCGCGCGCTGACAGTGGTGAGCTGCCTCGAGGTCACTTGGCCGATCATCAAATCGAGAGCTGTCAAGAGTGCCAATCAAAGGTTTCAAGAGGTCATGGCATTAGAACCCGTCAAGGACCGCGGCCTTGTTGAGAAGCTTATCCGAGGACGGCTGGACTTGGCCTACTCCAATTGCGATTTTGTAGCGCCCTACCCGACGTGGCCGTTCCGTCCTGAGGCAATCGACAGCGCCGCGGGCTCGTTGCCACGACGAATCCTGATCCGGTGCGAGGAGCACCAACGACGGTGTAGAGCCGCGGGGTGTGCTGATGAGTGCTTCTCTCTAACTGAGCCATCGTCTCTGCCCCGAGAGCCTCAACAAAACGGCTTTGAAGCAGAATTCCGCGAGCAATCGGCTGCTGCAAGTATCAGCCATCTTCTTGACCATGAGACCGAAGACACGCTTTTTTGCGATCTCTTCGGCGATATTGCGACCGTTTACGCCCGTCATCTCGAAACGCCGGATGATATCGACGTAACTGTTCAAGGCGACCCTGATAAGAAGAAGCCCTCGCTTCACACGAGAATATCGTTCATCTTTCGGAGCGAAGGCGATCACGAACAGCACTATTGTTTCAGAGCCATCGGCCACGCGAACGCCAATGCGTTCCAGGCGCGTCTTCGAGCAGCGATGACTGCTTCCGGAATCGACCGCGCTCTCAAGTTTCGACACCTGTTTATTCTCCGGCGCGAGCCACCACCGGGAGGCCCGAAGACGAAGACCGCACAACTCGTGGAGAAGTTTAGGGAGGCCGGCGGAACCTTCATCTCGCCTTCGGAGGAAGACCTGCGCGCCTTCGTGGCGCTCCGCGCAATGCTGAGTAGCAACCAGGACGGCTTCGATGCATGGCTGCGCGCCCGCAAGCCGCTGTTCGACACGCCGCTCTTCAAGGCAGCAGGTCTGTGTCCGCCGTCGTTCTTGCCGCCGAGCGCTCCGCCCGGCAGTGGTCCGACTCCACCGGCCCCGGGGCGCGATCGAGGGCCGCCAGCGACCCCGCGGCCGGACGCAGCCGCTGCCCGACAGGGCGGCGCTTCGGCAACCGTGCCACCTGATTCCGAGAGTCCGTCGCAGGCGACGAAGATAGAGCGCCAACCCGCCTCGCGCGACATTCCGCTCGGCCATCGCTACGACCGCGGGGCTCTCGGCGCGCCGGTGGCGCTATCCGCCGATCTGCTGCCACGGCACATCGCCATCCTGGCCGGCAGCGGATCGGGAAAGACCGTGCTGCTCCGACGCATCGTGGAAGAGGCCGCGCTCCTTGGCCTGCCGGCGATCGTGCTCGACACCAACAACGATCTGGCGCGGCTCGGCGACCCATGGCCGCAGCGTCCCGAGGGCTGGACCGACGCCGACGCGACCAGGGCAGCCGACTACCGCAAAACCGTGGAGGTCGTGATCTGGACACCCGGGCGCAACGCCGGAAGGCCGATGTCGCTCGCCCTGCTGCCCGACTTCGCGGCGCTCGGAGACGATCCGGACGAACGCGACCAAGCGATCGAAATGGCGCGCGCCACGCTTATCCCGTTCATCGGCGCAGCCGGTGCGGGCGCAAAGCTCAAGGAAGGTGTGCTCGCGGATGCCCTGCGCCGTTTTTTGCGCGAGGGCAGCAGCGCGCTCGGCCAGCTCATCGATCTCCTCTCCGATCTGCCGGACGATGTCAGCCAGATCGGCAATGCGCCGAAGCTCGCCTCGGGGATCGCAGATCAACTGCTTGCGGCGATTGCGACCAACCCGCTGATGCAGTCGCGCGGAGAAAATCTCGATCCGCAATCGCTGTTGCACGGTTCCGCTGGTAAGACGCGAGTTTCGGTTATCAACTTTTCGGGCTTGACCAGCGACGAGGCACGTCAGTCGTTCGTCAATCAGCTCCAAATGGCGCTTTTTACCTGGATCAAGCGCCATCCGAGCCCGACCGGGCGGCTATTTGTCCTCGACGAGGCGCAGAATTTCGCTCCCTCGCAAAAAATGACGCCGTGCAAGGAGAGCACCGTGTCGCTCGCCGCGCAGGCGCGCAAGTACGGGCTGGGCATGGTCTTCGCGACCCAGACCCCGAAGGGGATCGACAACAAGATCGTGTCCAACTGCACGACCCATTTTTACGGTCGAATGAGTGCGCCGGCGACAATCGATGCGACCCGCGAGTTGATGGCCGCTAAGGGAGGCGGCGGCGAGGACATCGGACGGCTGAACCGAGGCGAGTTCTATTTTTCGACCGAGGCAACCGGACGGCCGATCAAGATTCGCACCCCGCTGTGCCTGACGTGGCACCCACCTAACCCGCTCACCGCGGAGGAAGTCGTGGCTAGGGCCCGTGGCAGCCAATAGCTCACCTTCTTTTCGCGCCCCGATGGTCCCCGATGGTTAATCGCGCCTTAACCTCGCCGCACCTATGGTAGGAAAACCCTTGTGCGGCGGGTGCGCGCGCCGCTTCCAGTCGATGTACATGACCGCCGCCGAACGCGTCCCCGCTCCCTCGCCCGTCCGGGCCGATGTCGGCCGCTCGCCGTTCGTGCGGCTGCGCGAGCTCATCGGCGACGCCCCGCCCGGCCAGCCCGCGATCAGCCTGGCGGTCGGCGAGCCGCAGCATCCGGTGCCGTCGTTCGTCGGCCCAGTGCTGGCCGCCCATATCGACGAGTTCGGCCGCTATCCGATGAACAAGGGTCTCGACGCGTTCTGCCAAGCCGCCGCCGGCTGGCTCGGACGGCGCTTCAAGCTGCCGCGAGCCATTGATCCGGCGACCGAAATCCTGGTGCTCAGCGGCTCGCGCGAAGGGCTGTTCCTGGCCTCGATTGCGGCCGCGCGCTGGGTCAGCGGCCGACGCGGGCGGCCAGCGATGCTGATCCCGAATCCGTTCTACGCCGCCTATGCGGCGGGCGCGGTGGCGGCCGATTGCGAGCCGGTCTATCTGCCGGCGACCGCCGCGACCGGTTTTCTGCCCGATCTCGACGCGCTGTCCGACGAGCTGCTGGCGCGGACCGTGGCGTTCGTAATCGCCTCGCCTGCGAACCCGCAGGGCGCGGTCGCCGACCTCGCCTACCTCAAGCGCATCGTCGGGCTTGCCCGAAAATTCGGATTCTTGGTGTTCAGCGACGAGTGCTATTCCGAGATCTACACGCGCCACCCGCCGGCCGGCATGCTCGAGGCCGCCGGCCCCGACTTCGCCAACGTGGTCGAGTTCCAGTCGCTGTCGAAGCGCTCGAACCTGCCGGGCCTGCGCATCGGCTTCGCGGCCGGCGACAAGACCTTCCTGGCGCGCTTTCTGGAGTTGCGCAACGTGGCGGCGCCGCAGGTGCCGACGCCGGCGCAGCGGGTGGCGATCGCCGCCTACGGCGACGAGGCGCATGTGGCGGAGAACCGGCGGCTCTATTCGCAGAAATTCGATCTCGCCGACCAGATCATCGGCGACCGCTACGGCTACCGGCGGCCGGCGGGCGGGTTCTTCCTCTGGCTCGACGTCTCGGCGCAGGGCGGCGACGAGGCGGTGGCGCTGCGGCTGTGGAAAGAGGCGGGACTGCGGGTCGTGCCCGGCCGTTATCTGGCGCGCGATCAGGCCGACGGCTCGAACCCCGGCCTCGGCTACATCCGCGTCGCCATGGTGCAGGACCAGGAGACCACCGCGGAGGCGCTGCACCGCCTCGTCGCGGTGCTCGGCTGAGGGCGGGTGATGCCGGCAATCGACCGCGGCCTCGAAGGCTTCCTGCCCGACGGATTGCGCGAGGCGCTGCGTCGCCGGCTGCGCGAGCTCGGCGGGGCCGCACTGATCCTGCTGGCGATCCTGCTGGCGCTCGCGCTCGCGACCTGGTCGGTGCAGGACCCGAGCCTGAGCCACGCCACCAACACGCCGATCCGCAACGTGCTCGGCCTGCCGGGCGCCATCATCGCCGATCTGTTGATGCAGCTGTTCGGCGTCGCGGCGCTCGCATTCGTGCTGCCGGCGGCGATCTGGGGATGGCGGCTCGCCACCCATCGGCCGCTCAGCCGCGAGCGGACCCGTCTCATCTTCTGGGTGACGGGCGTGCTGCTCGCCGCCGGCTTTGCCGCCTGCCTGCCGCGCAGCGCAACCTGGCCATTGCCGGCGGGGTTGGGCGGCGTGATCGGCGATGGGTTGTTGCGTCTGGCGGCCCTGCTGACCGGCGGCATCTTGACCGGGCTGGTTCAGATCGTGGTGACCGCCGCGACCGGGATCGGGATGCTGGTCTCGTTTGCGGTGGCGGCCGGATTCGGATGGCAGGGCCGCGCCGAGGAACGCGACACGGACGACGCGGTCGAGCCGGACGAGGAACGCGCCTCGATCTCGCTCGGCTGGATCACGCACGGCTTTCTCAGCCTCAAGGCGCGTCTGGCCCGCCTGTTCACGCGCCGCACCGCCGCGCGCATGGCGGCGCGTCGTGATGCTGCGGCAGCCGCACACGGCCGGGCCGAGCCGCGCTTCGAGGGAACCGGTCGCGCCACGCTGCAACCCGGGATCGAGCTGGACATCGACGACGAAGAAGACGAAGAAGACGCGGCACCGCGCGCGCCGCGCAAGCCGCGGGCGGCACCGCGCCCGACCCGCAGATCTGGCGGATATATCTTGCCGGCGCTGGAGCTGCTGGCCACGCCGAAGTCGATCGGACGGGCGACGCTGAGCGCCGAGGCGCTGCACGACAACGCCACCGCGCTCGAAGGCGTGCTCGGCGACTTCGGCGTGCGCGGCGAGATCATCAATGCGCGGCCGGGACCGGTGGTCACGCTCTACGAGTTGGAGCCGGCGCCGGGCATCAAATCGTCGCGCGTCATCGGGCTCGCCGACGACATCGCCCGCTCGATGAGTGCGCTCTCCGCCCGCGTCGCCGTGGTGGCGGGGCGCAACGCCATCGGCATCGAGCTGCCGAACCCGACGCGCGAGAAGGTCTATCTGCGCGAGCAGCTCGCCAGCGCCGACTACGTCGACTCGAGCGCGAAGCTGCCGCTCTGCCTGGGCAAGACCATCGGCGGCGAGCCGGTGATCGTCGATCTGGCGCGCATGCCGCACCTCCTGATCGCGGGCACCACCGGCTCCGGCAAATCGGTCGCCATCAACACCATGATCCTGAGCCTGCTCTACCGGCTGCGGCCCGACCAGTGCCGGCTGATCATGGTCGATCCGAAAATGCTCGAGCTCTCCGTCTACGACGGCATCCCGCACCTGCTCACGGCGGTGGTGACCGATCCGAAGAAGGCCGTGGTCGCGCTGAAGTGGGCGGTGCGTGAAATGGAAGAGCGCTACAAGAAAATGTCGAAGCTCGGCGTGCGCAATATCGAGGGCTACAACGCGCGGCTGGCCGAAGCGAAATCGAAGGGCGAGAAGCTCTCCCGCACCGTGCACACCGGCTACGACAAGGAGAGCGGCGAAGCCATCTACGAGAACGAGGAGCTCGATCTCGAGCCGCTGCCCTTCATCGTCGTCATCGTCGACGAGATGGCCGACCTGATGATGGTCGCCGGCAAGGACATCGAGGGCGCGGTGCAGCGGCTCGCGCAGATGGCGCGCGCTGCCGGCCTGCACGTGATCCTGGCGACGCAGCGGCCGTCGGTCGACGTCATCACCGGCACCATCAAGGCGAATTTTCCGACCCGCATCTCGTTCCAGGTCACCTCCAAGATCGACAGCCGCACCATTCTGGGCGAGCAGGGCGCCGAGCAGCTGCTCGGCCAGGGCGACATGCTCTACATGGCGGGCGGCGGCCGCATCAGCCGCGTGCACGGGCCGTTCTGCTCGGACGAGGAGGTCGAGAAAGTCGTCCGCCACCTCAAGTCGCAAGGCACGCCGCAATATCTCGAAGCCGTCACCGCGGCCGACGACGAGGACGAGGACGGCAATCCGATCTTCGACGCGACCGGCATGGGCCAGCCCGAGGGCGGCGATCTGTACCAGCAGGCCGTCCAGGTCGTCATGCGCGACCGCAAGGCCTCGACCAGCTATATCCAGCGCCGGCTGCAGATCGGCTACAACCGGGCGGCCTCGCTGATGGAGCGCATGGAGAAGGAAGGCGTGGTCGGCCAGGCCAACCACGCCGGCAAGCGCGAGATCCTGGTGGGCGAGGAGGACGCCGAGCGCTATTGAGAATCGAGCGCGCGGCCGTTAACTGAGATTGGGGTTGAACAGCCGTCATGTCGCCACATCGGGCGACTACGGACATCCGAAAAGGCGAGCGCGGAGAGGGCTATGGCGGGCCAGAGGGTATTGGTCGGGGCGTTGCTGTTCGGCATGGTCGCGGGGGCATCGGTGGCGGGTGCCGAAACCGTGCCGCTGCCGACCCCGGCGCCGCTGCCGAAGGAAGGCGCGATGCCGCCGCCCCCCGCGGCGGCCGAAGGGCCGCTCTCGGGCCTGAAGTCGCTGTTCAACTGGAACCGGCCAGCCGAGCCCGCCGCCCCCGCCACGACCACCACCACCACCGCCGCGTTCAATCCCTCGCAGCGGGCGCAGGCCGACAAGGTCAGCCAGTATCTGTCCAGCGTTCAGCAGCTTTCCGGCAAATTCGTTCAGGTCGGTCCCGACGGCACCCGGGTGCGGGGCGAGTTCTACATCCAGAAGCCCGGCAAGGTCCGGTTCGAATATGATCCGCCGACCCCGATCGAGATCGTCGCCGACGGGCAGTCGGTCGTGGTGCGCAACAGCAGGCTCGCGACGCAAGATCTTTATCCGCTCTCGCAGACGCCGCTGCGATTTCTGCTGTCCGACCGCATCGACCTGCTGCGCGAAACCAATGTGGTCGGAATCCGTTCGGACGACGTCTTCGTCACCATCGTGATAGAGGAGAAGCAGGCCCTCATCGGCACCAGCCGGCTGATGATGATGGTCGGCGCCAAGGATTATCAGCTCAAGCAATGGACGGTGACCGACCCGCAGGGCTACGACACCACCGTCGCGGTCTCCAATCTCGACAGCAGCAAGCGGGCAGACCCGAATCTGTTTCGCATCGATTATACTCGGTACAATCAGTAATCATTCGTCAGCGATTAGACGCCGGTTTGTTATCACCCGATCATTGATCGCCAACGCTTGATCACCATCTGACCTCTATGGCAGGTGGTAGAAGTCCGTTTCCGGCTTCGACTTCTAACAGCTGATTACCGACCCCCTGACGCATGCGCTTCACCGTCACCACCTGGAACATCAATTCGGTGCGGCTGCGCATCGACACCGTCGCCAAATTCGTCAAGGCGGCGCGGCCGGACGTCCTCTGCCTGCAGGAAACCAAGTGTCCGGACGACAAGTTTCCGCTCAAGCGCTTCCGGCGGCTCGGCTACGAGCATGTCGCGCTCAACGGCCAGAAGGGCTACCACGGCGTGGTGGTGCTCTCGCGGCTGCCGTTCGAGAGCTTCAACGTCCAGTCGTTTTGCGGCAAGACCGATTGCCGCCACGTCTCGGCGGTGTTCGGCGAGCGCGCGGGATTGCGCGATCCGATCACGCTGCATAATTTCTACGTGCCGGCGGGCGGCGACGTTCCCGATCCGGCGGTCAATCCGAAATTCGCCCACAAGCTCGGCTTCCTCGACGAGATGCGCGAGTGCGTGGCGCTGCGTTGCAATGGCTCGAATCGCATGATCCTGGTCGGCGACCTCAACGTGGCGCCGCTCGAGCACGACGTCTGGAGCCACAAGCAGATGCTGCGCGTGGTCTCGCACACGCCGATCGAATGCGAGAAGCTCACCGACGTGCAGAGGACCGG
>WNGB01017184.1_pt1 | contig 11161 bp, 7 predicted proteins | sample 5400681 | NCBI WGS metagenome assembly WNGB01 (sample SAMN13153367, study PRJNA577476) | soil metagenome | isolation source: 115 cm soil or saprolite under grassland replicate 2 | place: USA:California | collected 2016-06-15 | reverse complement strand
CCCGATGTGGGGGAACGGTCGGATGACGAGCCACGACCACATGCACCACACGTCGCACGACACGGGGCAAGCGCGTTCGCCCCACGCCCACCACGTCGGCGACTTCCGGCGGCGCTTCTGGATCTCGCTCGCCCTGACCATCCCAGTGCTCGCCACGTCCGAGATGGTACAGCCTGTCCTCGGGCTGCCGGATGTCCTCGCGTTCCGCGGCGACCGTTACGTGGAGTTCGCCTTCGCCTCCGCCGTCTACTTCTACGGCGGCTGGCCATTCCTGATCGGCTTTGCGGCCGAGCTGCGAAAGCGGCTGCCTGGGCATGATGACGTTGGTCGCGCTCGCGATCAGCGTCGCCTACGTCTACAGCGCCACCGTGGTGCTCGGCCTTGCCGGGAACGTGTTCTTCTGGGAGACCGCGACACTGATCGACATCATGCTCCTCGGTCACTGGATCGAGATGCGGTCGGTGCTCGGCGCGTCGCGGGCGTTGGAGCAGCTCGTGCGACTACTCCCGGCGGAAGCGCACCGCGTAGGCGCCGACGGCTCGATCCAGGACGTGCCGGTCACGGCACTCGCGCCTGGAGACCAGGTGGTGGTCAAGCCCGGCGAGAAGGTGCCGACGGACGGCGAGGTGATCGAAGGCCGGACGAGCGTCAACCAGGCCTTGCTCACGGGCGAGTCACAGCCTGTCGAGAGAGGCCCCGATGACCAGGTGATCGGGGGCTCGGTGAACGGCGAAGCCGCGATCACAATCCGAGTGACGAAGACCGGCGCCGAGACCTATCTGTCGCAGGTGATCGACCTCGTGCGCCGCGCGCAGGAGACGCGCTCCCGCACCCAGGATCTCGCCAACCGGGCGGCGCTGTGGCTCACACTGGTCGCGATCGGCGCCGGCACCGTCACGCTCGCTGCCTGGCTCGCGGCGGGCCGTGAGTTCGGCTTCGCGCTCGAGCGGATGGTCACGGTCATGGTCATCGCCTGTCCCCACGCGCTCGGCCTCGCGGTGCCGCTCGTCGTTGCGGTTTCAACCGCGCTCTCAGCAGGGCGGGGGCTCCTGATCCGCGACCGCACTGCATTCGAGCGCGCCCGCGAGCTGGACGCGGTTGTCTTCGACAAGACGGGCACCCTGACCGAAGGGCGCTTCGGCGTGACCGATGTCGTGTCACTCAATGGCCATGACGAAACGGAGGTGCTGCGCCTCGCCGCGGCGCTCGAGAGCCGGTCGGAGCACCCCATCGCGGCGGGCATTGTGCGCGCGGCCGGGGACCGTGTCGTGCGCCTCTCGGCGCCCACGGACTTCACGGCGATTCCAGGACAGGGCGCGCGGGGAGTGGTCGATGGCATCGAGGTGAAGGTCGTGAGCCCTGGGTTCCTGCGGGAGCACGGGCTCGCCGTGACGGACTCACGGACCGCGCGGCTGTCGGAGCAGGGAAAGACGGTGGTGCACGTGCTCGCGGGTGGCCAGGTCGTGGGCGCCATCGCGCTTGCCGACATCATCCGCGCGGAGTCGCGCGACGCGCTCAAGCGGCTCAAGAAAATGGGCATTCAGGCGATGATGTTGACCGGCGATTCCCGCGCGGTGGCCCGGTGGGTGGCGGAGGAGCTCGAGCTCGACGACGTTTTCGCCGAGGTCCTGCCCGATCAGAAGGCGGCGAAGATCCGCGAGGTCAAGGCCCGCGGGCTCACGGTCGCCATGGTGGGCGACGGCGTGAACGACGCGCCGGCCCTGGTCGAGGCGGACGTGGGCATCGCGATCGGTGCGGGTACGGACGTTGCGATTGAGTCCGCGGACGTCGTGCTCGTGCGCTCCGACCCGCGCGATGTCGCAGCCATCGTCGAGTTGGCGCGCGCCACCTATCGCAAGATGGTCCAGAACCTCTGGTGGGCGACGGGATACAACGCGATTGCGCTGCCCCTGGCCGCGGGCGTGCTTTACGGGGCGGCGGGGATCCTGCTCTCGCCCGCCCTGGGTGCGGTGTTCATGTCGGCGTCGACCGTCATCGTGGCGATCAACGCGCAGCTGCTCGGCCGAAGCCGGATCTAACTGCTGGCTGCGATACGGACCTTCACAGTCCCTTCATTTAGGCTTTAGCTTGGGGAGGCTATCTCCTCAACCTGGAGGCGTCATGCGCGGAGTGCCGAGATGGGCGGTGCTGGTGGGCGTGGTGGCGAGTCTCGCGGCGTGCCGGCAGGCGCCGCCGCCGGCCGACTCGGCCGCAGTTGGGCATGGTCTCAACCGCCAGGACGAGCTGTTGCTCGCCGCGGCCAACATCGCCCTGCCGCCCCCCGGCGTGACGCCGGCCGATCTGCCGGAGCCGAACTCGAAAGGGGCGCAGCTCGTGGCTCAGTTCTGTGCGCAGTGCCACAACCTGCCGACGCCGGTGATGCACAGCGCCACCGACTGGCCCAGTATCGCCCGCCGGATGTGGCTCCGCACGGAATGGCTGTCGCCGTCGCTTGGCGTCAAGGTGCCCTCGATGGCCGAGCGGTTCGCGATGCTGGAGTACCTGACCGCGAACGCGCTCAAGGTCAGCGCGGCCAATCTGCCGCCGGGGGCTGGACGGGAGTCGTTCGAGCTGGTGTGCAGCCGCTGTCACGCGCTGCCCGATCCGCGCGTCCACTCGCCCGCCGACTGGCCCGCGGTGTACTCGCGGATGCAGCAGAACATGGAGCGCATGAAGGTCGCGCCGCTCACGCGGTCGCAGACGGCGGACATCCTGCTCTACTTGCAGAGCGTGGGCACGCGGCAGTGACGGATGGTGAAGAAATCATGAAGGTCGTCGGGTTGCCAGGATCGCATCCGAGCCGTAGCGTCGATGCCCGGAGGCACCAATGAGGCTCGCTCACCTGTTCGCGTGCGCGGTCGCCGTCACCGTGTTTGGCGCGTGTACCGACATCGTCTATCGGAATCGACCGCTCTTCAACCCACCCCCGGATCCCGCCAGCGGCTTCCTTGGCTACTTCTCGGCGAACGACCGGCAGACGACGTGCGGGAACTGCCATGTAGGTCAACAGAGGGACTGGGTTCAGACGCTGCACGCGAACGCCTGGGACACCCTGCAGGCCAACCCGGCGGCCCAGGCGTCGTGCGAAAAGTGCCACACCGTCAACTCGCGCGGCAACCAGCCGCTGGCTACCGTGGGCTATGACAGCGTGCGGGCCGTGGCCTATCACGACGTGCAGTGCGAGAGCTGCCACGGGCCGGGACTCGACCACGTGGAGAACCCCACGATCAAGGCCAACCGTCCGATCGCGAGCGCCATGGTCTATCCGAATGCGAGCACGCCAACCGTAGTGACCGCGGCAGATACGGCGGCGATGGTGAACTCGAGTTGCGGCGCCTGCCACCAGAACGCCGGCCCCTCGCGGAATCACAATTACCTCGCGGAGTGGCGCTCGTCCCGCCATGGCCAGCTCCGGCAGTCACAGGCGGCCAATGCCAGCTGCGCGCAGTGTCACGAGGGGAAGGCCTTTCTGGCCTTCTGGGGCGTGAACACCCTCTACAAGGAACTTGGCACCACCGCGCTCCTGCCCCAGAACTGCGTGGTCTGTCACGATCCGCACGGCACCGCCAAGGACTCGATTGGCTTGCCCCTACGAGGACAGCTCCGCTTCCCCATCGACAATCCGACCAACAACCTCTGCACCAAGTGTCACAACCGGACGTCTGACGCGACCGCGAGCAACAGCCGTGGGCCGCATGGATCGCAGGGACCGGTGCTGTTCGGCACCGCGGGATACTTCCCGCCGGGCACGACATATGACACCGCCGCCATCCTCACGACGCACGGATCCACGCGTAACCCCCGGCTCTGCGCCGGCTGCCACGTGAACGCGCAGACGGGGGTCGACGCCTTCGGGACGTCGATCTCGTTCACCGGCCACACCTTCCACCCACTCCCCTGCCTGACGCAGAAGAGTCCGCCCCTCGTGGATACGACGTACACGAACGCGTGCGCATACGACGTGCCGAGCCGTTCGTGGGCGTCCTGCACGGCGTCCGGGTGCCATGCTAATGACACCATCGCCGTCCAGCGGCTGACCGGGATCCGCGACGAAAAGGAGGGCTACCTCAAGACGCTGTGGGTGGATCTCAACGGCAACCGGACCCTGGACGCCTACCCGACGGACACCGGGTACTTGGCGAAGATCAAGCTGAACGCGCCGAACGACCTCGACTTCACGACCGCGCCGTACAGCACCACCATGACGGCAGCCAAGGGTGCGCTGTTCAACGCGCAGCTCACGGGCGAGGCCCTCACCGGTCACCCTGACGGGTCGCATGGCGTGCACAACCCGTTCCTCTACCGCGCGCTGCTGCAGTCATCGATCGCGGATCTGCTGGCGACCTACGGCGGGCCTGGGGGCTTCCTGCCAGCGCCGCCTGCGCCTGTCCTGTCCGAGATTCAGGCCGCGATCCGGAGCGGCCGGCTGAAAGTGGCGCCACGGACGGAGCAGGCCGTAATGGTGCCCTTTGGCAGGCGTACGGCTTCGCCGTAGATTCGCTGGCATGACGCTTCTTCCCGGCCCCGGGATGCTCGCGTTCAGCGGGGCCGGCCTGCTTCAAGAAACGACCGTCGGGCCCCCGCCGTTGCCGGGCGGCGTCGCGGCGGTGCTGCGCTTCTTCTTCAACCTCCCCCAGTGGATCCAGATTTCCGGCTTCATCGTCGGCACTCTCCTCGCAGCTGTCGTGGTCATCCAGCTGTGGCGCCGCCGCACGGCGATCGTCGCGTGGGTGCTCGCCCGGCCCCGGCAGGTCAAGATCGGCCTCGCCGCTGCGGCGGCGGTCGCTCTGCTCGGGGCCGCCGGCTTCGGCACCGTCAGCTGGAACTACATGCAGCACGACAACGGCTTTTGCACGGGCTGCCATATCATGAAAGCCCCGTTCCAGCGGTTCGCGGGCTCGAAGCACGACTCGCTCAGTTGTCACAACTGCCACCAGCAATCGATGTTCGCGAGCATGCGCCAGCTCTATCTGTGGGTGGCGGAACGGCCCCAAGAGATCGGCAAGCACGCCAAGGTGGCGACCCGCGTCTGCGCCGGCTGTCACGTCACGGACCAGAAGGAGAAGTGGCGGCGGATCGCGACGACCGCGGGGCACCGCACCCACCTCGAGTCCGACTCGAGCGCGCTGCGGGGGGTCCAGTGCGTGACCTGCCACGGCTTCGAGGTCCACCGCTTCGTCCCCGTGAACGCGACTTGCGCGCAGAGCGGCTGCCACGTCTCCACGGAAATCCGGCTTGGCAAGATGGCGGGGCAGACCGACCTGCACTGCGTCGCCTGCCACCAGTTCACGGCCGACGTGCCGCTCTTGGCGACGCGCGACTCGGCGGCGGGAACCCTGCGTCCAGGTGCCCGCCAGTGCCTCGGCTGCCACGAGATGCGGGCGATGCTCGCCGACTTCGATCCGGCGCGCGACCCCCACGGCCAGACCTGCGGCATGTGCCACGATCCGCACGTCCAGACGCGTCCCGCCGACGCACTCAAGAGCTGCGCGTCCGCCGGCTGCCACGCCGATTGGCGTGCCGAGCTGTTCCACACGGGGCTGCCCCACCGGAAGGTCGCACAGCAGTGCACGCTGTGTCACCAGCCGCATGGCGCAAAGGTGGACGCGAGCGACTGCGCCGGCTGCCACGCGGCTGTCCAGGCACGGACGCATGGCCGGCGCGCCCCCCCGCTGCCGTTCGATACGACCAAGGCGCTCCGCCGGATTTCGCAGGGGGGCCGCTTCGAACCAGAGCCGCGCGGGAAGGGAGACGCGCCCCCTCCCCGGGCCGCCCCTGCACCGCCTTCCGCTCTTCGCTTCCCCCTCACGGCTCCTCTCGACACGTTCCCCCACGACCGCCATCGCCCACTTGCGTGCATCACCTGTCACACGACCCGGCAGGGCGGGAGTCGCCTCACGTTCACGCCACCCCGGGGCTGTCAGGTGTGTCACCACCAGGCGCCCGGCACCAGCAAGTGCCAGTCGTGTCACGCCGACAGCGAGACGGCCGCGCCGGATTCGGTGACCGCTGTGGTCGCGGTGGCGGGCCATGCGCCCCGCGCCCGCCCGATCGCTTTCCGTCACGACCGCCACCAGACGCTGCGTTGCGTCGCCTGTCACACCACGCCGGCGACGCTCGACCCCGAGCCGGCCGCGGCGACGTGCCGGGCGTGCCACGAGAATCACCACGCCGCCGGCCGGAACTGCGCGTTCTGTCACGCCGGCGCCGGCGCGGACCCCCGCACGGCGCACGCCGTTCTGGCGGACATCCACGTCGGATGCGACAACTGCCACTCGGAGGAGGTCGTCGCCCTGCTCACCCCCGACCGTTCGTTCTGCCGGACCTGTCACGCTGACAAGCAGGAGCACTACGCGGATCGGGAGTGCACCATCTGCCACTTCCTTGCGTCGCCCGACGAGTTTCGCGCCCACCTGAAGAAAGACGGCGGGCGGGAGGGCGCATGATCGCCACGCGGTGTGCGACGCTTGCGATGTGGATCGCGACCCTGACCGTGCCGGTGCGAGCGGGAGCGCAGGGGTACCGCCTGCGCGTGGACACGCGCGCGCAGACCGCCGCCTACCGCGGGGTCCTGCTCGACAGCATTCCCGTCGGCGACACCGTCAGCACGCCGGGACGCGGGCCGACCTCGCCGGACGGCTTCGCGGTGCGGTGTTTGCCGGGGGCGGCCTACTGCACGTTCTTCCGCCCGGGCGGCGTGCTACGCGGGGGCCCCCTCACCTCGACCGCCGACCTCACCCTCTGGAACCTCGGGATGCGTGGCCTCAGCGTGCGCGCCGTCGGCCGGCTGGGCGCCGATCTCGGCACGGCGGACGTGTGGCCCGGGACCGATCCGGCGGTGCAACTGTTCGAGGGCTACGCCGAGTATGCCGTGCCGCGCGCTACGGCGCGGCTGGGACGCCAGATCGTCGCGTCACGCCTCGGGACGATGGGGTTCGACGGCGCTGGCCTCGTGCTGCGCGACGCGACGCGCGGGCTCGAGCTGCAGGGGTATCTCGGCTGGGCGCTCGCGCGGGGAACGGCCCTCCCCGTCACCAGTCCCGCCCTCAATCCGCTGGACGACTTTCAACCCCGCCAACGCCAGCTCCTCGCCGGATTCGGCGCGGGCTGGTCGGGCCGGCCGGCGGACCTCCGCCTGGACTACCTCCGCGAGGTGGATCCCGGCTCGCATGCCTTCGTGTCGGAGCGCGTGGGCGTGGACGCCGCGGTGCGGCCCGTCAGCGGCGTCCGGCTGGCCGGGGGCGCGGACTACGACCTGGCGGCGGGCTGGTGGGGCAGCGCCGAGGCATCACTCGGCTATGCCACCCCCAGGTTCTCGGCGACGCTCGGCGCGCGCCGCTACCGGCCGCACTTCGACTTGTGGACGATCTGGGGCGCGTTCAGTCCCGTACCGTACCGAGCCGTTCACGGAAGCATGTCGTTTGTCGTGAGCCCACGGATCGCGGTCCGCGGCCGCTTCGAGCGCTACCACTTCGCCAATGCGGGGACCGCCACGCCGTTGTTCGACGCCGAGGAGGACGGGTGGCGCTGGGAAATGGGCGTCACCGTCACGCCCGTCCGCCACTGGACGATCGACGGCGGATACCGCCGGGAGTTCGGTCCCGGCGCGGCGGCGGCGGGTGTCGCCGGGAGCATGACGTACGAGCCTTCGCGCCGCCTCATCGTGACGTTGCTCGGCTCCAGCGTGGACCGCCCGCTCGAGTTCCGCTACAACGATGCGGTCGTGCGCGCGTACGGCTTCGATGCCCAGGCCGAGACGTCGCCCCGCGTGCGCGTGGGGCTCGCGGCCATGCGGTACGAGGAGATCCACCGGCGGCCGGACGCCGCCGCCTTCGACTGGAATCAGATCCGCCTGAGCGCGCGCGTCGTGGTGTTGTTCGGCCAGGGGGCGGATGCGCGGGGATTGCCGCCCGCGATCCTGGTCCTTCCCGGCGGGCGGGCGGTGCGATGACGCCGGTGCTGGCTGCGCTGCCGCTCCTCGCGCTGATGCAGGCGCCCGTATTTGACCATGTCAAGCACCAGCGGGTGTTCCCCACCTGCGTCGCGTGCCACAGGGGCGCCGAGAATCCGGACGAGGAGATGTGGCCCGCGGCCGGAAGCTGCGCCGCGTGCCACGACGGCGTCATTCGGCCGCGCGTGAGCTGGCGGCCGCCGCAGGAGCCTCGACCCAGCAATCTGAAGTTCGTGCACGATCTCGTGCCGTTGATGACGCGTCAAACGGCGCAGGGCGCGGCGACGCTCTCCTGCCGCGACTGCCACGTCCCGGCAGCCGGTCCGCGGATGGCGGTCCAACGGGCCCCCCCGGAGGGGTGCCTCGTGTGTCATGGGAAGGGCGCCGTCACGTCGCACCTGGCGGCTCCGGACTCGCTGTGCGAGACGTGTCACCTGCCGCTGACGCGCGCCACCACATTGACGATGCGGGAGATCAGCGCGTTCCCCGCGCCGCCGTCGCACCGACAGGCGGGGTTCGTCACGCGAGAAGGGCACGGCGCGAGGGTGGGCGCGAGCTGCGCCGTCTGTCACGCGCGCGACTTCTGCCTCACGTGCCATGTGGATGCCCCGGAGCAGCCGGCGGTCCAGGCGCTCCCGCCGGACCCGCGGGCCACGGCCATCGCGGTCCGCCTGCGCGCGCCAGACAGCCATCGCGATCCCACGTTCTTACAGCGCCACGGGGCGATCGTGCGTGCTGACGCGCGGCAGTGCAGCACCTGTCACACGCAGGAGAGCTGCCTCGCGTGTCACGCCCCGTCGCAGCGCGTCGGCGCGGCGCTGCCGGCGCGGGCGCCGGACCGCGGGGTGGGTGCGCAACCGGCACGGCGGCCGCCGGACTCGCATCGCGAGAGCTTCGCCAGCCGGCACGGATCCGCCGCGGCGACCACGCCGGGAACCTGTGCGGGGTGTCATGTGCGGAGCGACTGCCTGAACTGCCACCGCCCCAACGCCGCGGCGGCGCCCGGCTATCACCCGGCGGGCTTCCTGACGCGGCACCCCGCGGCCGCGTACGCGCGCGAGACCCGGTGCAGCGACTGCCACAACGTCGGGAGCTTCTGCGCGACATGTCACGCGTCGGCGGGGCTCGTGAGCTCCGGGCCGCTGCGGTCCGGCTATCACGACGGCAGCCGCTTCTTTGCGGCGGGGCACGGCCAGGCCGCGCGGCAGAGCCTGGAGACATGCGTTGGATGCCACGTCGAACGCGACTGTCTGACCTGCCATTCCGCGCTGGGGGGCCGTCACTTCAATCCCCACGGGCCGGGCTTCGACGCCGCGCGTATGCGCCGCAAGAATCCCGAGATGTGCACGGCGTGTCACGGCAACGCGATTCCAGGGAGTTGAGTCTCGACAGGGGGGGAGCATGACAACCACGCCAGGCGGGCCGGTCAGCGGCGGGCGGCGCGCGTTTCTCAGGTGGGCTACGGGCTTGGGCGGGTTCTTCTCGGCGCTGCTGGCCGGCGTCCCGGCGCTGCGCGCATTCCTGTCGCCCACGTTCCGGCACAAGCGCCAGGAGAAGGATCTACACCGAGGACGGCGAGCACTTCACCGTCTATAACGGGCGCTGCACCCACCTCGGCTGCAACTACGCACTCGACCAGGAGAAAAAGGTGTTCCGCTGCCCCTGCCACACCGGGTTCTTCGACCTGAAGTCGGGCGCCGTGCTCGGCGGGCCGCCGCCGCGGCCGCTCGACACGCTCCGGGTGAAGGTCGAAGACGGCGTGCTCTACGCTGCGTATGAGGACTTCCGGCTCGGCGTCCCCGACAAAGTGACGGCATAGGCCCATGACGAACATCTTTCGCTGGCTCGATGAGCGGCTCGACCTGCGGCGGGCGAAGCGCGACCTGCTCGACCGTGAGGTCCCCGACCGCCTCACCTGGTGGCACACGTTGGGCAGCGCCACGCTCACCGTGTTCGTCGTGCAGGTGATCACCGGCACGACGCTGGCCACGTATTACTCCGCCTCCCCCGATCACGCCTACGACAGCATTCAGTACCTCTCGAGGGAGGTGGCGAGCGGGGCCTTCCTGCGCGGCATCCACCACTGGGGCGCGAGCGCCATGGTCGTCCTCATCCTGGCGCACGTGATCCGGGTGTTTGCCGTCGGCGCCTACAAGTATCCACGCGAGATCAACTGGGTGCTCGGCGTGGGCCTGTTCCTCGTGGTCATGGGGTTCAGTTTCACCGGGTATCTGTTGCCGTGGGATCAGAAGGCGTATTGGGCGACGGCCGTCGGCACGAACATCGCCGGTACGACGCCCGTGGTGGGGCCGGCGCTCGTGGCGGCCCTGCGCGGGGGATCGGAGCTCGGCACCGCCACGCTGGCGCGCTTCTACGCCTTTCACGTCCTGTGGCTGCCCCTCGTCCTCACGGTCCTCGTGGCGTTACACCTCGTGATCGTGGTGCGGCAGGGCATCGCGGCGCGGCCGCGGGACCTCGAGGTCGGCGCGCCGCGGACGACCAAGGACCCGGCCTACCCCGCCTTCTACCGCGAAGCGTATGCGGCAACCAAGCGTGGCGGCGTCCGGTTCTGGCCGGACGTCTTGGGTAAAGATGCCATCGTATCCGCGAGCGCCGTCCTGCTGATCGTGCTCTTGGCCGCGGTGTTTGGAGCGCCGCTCGAGGCGCCAGCGGATCCCACCGATACGTCGTACGTCCCGCGGCCGGAATGGTATTTCCTGCCGATCTACCAGCTGCTCAAGCTGGTGCCGGGATCGCTCGAGAGCCTGGTCGCGGTCGGGGTGCCGACGGTCCTCGTACTCGTGCTCGTCGCCCTGCCGTTCTTCGATCGCGGCAGCACGCGCAACCTGCTGCATCGACCCGCCGCCATGGGGGCCCTGGGGATCGTGCTGGGCGGGGCGGGATTCCTGATCGGGGCAGCGGGCCGGGGCCCGCACGGCGGTGCGTCCGAAGGCGGACGCCCGCTCAGCTCCGTTGAGCGGGCCGGGCGGGCGCTCTTTCAGTCACAGCAGTGCGGGGGCTGCCACCGGGTGGCCGGACAGGGCGGAGAAGAGGGCCCCGACCTCACGACAGTGGGGTTGCGCCACTCGTCCGGGTGGCTCCATAGCTTCCTCGAGTCGCCGAGCCGGTTTCACGCGGAGGCGCGCATGCCCTCCTACGGGCCGCCCGCGCTCTCGCACCAGGAAATCGAAGAGCTGGCGCAGTATCTCT
>WNGB01013161.1_pt1 | contig 11161 bp, 12 predicted proteins | sample 5400681 | NCBI WGS metagenome assembly WNGB01 (sample SAMN13153367, study PRJNA577476) | soil metagenome | isolation source: 115 cm soil or saprolite under grassland replicate 2 | place: USA:California | collected 2016-06-15 | reverse complement strand
GGAAGTTGAACGGCGCCACGACGGCCCAGACGCCGTACGGCTTGAGGATCGAGCGGGTCGTCTCGCCCGGGAGGAACTGCCCCATCGGATGTTCGTACCCCTGGTTTCGGAGCATCTCGGCGGCGTACCAGCGCATCAGATCCGCCGCTTCGTCGACGTCGGCCACGGCCTCGTAGCGGTTCTTCCCGTTCTCGAAGGACATGAGCGCGGCGTACGCGAACTTCCGTTCGGCGATCAGGTCGGCCGCGCGCTGGACGATGCGCACGCGCTCCGTGTATGGCGTCGCGGCCCATCCGGGGAACGCCGACTTCGCGGCATCGATCGCCTGCTTCGCGTGGACCCGTGTGCCTTTCTGGAAGTGCCCGAGCACCAGCGTCGTGTCGGCGGGGCTCGTGTCCTCGAACGTCGCGTCGGCCCAGACCTCTTGGCCGCCGATGAACATGGGGTGCTTCGCCCCGAACTCCGCGCGGACCTTGTCCGCTGCGGCCTCATAGTGCGCGTGGAACTCCTCGGTCTTCTCCAGCTCCACCGCGTTCTGCCACGTCCGCTCGTTCCGGAATTCCATCGAACCCACGCCCTTCGAGTCGATGGATGGCGGGGCCGTGAATAAGGCTTCGCCTGGCTTCGCTAGAAGGGATTCGGCCTTCCGCCCAACTGGGCAGACGGACGTCGCCATTTTACTCAATTGAGTAAAACGGGCGGCTTACACGATGTACGAGTCCGTGGAGCCTTCGTACTTGCCGTACTGGGCCATCGCGCCGACGGCCGCCAGCAATTCGCGGGCCCACTCCCGGGTGTACGAGTTCGGCGGGATCTCTGTCGTCGTGCCCAGCCACTCGAAGATCTCCTTGAACGCGGACCGCTGCTCGTCCTTCGTCAGGCCGTCGTCGAGCTTGGCGATGCGCAGCTCCAGCCGGCTCATACCGAGGACGAACTCCTTGCACTGGGCCGTGAACTTCGCCTGTTCCTCGCGCGTCATGGGGAACCCGTCCTTCCATGCCGCGTGGCCATCATAAAACTTATCGCAATCTTCATCGGGAAGGCACGGCTCGCAGGCATGATGGTCGCGTTCGTCCGTGTCGCGAAGACGATGGACGTGCCACCCGGCAGCGGGCGGGTCGTCGTCGTGCAGGGCCATCCCGTCGCCCTCTTCAACGTCGACGGACGGTTCTATGCGCTCTCGAACGTCTGCTTGCACCGAGGCGGTCCGGTCGGCGAAGGCGAGCTCGACGGGCCCGTCGTGACGTGCCCCGTGCACGGATGGGAGTATGACGTCCGCACGGGCGCCAACACGATCAATCCGGCCGCGCGACTTCGGACGTTCGAAGTGCGCGTCGAGGGCGACGACGTCCTCGTGGGCTCGTGAGCCCGCGGCCGACCGATTCGCGAAGGATGATATGGAGGCCCGACGATGGCCGTCCGAGGGGTGCCATGTTACGCGACGGCCGCATTGCGGTCTCGTTCGTGTTCGGGCTCGTCGGGGGGATCCTCATCCTGCTGGTGGGCGTGATCTATCTGCCCTATCTGTTCTCGCCCTACTACGGAGGACCGTTCTTCCTGGGCGGGTACGGGTTCGTGCTTGGCCTCGTATCCGGAGCCCTGGTGCTCGTCGGATCCTCGCTCGGGTTCGTTCGGCCGAATCAGGGGGTCGTCTGGGGGATCGTGACCGTCGTGTTCGGGGCCCTGAGCATCTTCAGCTTGGGAGGGTTCTTCGTCGGGATGGCGCTCTCGATCACCGGCGGCGCCATTGCGATTGTCGTCGGCGCGGGCCCGGGGATCGCCGCGAACCGATCCGTTAGCGCGCGTGCACGTCGTGCGGCATGTTCCTCGCCATCGAGTACGCCCATTGCCCGTACTGCGGGCACGCGGTCGTCCAAGTCCCCCACTGAGCACGGTGGAGCGGTCAAGCTTTAACCGGGGCCTCGGTACTCGGCCAGCGTGTCCCCGGAGCCGATCTGGATCGTCCTCACGGTCCTCGCGCTCCTCGGCCTTCTCCCGAACGCCGCTTCGATTGCGCAAGGCGTCCGCCTCCGGGGCCATGTGCGTCGCGCATCGCGCACCGCGCTCGGCGCATTCCTCCCGGCGTGCGTCGTGATCCTGCCGGTCCGCGGCCTCGACGAGGGGTTCGACGACAACGTGCGGGCGCTCCTGTCGCAAGCCTACCCGACGTATCGGCTCCTCGTGGTGCCGGACGATATCGAGGACCCGGCCGCCATCCGGATCCGCGAGATTGCGGCGGAATTCCCGCGGATCCGAGTCGACGTCGTCGCCTCGGAGCCGGACGAGCTGCGGGGCAAGGTGAACGCGCTCCGATCCGCGCTCGCGCACATGTCGTCGGACGACGCCGTTGTCGTGTTCGCGGACTCGGACATCCGGCCGGCGAGCGACTGGTTGCGGCAGCTCGTGCAGCCGCTCGCGGACTCGAGCGTCGGCGTCGCGACGGGCTTCCGTTGGTACGTGCCTCGCCGTCCGACGTTCTGGTCCCTCGTCCGCGCGGAGTGGAACGGCGTCAGCGCGAACGTCCTGTTCGATCCGCGCCGGTCGTTCGCCTGGGGCGGTTCGTGCGCGGTGCGACGGGACCACCTGTCGACGTTGCGGCTCGGCGAGCGATGGCGGGGCGTCCTGAGCGACGACCTCGTGCTGACGCAGGCGGTGCGAGAGGCCGGCCTCCAGATCGCCTATGTCCCGACGGCCCTCGTCGCCACGTTCGAGGGCGCGACCCGCGCCACGTGCCTCGAATGGATCGAGCGGCAGATCACGATGGCGACGCTGTACCTGCCGGTCGTTCGCCGCTACGCCGTCGTCGCCTTTGCGATCTTCATCGGATCCATCGTGTTCGGAGCGCTGTCGTTGGTGCTGGCGGCGTTGTGGGGACCGCCGTATCTCGTGCCCGCAATCTTGTTCCTCGCGCCGTTGCCATCCGCGATCGTGAAGGCGTCCTTGCGGCGTCGCGCCTTGTTCTCCGCCGCTCCGGGAATCGCGGCCGCGTGGAGGGTCCCGACCTGGAGGTCGGCCATCGCGATCTTGGCGGTCCCCTGGGTGATGGCATGGGGACTCGTCCGCACGCGGCATCCCGAGACGGTCCGGTGGCGGGGCCGTGTGTACGACGTGCGGGATGCGCATCGCGTATGGCTCGTGACCTCGGGGGAACGCCGAACGATCGAGGGAGGTCCGCCCTCGGGTCGGTGATAGGATCTCGTTAACCCTCTTTGGGGTTAACGTTCGGGAGCGTTCGATCCGTGCCCAGGGACTCTCCCTCCTCCCGGAGATGCTCCTGATATTTCGCCAGCTCCGAGAGGGCGTCGTTCCGGCGTTCGCTTTGCCGGAGGGTCCGGGCCATTGAGGCCGCCGGGGGGAGTAGGGCGACGACGACTGCGGCCGAGATGACGATGGGCGTCAACGCGACGCGAACCGCGCTTGCAGTCAGCAGGACCGCCGCGACGATTGCGGGCGGGAGGAAGAACGCCAAGAACACGCCGACGATCGATACGAGCGGCTCGTGGGCGCGCGCCTGCATTGTTAGGACCTCCTCGTCGGAGAGGGCGCTTGCGGTCGTGACCATGCGGTCTCCGTGACGCGCGAACCGGTCGCGGATTGCGGCCATCGCCTCGACGTACCCCCGCGAGTCCGAGCGGAACGCTTGGATCGAGCCGGGCGTGAATCGGATCACGAGTTGATGCCCTGCCTTCGTCTCGATTCCGATTCCCGTGTGGACGAGCGTCCCCGCGGATGATGCGAAGGGCGAGAGGAAGGACCCTGCGACCTCGTAGCTTCGGGGATAGACGTCGCCGACCTCGGACCACGCGACGTACCGTCGCTCGCCAAGGATCCGCCGCCATAGGGGAACGGAGATCTCGATTCCGTTCTCGAAGACGAACGTCGGGCTCGGCTTGAAGACCGCCATCGCGAGGAGGACGATGACGAGGGGCAGGAAACAGAATCCTCCCAGCGGCCATAGGCCCTCCGGGCCGGCGGCGATCGGGCCCAGGACGAACGTCACCACGAGGACGAGGAGCAGCAGCGCGACCGTCATCGGATTGGCGGGGATCGGGCGATAGGCGTACAGGAGAGCGCCGCGACTCTCGGTGGCCATTCGCGCGATGCAACGCGCTGCGGAGTATTAGGCCTCTCCGTGCAAACCAAATCCTTTTGCGCGGAGGCCCATAATCACGGAGGTTGCTCGCGATCGGCATCGAAGGCACGGCCCACACGGTCGGCGTGGGAATCGTCGACGAGAATTGTCGCATCCTGGCGAACGTCTTCGACATGGTCCGTCCAGAGATAGGGGGCATCCACCCGCGGGAGGCGGCGAACCACCACGCGGAGTTCGTCGTTCCGCTCATCGGGAAGGCGGTCGATATCGCCGGGATAGATCTGCACGACCTCGATATCGTCGCGTTCTCGCAGGGCCCCGGCCTCGGACCCTGTCTCCGTACCGTCGCAACCGCCGCGCGCGCCCTCGCTCTGTCGCTCGACATCCCAATCGTCGGCGTGAACCACTGCGTCGCCCACCTCGAAATCGGCAGGGGTGTCACCGAGGCAACGGATCCCGTCCTGCTGTACGTGAGCGGCGGCAACACGCAGGTGATCGCCTTCGCACGCGGCCGCTACCGCGTCTTCGGGGAGACGCTCGACATCGGGATCGGGAATCTGCTCGACAAGTTCGCCCGGGAGTGCGGGCTCGCGTTTCCCGGCGGCCCTATCCTCGAGAAGCTCGCACGCGGCGGATCGCGGCTCCTCCCGCTCCCCTACAGCGTGAAGGGGATGGACGTCGCCTTCAGCGGGATGCTGACCGCCGCCCTCGCCCTGAGAAAGCAGGGCGCGTCGGTCGAGGACCTCGCATTCTCGATTCAGGAGGTCGCGTTCGCGATGCTGACGGAGGTGACGGAGCGGGCGATGGCCCACATCGGCAGGGAGGAAGTCCTCCTGGGGGGCGGCGTCGCCCGCAACCGACGCCTGCAGGAGATGGTGGGCCGGATGGCCTCCGACCGCGGGGCGCCGATGTTCGTCCCGCCCGGCGACCTGTGCATCGACAACGGCGCGATGATCGCCTGGACCGGACTGGAGATGCACCGCGGGGGCGCCCGCATGACGATCCGCGAGACCTCCGTGGACCAGCGATACCGGACGGACGAAGTCGCCGTGACGTGGCGGTAGGCCGTCAGACGCGTTTCGCCATTGCCTCCACCGCGGGCGGGGGAGCCCCCGCGATGGCCGATGGCGTACGTTCCACACGAACCGAGGTTCCTTCCTCTGAGGACGCTCCAGCAATCGTTATATAGCGAGGAAACATTGCCGCCCGACAAGCGTCAGTCAAACGAGGTCGGTTTGACATACGCGGTCGGGCGATCGAGATGCGGGATGCGGACACGGAGAAGATCACGCTGCGCCTGCCCGCGCGGTACCTCAAGGCGCTCGACTTCCTCGTGCAGGTCGACGACTTCCCGAGCCGTTCGGAGGCCGTGCGTGCGGCGATCCGCGATTTCGTCTACGGCCGCGTGGAGCTCGTCACGGAGAAGCTCAAGAAGATGCAGGACGCGGAGCGGACCTTGGCCGAGGCTGAGGCGTTCAAGCGGGAGTACATGCAAAAATAGCGAACGAAGGGACGGGATGCCGCCGGAGGGGTCGCGGGTCCGGTCGGGATTCATCACGATTACCTCCCCCCCAACTGGGTGGCCGCGAAAGCCACCCATTTTCTTTTCGTCGTGAGTCGGCCATCGACCGGCGCCAGCCGGTCAAGCGAATCAAGGATGATCTCGTTCCAGATCCGCGTGACATCCCCGCCTTATCCGAAACTCGCCGCGCACGAGGCGTGAAATTCAACGGCGATAACCGTCCCGACACGTAGATGCCCACCGGCCCCGGTCGGTGCGGTCCGTGGCGACGACCACGGAGTCCCCGCCTGCCACCGATGTCTTGCGACCCTCGGGGCTGGCGTTCGTCGTCCGCCTTCACTCGCTCCTCGCCTGGCTCCACAGGTTCTTCGTTCCTCCGGCGCACGACGTCGAGGAGACGCCGCTCACGCTCACGGCGCGCTTCCGAAAATTCCTCTGGCTGTCGAGCGGACTGTTCAGCGCCGCGTCGTTCACGATCCCCGCGGTCGGATACTTCGCATTCGGCACGGTCGATGGCGCGGCGACGAACTTCTTCGCGGGCATCGTGAGCGCGTGTCTCTTTGGCGTCGCATCGCTCCTGCATTTCGGTCCGGCAGAGGCGTAGGCGAGACCGCTGCGCCGAACGTTTATTATCGTTTCTCTCTATTGGCCGCGACGTGGAGCGGGAGGTATGGGTCCGCCGCGCGATGGTCTTGTCGGTCTTGGTCCTCGTCTCCTTGATCGCCGTCACGCCGGCCTTGCTTGGGCGGCCGACGCCGGGGTTCGCGTCCCTCCCGATCCTGATCATCGGCATGTCGCGGAACGAGTCCTCGTTCGTCATCTACGCGAGCGCGGCGGTCCAAGCCTACCAGTACGACCTGATTAATTTGACCTTCAACGAGTCGTCGCCGACGGTCAATGGGTGGATGGAGGAACGAGACTCGTATGGCATCCATCGGTGGCTGCCCCCCGCGACCGTCTCGTTCACGGTGGCGGCGTACTTCGTCGACCACGTCGGGAACTACTTCCAGTACAACGTGACGGTCCGCGCCGAGAAGGATCTGAACAACCGGACATACATGCTGTTCACATTCCCGTACGAAAAGGACAACATCAACACCGTGATCCAACGGTACCCGCCGGACGACTTCCGCCTGGGCATCCCGCTGCGGGGGACGCGCCGGTGAGGGTTCCCCGATTCGTCCTCATCTGGATCCTTATCGTGGGCGTGCTGGTCGCGATTGAGATCGGGATCCTCACGGGGCTGATCAACCCGAGCGACCCGATCACCTCGCTGTTCACCTTCGTATTCGCGCTCGCCGCCATCTCGATCCTCTCGATCGTCGGGGCGGTCTTCATCGGGATGTTCGTATCCCATCGGATCCTCTCGACGCAGAGCTTCACCCCGTTCGAGCAGGAGATGCTCCACATGCGGGGGGAGCTCCGGGAGCTCACGCAGCAAATCGAGCAGATCGCGGAACGTCTCGGCGTCTCGCTCGGCGACAAGAAGAAGGGGCCTTAGGCGAGCCGCTCCGGGCACACGCCCCGCCGGGAGCAGTGGATGCACTTCCCCGGTCGGGAGTGGTTGCGGTGGGCCTCGCCCTTCGCGATCGCCGCGCGCATCTCGGCGAGCTTCTGCAGGAGGAGCTTCTTCTGGTCATCGTTGTACTCGATCTCGTAGTTCGTCTCGCCGTAGCGGATGACGCCGTACGGAGGCGCCTTGCCGTACTCCTCCTCGAGGAGGACGCAGTACGCGACGACCTGGAGGATATGCGAGAACAGGGGCCCGCGAGGCACGCGGCCCGTCTTGATCTCGACGGGGATGTGGTGCTCCCCATCCATGACGACCGCGTCGGGCCGGCCGGAGAGCCCGTGCCGCTTCGACACGAAGAGTTTCGGCTTCTCCGCGGCGGAGTCGATGTACACGAGGTCGCCCTTCACGTGGTACCTCTCGCGGGTCGCGAGGGCGATGCCGAGCGCGCCGATCGAGCGGTACAGGAAGAACGAAGCGCCGACGAGCCACATGAGCGCGAGCGCCTCGAAGCCTTGCGCGAGCGCCTGATTCGCGATCCCCGGCAGCGAGACGGCCGCCGTCGCGATCACGGCCGCGGCCATCGCGAATCCCAGGATGACCCGCTCGGAGAGCAACTTGTCCTCCGGCGTCGCGAGCGTCTCCGCCCGGTACAGGAAGTACACGGCCGCGAGGAGCCAGATCAGGGCGATCGCGGCGAGGATCTGCGCAATCTGCAGGATGGCGGACGACAGGAACCCCACGCCCACGATCGCGACGATCGATGCGGCGATCGCGAAGTACATGACGCCGGACTCCGCCTCGCGCGCGCGGGCCTCGTGGGTCTCAATGCCCTTCAGGTCGGCGGACGCGGCCTCGTGCTTCTTCTCGCCCTCGACGAGCTCGGCGCCTTCCTCCGGCGCGAGCCCGCGACTGAGCCACCAGCTCAGGGGGCAGTAGCCGAACTTCTCCACGTCGGCCGCGGAGATGAGCTCGGGAGGCGCCACGCCGTCGCAGCCCCGCGCGGGGCTTTATTCCTTTGGCCCCGACTCTCAATTTGCGCAGCGAAACCGCCGAGGCGATCCCGACGAACGCGTACACGCCCAGGAGGACGACCGGGTCTTCGAGCCGCCACGCGTCGAACCCCGACGTCGGCCGACCGTCCCAATCGGCGGCAAACGCGGCTTCGAAGAAACTCGCCATGTCGGCGTCGTCCAGGATGATCCCGATCTCCCGGTTCTCGGTCGCGGACCCGAGCGCCCAGTTCATGCTCGACACGAGGACCGTGCGGCCGTCGACTACGACGCCCTTGTTGTGCAGTCGTTCGATCCGTCCGCGGGGCTCGAGGAGTCGTGCGGCGAAATCGAGGCTCTCGTTCCGCGCACGGCGGTTGAGCCGCTCCACGATCGCGTCGTTCCCCGCCGAATCGTCCCCGACCGAGGACCAGCTCCCGTCCAGCAGGAGACGGACGGAGACCCCGCGGCGAGCCGCATCGAAGGCGGCCTCGAGGAAGGGATTCGGATGGTCGCGCCAAGTTTCGTCGACGTAGAACGCCTCGATCCAGATGTGATCCGACGCGGAGGCGAGGATCCCTAGGAGGCCGTCCGGGTCGAGCGAGGTGTCGGGAGCGATCACGAGCCTCGCCCGGCGACTCGTCGACGCACCGAAGGGGGGCCAGGGAAGGCTTGGCTGCGGTGGCGGGAGCGGGTCGCCGCGTTGGGGCATCGCCGCGATCGAATCCCGTCGCGACGGGTTGAAGTCGGCCTCGAACACCTCCATCAAGGCGCCCGCGAGGGCGATGTCCGCGATGACGACGGACCACCCTCGGTTCCCTTCCTGTGCATCCGCAGGAAAGCCGGCGTCCCCAAAGTTCTCTGACCCAATCCAGGCGGCCTGCCGGTCGACGATCGCGTACTTCGCATGGAGATACCGATACCGCTTCACGACGTCGCCCGCGCCCGCCAACCATCGGACGTCCGCTCCGGCGTCGAGGAGCCCGTGGACTACACGGTCTTCATCCGGTTCCACGCCTCCGACCGGCGAGCCGTCGAGCAGGACCCGGACCCGAACGCCCCGGCCCGCGAGGCTCGCAACGGTCGATGCGATGCTCGCACTCGTGAAGGTGTAGACCGCGATGTCGAGGGTCGCTTGCGCCGATTCGACGAACGAACGCAGCGGGCCGTCTCCGGCGTCCGGCGATAGGACCGGTGCGAGCCCTCCACCGACCTGGAATTCCAAAGGCAAGAAAGTCGACTGACCGAGTCGGTGCGGGCGGAGCCCTTCCCAATCGCCCGCGCCATCGGAATCGATCCATCCACCGAGTCCGGTGTGGGAGCGCACGGCGATCTCGCCGCGCCCCGTCGCTTCCGCGGGACGCCCGAGCCATCCCTCGCTCGCATCCGAAGAATCGCCCCACACGTACGCGTCGACGATCCGCCCGGACGGGTCCACGAGACGGACCTCGTCTCCGTCGTCGGCGAGGCGGAGGACGCCGCCCTCCATCCGTCGGGATGCGCCGTCCTCGAACGCGAAGTCCGCGGTCGCGAGCGTATCCTCCGCGTAGCTCGTCGCGTTCCGCGCAATCAGGACACGGCCGCCCGGAGGCAAGGCCGAATCGCGCGGGAACACCGCAGTCGCCTCGCCATCCGTGAGGGACCAGCCCGCGAGGTCAAGGAACTCCGTCGACCGACTCGCGATCTCGACGAACTCGTCATCGCGGGCCGCGTTCGCGTAGACTCGCGCAAGGACCACGGCATCCCCCGAACCGGAAGAAAAGAGGACGGGCGACGGCGTAGAAAACGGGGGGAGGGTCGCCGCACGCTCCGTCCAGAGGGGCGACGCCAGGAGCACGACGGCCGCGAGGGGGGCTGCGAGCCATCGTCCGGACGTTCGCACGGCCCACGGACGCCGCCGGGGTCGATAAGCGGATGGCGTGCACGCACGCTACGTCTATCCGGCCGTCATGCGAAGAGCAGCTTGCCGTCGCGGACGATTTGCTTCCCGTCCACCTCGAGCGTCGCGGCTTGGATCGTGCTCTCGAACCCGAACGACGACTTGTTCGGTCCCCCGAGGAATTCGTTCCCGCCGAGTCCGATCGACACGGCCCCCCGGACGATTGAGTTCTGGAGGAAGCCGACTTGGGCCTTCGGGTTCGTCCCGATCGAGACGGCCGCGATGCGGTCCTTGTCACCCGACGCGAGGGCGTACTGTTTCTTCAGCGCCGCCACGTTGGCATCCCCTTCGAAGGCGGTGAGCCGTCCCTTCCGGAATTCCCAGCTCAGCTTTCGGACGGACCGACCGGCCCAAGCCTGCGACGTGTCGAACGCGACAGTCCCATCGGCGCTCGCCGGGTCCGGCAGGACGGTTACGCTCCCGGACGGGATCGAGGCCTCGAACACGCCCGCGGCGATGTCCTCCGCGTCGACGACACCGTCGTAGATCATCGGCGGCCGCCCGCGCACGGACACCGTCAGGTCGGTTCCGCCTTCGGAGGTCACGCGGAGCGTGTCCGCGGTCCCGAGGATGCCCGCCAGCTTCTGACCCGCCGTCGTGAGGGTCCTCGATGGCACGGCCGAGGCCGCGCGGACCATCCGCTCCCACGCTGCGAAGTTGAACCCGTACGCCTTCGCCCGCGGACGCGTCACGAGGGAGATGCCCAGCGAAAGGCTTCGTACCTTCCGTTCCCGCATCGGCAGGTGGGCGGCGGTCTCGGCCTCGTCGTTCGCCGCCATCTTCTCGGGCGTGAACTTCCGGAAGTTGGACGGATCGTATAGGGAACCGGCCCAGAAGACGGCGGTCGAGAGTTCGGAGAGGCCACGACAGAACGCCGACGGTTTCCGCAATTGCTCGACCGATAGGTGCTTCATGTACGCGACATGGTAGCGGTCCGTGTACAGGTCCAGGAGGGCGTCGGCGCCCACCTTGAAGCATTCGATCGCGAGATCCTCCGCGAGCGGCAACGTGTGCGGATAGCAGAAGATGCTGACGTTGTCGTCCGGTCCGATCCGAAGGCAGTTCTTGACGGCGTTCTCGGCGAGCGTGGACATCGAGTTCGATC
>WNGB01013158.1_pt1 | contig 11162 bp, 9 predicted proteins | sample 5400681 | NCBI WGS metagenome assembly WNGB01 (sample SAMN13153367, study PRJNA577476) | soil metagenome | isolation source: 115 cm soil or saprolite under grassland replicate 2 | place: USA:California | collected 2016-06-15 | reverse complement strand
CGGGCCTCCTCGATCCAGGTCAGGATCCGCTCGCGCGCATCGTCGTCGATCACCGGGCCGACGTCGGTCTCCTCGTCGGCGGGATCGCCGAGAACGAGGCTCTCCACCTTCGGCACGAAGCGGGAGACGAAGTCCTCGTAGACCCACCTCTGGACATAGACGCGCTGAACGGAGATGCAGCTCTGGCCCGCGAACGAGAACGCGTTCTGCGCGAGCTTCTCGGCCGCCTCCTCGAGCTCCGCGTCGCCGTGAACGATGACCGGCGTCGCGTTGCCGAGCTCCAGCGTGACCTTCTTGCGTGCCGCGCGTTCGCGCAGCTTCCAGCCGACGTTGGCTGAGCCGGTGAAGGTGATCGCGCGCACCCGCTCGTCCTCGACCAGCACGTCGCCGATCTCGCTCGCCGGCCCGACGAGGACGTTGAGCCAACCGGGCGGCAAGCCGGCCTCGGTCTCGAGCTCGGCGAGCAAGAGTGCCGACAGCGGCGTCTGGCTGGCGGGCTTGAGCACGACTGCGCAACCGGCCGCGAGCGCGGGCGCGATCTTGTGGGCGACGAGATTGAGCGGGAAGTTGAAGGGGCTGATGGCGCCGACGATTCCGATCGGCTCACGGAGCGTGAACGCGAGCTTGCCCTCGCCCGCCTGTGAGGCGTCCATCGGGACCATGTCGCCGGCGAGCTTGCGCGCCTCGACCGCCGCAAACGTGTAGGTGGACATGGCCCTCGTGGCCTCGACCTGTGCGGCCTTTAGTGGCTTGCCAGCCTCGTCGGAAATCGTACGAGCGACCTCGTCGTGGCGCTTCCCGAGAGCGCCGGCGACCTTGACTAGGATCTCGGCCCGCTTGTGGGCCGGCAGGGGCTCGGCCATCGCTTTCTCCGCCGCGTCGATCGCCGCTCGTGTCTCGTCGGCGCCAGCCTTGGTGACACGGCCCACAACGTCACCCGAGTACGGCGAGCGTACCTCGAGCCAGTCGCCCGTCTCGACCCATTCGCCCCCGATCAGCAGCTTCCGTTCGGTCGCTGTCGCTGCCATGGTGGGAGGATACGTCCGTGGAGGTCCCAGACGTCAGCTATGCGCAGAGTGGCGACGTCTCGATCGCCTACCAGGCAGTGGGCGAAGGGCCGGCGGACCTCGTCTTCCTTCCTTTCCTCGCGAACATCTACACACTCTGGCTGGCGAAGGGCTTCGCCGAATTCGGCCGGCGCCTCGCGAGCGGCCGGCGGCTGATCATCGTCAACTCGCGCGGCGTCGGCCTGTCGGACCGCCCGCGCGGCTTCACGGTCGAGTCGCGTATGGACGACATCCGCGCCGTCATGGACGAGCTCGGGAGCGAGCGACCCGCAGTGGCCGGGGTCGCGGAGCAGGGCGCGACCTGCGGCCTGTTCGCCGCTTCCTACCCCGATCGAGTGGAGCGGCTCATCCTCTACAACCCATGGGGCAGGTCCGCCGATGATGCGGAAGACGCTGACCGGGGGCTCTCGCAGCTACGCCGCGAACGCGAGAGCTGGGGCAGGCGCGCCTACCTCGTCGATTTCGCGCGCAGCCTCAACCCATAGTGGGCCGACGAGCCCGAGTACGTGAACTGGGCCGTCTGGCATCACCGCCTCACGGCAAGTACGGCTGCCTGGGTCGAGTTCCGCCGGATGCAGATCGATCTCGACATCACCGATGTTCTGTCAGCGATCCGGATCCCGACCCTCGTGCTCTCGAAGAAATTCATCCGTGAGCAGAGCGAACGAATCGCAGGGTCGATCCCGAATTCCGAATTTCTCGAGATCCCGGGCCGCGGCGGAGCGATCCACGAGAACGACTACGCGGCCGAGCCTATCGAGGCGTTCCTCACCGGAGCGCCTCAGCAGCGGATCCCCGACACTGTGCTGGCCACGGTGCTCTTCACCGACCTCGTCGACTCGACGAGGCGTGCCGTCGACCTCGGAGACCAGGCCTGGCGGGGTCTTCTAGAACGGCATAACGAGCTTGTTCGCGTCGAGCTCACGCGCTTTCGTGGAGTAGAGCTGGATACAGCGGGAGATGGCTTCTTAGCAAGCTTCGACGGCCCTGCCCGCGCAATCGCGTGTGCCCGCGAGATCGTGAAGCGCGTTCCGGAGCTCGGTCTTGCGGTGCGCGCCGGGATTCACACAGGCGAGTGCGAACGCGTCGACGACAAGCTTGCCGGCTTGGCGGTGAACGTCGGCGCACGAGTCGCCTCGGCGGCGGGTACCGGCGAGGTTCTCGTCTCGAGCACCGTCAGGGACCTCGTCGCGGGCTCGGGCATCGACTTCGAGGAGCGCGGTGCGCATGAGCTGAAGGGAGTTCCGGTGGAATGGAGGCTCTATGCGGTCAGCGCCGACTGAGATCCCCGACGTCCAGTACGCCCGCAGCGGCGACGTGGCGATCGCCTACCAGGTGGTCGGCGAGGGGCAGATCGACCTCGTCTTCGTGCGCGGGACGCTCGCCGACCTGCTCGCGGGTTGGGACATGCCGCTCTTCGTGGACCACGTCGACGGTCTCGCCCGTTCCTGCCGCGTCCTGCTTTTCGACAAGCGGGGAAGCGGCCTCTCGGACCCGGTGCGGCAGGTGCCGACGCTGGAGACGAGGATGGATGACATCCGCGCGGTGATGGACGCCGCCGACTCGGAACGTGCCGTGCTTTGGGCGGCCCAGGAGGGCTCACGAATTGCGCTGCTGTTCGCGGCGACCTATCCAGAACGGACGAGGGCTCTCGTCCTCTACGACCCGACCTCTCGGGGCCTGTGGGCGCCGGATTATCCGTGGGCGGCGACCGAGGAGGAATGGCGACGCGAGCTGCGTGAGATTCACAATCGCTGGGGCGACCGTGACTACCTCGTCGAGCGCGCGCACCAATTGAGCCCGCTCGGCGCCCAGAACGAGGAATGGCTCGATTGGTTCGTCTGGTACATGCGGCGCAGTGCGAGCCCCGCGGAGGCGGTTGCATTTCACCGAATGTCGATGGAGGGCGACGTGCGTGAAGTCCTGCCGGCGGTGCGCGCCCCGACTCTCGTTCTCCATCGCTCGGAGATGCGAGATGAGGCGACCTATGTCGCAGAACGGGTTCGCGGAGCGCGGCTGTTCGAGGTGGAGGGCCTCCGCGACTGGTTCAGCTGGGCCGATCGGGAACGCAACGCGATCCTCCTTCGTGAGACGCAGCAGTTCGTCGAGGGACTCTCGGCACCGCGCGAACCGGATCGCGTCCTGGCGACCGTGCTGTTCACAGACATCGTCGGCTCGACAGCCCGCGCAGCAGAGATGGGGGATAGCGCTTGGCGTGAGCTTCTCGATCGGCACCACACCGTCGTCCGTGGTGCGCTCGTGCGCTTTCGCGGCGACGAGCTCGATACGAGCGGTGACGGCTTCTTCGCCGCGTTCGACGGCCCCGGGAGAGCCATCGAGTGCGCCTGCGCGATCCGCGAGGCGCTGCACCCGCTCGACCTCGAGCTGCGCGCGGGTCTGCACACCGGAGAGTGCGAACGCCTCGACGGAAAACTGGGTGGAATCGCGGTCCCGACGGGGGCCCCGCATCGCTTCGCTTGCTGCGCCCGGTGAGGTGCTCGTGTCATCGACGGTGAAAGATCTCGTCGCCGGCGCAGGGTTCACGTTCGAGGACCGGGGCGTTCACGAGCTGAAGGGCGTTCCGGGCGAGTGGAGGCTCTATGCCGTCACGTCGCCCTGAGACGCGGTACGCGAAGAGCGGGGACCTGAACATCGCGTACCAGGTCGTCGGCGAAGGCCCGCTCGATCTCATCTACGTCTCCGGCTGGATTCCGAACGTCGAGCTGGCATGGGAAGAGCCGGCGCACGCGCATGTGCTCGACCGGCTCGCGAGCTTCTCACGGCTGATTCTCTTCGACAAGCGCGGGACGGGCATGTCCGATCCCGTGCCGCTCGACGGGCTACCGACGCTCGAAGAGAGGATGGACGACGTGCGAGCGGTTCTGGACGCAGTCGGCTGCGAGCAGGCCGCGTTGTTCGGCTTCTCGGAGGGTGGGCTCATGAGTGTGCTGTTCGCAGCCACCTATCCAGATCGGATCACGGCCCTTGTCCTCTACGGCGTCTTCGCGAAGAGGGTCTGGAGCCCGGATTATCCGTGGGCTCCGAAACCGGAGGCGCGGGTGCGCGAGATCGAGGAGCTCGAAGAGAACTGATCGCACACGATAGACCTCGACAAGCTCGCGCCGAGTGAGGACGAGGCCTTCAAGAACCGTCTGGCGACGTACTTCCGCCGCAGCGCGAGCCCCGGCGCCGCGGTCGCGCTCTTGCGCATGAACACCCAGATCGACGTTCGTGAGGTTCTGCCCTCGATCCAGGCGCCGACGCTCGTGCTGCACCGGAGAGACGACCTCGATGCCAGCGTGGACGAAGGGCGGTGGCTCGCCGAGCAGATTCCCGGGGCGACCTTCGTGGAGCTGCCAGGCGACGCTCACACCCTCTGGGGCGGCGACACGGATTCAGTGGTGGACGAGATCGAGGAGTTTCTCACCGGCGCTCGTCGGGGGCCCGAGCCCGATCGCGTGCTCGCGACAGTGCTCTTCACCGATCTCGTCGGCTCGACGGAACAGGCGAAGAAGCTCGGTGATCGCCGGTGGCGCGAGCTGCTCGAGCGGCATCACACCCTGGTGCGCCAGCAGTTGGCTCGTTTCAACGGCCGGGAGATCGACACCGCCGGCGACGGGTTCCTCGCGACCTTCGACGGTCCCGCACGGGCGATCCGCTGCGGTTACGCGATCGAGAGCGGGTTGCGGCGGCTCGGCCTCGAAGTGAGAGCTGGCGTGCACACGGGAGAATGCGAGCTCTTCGCCGAGAAGGTCGCCGGGCTCGCCGTGCACACAGGGGCGCGAATCGCAAGCCAAGCGCGACCGGGTGAAGTGCTCGTCTCACGGACCGTCAAGGACCTGGTCGCGGGCTCGGGAATTCGCTTCGATGACCGTGGAGAGCACGAGCTCAAAGGCGTGGGCGCCTTGCGCCTCTACTCTGTGGCCAGTGCCTAACTGGGAATCCGATGCACTGATCGTCGACGCCGTCCGCTCGCCGATCGGGAAGCGGAACGGGACTCTCTCGTCGATTCGCGGGGACGAGCTCGCAGGCCAGGTCCTGAATGGGCTCCTGGCGCGCCACGACATCGATCCCGGAGAGATCGAGGACGTCCAACTCGGCTGCGTGACGCAGATCGGAGAGCAGGGCTGGAACCTCGGCCGCATGGTGCCGATGGTCGCCGGCTGGCCCGAGACGGTCGCCGGCACGACTGTCGACCGCCAGTGCGGCTCCTCGCTGCAGTGCAACTTCAACGCGGCCGCCGCCATCTGGTCGGGCCAGCTCGGTCTCGTCGTCGCGGCGGGCGTGGAGATGATGTCGCGGGTGCCGATGGGCTCGAACGGCGGAGACCTCTCGGACAAGCTCCTCGAGCGCTGGCAAGTCGTCCCTCAGGGCATCTCGGCCGAAGCGATCGCCGACGAATGGAACCTCACGCGTCAGGAGCTCGACGCGTTCTCGCTCGAGTCGCACCGGCGCGCGATCGCGGCCATCGACGAGGGCCGCTTCGAGAAAGAGATCATTCCTGTCGAGGTTCAGAACCCGCACGTGGGGACGCTCTTCGCGGTCGACGAGACCCCGCGCCGGGACACGTCTCTCGAGGCTTTGGCTGGCCTGAAGCCCGCGTTCCTGCCCGAGGGGAAGATCACCGCGGGCAACTCGAGCCAGATCTGCGACGGGGCGGCGGGGGTGCTGATCGCGAGCGAGCGCAAGGCCTCGAAGCTCGGCCTCGAGCCGCGGGCCCGGTTCATCTCGTTCGGGCTGGCCGGCGTCGACCCGTATCGGATGCTGCACGGGAATCCGCAGGCCTGCGAGCGTGCGCTCGAGCGGGCCGGGATCGGCTGGGACGACGTCTCGGTGATCGAGGTCAACGAGGCGTTCGCGTCCGTCGTCCTCCAGTTCGTGCGCGACGCGGGCCTCGAGGAGCGGATGGAGGACGTGAACCCGAACGGCGGCGGGGTCTCACTCGGTCATCCGCTCGGCGCGACCGGCGCTCGGATCACGGCGACGCTGCTCAACGAGCTCGAGCGCCGCCAGGCTCGCTACGGAGTGGCGACCATGTGTATCGGGTTCGGGCAGGCGATCGCCGCGGTGATCGAGCGGCTCTGAGGCGGATCGAGCTCAGCGGCGAGCGCGAGGCGACTGCTCCAGGGAGCACGAGCGCGCAAGTACGCCGACTCGCAGCCCACGCGCATGCCGTGGTGATCGAGATCGGGGCGGGGGGCGTCTTGGGCCGACATCCCGCGACGGCGCCACAGCTGTTCGTGGCAGTTCGTGGATCAGGATGGGTCAGCGGGGGCGGCGGCGAGCAGGAGCCGATCGAAGCCGGCGAAGCTGTCGCGTGGGATCTCGGCGAGAGCACGAATCCGGATCCGACGAGGGCATGACGGCGATCGTCGTCGAAGCGGAGTCGCTGGGTGTCTGACGATCCGAAGCGCATCGTCGAGCGCGGCTACGACACGATCGCCGAGCGCTACGCGCAGTGGGCGCAAAACGAAGTCGAGGGCTCGCCCGCACTGGGGTACCTCGAGCGTCTGCTGGGTCTATTGGCGCCCGGCGCCGACGTGCTCGAGCTCGGCTGCGGCAACGGGGAGCCCGCGGCCCGCCTCCTCGCGCCGGGCCATCGCTACACGGGAGTCGACATCTCCTCCGAGCAGCTCCGTCGCGCCAGCGCGCTCGTGCCGGCCGGCAGATTCATCAAGGCCGACTACACCAAGCTGGAATTTCCGGCGTCGTCGGTCGATGCCGCGGTCGCTCTCTACACGTTTGGACATGTTCCTCGGGCCCAAGTGGCCGAGGTCTACACGCGGATCGCTTCCTGGCTCAAGCCCGGTGGCTACCTGCTCGCCACCACCGGCCGAGAAGACTCGTCTGACACCGTCGACGAAGACTGGCTGGGAGCGCCGATGTTCTTCTCCGGCTTCGACGTCGAGACGAACCTGCGGCTCCTTGCGGAGGCCGGGCTCGACGTGCTCGAGCACGAGGTCGTTTGCCAGGACGAGGCGGAGCAAGGGGAGGCCTGCTTCCTGTGGGTGCTCGCGCGCCGTTCCTAGCTCGGGCCGCCGCCGCGTGCCGCTACGCGACGGCGACCTTAGCTAGGCAAGCGCAGGTCCCCGGTGGGGAAGTAGGACCGGGCGCCTTCCTCTGAAAATCTCCGCGAGCGCGCCGAGCACGGCGAGCAAGAAGAGGCCGCAGATGAGGAAGGCGAGGAGAAACCGCGTCATGTGCCTACAGGACGCAGTAGTGGGCCGATTCCTTCCCGGGTTAGCATCGCGGTTGTGATTCGTCGGGTGGGCGTGGTCGGTTTGGGGACGATGGGGGCTGGAATCGCGCAGGTCGCCGCCCAGGCCGGCTTCGAGACCCTCGGCCGCGAGGTGAGCGCGGAGCTCTGCGAGCAGGCGCGCGGAAAGATCGAGCACTACCTCGGGCGCGCGGTCGAGAAGGGCAAGCTGACGCCCGAGGAACGCGACGGGGCCCTCGGTCGGCTCACGTTCACGACGGAGCTCGAGGATCTCGCCGGCTGCGAGCTCGTGATCGAGGCGATCGTCGAGGAGCTGGACCCGAAGCGGGAGGTGTTTGCCGAGCTCGACCGGATCGTGGGACCGGAAGCGATCCTCGCCTCGAACACGTCCGCGCTCCCGATCGGAAGGATCGCGGAGGCGACGGAGCATCCCGAGCGGGTTATCGGCATGCACTTCTTCAACCCGGCGCCGCTGCTGCCGCTGGTCGAGATCGTCCGAGCCGAACACAGCTCCGACGAAGCCGTCGACGCCGCCTACGAGTGGGCCGAGCGCGCGGGCAAGCAACCGGTCCGGTGCAACGACACGCCCGGTTTCATCGTCAACCGAGTTCTGGTTCCGACCCTGAACGACTGCATTCGGCTGCTCGACCACGGGATCATGCCGGAGGACCTCGACAAGGCAATGACGATGGGCGTCGGCTGGCCGATGGGCCCGTGCGCTCTCGTCGACCTCGTCGGCGTGGACATCCACATCCATGCCGCGGAGGCGCTGCACGAGGCGACCGGCGACGAGCGGATGTCGCCGCCGGAACGATTGCGCGAGCTGGCCGCCGCAGGACACCTCGGCCGCAAGACGGGGCGCGGCTTCTTCGAGTACCCAGAGACCTAGTAACAGAGTGTCACCCGGAGGCTCATGGGCGGCCGAGCCGTGTCCAGGCGTTCTCAACCAGCTGGGCAACCATTGGCTCACCGATCGAGGCGGCGAAGTTGAGCGCTCCCGCCGCGAACACCTTCGCACCGCCCGGGGTCTCGTAGTAGGTCATCTCGGCGGTGCGGCCGGGCCCCATGAGGTCGGGGATCGCGGCGAGGAGCTGCGTTCCGCGGGGCGTGGAGTCTGCCCGGGCGTCGATCTCGAACCCGTACTGCCCGAAGCGACTGCCGTTTCCGAGCCCGGTTCCGGCGAAGGCCCAGGGCGCGCTCGTTGCACCGATGACGACGTACCCGCCCTGGTGGCCGCCGTAGTCGCTGGCCGCGTACTGCACGCCCACGAGCGCTGCCTCGGGCCGGCCCAGCCGGCGCCAGAGCCCGACACGCGCCAGACGGCTACCGCCGCGTCTCACTTTCCAGAAGAAGTTGTTCGCGGCGAGGAACATGAGATTGCCGCCGAGGTTGCGGTAGCGCTCGACGACGTTGTAAGCGTGTGCCGTCACGTATTCGGCATGGCCGGGGAAGACAACGAGGTCGTAGGCCGCCGCGAGCGCGTTCCCGTTCCGGAACCCCGCCAGGTCGTCGTCGGAGAGGAAATCGACCTGCTTCCCTGTACGGTTCAGCCAGGCGATGAAGTCCAGATCCCAGTCGCGGAAGCGGAAGGGGACCCCGAAGTCGAGGAAGGGTCGCAGGAGGTCGACGCTGCGGGTCGTGTCGCTCACGTACCAGCTATCGCCCCACCCGTCGCCGTTCTCGTCCCAGAAGTTGTAGGCCTGCCAGGTGTTCGTGGAGAGGACGACCGCGACGCGCGAGCGAGGGACTCTCCGGGTGACGACGAAGGGCGCATAGCCGACGCGGCCGTCTCCGGCGCTTAGCCTCAGGAAGTAGAGCCCGCTCGGCCAGTTACCGGCTCGGATGAACCGCAGGCGGCCAGGAGCGTTCCGGTGCCCGCGCCAGTCGAGGCGGACCGGCGCGGTCATGGCCGTCCCCGCGATCTTGAAGTCCCGCGCGCGCGGCCCGACCGGGCTCGAGTAGTAGAAGACCTGGAGGCGGAGCGAAGCGGCGTCGGTCGCCAGCCGCAGATCGGCTTGCTCGCCGGGCGCATAGCTCGGGCGCGGAAAGCTCGCCTCGATCCCCTGTACGCGCACCACGGGTGCCCGTCGTCGCTTGCCGGGGAGATTCATGTACACCCGGGGCCCGACCTTCAGCCGCATGATGTACGTCCGTGGCTCGGTGTCGCGGGCGGGCCTCCAGACGATCTGACGGCGGCCGCGCCGGAGGTGCCGGGTCGTCGCCCAGATGGTCTTCGTCGCGCGCCCGGGACGCAGAGTGTCCGTGCGCAGCACCTCGAGTCGAACCGTCGTCGCTCGATCCAGCCTGAAGCTGACGATCGCCCGGTCGCGAAACCCGTCGCCGTTCGGGCTGAGGGTCGCAAGCAGCCGTCCGTCACCGGCGTACGGCCGGGATCCATTCGAGACGTGCAGATCGTGGAGCGCTGGGGGCGCAGCTCCGGCCAGAAGAGCCAGTCCGAGCTCGATCATCGAGCCACGGTGCGCATCGGAATCCCGAGTCGTGCTGCGACGAACGGCAGACTGCCTCCCTGGACGAGCACGGAGAAGGCGACGACGACGAAGACGATCCCGTAGATCCGATTGGCTCCCGAGGCGCCCTCGAGCACGGCGAAGGCGGCCAGGAGGATCGGCACCGCTCCCTTCAGCCCGCCCCAGGCCACGAAGATGCGCTCGCGGGTGCGAAGCCGCGTCGCGCCGAGGAACGGCGCGACTGCGAGCGGCCTCGCCACGAGCGCCAGCAGCAACGCCAGGAGCAATCCGTCCACCCACACGTCTCGGCCGAGCTCGGTGACGTCGATCGTGATCCCGAGCGCGACGAACACGACGATCTCGCCCAGGCTCGCCAGCGACGTGTGGAAGCGCTCGATCGACTCTTTGTGCGGGGCGTCGACGTCACCAAGCGCGAGACCGGCGATGAAGACGGCCAGGAAGCCCGAGCCATGCGCAAGCGCAGCCACGCCGTAGATGACACCCGCCGCCGCCAGCGTCCGCAGGGGATAGAGCCCCTCGCTCGGCAGCGTCACGTGCCGGATGAACGGGACAAGCAGCGCCGCGCCGAAGATCCCCACGGCGAGCCCGACGCCCATCTCGACGGAGAACTCGCTCACGACCGTCCAGAACGACCCGTCGTCGGCCGTCGCGAACTCGAGCATCCCGATCATGAGCGCGATTCCCACGGGATCGTTGACGCCCGACTCGCCCTCGAGGATCGTGCCGGTCCTGCCGCCCACCTCCTTGTCGCCGAGCACTGAGAACATGACCGCAGGATCCGTGGGGGCGAGCGCCGCGCCGAGGATGCCGGCTGTCGTCCAGCTGAAGTCGAAGAGGTAGTGCGCGCACAGCGTCATCGCGCCCGCCGTCGCGAACGTCCCGGCCACGCCGAGCACGGCGATCGGGACAGCCGCGACCCGGAAGCGGCGCCAGCCGACGTGCATTCCGCCGTCGAAGAGGATCACAACGAGCGCGACGACGGCGATCCGCTCGACGGTCTTGATCGAAACCGCGTCGCGGAGGCCGGGAAAGACATCGGAAGCAACCGCCGCAGCGATGAGGAAAAGTGCAGGCGCCGGAATCGGAAAGCGTTCGCTGAGCTTGCGCGCGAGCAGGGCGAGCAGAACGCCGCCCGCGACCACGAGAACCCCAGCCCCGAACTGGCTCAACTCAGTCACAAAGGGGAGCCTATGCGGGCTGAGAGCGTCCGCTATGAACCCGGCCTGGGTCGACCGGTCATTTCAGACGAACCACGAGCAGAGCCCGTGGGTTCTGAAATCGGCATCGCAAGCGACGCCTAACCATTTCCTTACATCTCCCTCATTGGAGCCACAAGGTCAGCGCGCATACTTGACGTGGAGATGCGAACACTCCTGGTCCTGTTCCTGA
>WNGB01021660.1_pt1 | contig 11163 bp, 8 predicted proteins | sample 5400681 | NCBI WGS metagenome assembly WNGB01 (sample SAMN13153367, study PRJNA577476) | soil metagenome | isolation source: 115 cm soil or saprolite under grassland replicate 2 | place: USA:California | collected 2016-06-15 | reverse complement strand
TGGCGCGACACATGATCGCGCAGGGAAGGGGCGGCAAACAGGTCCACATCGGCTCGGTGCGATCTCTTCTCGGCCTGCGCGGTCGCGGGTACGCGGCGTATTGTGCCACCAAGGGCGGACTGCCCATTCTCTGCAAGCAACTTGCTGCCGAGTGGGCACCTCACCACATCAACGTCAACGTCGTGGCGCCGACGTTCGTCCGAACCGAGCAAGTGGCGCACATGCTCGCCGATGCCACTTTCTACACCAATCTGGTGGCGCGCATCCCGCTAGGACGCATTGCCGAACCGGACGACGTCGCCAGCGCCGTGCTCTTTTTCGTTTCTTCCGGGTCCGATTTCATCACCGGGCAAACCCTCTATCTGGACGGGGGGATCACAGCCACGCAGTAGGAGTATCCATGGGAGGGCGTTCTCGGCAACCGCCGAACTCTCCGAGACTGGTGAGCGTCGCCAAGCTCGGGTAAGACTTGATCTCATGAGCAGCCAGGCATTCACCAGAAACTACCGAGACCACTCGAACGACAACGGGTACCAATTCGAATTTTATTGCGACAAGTGCGGTAACGGCTTTCGGTCGACCTTCCAGACGAGCGGCATCGGCTTCGCGGCGTCGATGCTGAAGGCAGCAGGCTCGCTTCTCGGAGGCGGGCTCTACAACGCAGGGTGGGGCGCCCAGCATGTGAAAGATGCGCTGCGCGGTCCCGCTTGGGATGCCGCGTTCCGTGCGGCGATCGAGGAATGCAAACCCAAGTTCCGGCAGTGCACGCGCTGCGGTAAATGGGTGTGCCCCGAAGTATGTTGGAACCAGGCGCGCGGTCTTTGCGAGGACTGCGCGCCGGATCTCGGCGAAGAGGCGGCCGCGATCCAAGCGAACGTCGCGGTGGAGCAGGCTCGCGACAAGGCGCGCGAAGTCGATCAGATGCGCGGGTTCGATGTCCAATCGCAAGCGGTGAGCGCTGCCGTGGGATGTCGGAATTGCCAGGCGTCGTTGGCGCCGGGCGCGAAATTCTGCCCGCAATGCGGCGCGCCGGCCGAGCAGGCGCTAGCGGCGGCGGGACCGAGATTTTGCGTCCAATGCGGTGGGCAACTTCCGCCGGGAACACGCTTCTGCGCGAAGTGCGGTCGCCCCGCGCCCTGAACGCGTTGGCCGCTCTGCGTCATTTCCGTCGCTGTACTTCAGGAATCCAGCACGGTAAACTGCGGATGTCACCAAGTCGGCCGGCGCTCGGAAAGGAGGGCTTTTTGTCATGGAGCTGAGCCAATTCGCCAGGCGAGCTGTTTCCATCGCTCCGCAAGCCACCGTCCTCGAAGCCTGCGAGACGATGATGGCCGAAGGCATCGGGGCGCTCGTGGTGCTCCACGATAACGGCAAGCTGGTCGGGATCATTTCCGAGCGCGACGTCGTCGTGCGTGTCGTCGCCAAGCGTCGCGATCCCGAAAAAACGCAGGTCGCCGATATCATGACGACCGACGTGCGCACGGTCACCGAAAACACGACCGATGCCCAAGCGATGGAGATGATGCATCGCGGCCGCTTTCGTCACCTGCCGCTCATCGATAGCTCGGGCAAGGTCACCGGGATGCTCTCGATGCGTCGCGTGCTGCGCGCCCACGTCGGCGAGCTCGCTCTCAAGAACGCGGATCTGCTCGGATACATCTCGGCGGACGGTCCGGGCGGTTGAGCCGGTCCGAGTGCCCGAAACCCCTAGCTGGCCGTAGTTTGGCGCGCTCGGCCCGTGGCATTGCGTCTTGCTGACCGCAAACAACATCCCCTAAACTGCGCCCGCGTTGCCAGACAGCCTCGACTCGGCGAGGCTCGCCAGGAGCCGCCGCAGACGTCTACCAGGGTCGGGCCAAGGAGATGACATGAGCGAACGAGAAGGCGGTAAGACCAACCTACCTGCTGTGTTACTCGGCGCGGGCGACCCAATGGGCCGGCGCGGCTTGCTGGGTGGGGCGGCCATGGGCGCGCTCCTGTTCGCGGCCTGCCGGGGCGGCGTGGGTATGGATCAGCAGGGGGGCGGTGCCAAGGCGGGGGGAGGAAACTATCCATTCGGCAAGCCCTTGAAAGCGGCCTTCGTCAATGCGGGCTTGGCCAATTCCTGGCCCGCCCAAGGCAAGGCGGCGACGGAACAGTGGAGCAAATGGCTGGGTGTCGACGTCACCTGGTACGACGGTGGGCTCAGCATCGACAAGCAACGGAAAGCCGTCGACGACATGGCTACCAAGCCTTGGGATTTCGTGGCGATCCAGGCTTTCGGCATCGATACCCTCGTCGATCCCGTATCTCAGATGATCCAGAAGGGTATTCCCGTCATTCAGATGGACACCATCATTGCCAAAAACGATCCCGGCGTGGTGACCTTCCTCGAGCCGGACAACATCGCCATGGCCGAGACGGTGACCGAGACGCTCTTCAAAGCCATCGGCGGCGAGGGGAATGTCATCCATACCCAGGGTGCGCTTGGACACAGCGGGGCCAAGAAGCGTGGGGAAGGCTTCAAGCGCGCGCTCGCGCGCTATCCCAAAATCAAGCTCGTGGCGGAAGACAGCGCGGAATGGGACGTGAACAAGACCGCCAAGCTGTGGGAAGACTATTTGGTGAAATTCCCCAAGATCGACGCTGCCTTCTTCCACAGCGACGACATGGGCCTTGCCGCCGCGAGGGTCATCAAAAACGCGGGCCGCGACGTGAAGCTCGGAAGCGTCGATGCGATGCCCGAGGCGATCGAGGCCGTGAAAGACGGCCGACTGCTCGTCTCGGTGCGAAACTCTTCGGTGCGCATTCACTGGGGTGCGCTCGTCATCGGGGCGATGGCGGCCACCGGGACCAAGAACATCCCCAAGTACATCCAGATCGACGGTCCGGTCGTCACCAAGGAAATCGCCGAGGGTATGGCCTTCATGGAAGCGCATTTTCTCCTGTGACGGCCGCGGCTGCGCGATCCGAAGAGGTGGGCGCGCTCGAGCCCGTGGTGACGCTGCGTGGCGTTTCGAAGCGGTTTGGGGGCGTCGTTGCGCTCGACCACGTGGATTTCGAGCTGCTTGCCGGCGAGGTTCACGGGCTGGTCGGGGAGAACGGCGCGGGGAAGAGCACGATGATGAAGCTGCTCTCCGGCGTTTACGGCGATTACAGCGGGGAGATGCGTCTCGCCGGAGAGCACGTCCGCTTCTCCTCGCCCGCCGACGCCCAGGCTCGCGGCATCGGTATGGTCTACCAGGAGCTCAGCACCTTTTCGCACCTGACGGTCGCGGAGAACATCTTCGGCCGGAATCTCCCCATGAAACGCGGGCTGGTCGATTGGGCGGCCATGAATCGCGCGGCCCAGGAACACATGAATGAACTGGGTCTCGGCATCGACGTCACCCTCACGATGGGAACGCTGCCCGTCGGCAATCAGCAGCTCGTGGAAATTGCTCGCGTCATCTTCAGCGGTGCTCGGTGCATCATTCTCGACGAACCGACCTCTGCGCTGTCTCCCCCCGAGACACGGCGGTTGTTCGACTTCATCGCCACCCTGAAGAAACAGGGCAAGACGATGGTCTTCATCTCCCACTTTCTCGACGACATGCTCGAAGTCACCGACCGCATCACCGTCCTCAAGAACAGCCGCAACGTTGCCACCCTCGCGACGAACAACACCAACAAACATCAACTCGTCGAGCTCATGATCGGCGGAGATTCCGCCAGTTTGAAGCCACTCTACGAGGCCGAGTCGGCCGCCCGGCCGCCAGCCGAGGCGCACGCCGAAGACGTCTTCAAGGTGCAAGAGCTGACGAAACACGGGGCTTTTTCCGATATCTCTTTTTCCGTGCGCCGGGGAGAGATCCTCGGTCTTTTCGCCTTCATGGGCGCCGGACAGATCCAGCTGGCACGCTGCCTTTTCGGCGCCGATCGCATCGACGGCGGCAGCCTCGCACTCGAGGGCCGGCCGCTGCGGCTCACGAACACGACGCGTGCCAAGGCGGCGGGCATTGCTTTCGTGCCCGAGGACCGTCGATTCGCGCTGATGATGCAAAAGGAAATCTACAAGAACATCACGGTCGCCCATCTCCAACGGCTGGTGCCGTGGTGGATCGACGACGACGTCGAGCTTCGCGTTGCCGAAGAGCAAATCAAAAGCGTCGGCGTACGACCTGCGGATGCGCAGCTACCGGTTGGCGCTTTGAGTGGCGGCAATCAGCAAAAAGTCGTTTTGGCCAAGTGGCTCACCCAAAAACATCGGGTCCTCATCTTGAATGAGCCGACCCGCGGTATGGACGTCGGCGCCAAGGAAGAAGTCATCACCATCGTCAAACGGCTACGAGACGAAGGTGTCGCAATTCTGCTCGTCACCACCGAACCGGAGGCGATCCTCAGCATCTCCGACCGTGCTCTGGTGATGCGAAAGGGTCACATCACCGCGGAGCTCGGCGGCGCCGTCTTGACCAAAGAGAACCTCATGAAAAACGCCTGAACGGAACGAGGCGTCTTCAGCAACCACCTTCACCCAACAGGAAGAGCAGGCATCCGTGAACGAAATCGCAGCGACCGAAAAGCGGACGGTGCCCTGGCCGGCCGTCGCCAGCTGGATCCGGCGGCGGGCGCGGAACTTGGCGCCGTTTGCCACCCTCGTTCTGTTGGTGCTCTTTTTCAGCGTGACGACGGATAGTTTTTTGAACTTCGTCAATCTGCGCAACATTCTCGCCCAGGTGGCGACTTTGGCCGTCGTAGCGACGGGCGTTACGTTCGTTCTGCTCTGCGGCGAGATCGATCTCAGCATTGCGGCCGTCGCGATGATGACCGGAGTGATCGCGTCGATGCTGTTCGGCGTGGCGGGCGTACCGCAAATTTTGGCTTTGCTCATCGGCCTCGCCGCTGCGACCGGGCTCGGATTCGTCAATGGATGGACCACCACCCGGGTGGGGCTGCCCTCGTTCGTCGCGACGCTGGCCACCATGCAAATTGCGTCCGGGCTTTCTCAGAATTTCACGAGGGGCAATATCGTTTATACGATCCCTCCGGCTCTCAAATATCTGGGGGGAGCCTATCTCGGCACCAAAGATCCATGGCGGATGCCGGTGGTGGTGCTGGCCGGAGTGGGGGTGCTCGCGTTGGGCCACCTGGTCCTGAGATACACTCGATTCGGTCGTTTCATTTACATGACCGGCAGCAATCGCGAGGCGGCTCGCCTCTCCGGCATCAATACCAAGAACATCGTGGCCGCTTGCCTTTCGATCTGTGCCTGCTCGGCGGGAGCCGCGGGCATGCTGAACACCGGAAGGCTCGGCAGTGCCCAGAGCTACGGGCTCGATGACATGCTCCTCGACGGCGTTTCCGCGGTCGTGCTCGGCGGAACTTCCCTCTTCGGCGGCGAGGGGGGAATCAACAATACGGTGATGGGGCTCTTGATCTTCGGCGTCTTGAACAACGGCCTCAATCAGCTACAGCTCGATATCTTCGTGCGGCTCTGGGTCCGAGGCGTGATCCTCCTGGTGGCGTTGATCATCAACATCTACGCCCTGCGGATCCGCAATGCCGCCGCGAAATAAACGGGCGGCTTTCGTCAAGCCTTGATGTCCAAAAGCTCGGTCGTCTCGGCGTGCATCCCCTTGCCGAATGTCGGAAGCATCACGCCCATCGAGTGAGCGACTGAAAGGAGGACCCTGGTCGGGCCCGTCTTGTCGAGTGCGAGCGCCTGGCCCATCTTGAAGTACCCGCCGGCGCCGCCGAGCAGCACGTTGGGCAGCGCGAAATTCGTGTGCCCGTTGCCGTCCCCGTGGCGGTTGAAATAGTAAACCACCGTTTGATCGAGCAGCGTTCCACCGCTGGCCAGGGGAATGGTCGCCAGCTGATCCAACAAGAAGACGACCTGCTCGGCGGTCCACTTGTTCATGGCGCCGTACTTCCGGAGCTTGTCCTCCGTGTTGCCGTGGTGGGAAACCGAGTGCTGCGCGTCGGTGAAACCGAGCCACGGCATGCGCAGCCCGCCCTCGCCGCCGCCGCCGGGGTAACCAAACGTCACCGAGGCGACCCTCGTCAAATTGCAGGCGAAGGCGATCACGACGCTCTGCAAGAAGAACGGCGCGAGGAACTGCGTATCCGCTCCGGTCCGCAGCGATGTCTCGTCGGTGAGGATCTTGTCGGCCGCCGGGCCCTTGCAGAGCGCATCCGGATTGGCCTGCGACATGAGAAGCCGGGCCGTGCGGTCTTCGTACGCGCGGAGCGAGGTGAGGTGATGATCGATGATCTGCTTGTCGTACGGGCTGAGCTCGTTCCGGAGGGTGGCAAAACGCTGATTGAGGAAGTCAGTGACGGCGGTGTGTTTGCGCAGCCCCGCCACGGCATCCGGACTGCCGGCGCCGCCGGTCATCCCTCCGAAGACCCGCTTCATGACCTCGTCGGCGCTCGTCATCCTCGCGATCGGCTGACCGCTGTTGTCGAAATTGATCTCCGACGGCGTGTCGCCACCGATGGGGTGGATGCCGAAGTTGAGAAACGGAAAAGGCGTCGCGCTGGCCGGGTCGGTTTGGAGTGTGGTGCCGAGTACGAAGTCGAGGGAAGGGCCGTCGATCTTGTTGTTGACCGTGAATTGGTCGGCGTTCAGGGGCAGGTTGACTGCCGATCCGGTGATGCAGATGTTCGCGCGATGCTGCGCCGGTTTGGTGTTGTACGTGAGCCCCGCGTCGGCCGCCGGCACGCCCGGTGAGGCGAGCTTCGGCCCCAAGACGAGCATCTTGTCTTTGTAATTCCGAGCACCGACGCCGCCTTCGGCTTTGGCTTTGAATACCCCGAGCGTCACGCTCGAGGTCGGGTCTGGGCTCGTGGGCCAGAAGTTTTTGTTGTTAACGCCGTCGTTCGTGTAGAGAAAGATGGCGAACTTCGCCTTCTTCGGGACGGCCTGAGCCCTGACTTCGCCCTCGAAGAGCTCGAGGCTGGGGAGAGCGAGCGCGGCGCTGCCGAGGTACTTCACGAAATCGCGCCGACGCAGGCGGTGACGGATGGAAAGCTTCATGGCGCACCTTCCGAAGCACGGAGCCGGAATGAGTCACTGTTCACGATCGAAACCACGATACCTTTGAGATCACCCGAGGTGGCGAAAGTACCACTCACGCCCTTGAGCGAACACGCATCCTCGGCGGCCATCTTCCTCGCCAAGGCGTATTCGAAGTACTGCTGAGCGAAACAGGACTTGACCGTCTGACTGCTGGAGACTCGCTGCAGCAGATCGGCGCCGGCCGCGAACGGGCCGTCGAGATCGCCGCTCTCTTTCATCACGCCGGACGTGTCGACCTTCACACCGTTCTCGGTCGTACGGTGTCGACCCACCTCGTCGAAGTTCTCGAGCGCGAACCCCGGAGGATCGATCTGGTCGTGGCAACTCGCGCAGAACGGATTCACCACGTGCATGTCGACCTCTTCGCGGGTCGTCTGCCCGACGACCGGCGTCTCGGGCAGCGGCGGAAACTCAATCCCCGGAGGCGGCGACATTTCCTGGCAGAGGAGCTTGCCGCGGATGAAAAGACCGCGGTTGATCGGGTGCGTCTTCAGCGGCCGGGCGAACAGCGCCAAGAGGGCCGGATGCGTCAGAAGACCGTTGCGATCTTCGCCTTGCAACTCGACCGGTGTGAAGTCCGTCCCGGTGCCCGGCAGGCCATAGAAGCTGCGCAGCGCTCCATTGAAGTAGTACTTGGGTCCCGAGAACAGATCGCTGAAATTGGGCGTTGCCGAGTTGTAAAGCTGCGTGGCGCTCATCAGCAGCGACGTGCCGAGCGAGCGAACCACATCTTCATGGTTCGGAAGTTTGTCGATCGCGTCGCGTGCGAGCTCCTTGACGCCGGTATCAATCGTGAGCCAGGAATTGTAGAAGCTCGAGATCGCGCGCAAGAATCGTGGCTGGTCCTGCAGCATGCGATCGAGTTGCGTTTGAAGGTCCGCCACCTCGGTCAGCTTGTTGGCGGCAGCGGCGTCGTACAAGACCTCGTCGGGCGCGGTATCCCAGACGAAGTACGAAAGGCGGCTCGCCATCTCGTAGGCGGTAATTGGCAACCACTCCACGCCGCTCGTGAACCCGCCGCTTTCTTTCATGCCCGCATCGAAGAGCGCCTTCAGCTGCCCCTTCTCGGCGGCGGAAAGCGGGTGACGGTAAGCGCGCAGCCCGATCTGATCGATGATCTGCTGCTCACAGGTGGCCGCAGCTACCGCGGGGGGAACACAGGGAGACCAAGTTGCCAGCGTGGCCGCGGCCTGACGAGCGACCGCGGCCGCCGCCGTCGCTCGCCGCTCGGCCGCGAGATCGTCGAGCGACGTATCCGGGCCGTAGCCGCCAAACGCCGAGGCGGGACTTCCGGCAACCTTCATCAGGTCTTGTACGGTGTTGTTGTACTGGCTGGCCGAGAGCAGGCGCGCGTGAAGCACCGGGGCCTGCGGACCCGGGGCGGTGCATTCGAACGTGCCCGTTCCGGTCGATCCGGTGCTCGAGCCAGGGCCCGACCCGCTGCCAGGCCCCGTCCCTGCGTTGTAACCCTTCGGGTCACCGATCCGCGCGCTGCACGCCGGCAGCACCCACAACGCACAAGCCGCCAATTTCAAAGCTCGGATGTTCATGCGTCTTGCACCTCCCGAGAAGCGTTCCGCCATATGCGAATCTTTCAACCTGATTGAATGCGATGCCTCGTTGGGTGGGCGGGTCGTACGGTAGAAGACTGCCTTCAGTGACTACAGTGGTCTGACGGTCTTGCCTCGGCTCACCCAAATCCAGTGTACAAACAGGCCAAAACCGTTCACCCACGAACGGCCGGCCTTCTCATATCAATCTACTCTGCGCGGATTTCTGAATCGCGAAACAGCCTTCATGGTCAGGCGCGGCACCATTCGGTCGGCCCTCGCCGAAATCTTACGTCACATCCCGCGAGCTTCGTGCAACCGGTTGACTCTCTCGACCTGGGGCGCCCTCACGTGGGCGCGTTGTTGAAACTTCGGTCCGTGTTTTGCTACCACAACTGGGCGGCTCCAAATCCTCGCGGATGGATAAATCGGGCCCGCCGACCGGGTTATTTTTAGGCCTGGACGGTCAGGTTGTCAAGCCAATTATATTCCTTAATGGTCAGGCTGTCAGGCCAATTTCGGTGTCGGTCCGACAGCGGGCGCGGGGGCTCCGGAAACGCCGTTCTCGGAGTCGCCGATCATGTGCTCGTGTCACGTTTCGACGACCTCGCGACTCGCATGACAGCGGCGCGACGTGGCGCGTGGCACCGTCGATGGGTCGTTCGGAGCTTTGCAAATTTTCGACAGCGGGGCACTGCCCGACCTTCCGCTACGCGACTCGAACGCGCTGCGTCGAGGTTCGCGACGGCTCCCAAAGCAGGCTTCCTTTTTCGTTTGCGTAGACGACTTCACTCAACTCATTAAGTGGCTATCGACGACCCGACAGCTCCGATATCCCTCCGCTAAGAGCCAGGGCTGGGTAGAGGCGTTCACACCACGCAGGTCACCCGCGTTCTATTGCGGGAATGGTCATGCCATTAATGCTTGCCATGAGGAAGATGAAATTATAATCATGCCCGCGACGCACCGATGTGCCTTGCGAACGCAACCCACAGCGAAAAGCCAGCGCGCCCCTGTCAGTGTAATTTTCGACAGCGCGATGCTCGAGCCAGCGCCAATCTCTCGCGCGCTGTGATGAGGCGTGGCGTCAGCCGCGCACGCATGGCTCGCGTTCGCGTCAACAGCTACGACGAATGTGTCGCCGATTGCTTCGCTCGTCGTCGAATCGGTGTTATGGCGGTGCCCCTTTCCGGAAGCGAAGTTCACAACGCGTGCTTTTGGGCTCGCACCCATAACGCGCGTGGCATTGGGGCCTTCTCGCAGGTGCATACGTCAAGAAACCGAGCCGAATGGGTGAAAGTCGAGCGCCGTGGGGGGATCTCGAAAGTGACGAATCGTCGAAGTAGGTGACCTCTCCCAGCGGATCTTGCAGCGCACGATCCGACAGCATTGAACCCCAACGAAGCACCATCCTCACAGGCGAAGCCGATTGGAGACTCCCCATGAATGCAGGCAATAAAGGCAAAAAAGTGCTGATCGGGCTTGCGGCTTGCGCCGCACTTCTCGGAGCCCGAAAGGCCCGGGCCGAGATCGTGCTGTACGACAAGGATACTTGGACGCTCAAGACCGATGGTCTTGCGCAGGGCTTCTATATGTTGTCGATGGGCGACAGCGCCCAGGTGGGCGGTACCGCGCCCATTGACCACGACTTCGATTTCCTCGACTCGCCCCCGCCTGGTCCCGATGGCAAATTCGTATCGTCCCGGTTCCGCAGCGGTTGGACGGGCGGGCGTTTCAATTGGCGAGCCACCAAGCAAATGACGCCGGACACCAAAGCGTCCGCTTACCTTGGCATCGCCTACTCGATTTCGACGCAGAATGCGCCGGCCGCTCCCGGCTGTTATACGAGCGGTTATGGCGTGAAGTTCCCCGGGTTCTGGGCGGGGATGTTCTACACCACGCCCGACCTCTCCGGCCTCAAGATCAAGGTGGGGGCCATGGACCCGGTGCAAGTCGGTGAAGAAGGACCCATGGGAGCCCCCGTCCCCTACAGCTCATTATGGCCGAAGACCCCGCTTCCCCATTTCCAGACGCTCATCACCTACAATCTCGACGCCGGCATGGTGAAGGCCATGGTGCACTTCAACGGCTTCTGGCAGCGGATCGGCAGAAACTTTACCCCCCCTGGGTCGATGACCGCAGTTTCCCAGTGGCGCGATCCGCTCGGTGGCGGGGCCGGTCTCGATCTCACCATCGACATTTTCAAGATCGGCGGCGGTGGCTCCTTCGAGCACGGCACCAACCTCTACGTTCCGCTCGTCGGCTCGGAGACCGTTGACGGCAACGGAACGCTCCGCGACGGCACCAGTCTTTACGCCGACGCGATGCTGACGCTGGGGCCGGTGGATCTCGCCGCCGGCTATGGCCAGGCCACCCTCAAGCGCACCGCCTATGACGAAGTCAACAGTCCTAATATCAATAAAGTACAAAGAAACATTCACGGTTCGATTCAATACCACATCGCCCCCCTCACGTTCGTTGCCGACCTGAACCTCCTTCACCACGAGTGGTATGCGGGAAACAAGCAAGACGTTCAGGTCGTCAGCCTGGGCGCAAATTTCGCGTATTGATTAC
>WNGB01013153.1_pt1 | contig 11164 bp, 12 predicted proteins | sample 5400681 | NCBI WGS metagenome assembly WNGB01 (sample SAMN13153367, study PRJNA577476) | soil metagenome | isolation source: 115 cm soil or saprolite under grassland replicate 2 | place: USA:California | collected 2016-06-15 | reverse complement strand
CGGCGGAGCTGCGCCTGCCGCTGCGCTGGATCGCCATCCTGCACGGGCACGTCGGGAGCGCCTCGCTGGCCGCCTCGAGCGGCGTCCACACCGCCGAGGACGTGGTCAAGGCGCTGCTCGCCGGGGCGGACGTGGCGATGACGACCTCGGCGCTGCTGCGCCACGGCGCCGAGCACCTCGGCGAGCTCGAGAAGGGGCTGCGCGACTGGCTCGGCGCCCACGGCTACGCCGCCCCGGCCGAGGTGCGCGGCCGCCTGAGCCAGCGCGCCATCCGCGACCCGCTGGCCTACGAGCGCGCCAACTACGTCAGGACGCTCGCCTCCTACGCCGCGGGCACGCGGGACCGCTGAGGCGCCTCACGACCGGCCGTGAGCGGCCGGCCGTGAGGCGCCCGGCCGCTCACGGCGCCGGCGCGCCGAGGTCGAGCAGGTCGCGGATGGACAGCATGCCGACCAGGCGCTGACCCTCCACCACCGGCAGGTGGCGGACGCCCAGCTCCGCCATCAACCGGGCGGCGCCAGCCAGGTCGTCGTCCGGCGCGACCGTGGCCGGGGCCGCCGTCATCCGGTCGCGCACCGGGGTCCGGGCCGGGTCGACGCCGTCGGCGACCGCCGCGGTCACGTCGCGCTCGGTCACGATCCCGACCAGCGCGTGCGCCTCGTACACCGGCAGGGCACCGACGGCGTACCAGCGCATGCGGTCGGCCGCGTCGACCAGCGACTCGTTGCCGTCGACGGTGACCAGCACCGGCCGGTAGCGGTCCGACACCTTCATCGAAGCCTCCTCGTCCCGGGACGGTTGCCGCGGCCAGTTGACCCCTGGCGAAGGTCCCTCGACCAGGCCCAGAGGTCCCGGAGGTCGGGTGACCGATGGCCGCGGCGCCGTCGATCCGGCCCGCTGCCGTTCGTGTAGGACCTCTACGCCTAGGCCCCACCAGACCGACAGGTACGTGCGCCGACCGCGGCCGCCACCGACTGGCGCCAGATCCTGACGCTGTACGACCAGCTCATGGCGCTCGCCCCGAGCTCGGTCGTGGCCCTCAACCGCGCCGTCGCGGTCGCCGAGGTCGAGGGGCCGGAGGCGGCGCTCGCCCTGGTCGACGGCCTCGACCTCGGCGGCTTCCAGCGGCGCCGGCGGGAGGCGCTCGGCTAGGAGCCGGGGGTGGTGGTGTGGCGGGCGAGGTAGGCGGCGGCCTCGGCGCGGCGGGCGACCTCGAGCTTGGACAGGATGCTGGAGACGTAGTTCTTGACCGTCTTCTCGGCCAGGCCCAGCTCCTCGCCGATCTGCCGGTTGGTCCGGCCGTCGGCGACCAGCCCCAGGATGCGCTCCTCCTGCGGGGACAGGCGCGCCAGCTTCTCGTCCTTGAGCAGGTGCTTGCCCTTGCGGAGCCGGTCGAGCACCCCCTTGGTCACGGCCGGGTCGAGCAGGCTCTGGCCCTGCCCGACGGCGCGGATCGCCCGCACCAGCTCGCCGCCCTTGATCTGCTTGAGCACGTAGCCGGAGGCGCCGGCCATGATCGAGGCGAACAGCGCCTCGTCGTCGGCGAACGAGGTCAGCATCAGCACCTGGGTCGCCGGCCGCTGCGCGCGGATGTCCCGGGTCGCCTCGATGCCGCTGCCGTCGGACAGGCGCACGTCCATCACGATCACGTCGGGCAGCGCCCGCTCGGCCTCGGCGACCGCCTCGCGCACCGAGCCGGCCTCGGCGCAGACGACGACGTCCTCGTTGCCGGAGAGCAGCGCCCTGATGCCGTCACGGACGACCTCGTGGTCGTCGACCAGCATCACTCGCAGAGGTGGCGTCTTCATCCGGTACATCCTTCCAGCACACGGCGCTTCGGCTCAAGCATGCCACCCACGCCGGTGCGCCGGCGATCGGCGCCGTCACGGTACGCTACCCGCGGCCCAGGCCGCGTGGCCTCAGCCCTCGACGGGCCAGGTGTGCACCGGCGCGCCGGTGGCGGACAGCGCCACGTAGCGGTCGAGCATCGCCGCCAGGGCGCGCTCCCGCCCGAGGCCGGGGACCAGCCTGGCGAGCACCCGGCGCTGCCAGACGGCGCCGGTCTGCCCGCTGGCCACCCGGGCGCCGACCACCGCGAGCAGCTCCGCGGCCTCGCCGGCGGCGACACCGGCGCCGGCCAGGCCGTCGTGGGCGAGCGGCAGCAGCCGCGGCACCAGCTCGGACGCCCTCGAGGCGCGCGGCCGCCCCGGCCCGAGCGGCCAGGCGATCTCGGCGTCGAGGCCGTGCTGGGCCGCCCGGTAGAAGTCGTGGTGGACGCGCTCGAACGGCAGCGCCCTGGTGCAGGCGTCGGCGTCCGGTACGAGCGCCAGGCTGAGGCCGAGCGCGAAGGCGGCGTTGGCGAGCATGTCGGTGACCGTCGGCCCCGACGGCAGCGAGCGCAGCTCGATGCGCAGGTGCTCACCGCTCGCCGGGTCGTAGATCGCGCGGTTCCAGCGCCACACCGTCCCCTGGTGCAGCCGCAGCTCGGCCAGGTGCGGCACGCGCCCGTCGCGCACCTGGTCGAGCGGGTCCTCGTCGGCGACCATCGGCAGGACCGGCTTGTGCAGGCGCACGCTCTGCTCGAACTGCTCGAGCGCGCCGTCGCGCGCCCAGCCGGTGCCGAACGCCACGCGCGCCACGCGGAGCCCGTGCGCCTCCTCGTCGCGGGTGTCGACCGACTGCTTGAACAGGACGATGCGGGTCTCGTCCCAGAGCCGGTGGCCCAGGAAGGTCGGCGAGTTGCCGGCCGCGGCCAGCACCGGCGGCGTGGCGAGCTGCACCGCGTTGAAGGTGCGCCCGAAGGCGGCCGGGTCGACCCGCAGGTGGACCTGCCACGAGCTGTTGGCCCCCTCGAGGGAGATGCCGTCGCAGACGGTCTCGAGCGGGTCCTGCCCGTCGATGCGGACCTGGAACGGCTGGTGGTGCAAGCGCCGCAGGCCGCGGTCGATGGCGCGGTAGCGGCCCCGGTCGCTGAGCGCGGCGGTGCCGAGGTCGTCGGGGTGCAGGGTGGGCAGGATGCCGATGGTGGCCACCCGGCCGCCGTGCGCGGCGGCCGCCCGGGCGATCACGGCCATGGCGTCGTCGAGCTCGCGGCCGAAGGCGGCGAACGGCCGGCCGGCCAGGCTCGCCGGCGTCAGGTTGACCTCCAGGTCGAACCGGTCCACCTCCACGGTCACCCGCGCGTCGCGCGCGTCCGTCCTGACCGCGTCGTTCAGCGGCAGCGGCCGGCCGGCCGCGTCGACCAGGAACAGCTCCAGCTCGGCGCCGACGGTGGTCGGGCCCACGCCGAAGCCGGGCCGTGCCAGGAGCTGGCGCAGCGCCCACAGGCTCCGTTTCAGGCGTTCGCCGAAGTGGTCGTAGTCGACCTGCTGGAAGTGCTCCCGCTCGACGCCCGCGCCCACGACGACCTCCCTGCCAGGGCCGCGCATACCCGGCGACCATAGCGGGCGACCGCGCCCGTCGGAAACGGACGAAGGTCCCGCGGGACGGGGGCCGGTCGCCGGGGCGGGTCCCGCGGCCGAGCGCACGGCCCGGGAGGCCCGCCGGCGGCGGGACGGATGGCCGTGGTGGCGGTCGGCCTCCAACGGGAGGCTGTCGCGGGGCGAGCGCCAACGTCGGCCCGCACCGGATCGTGGAGGCACCCATGGAACCCACCAAGCACGCGGTCGCCGTGGTCGGCGGCGGGATCGTCGGCTCCGCCATCGCGCTGCACCTTTGCGACCTCGGGGTCCGCCCCGTGCTGGTCGACGCCGGGCCGCCGGGCTCGTCCGCCTCGGCGCTGTCGTTCGCCTCGATCTCCGCCTTCGGCAAGGACCCGATCGACTACTACGAGCTCGCCTGCGCCGGCATGGGAGGCTGGCGCCGCTGGGCGGAGCGGCTCGGCGGGCGGGTCGGCTACCGGCGCGGCGGGGAGGTGCGCTGGGAGAGCGACCCGGACGAGGGCAGGATGCTGGCCGAGCGGGTGGCCCGCGCCCAGGCGCGCGGCTACCCGGTGCGGCTGGTCACCGAGCGGCAGCTTCGGGACCTGCTGCCGGCGGCCGAGCCGGGGCCGGTCGCGGCCGCCTGCCACGCCGAGGCGGACGCGCAGGTCGAGCCGTCGCGGGTGCTCGCGGCCTGCCGTGCCGCGCTGGCGCAGGCCGGCGCCGGGCTGCTGACCGGCCGCCGCGCCAGGGTGCGGCTCGACGAGGACGGCATCCGGCTCGAGGTCGACCGCGAGGTGCTGCGGCCCGCCACGGTGGTGCTCGCCGCCGGGGCCGAGTCGCTGGCGGTCGCCGCCGAGGTCGGCCTCGACGTCCCCACCGTGGCGAGCCCCGGCATGCTGCTGCGGACCAGCCCGGTCGCGCCGCTCGCCCCGGGCGTCGTGTACCTGCCCGGCCAGCCCGGGCCGCCGGTGCACCTGCGCCAGCTCGACGACCGCCACCCGCGCGAGCCCGAGCACCACGCGGTGCTGATCGGCGAGCGCGCCCAGGACACGGTTGCCCACGACCCGACCGAGCGCCACGGCCACGAGCTGCTCGCCCAGGCGCAACGGTTCTTCCCGGCGCTGCGCGGCGCCCGCGTCGAGCAGGTGACGGTGGGCTGGCGGCCGATGCCGGCCGACCGGCTGCCGCTGGTCGGGCCGCTGCCGGGCCTGCCGTCCCTGTACCTGGCGGTGACCCACAGCGGCGTCACCGTCGCCCCGGCGCTCGGCCGCCTGGTCGCCAGGGAGGTCACCGGCGGCCCGGTCGAGCCGCTGCTCGAGGCGTTCCGGCCCGGCCGCTTCGCCGCCCGCGCCGCCGCGCTGGCCCGCGAGGTCGACGCCGTGTTCGAGGGCCGGTCCAAGCCCTAGGCGGTGACGGACCCGCCGTTGGCGCCGGCGACGGACGCGTGGACCAGGGAATCGGCGATCCGGTCGAGGAAGTCCTTGACGGTCGCCTCGGCGACGCGGTGCAGCAGCACGCGGTCGACCGCGCGGCCGACCGTGCCGAGCGGCGGCCGGTAGCGCGCGCTCAGCGCGACCTGGGTGTGGCCCGGGCCGAGGGCGCCGAGCTCGAGGTCGCCGTCCAGGTCGGGCAGCAGGCCGTTGCCGCTGGTCGGCCGCCAGGTGAACGGCAGCAGCGTCTTGGAGGGCAGGCGCACGGGCGCGCCGACGCGCACCGCCACCCGCCGGCCCAGGCGTGGGCCGAGCGGGCCCACGCCGACCTCGGCGGCCAGCCCGCCGCCGCGCTCGTCGGCCTCGCCGGCCAGCGCCGAGAGCCACTCACTGGGAGCGTCGACCAGCGCGCCTTCGACCAAGTCCGAAGGGAGCGGCAGCTCGACGTAGTAGCGCACGAACATGGCGCCAAGGATGCTCGCGGCCGGGCGGTCGCACAGGGGTCGAACGTCCCGTCCTGAGCGGGCCGTGCAGCGGTCAGCGGGGGATGGTCGCCCGGACCGTGGTGCCCTGCCCCGGGGCGCTGGTGATCTCGGCGCGGCCGCCGAGGGCGGCGGCCCGCTCGCGCAGGTTGGGCAGCCCGTGGCCGCCGGACGGCGCGGCGGGGTCGAAGCCGCGCCCGTCGTCGTCGACCTCCAGGACCACGCCGACCTCCTCCAGGCGCAGGCTGACGCGGCAGGTCGCGGCGGCGGCGTGCCGGCTGACGTTGGACAGGGCCTCGCGGGCGAGCTGCACCACGTCGCCGGCGCTGCCCGCCAGCACGGCGGCGGCCTCCGGGTCGATCTCGGCCACCGCCACCACGCCGGTGCGCTGCTGGAGCTCCTCCACCAGCCGGCGCAGGGCCTGGTCGAGCTGGCGGTCGGCCAGGATCCCGGGGCGCAGGCCGAAGATGTAGTTGCGCAGGTCGCGGATGACGCGGTCGAGCTCGTCGACCGCGCCCTCGATGCGGGTGGCGAGCTCGGGGTCGCGGGCGAGCATGGCGGTGCCCTGCAGGCCCAGGCCGACCGCGAACAGCGCCTGGATGGCGCCGTCGTGCAGCTCCTTGGCGATCCGCTCGCGGTCCTCGAGGACCGCCAGGCGGTCGAGCTCGCGGCGCAGGCGCACGTGCTCGAGCGCGACCGCGGCCTGCACGGCGAAGGTCTCGAGGAGCTGCACGTCGGCCTCGCGGAAGGCGGGGCCGACGTGGGCGTTGGCCACGGCCAGGGTGCCGAACACCCTGCCCTCCGCCGAGAGGGGGGCGAACAGCGCCGGGCCCACCTCGCCGAGGCCGACCAGTGGCTGCTCGGCGCGCTCGTCGGCGGCGGCGTCGGGCACCACCACCACCTTGCCGCTGCGCAGCACGTCGCCGGCCACCGACCCCTCGACGGGGAAGCGGACCCCGCGCAGGCGCTCGGCCCCGGCGCCGTCGGCGGCCTGGACCACCAGCTCCCCGTCGTCGGCTGGCACCGCGATGGTGGCGACGTCCGCCCCGGCCAGCTCGCGGGCGTAGCGGGCGACCAGGTCGAGCATCGCCTCGGCGCGGCCGCCGCCGAGGATGGCCGTGGCGACCGCCCGCAGCGCCTCGAGGCGGCGCGCCCGGTCGCTCGCCTCCTCGAACAGGCGGGCGTTCTCGATCGCGACGCCGGCCTGCGCGGCGAGCACCACCAGGGCGCCCTCGTCGTCGGCGTCGAACCCGGCCGCGCCCTGCTTCTCGGTCAGGTAGAGGTTGCCGAAGACGCGGCCGCGCGACTTGACCGGCGCGCCGAGGAAGGAGCGCATCGGCGGGTGGTTGGGCGGGAAGCCGACCGAGCGGGGGTCGCGGCTGATGTCGTCGAGGCGCAGCGGCATCGCGTCCTGGATCAGCACGCCGAGGATGCCGCGGCCGACCGGGATGTGCCCGATGGCGGCGCGCTCGGCCTCGCTCACCCCGGTGGTGATGAACGCGGTGATGGTGCCGTCGGCGCCGAGCACCCCCAGGGCGCCGTAGCGGGCGCCGATGATCTCGGCCGCCAGCTCGACGATGCGCTGCAGGGTCAGGGGCAGCGACAGCTCGGAGGACAGGATCAGCCCAGCCTCCAGTAGCCGCTCGTTGCGAGCCCGGCCCTGCTCCACGGCCGAAGCGTAGCATCGCCGGTCGCCCGGCAGGAGGGATGATCGGCGGGTAACCTGCGCTGGTCCGAGCCCACAGCTTTCGAGGACGCCGAGACGATGCCCGTGACCGTGTTCGCCGCCGAGGCCGACGCCGAGGAGTCCGCCCGCCTGCGTGCCGCCCTCGAGGCCGCCGGCGTCGGCGCCGCGCTGTCCAGCACCGCAGAGCCTCTCCGCGGTGCCCCGCCGCCCGACGGGCTCGGTCCCGGCGTGAAGGTCCTGAGCGTGTTCGTCGGCTCGCGGGTCGGCAACGAGCTGCTCGCCGCCTGCCCCGACCTCGAGCTGGTGGCCACCCGCTCGACCGGGTTCGACCACGTCGACCTGGCCGCCTGCGGGGCTCGGGGCGTGGCCGTCGCCAACGTCCCCACCTACGGGGAGAACACCGTCGCGGAGCACACCTTCGCGCTGATCCTGGCGCTGTCGCGCAACGTCCACAAGGCCTGGGTCCGCACCCAGCGGGGCGACTTCTCCCTCGCCGGGCTGCGGGGGTTCGACCTGCGTGGCCGCGTCCTCGGGCTGGTCGGCACCGGGCACATCGGCCTGCACGTGGCCAAGATCGGCCGCGGCTTCGGCATGGAGGTGGTCGCCGCCGACCCACGCCCCCAGCCGCTGCTCGCCGAGGTGATCGGCTTCCGCTACCTGGAGCTCGACGAGCTGGTCGCCCGTGCCGACATCGTCTCCCTCCACGCCCCCTACACGCCCGCCACCCACCACCTGGTCGACCGCGACCTGCTGGCCCGTTTCAAGCGGGGCGCCCTGCTGGTCAACACGGCCAGGGGCGGGCTGGTCGACACCGAGGCGCTGCTGTGGGCGCTGGACGAGGGCATCCTCGGCGGCGCCGGCCTCGACGTGCTGGAAGGCGAGGAGCTGCTGACCGAGGACCGGCGCATGCTGGCCTCCAAGCACGACGAGAGCGCCCTGCGGCGGCTGGTCGAGAACCAGCTCCTCGCGGGCAGGGAGGACGTCGTCGTCACCCCCCACATCGGTTTCGACTCGGCCGAGGCGGTGCAGCGCATCCGCGACGTGACCGCCGCCAACGTGGCCGCCTTCCTGGCAGGCCGGCCGCAGAACCTGGTCGCCGCGCCCGCCTGAGCGCAAGGCGAACGGCCCGCCGCCGGTGGGCCGTCCGGCACTCGGCCGGACCGGCCGGCTGCCGGATGCTGCCATCGGACCCGCGGGCGGAGGGGTGCGGATGGACGCGCAGGTGGTGATCGTCGGGGGCGGTGGCACCGGCGGCGCCCTGGCCCACGACCTGGCCCTGCGGGGGCTGCGCGTCACCTTGGTGGAGCGGGCGAGCTGACCTCGGGCACCACCGGGCGGCACCACGGGCTGCTGCACTCCGGCGCCCGCTACGCGGTCGGCGACCCGGAGTCGGCCGTCGAGTGCATCCAGGAGAACCGCATCCTGCGCCGCATCGCCCCGGGCTCGTTCGAGGAGAACGGCGGCCTGTTCGTCGCGCTCACCGACGAGGACGCCGACGGCCTGCCAGCCTTCCTCGATGCCTGCGCCGCCTGCGGCATCCCGGCCAGGCAGCTCTCGCCGGAGCAGGCGCTGCGGCTCGAGCCCGGCCTCGCCCCGACGCTGAAGGCTGCGGTCTGGGTGCCCGACGCGACCATGGACGCGATGCGGCTGCCCCTGCGCTTCTTCGCCACCGCGCGGGCCAACGGCGCCGAGCTGCGGCCCTTCACCGAGGTGGTCGGCGTGCTGCGCGGCGGCGTCACGGTCAACGGGGTGGTCGTCCGCGACCACCTCAGCGGCCGTGACGGGGTGATCGGCGCGGACCTGGTGGTGAACGCGGCCGGGCCCTGGTGCGGCCGGGTGGCGCGCTGGGCCGGGGTGGAGGTGCCGGTGCGGCCGTCCCCCGGCGTGCTGCTGGCGCTGCGCGGGCGGCTCTGCGGGCTGGTGGTCAACCGCCTGCACCGCGCCGGGGACGGTGACATCGTGCTGCCGCAGCGGAACCTGTCGATCGTCGGCACCAGCTCGTGGGTGGTCGACGACCCCGACGACCTGGAGGTGCCCGCCGACCACGTCGCGGCGATGTTCCGCGAAGGGGCGCGGCTGGTCCCCGCGGTGGCCACGGCCACCGTCCGGGCGGCATGGTCGGCCGCGCGGCCGCTGGTCGGCGCGGCCGGGGCGGCCACCGGCAGGGAGCTGTCGCGCACCTTCAAGTGCTTCGACCATGCCGACGACGGCGTCGAGGGCCTGGTCACCATTACCGGCGGCAAAGCCACCACCCTGCGGGGCATGGCCGAGGCGGCCGCCGACCTGGTCTGCGCCAAGTTGGGCGTGGAAGCCCCCTGCCGCACCAGGGAGACGGTGCTGTTGCCGCACACCGCCTTCTACACCAGGAGGGTGGCATGAGCGAGCCGCGCACCATCCGCCTACGGGTCTTCCGCCACCGGCCGCGCGACCCCGGGCCGCGCTACGACGAGGGCGAGGCCGCGGAGCGTGCCGCGGCGGCGTCCGAGCCCCACCTGGGCCTGGGTCGCCCAGGCGGGCAGCGGCGTGCTGCTGCTGGTGCTGCTCACCGTGCACATGATCGCCCAGCACTTCGTCGCGAAGGGCGGCCTGCGCAGCTACGCCGACGTGGTCGCCTGGATCTCCAACCCGCTGGTGCTCGTCGTCGAGGTCCTGTTCCTGCTTGACGGTGACCTGGCACGCCATCGCCGGCGTGCACGCGGTCCTGCTCGACTTCGGGCTGCGCGGCCGGGCCGAGCTGATCGTCGCCCGGGTCCTGCTCGGCCTCGGCGTCGTCACCGTCGCGTACGGCACCTGGCTGCTCGCCACGCTCGCCTCCAAGGGCTGAGCCCCTGGGGTCCAGCGCACCCGGTACGGGCCGGGACGTTCATGTACCACTCCCACTTCAACTCCGCCGAGCAGGTCGGCCGCGGCCTGTCCGGCATGGCCACCGCGGTGGTGGGGTGAGCTGACGGCGTGCCGAACGAGCGACGCCGGCGCGGCCGCGCCGGCGTCGCCGTGGTCACTCGACGGGTGTGAGGGTGGGTCGCTCCGGCCGGCCGTCGCGGTCCCGCGGCTCCTGGATCCAGCCCCACTCGCCCCGCACCGGGGTCTCGCTCGACACGCGCCTGGCGAGCGGGAAGCCGTCCGCGGCGGCGGCCCCCAACCAGATCGGGCGCAGGCCCGCCGGCAGCGCGACGGCGACGCCGGCGGCCTCCGCGCTGGACAGGTCGCGCAGGACCGCCAGCAACGCCCTGGTGACCGCCTCGCCCCTGGCGATGCCGTCCAGCTCGCAGCGCTCGGCGACCGCCCGCACGAGCTGGTCGCCGTCGTGGATCTCGCGCCGCTCCCAGGTGCGCCGCGGCGGCCACGCGGCCATCCGGCGCACGTCGGCCGGGAGCGCGGCCAGGAAGCGGATGCGCTCGACCGGCGGCAGGCAGGACAGGAAGGTGGCCAGCGTCACGCGCGCCACCATGTGCCCGCCGTCGTGGTCGAGCCCGGCCTGCCGGGCGGCCGCGAGCAGCCGCGCGAGCCCCTCGGAGGGCTGCCGGCCGCATTGGGCACAGGCGCTGCCGGCGACCGGCTGGCCGTGCCCGTCAGGCTGTCCGGTCGCCGGCCTCCTGGCGTGCCGGTCGTGCCAGGCGGCCGCGGCGACCCCGAGGGTGGCGGCGCCCGCCGCCAGCGCCGTGACCCGCACCTTGTCGTCCATCGCCACCGCCTCCACGCGCCACGCCATGCCGCCGCCGAAGGCGACGAGCCCGTCGTCCGCGACGTTATGCCCGAGCCGCCGCAGCAGGGCAGGGGAGAAGGTCCCGCCCTGGCGGTGCCCTCTGGCCCGCCGGCGGACCGGCGGGGTCAGCCCGCCGGGCTCGGCTTGGTGACCGCGAAGCGGGCGAAGCGGGCGTGCAGCGGCAGGCGCCCGTAGCGGACCGGCTCGCGCACCATCGGCCGGCCGTCGAGGGCGGGGACCGCCTCGGTCAGCCCGTGTGCCGCCGAGGAGCGGAAGTCGTAGATCCACAGGCGGCCTCCTGGGCGCAGCACCCGGGCGAGCTCGCGGACGGCGGGCTCCACCGATGCCCAGTGGTGCATGCTCAGGGTGGAGACGACCAGGTCGAAGCTGTCGTCGGGGAAGGGCAGCTCGGCGACGTCCCCGACCCGCAGGGCGAT
>WNGB01047122.1_pt1 | contig 11165 bp, 7 predicted proteins | sample 5400681 | NCBI WGS metagenome assembly WNGB01 (sample SAMN13153367, study PRJNA577476) | soil metagenome | isolation source: 115 cm soil or saprolite under grassland replicate 2 | place: USA:California | collected 2016-06-15 | reverse complement strand
AGCCCGTGGGGGAGGGGGCGAAGCGGACGCGGACGGTCATGGGGGTACGGAGAGGGGGGGATTCGAACCCCCGATAGGGGTATTAGCCCCTATAACGGTTTAGCAAACCGCCGCCTTCAGCCACTCGGCCACCTCTCCCGAGTCGGCTGAATTATCCCCACCGCGGCCGCGCCGAGCAAGGGCCGTCCGGCGGATGTGGTCGGAGCGGCGGCGTGGTCACCCCACGATCCGCCGAATGTGATCGTCTGCCTCCCGCAGCCTCTTGATGTACGCGTTGAGGTGATCCAGATCGTCGGAAAGCCCCTGCCGCAGCCCCCGGTAGGCCTGTTCGGCCTCTTCTTCTTTGCCTTCCCTGACCAGTGCGTGTACCGTGCTAAGCTCACGGTTCAGCGTTTCAAAGTTCTTGTTGTACTCCTCGATGTACGATGCGTCTCCTAGGAGGCATAGCCGCAAACATTCCTCGGCGTCGCTCCATTTCCCCAGGTTGGTTCGAAACAGGATCGACAGCTTGAAGGTGATCCGATCTACGTCTCTGCTCACGTCGGTGCAGTGCGTGCGAGCCTTTTCGAGATTCTCGGGATCGTAATAGAAGCGCTTGAAGTAGGTGTAGACACTCTCAAAGCCGTTGGCGAAGTGCTCGTCCGACAAACTCGACACCTGCTGCGTGACATCCCAGAGGCTCAGCAGGGATTTCGACAGATGGCCAAGCAGCTCACGCATCTCGACCTTCACGTTTTTTATTTCGGAGGATCCGAGCGTGATCATCCAATTCAGGCCTTCTACGATCGGCCGGGCAGTCGTTAGATCCAGCATTCCGCTCATCGTATCATTCTCAAAGCGTCGCCGCGCCTTGGACGCGGGCGAACTCGCTGGCGAGAGCTGTGTATTCGCGTAGCACCCGCTGCGCGTCTGGGTCGAAGGGGAGAGCTTGAGGCAGGGTGTATAGCGTCCGACCTCTGACAAGTGAGGCGTCGCTGATTGTGCCGCCGGCCCGCGCTACGAAGTTCTCCAAGAACCGTTGCCAGTTCAATCGAGCGTCCTCTCCCGGAGTTCCGTCGCTGCTTGGCCGCATGGATTCTGCGATGATATCAAGCAGCCAGGGGAACCTGTTGAACTCGACAGTCTCGAGCTCGACCTCGTTTGGTGTTCCCGTCGTAACCAGCCGCCAGCTCCGACGACCTGCGTAGGGGTGTCCGTAAAGCGTCTGGACGGTGAAGCCGAACGTGCCGCCGGTCGCAGGCCCTATGTCGACGACTCGGACGTCGAAACGACGCTCGAGATTCTGCACGACCGTCTGGGTAATGCCAATAGCGGCGATCGGCCCCAGAGGTCCGACGAGTGTTTGCAGCGGCCCCCCGACCACTAACGACCCCCCCGCCTGCGCCAGAGCTTGACCCCACGGCGAGAGCAGAGGGACGCTCCAGCGGAACTCGTCCCCGAGTGCGAGCGGCCCCGTCAGGCTCGGCCGCCGCTCGCATCTGACGACACTCGGGTCAATGAGCTCTGGAAACGCATCGAACAACCGGCTAAGTGTCGTGAAATCGAGTGGACAGGTGAACCGCACTCGATGAATCTGGAACTTCGCCAACTGTGCGAGCAGCCTCACCGCGGCGCTCAACGGTGGGTCGTTGAGCGTCCTCGCGAGCGTGGCAAGCCGATTTTCATCGATGTGCTGTTCGGGCTTGCCGAAGGAATTGTCGTAATTCGCCGCAATCCACGAAGCGATGTGAGCGCCTATCACGGCTGCGTCAACTACATCGCCCGTCCCTGGCAGAGCAACCGGGGTGATGACCGCCTCACCCGTGGGCATATCTGAAGTCGCAATGCGCATGGCCGCTTGATTCGCTTGTTGATCGGTCAACAGACCTTGCTGCCGGGCGGCATCGATCGCTTGGAGGTTGTCAAAGCGTTCGGCAGGCCGCTGGCGGGGAGCGGAGGCCCCTCCGGATGCGCCTGCGCCGGAGCTCGCCAGGTGCTGCGCTCTTAGGCGGGCTTGACCGAGGCTGATTGTTCCGGCTGCCAGGCTCTGCAGCAACGCACCGACTTCCTGGGCAGTCGACATATCCCTGAAAATGTTCGGGGTCGAGAGCAGCCCCAGGACCGCCGCCATCCCCGTTGGATCGGGCGCAGCGGGCGGGTTCACGATGTTAACCACCGGGCTGGGGAGGTTAGACGGTGTAACGTCTAACGGCTGCGCCCGCGAGCCGGGATGGACATCCGTGATCGCCGGCGCCGTCTCCAGGCATGGCGACTCGGACCAATCCCAGAAGCGGGTGATGTCGCGCTTCTCGCAGGCGTTGCAGTGGGACAGCTGCGCTTCTGCGAAGACGCCACGAGTTGGCAGGCTCACGATGCGCTTGGCCACGACCTCCTCGGTGGGTGGCTCCTCTCTCGCCACAGGGAATGCGACGTACTCCCCCACTACCCCCACCGGCCGGTTGTCGATGTAGTCGAGGAGGCTGCCGTCTCGGTACGAATACTCCTCGAACTGTGCTGCCCGCTGATCCGGGTCCTCCAGGAGCCAGATGGCGCGGCTGTAATAGTGCTGGTTACACCGTAGGTGTGTGAGCAGCTGCTGCACACAACAGGTGTCCTCAGCTCGAGAGGACGTGCGTTGCGCCTCGGCCGTCGACTGCGGTAGGGACACGTCGCCACTCCAGGCCAACCGTGCGGCGCCGCTGTCGTCGAACCGCAGCAAGACCGGGTCCTCACTCTGGTCAATGAGGGGCATTGATTCGAGTCCGCTCCCGCCGTCGAACTGGTAGCGAATCCTGATCCCCTTGAAGGCCCAGGCATCGTTCCCGTTCGCTTCCATCCACTCTACCTTCACCCGTTCGATCCGCGCGGAGTCGAGGCCGACGGAGGAACTGGGCGGTCCGATGTCCACTGTCCTTGACTCGTTCTGCATGAGAACGTTCCCGGGCTCCGCAGCGTCCCAGAAGTCAGGGACGCGGCCTCCGGTCGCTGGCTTGTGGTAGAGCTCAACCCACGTACCGTCCGTTAAGCCCAAGCTCACCCACACGTCACCCCAGGTTTCCCGATCCCCTGTGACCAGCATCAGCTCGTATCGCGCGATGCCCCTTGTTGCAGGCACCGTGGGGCCCTCGGCATATGCGTCGGGGCAGAGCTCGAGGCGGGCGAGGGCCTCGAAACAGTTTGCGAGCCGCGGATCGAGTAGGACCCGCTCGAGAATGAGACGGTTGCACAAGGCCGTCTCCTCCGAGAAGGCCACGAGCGGGTACTTGACCAGTATCACTGGCTGCCGACCCACCTGCTCAGTGACGACGCGGAAGTGCCGCAGCACTTCGTAGTACAGCACCGTCATCGCATGACAGTGGTTGTGGTTTGTCACCGTGCGAGTTTCGATCGCGTCGCGCTCCCGTTGGGAGACCTGCAAGACGACGGAGCTCCGGAGGCTTCGGACGGCGGTACTTGCCTGCACGATGTGGTCAAGGACGTGCTGAGTGGTCTCGCCCGCGACATCCCGGTCGCCGCTGCTCGTGGAGTAGCCGCCACCGATCGCTCCGGCGATCGAGAAGAGTCCGCTCCCGCCACCTCCCGAGGCTCCACCAAGGGCATCTCCCAATGCCCCGCCGCCATTGCCTCCGCCGTTTCCACCTCCACCGCCTCCGCCGTACGATCCCGCGAGCCCAGCCATGATCGAGCCACCTCGTTGCCACTCAGTAAGACTCGCATGGACCGTCTCGTCGATCGTCCGGTCACGTCGCAGATCGCTTGTCAGTTGCTCCGTCACCTGCTGGGCCTCGGCTCGGGCAGCGGTTTCGCGCCTTGACCAGTCCACGACCGCGATGTTGACCGACTCGCACGGAGCCAAGGGTAGACTGTACACGAGTTGCCCCAACCCGTGGCCGAGTGGGCACCACGAGATGCGATAGGTGAGCACTCGACCCGTGGCGATCGGCAGTGGTGCCGCCAGCCCGCTCTTTACCGAGGGCACGGCAGGCTGTTGTCGTCGTCCGGGATCGCGAATGATCTGTTTGAAGCGATACTCGTGCGCTGCGGCGTTGCTCGGTAGGAGTACTTCGCACCCTGCCTCGCCGAGCCGGCCCGTGGGGTTGGTCGCAAACGATCCTGGCGACAACAGCCAGTCGTCGGCAGTCGGATCTTGAATCGATGGCAGCTCCGACACCATCTCATCCCTCTCCAATGGAGGCGGGTCGGCTTCGATGGTGACGAGTGGGGCCTCGCCCGGCGCCTGGAGGGCCGGAAGCGCGTCGATCCGTTGGTCTTCGCTATCGTACGGAAAAACCCAGATGTGGTCGGGTTCCGAATTCGCAGCGAGCCCGCGGAGCGTGAACGCGAGATAGCCCACGTGGTTCGACGCTAAGACGCCGAGGGAAATGCGCTGTCCGTCGAACTCGGCGACTGCGTGGACGGGGACTCCGGGGAGAGGACGCCCAGTACCACGTTTGACCACCAGAGCGCTCAAGCGTCCGTGATTGGGTGGGGTCATACGCGCCTCCGTGCGCGAAGCCTTGCGTTGAAGAACCGTCGCAACTCCTGCATTAAAGCGTGAGGCCGTTACCTGCCCATCCCCTGAGCGTTCCCGACCTCGACGGCTCTGGCGGCCTGGCGGACTCCGCTACCAGAGAGAGAGAGAGGTGGGCCGCCGCTTCTGCGAAGACCAGTCCGTCGGCCTCGACGTGTCACCCACGTCCCAGATCGTGGTGTTCGCCCACGGAACTCCGGCGCTGTCGCCACTCCACGTCATGTCGAAGCGCTGGCGGTGCTTCGCGACGAACCTCAGATAGACCTTCCCATCGGCAGGTAAACGAGTTCGCGGACCCGGATGCAGATGAGGGAGTCATGCCTACGCGTTCGAGGTCGCCCGCCAGGACTACGTAAGAAGCAAGCTTCGAAGGGGCGCATGGAATCCAGTTTCTCACCGACTCCGACGTCGGCTCCCGCGAGCCGATCGCCAAACCATCGGCACTCACGCGCTCACCGCCCAGCAGCCTGGCGCCGGCTGAGCTTCATCGGCCCCGGGCCACGCCGGAAACGTCGCGATCATGATCTTGAGCGGGCCGCTGGTCGCCGCCTGGAACTGGAAGCTCACGCGGGTGGGGATCGTGAGGTAGGTCCCGGGCTCCACGTCGACCGGGTCGTCGACGGTTCCCCTGGGAGCTGCTTCGTCTCCCAGGCCTGCTCGTTTCTCCTTGCTGTCGTTGCGCGACGCCGTCCGGCTGCGCGTGCCGTGGTTGGGTGCTGAAGCTAGTCATTCGATCGTCTTGTGATCGTTGCTGCTCACTCGGCGGCTCCGACCATCATTCCTCGTCGCGGTTGAAATGGGCAGGGCACACGCAAGACATCCGGTTGCCTGGTTCTGCGACCAGACGCGCACGTAGGCAGTACCGCCCCTCCGCCGCGGCAGGTTAAGCTTGCCGGGCGATCCAGTGCCGTAGCTGCAATGTCGCGTGTGCTCCCAGGACTTCGGCAAGATCGTCGAGCACTTGGGTAGCCTTGGCTTTGTCACCTGCCAGGGCTGTCAGGGTCACGGCGTTCTGAGCGGCCTGCTCGACGCGGTGGTTGCATGCGGGATCGTTCTCCGCCGCGCTCCGAAGCACTTCCAGCGCCTCCAGCGTCAGCGCTGCTGCGTCCCGGTACTTGCCCTCGCGCGTCGAGACTCCAGCCTGGAACAGCTTGAAAAGTCCCACCGCTGCCGGCTGGCTGATGGACTCCGCGATGGCGAGGCCCTTGTCTGCAATCTCCCGCGCATAGGTTTCCGACGCGCTCACGATCTCGTCGTAGCAATGAAACAGGTCGAGCGCCAATTCCCGTTCGGGATGTCCCTTAATGACCTCGCGCACCGCCTCGTACCGTGCGGGCGGAGCCATCCCACTCCCGCGGAAGTCCTCGATCAGATGGTAGACCGCTTCCGCCTCCTCAAATGAGACACCGCCGTATGGCGGGGACCCGCCTACCGACCACACGAGATCCCAAAATGTCTGAGGGTCGTCCTGCATCATGAAGCGCAGCAACCAGTATGGCCACGCCCTGGACGTTTTCGTGGAGACACTGGTCATTCGATCCTCCTGTGGTTGACGAGGCCGCAGCCGGCCGCGCACGGTTCACCGCCTACGGGCTCGGCGGCAGTCCTGCGTCGTCGAACTGGAACGAGCCGCGCGTCAGCGCGAGGTTGCCAATGGTCGGGTCCAGCGCGTAGCCCCGCGGGTTCGTCGCTCCCGGCCGCGCCCACCGTGGCCAGTCGCGCACCTGCTCCATCGTGGACTTGAACCCCGCACGGTTGGCATTGGCCGCGACGAGCGCGTCCACCTCCCGCATGAGGCCGTCGATCAGCTGCTGTTCGTGTGAATTTTTCCAGCGTGTGGGGTCTCCCGCAGCTGCGGGTATGGCGGCGCGACGGACCGCGTTCTGGACATGCGCGCCTACGACCCGAGTTCGCACGACGTGGGACGTGAACCGCACGTGCCATCGGAGCAGAAGCCCCCAGGCGCGCTCGGACGTATACACGTCGCCCAATGTCGCACGACGGGTCCCACCGGTTGCCAGTGGCACGTCCGGCACGACGCCGGCGGGGAACGGCGTCGCCTTCAGATCCCGCAGGCGCAGGCGCACCATGTCCCACATCCGCCGCCGGTACCCCTCGACGGTGCGGCCAGCCATCACAAAGCGGTAGAACCAGTGCCACGTCTTGAAGTAGTTTCCCTCGTCCTCCGATGGCCCGAGACGAGCGAAGGTCCCGTTCTGCTGCTGCATCGCAACCCAGCCGCCATAATTGCGCTGACCGGGGTCAAACAGGTCGCTCCCGTTTGGGACGCCACTCGGCCCAACCCAGTTCTCGTCGGCACGCACGCCGAACCGCCCGATGGCGATCTGGAACGCCAGGGGATCGACGTGTCGGAGATACGCCAGATAGGCGCAGAGTTCACCCTCGCTCACTCCGCTGCCGTCGGCGATGCCCAGCGTCCAGTGGCAGGGCCCCACGGAGATGAAGGCGTTGTCGTAGGCGTTCGCGCTGTCGAAGAACCCCAGGCACTCTTGCTCGGCCAGCGCCCGCACGACCTTGAACGTCGAGCGTTGTGAGGCGGACAGCCGACCCAACGGAGTCCCGACCAGGGCTTCCGGCAGCAACTCCGCCTCCGGCCACGTGTGCCGCGGGGGCAGCGACCGCGGACCGCTCCAGCGCCGATACACCGTGTAGTCGCCGAGCACGATCAGGCCGTCGGGGTCGCGGCCGGCCGGAAAGGAGTAATAGTGCGTGAAGTCGCGCACGAACACGCGCGGCCCCGTGTCGCGCATCTCGTCGTGCAGCCAGACGTTCTCCCGATGCACCACCTTCCCGGACGCATCCCGCGCGTCGATCACAACCGGACAACGCCACCGATCGGCCAGCCACTGACGAATGCGGTCGCGCGTGTCGGCGTTGACCACACCGCTGACCGTACCGTTGTAACGATGCGTGTTGGCGATGCCGGTGAGGCGGTCGATGTACTGGCCGCCCGCGCCGCTCTCCTGGGCGACGCGCTCCATCGATGCGTAAATCTGAAACTCCCGCACCGCCCATTCCGTCTGCCGCCCAAAGGCGCCATCAGGCGTCCCGACGATGCGGAACCCCAAGGTCCGGAGGTCTTCCTGAAGTTGACGGACGAACCCGCCCGCGCCGGGGTGCGCGGCACCCCCGTACCGGTTTGAGCTGTCCCGATCGCCGCGCTTGAGGTCGTAACCGCCGTACGGGAGGGGGCCGGCGACGGCGGTACCGCCTCCGAATGACTCACGCTCCGGCGCTGACAGCAACGCCAGCTCGCGCTCAAGAATCGCTCTCTCTCGCATGTCGTCACACCTGATGCTTGAAGGCTGTCGTGGTCTGCACGGCGAGGTCCACGCCCCACTGCGTCTGATAGGCAGCGCGATACCGTTCGACATAGGGCTCGACGATGTCCAACCAGAGCTTGAGGTCCTCTTCACTCTGGGGGACGACCTCGAGGGCCAGGAGGATCGCGCGCGCGTTGTCCGCGCACTCCTTGTGCGCAGTGAACCTGCTCGTTGGCGCCTGCGCCGCCGTACCGTTGGGCGAAAACTTCTCGAGCGCGGCGTCCATGAACTCGTACAAGGCCGAGAGGCTCGGCGGAATCCCGAGGTCTTGCCGCATGTTCTTCACCAAGTCCAACGTGGCGATCACCGACGTGATGCCGGCGAGCGTGTGGATGTAATTGCGCCCGTACTCAAAAGGCTTGAAATATTTCGTCAGCTCGCCGACGATAGCCTTGATGGCAGTGACCACGGCGTAGGATGGGGGCGCCGTGGTGATCGAAGCGACACCCCGCACTGCGTCGAGCTGGCGCTTTTGCTGATAGTAGGTCAGGGACCATTGGATGAACTTCAAGAAGTACGCCGAGAACTTCGCGTTGACCTCGGGCTCGGCGCCTTCTCGCCGCCCCCCGTCCGATCGCCCTGCGTCCGATGTCCAACCGAGGACGCGGCGGTACGTGCTGTCCCGATCCCGGACGAACGAGGCCAGACCCATCTTCGTCTGGCGCACCATGAGCTCTAGGATCGCTGCCGTCGAAGTGTTCCCGCTGGCGAACACCTTGCCGATGATCGCAAAGTCGTCGAGCAATGCACCCGCCAGACGGAAAATGCCCATCTGCTCGAAATAGAAGAGCCAGGCGACATCGGCAACGAACAAACGCTGGAGCGTCGGGGTGTCGATGCCCCGGCTCCCCCGGAGATCAAGACACACCGGCGGCATCAATCTGCTCCCCAGGCACATGGCCCCGCGATCTGCCTTGCCCGTCCAGGCCCTGTCGCCTGCGAAGTAGTACCCGCCGAAGTCGAGGTACTCAAGGAAGATCTTGCCGACATCGTCCGGCGTCGTGTGGTCGACCATGGCCAAGAGCAGCGCTGCGTCGGGGATGTTCACGGCGAACGGTAGCGCGGCCTTCGCTTCGAGATCCGTCTTGATCTTGTCGCGGACCCGTTTGGTCGGGTCGGCCGGTGCAGCCGGTGCAGCTGGCGCGGTCGGTGCGGTCGGCGCGCTTGCAGTCGTAGTGGCGGTGGGAGCGGTCATGCGATCAGACTCCGGGTTTGAGGTTCCACGGCCGCGGCGGGCCGACCTGCGGCAAGCGCCGCGAGCCAATCAGTCATCCAACGATCGATTTCCCGCTCGTCCACGCCCTGGCGTTCGCGCGCCATGCGGAACGCGGCGAGAGCGACGCACGGCGCCAGGCGGTTGACCCGCCGGTGTCTGTGCACCAGCCCGAGCGCCTCGCGAGCCAGCGGGTCCGGCGCGACCGCCCCGAGGTCGAAGAGGGCCGGCAGCCGGCGGCCGCCGAGCGCCCGGAACCGCGTTTCGAGCAGCGCGTGGCAGACCGCCGGAATCGCACGCTGGTCGCCCGCGCCCCACACCTGGCGGGGCCACTCGAAGGCGAGGAGCACGCGGAGGTACGGCGCCGGGTGGGGGTCGCCGGCCGGCATGAGAAACGCCTGCCGCGGAGGCAGGGCGAGGATCTCCTTGATGCTCGCCGGCTGCGCGGTTCCGGAGGCGCAAAACGCCCAGAAGTCGGGGCCGATCTCGCTCGCCCACAGGGCAAACAGGTCGGCGACAGTCGAGGGGGCCCCGATCGCCGTCGCCGCCTCGTGGAGCGCGCGGCGCAGCGGGCGCAGGAGACCGAGACGCACGAGCGCCTCGTGACCGACCTCGTGCAGCACCGACGTGAGGTTGTACTTCTCCCCCTTCAGGCGCGCGTAGGGGATCTCGATCAAGGGCACCGGGTTCCTGGCCAAACCCGGGAGCCTGACGCCCTCGCGCAGGATCGAGGCGCCGAAGCCGCGGTCGCAGTAGACGAGGGGAGCGTGCCCGCGGCTCAGCGCGGAGTGGTCCCGCCGCAGGGCGTCCTCGGCGAGCACGTCGCAGCCGGCCAGCATGGGGCCGAGCTCCGGGCTGTGGCGTTGCGTGAGGACGTCCATGTACGTGTCGTAAAACGTGTAGGCTTTGGTCACGTCGAGGTCGATCTCGCCGAGCCGTGCATTCAGCCGCCACGCCGCCGCCAGGCCGCCTCCGCGGACGCCGGGGAATGCTACCGCCGACAGGCGCTGCGCCAGCCGTCCGGACACCGTCCCGAGCTGGCGCTCCAGTGCGGCCCACTGACCATGGGAGATGTCGCAGGCCGGCTCGAGCCCGACCGTGCGGCGCAGCGTTGCCAACGAGCGAATTCGAGCCCGCAGCCCGCCGATCCGGCGTTGGAACTCGCGGCCGTGGTCCATGATCCGCAGGCTCACGCGCTCTGAATCGTGAGCGTTTCACCGGGGCGCAGACGGATCCTGCGGGTCCCCGCGCCATTTCGCCGGCCCTTCGCCGAGCCGACGACCCGCTGCAGACCGGCCTGGTAGGCTTCGGCCGCGAGCTGAGCCGCCTCGACCGGATCATCGGCGCTCTCGTGCAGGTTGCGGGCGAGGTGATCGAACGCTTCGCGCGAGACGTCCACGAACCGCTGCCACGCCTCCTGATTCTCCTCCGGCTCTTCCGTCGCTTCGAAACCGAGCGCCTGGAGCGCGGGCAGCGCGACCGCGCCACCGGGCACGGACGCGGCCGCCGCGCTGATGCCAGCCTTGGCGAGCGCGCCGAGCAGACCCTTGAGATCCCCCCGCGCCAACTGCGTAATCGCTTGGATGGCCTGGCCGCCCGGGAGCCCCTTGGCGAGCTTGAGGCCCTTCTTCAGCAGGCCCATCCCAGCCTTCTTGAGCTTCTTCTTGAGGTTGCCGAAGAAGTACTCGCGCTCCATTTCTCCCAGCAGCTCGCTCAGGCCCTCATCGACTGCCGGCTCGGACTCGAAGGAGCGCGAGGACAGCTCGGTGAAGCGGGCCGCGAGCTCGGTCCTGGTGTCGTCGTCGCTGTCGATCTCGTCGTCGTCATCCGTGGCTTCCAGGTTCGCGAACTCCCTGCCGAGCGAGTCGCCATCATTCTCGTCCATCTCGAGCTCGACCTCCCTCTCCAGCTGTGACATCTCGTGATTGCTCGTTCCGCGTCGCATGGCGCCATCTCCTTGAGGCAGCTTGGCTAGGGACAATCAGTCCTTGCACGGGTCAAATCAGGTCACGGCGACGACTCTAGGTCGGACGGCCTCGCCGGCAACCCCACCTCCTGCTGCTCCATCCGCCGCCCGATCCACACCACCCGATTGCCG
>WNGB01015870.1_pt1 | contig 11165 bp, 7 predicted proteins | sample 5400681 | NCBI WGS metagenome assembly WNGB01 (sample SAMN13153367, study PRJNA577476) | soil metagenome | isolation source: 115 cm soil or saprolite under grassland replicate 2 | place: USA:California | collected 2016-06-15 | reverse complement strand
TGCTCCCGCACCCGCCGCGCGATGAGCATGGTGTACTGCGACCCGAAGTCGAGGATGAGGATCTTCCCGTCCAACGCGCTACTCCACCCGGTAATTGGGGGCTTCCTTGGTGATGATCACGTCGTGGACGTGGCTCTCCCGCAGACCGGCCTGGGTGATCTGAATGAAGCGGGCCTTCTTCTGCATCTCGGCGATGGTGCGGCAACCACAATACCCCATGCCGGCGCGCAACCCGCCGACCAGTTGGTACACCACTCCCGACAGCGTGCCGCGGTACGGGACGCGTCCTTCGATGCCCTCCGGCACCAGCTTTTGCACCGGCTCGTCCCTCTGCGCGTACCGGTCCCTCCCGCCGCGTTCCATCGCGCCGAGCGAGCCCATGCCCCGGTAGACCTTATAGGTGCGACCTTGAAAGAGGACCGTTTCGCCCGGGCTTTCTTCGGTTCCGGCGAAGAGCCCGCCGATCATGACCGACGAGGCGCCGGCCGCAATCGCCTTGGTCACATCGCCGGAGTACTTGATCCCGCCGTCGGAGATGATCGGCACCTTCGCGCGGGCGGCCGCCGCGCACTCCGCCACGGCGGTCAATTGCGGCACGCCCGCGCCCGCCACGATCCGCGTCGTGCAGATGGAGCCCGGCCCGACGCCGACCTTGATGGCATCCGCCCCGGCCGCGATCAGATCCCGGACCGCCTCCTTCGTGGCCACGTTGCCGGCCACGACCTCCGCCTCGGGAAGGCGGCGCTTCAACAGGCGCACGGTGTCCAGCACCGCCTGGCTATGGCCGTGCGCGGTGTCCACCACGACCACGTCGACCCCGGCTTTGACGAGCAGCGCCACGCGTTGCTCGGCGTCCTCCCCGACTCCAACCGCCGCGCCCACGCGCAAGCGTCCATGCTCATCCTTGCACGCGTCGGGGTACTGGATCCGCTTGGCGATGTCCTTGATCGTGATCAGCCCCTTGAGCTCGAAGCGATCGTTGACCACCAGGAGCTTTTCGATGCGATGCTGGTGCAGAATCTCCCGGGCCTTATCCAACGTCGTGCCTTCCGGCGCCGTGATGAGGTTCTCCCGGGTCATGACCTGGGAGATCTTGAGATCCATGCGTGTCTCGAAACGCAGGTCCCGGTTGGTCACAATGCCCACGAGCTTGCTGCCCTTGGTCACCGGAATGCCGGAAATCCGGTACTGCTCCATGATCTTGTGCGCGTCGCGGATGGTGTGGTCCGGCGAGATGGTCACAGTCAGGATCATGCCGCTCTCGGATTTCTTGACCTTGTCCACTTCGGCCGCCTGGTCTGCCGGCGAGAGCACCCGATGGATGATCCCGACACCGCCCTCACGGGCGATCGCGATGGCCAGCCGGGCCTCGGTGACCGTGTCCATGGCGGCGCTGACGATGGGGATGTTGATCGTGATGCGGCGGGTCAACCGCGTGCGAGTGTCGGTTTCGGCCGGCAAGACGGAGGACTTGGCGGGGACCAACGCCACATCGTCGAAGGTCAGTCCCACCGGCAAGGAAGGTTGCAGCATGTCGTTATTGTTTCGGCGTCGACCAGAGATGCGTGCCCGGGGTTTCCTGTTGGATCGTCTTCTTCTCCTCCAACGCGGAGGACTCGGACTCGGCCACCTCGGCCTGCTCGCGCAGTTGCAACTCTCCTTCATCGGCCGTCATGAATTGCTGCACCCGGAAATTGGAACTGTCGAGCACGAAGATCGAGCCTCGACGGTCCACCCCGATGCCATAGGGGAAGTTGAACTGCCCGCGTGCGCTGCCGAACCCGCCCCACTGCGTTTCGAAGTTCCCGTCCCGATCGAACTTCTGGATTCGGTGGTTACCGGTGTCCGTCACGTACACGAAGCCGTCCCGATCGACGGCGATCCCCCAGGGATTCCAGAACTGGCCGGGTTCCTGCCCCTTGGTCCCCCACTTCACGAGAAGCTGCGGGAGAAAGTTCGTGCTGGTGTCGAACTTCTGGACCCGATGGTTGCCCATGTCCACGATGTACACCGCCCCGTCGCTTTCGTCCACGGCGATGCCGCGAGCGAAATAGAGTTGGCCGTCCGCGTTGCCAAAGCTGCCCCACGCCATGACGAACTCGCCGCTGCGATCGAACTTCTGAATGCGGAAATTGGCGCTGTCCACGACATAGACGTAGCCCCGGGTGTTGTCAACCGCCACGCCCCAGGGGGCATTGAACTGCCCCTCGCCGCCGCCCTGCCGGCCCCACTTGGACAGGTAGCTGCCCATCTTGGCATCGAACCGCTGGACCCGGTGGTTGTTGGTGTCGCAGACGTACACAACTCCTTTATCGTCCACGGAGAGGCCAGTGGGATTCTGGAAGTTCGAGGGGGCGGTGCCGAACATGCCCCAGAGGTGGACAAAATTCCCCGCGTTGTCGAATTTCTGAACCCGACAGTTGCCGGTGTCCACGACATACACGTTGCCCGTCTGATCGCACGTGAGGCCGAACGAGGGCGTGCCGAATTCTCCGCCATGGAGGAGGTGGGCGCCACTGCCGGCCTTCCCCCAGAGATTCACACAGACATAGCCAGAGGTGTTGAGAAGGATGGAATTGGTCGCCGGCGCAGAGATATTCCCATACCCGTCCTTGAACCAGACATAGACGGTCTTTTTCCCGTCGCCGGGCGAGAGGGTATAGGGCACCGTGGCGCCGAACTTGCCGACCGGCTCCACGTCAACCCACCCCGGCGTCGACGCCGTCGGCGTGGTGGGCGCCTCCGAGATGAAGTAGCCAGCGACCCCCGAATCCACGTCGTGGGCCGAGACCGTCAGGATCACGTCGGGGAGGTTCGTCATGAACGCCCCATGGTTGATGATCATGTAGGGGTTCTGCGGCGCGGCCAGGTCGATCATCGTCGGCGTCGCCTCGACGACAGGCGACGGCGGGCTCTCCGTTCCCTCAGCGCTGACCGCCGTCAGCATGAAATAGTAGCTGGTGCCGTTGGCCAGCCCCCCGTGGGTGTAGGGCGAAGCCACGCTTTCGACGCAGGTTGCCGTCTGGGGAGTCACGCTCGCCTCGGTGTGGTAGTAGAGGTTGTAGGACGCCGCGCCCGGCACGTCCATCCAGCTGAGGGTCACTTCGGTGTCGCCTGCCTTGGCGATCAGTTCAGCGGGCGCCGACAATTCCGTCGCGCCTTTCTCCGTCGGGACCTGCGTGGTGGGCTGGGTGCCCTCCACCGGCGCGAACTTCAGGACGCGGGCGTTGCCGCTATCCACGACGTAGACGAAGCCTTCCCGGTCGACCGCGACCCCGTAGGGGAAGTTCACCTGGCCCAATGTGTTGCCGCGGTTGCCCCATTGGCAGATGAAGGCGCCATTGCTCGTGAACTTCTGGATCCGGTGGTTGCCGGTGTCCGTCACATAGACGTTGCCCAGCGCGTCGACCGCGATCCCCCACGGGCCGTTGAACTGCCCCGGGCCATTCCCTTCCTTGCCCCACTTGGCCAGGAAATTCCCCCGGCTGTCGAACTTCTGGACGCGGTTATTGATCTCGTCCGTGACGTAAACGTTCCCGGCAAAATCGATGGCGACATCCCGGCAGTAGAAGAACGCCCCTTCAAAGGCGCCTTCCTTGCCCCACATGAGGATCGGCTCCCCGTCGGCCGTGTACTTCTGGATCCGGTTATTGAGGGTGTCGGCAATGTAGACGCTGTCGTCCTTGTCGACGCCGACGCCCCATGGATTGTCGAAGACCCCGTGCGAGGAGCCCTTCCAGGCGAAACCGAACTTGCCCCAGACGGTCAGGAAGTTCCCGTCCGTGTCGAACTTCTGGACGCGGTGGTTGTTGGCGTCGATGACGATCAGGTCGCCCTGGGAGGTGCAGGCTAGGCCCCGAGGGTAATAGAACTGGCCTTCGGCGTCGCCCGGCTCGTCGCCCAGGCGCATGAGGAACTTCCCATCCTTGTCGAACTTCTGGATGGTATGCGTGTCGGTGTCGGCCACGTAGATCTTGCCCTCCCGGGCCAGCGCGATGCCGGTGGGCGACTTGAACTCCCCGTCATCAGAGCCCTCGGTCCCGAAGTGCATGACGCACACATACGGGGCCGGGATACCCATGACTTCTTCGGATTCCGGGCTCTCTCCATTCTTTGTGACCGCCGTGACGACATAGTGGTAGCACATGCCGTTCGCCAGGTCGGTATGGAGGTACGGCGGCGCGGCCGTGTCGATCAGGGTTCCGTTCTCCTTGGACACCCCGATCTTGGTCTTAAACCGTTCCATGCCGACGGCGTCGTACTGGAACCGGTCGAATTCCTTGCCTTCTTTGGTTACGCCACGGGTGGTCTTGTAGTAGATGTTGTAGAAGAGGGCGTCGGGAACGGGCTCCCAATCGAGCGTCAGCTTGCCATCCCCGATCTTGACCGTAACGTTGCGCGGCGCCCGCGGCAGGTCAGATTGCTCCGCTGTCGTTCCCCCGCCCGGTTGCGCGGAACCCTCGACGGTCAGCGCGAACCGGATACCTGGATGCAAGTCGCCGTCATGCATCGCCAAAGCACAGGCCCCTTACGAAAATTGTTGAAAAGATGAGTGAGTTTAGCACCCGTTTTGCGATGAAGTCAAGGAAGCCAGCGCGGCCGCGGAGGCTTACAGATACGAGACTGGACGCTTGGTCTGGGCAGGGGATTGCCCTGCAGGCGGAGGCCCGCCGCGGAGCCGATCGAGACGATCCTGGGCGTCGCCAATGGAGGGGATATCCGTAAAGAGTCGGGCGGCCTTGTCGGTCAAGCCCTCCTCTTCGTACAGGACGGCGAGATCGTACTTGACGTAAGGCCCCCCCGGCCCCACGCACCGGGGATCGGCCAAGGCGCGCTCCAGAAGCGCGATCGCCGTTGTGTTGCGCCGCTGGGATTTGTAGCACGCCGCAATCATGGCACACGCATCGACGAATCGCGTCGGCCCGCAGGCGGCCTGCTGGAGCTCTTCGATGGCTTCGTCCAGGAGGCCCATTTCCTTGTAGGCGACACCCATATCATAATGCGTCTCATACTTGCCGTCGCGCGCGTGCGCCTTGTCCCGTTTGCGGAACTCCTGGAAGAGGGCTTCGACGTCCGGGTCGAGGCCCCCGGCGGACATCCCCGCCGCAGCAGGCGGTACGGCCTCCTCAGAGAGAACCACCGCCGGCTCCACTTGGAGGACAGGCGGCTTCTCCACCTCCGCCGGTGTCACTTTCGGGCTCGGCGTTTCAGTCTTCTCCGCGGCCGGTTCCTGGGTCACTCGAGCCTTGAGTTGGAGAAAATCGTCGTCGTCAGGTTCCGCCATGAGATAGGCATCGATCAGATCCGACGCCTCTTCACGCCGGCCCTTGGTGAGCCAGGCCTTGGCGATGGGGTACAAAATGTCGTAGGCAGGGGAGAGTTGGCCCTTCTTCAAATAGACGAGCCCCAAGACCGCCTGGTACTCGCGTTGATCCGGATCTTCAAGCAGGAAGGCCCGGACCATACGTTCGGCTCCGGCAAGGTCACCGACCGCAAGCAAGCGGCGGGCCTCCGACAAGGAGCCTGGTGTGCCCTCAGCGCCAGACGCGGGCTGTAAGGGGGCCGACAGCGTCGATTCCGGGAGGCTCAATTCGATGCCCCCCTCCACCGTTTCCTCCTGCACCACATCGGCGACGGTCATCTCAACGGACTCCGGTGTCACGGGCTCCGGCTCCTCCAATTCCGGCTGATAGGGGGTGTCCAACCGCCGGCGGGCCTCCGCATGGCCCGGCGTGAGCTTGAGGATCTTGTCGTAGAGCGTGCGGGCCTCACCCCCACGGCCTTGGCGCTGAAATTCCTTGCCGACGCACAGGTACTCCTCGATAGCCACGTCCTGGAGATTCTCCTTCAGGCAGAGCTCCGCCACGCGCAGGCGCACGTCCGTATTCTGGGGATCGACCTTGGCAATCTTGCGAAAGAGCGTCAGCGCGTTCATGGTCTTCCTGGCATTCAGGAACAGCTTCGCGCTGGACAAGTAGTCGGCAATGGCGTTGTTCATCAGGCCACGGACGACATTCAGGTCGCCGAGCAGCGTGTAAATCTCGGCGCGAGCCGGCTCGAGTTTGAGGATTTTCTTGTAGACGGCGATGGCTTTCAGGTGAAAGCCTTCCTGAAGGAAAAACCGGGCGGCCTTGTTGTAGGCGTCGATCGCTTCCGCGTTGGCCCTGCTCTTGACCGAGAGGTCCCCGATAGTGTTGTACACATTGGCATCATTGGGGGACTCGTCGAGCAGCTGGCGCCAGACTGCGATGGCCTGGGCATACTGACCGGTGTCCGCGAGTTGGCGGGCGCGCTCGATCGTCGCTTCCTTCTTGTCAGTCTTATCAGGAGCCACGCTCACTCCCTCACAGCTAACAGCCTGGCGTAACCTAGCGCGGCTCGGCCCATCAAGTCAAGAATTGCACCCGGCCAGAAACGACAAGGGCCCACCCCCCGGGATGGGCCCTTGCAGACCAAAGACTGTGGCAAGGCGTGGCGCCGCCACACCCTGCGTGGACTTAAACGACCTTCACGACATTCGAAGCTTGAGGCCCCTTGGCACCCTCCACGACCTCAAACTCGACGCTTTCGCCTTCCTTGAGGCTCTTGAACCCTTCCCCCTGTAGAGCTGAATAATGGACAAAGACGTCCTGTCCGCTTTCCATGCGAATAAATCCGAACCCCTTGCGATCATTGAACCACTTGACAGTGCCTTTGCTCTTCACACCGCCCTCCTTTCGTCACACCAGCCCCACGGTCCCACGACCCACCGTGCTAGGCCTCCATACCTGAGAAAGCCCCCTACGAAACAGCGGAACAATTGCGGGTGTGCATCTACCACAGCCCCTCACGAGTGTCAAGTGGGGCGTCGCTACAATTTGATTTGCCCTAAGCCTTCCAGTATAACTGTCGCCGGGAGCGCTGTTTTCGCGTGCGGACGATCGACCGGTACATCCTGCAAGAGCTCGGCGTGCCGTTTGCGCAGAGCCTCGGCGCGCTGACGTTTATCCTGATGACGCGGGAGATCCTCCGGCTCATCGAGCTCCTGATCAACAAAGGCGTGGGGCTCCTGCCCCTGCTGAAGACCTTCCTCCTGCTGCTGCCGTCCTTCTTCGTCCTGACCCTGCCGATGGGCTGTCTGATCGCGTCCATCAGCGCGTTCAGCCGGCTGTCCTCGGACCGGGAACTCACCGCAATGCACGCGACGGGGGTCAGCGCGTGGCGCCTCCTCCCCTCCGTCCTCCTGTTTTCGTTTGCAGTTTTCCTGATGACCCTCACGCTGGCCCAATTCGCCCAGCCCTGGACGGGCCAGTCCCTCAAGAAGATGGCGCTGGGCATGCTGCGCGACCAAGTATCGCTGGCACTCGATGAAGGGGTCTTCAACACCCCGACGGACAAGGTGGTCATGTACGTCGGCGAGCGCAGTGTGCCGGATGGTCCCTCCGGGATCTTTATCTCGGATACCCGGACCAGCGGCGAGCCTCGGATCATCGTGGCCCGCAACTGGAAAATCATCAACGATCCCCTCCACAACCGCCTTGGTCTGACGCTTCAGGACGGCACCATCCATGTGAATCCGAAGGATCTCGACCAGTACCAGACGATCCGCTTCACCACCTACGAATTTAAGCTGGACCTAACCGAAAGCCTGGCCCCGGAACCTGAAGGACGGCTGTCGCTGTATGAAATTCGCCAGAAGATCGCCGAGACCAAGGGACAAGATCCTCGCTACCTCCGCCTCCTGGAAGACTACTATAAGAACATAGCCTTCCCAGTCTCCACGATCCTGTTTGGCCTGATCGGGATGCCGCTCGGGATCGTCATGAAACGGTCCGGCCGGGCCGGTGGCTTCGCCGTGGGGATTCTGGTCATCGTCCTCTTCTATGTCCTGAGCGTCATCGGGGACTTCTGGGTCTCAGCCCGAGTCCTGAGCCCCTTCGCCGCCGCCTGGTTCCCTGATGCCGTCCTTGTCTTAGTCATCGTCTGGCTCTTCCACCGGCGCATGCGCCTGTAGCTCATCCGAGGGACCCCATGTCGCTCCTCATGACCTATCTCCTGCGCGAGTACCTCCGGGTGTTTGCGACCTGCCTGGGAGGCTTGGCCGTCGTGTACCTCGTCGTCGACTTTGTCGAGAAGATTCGGAAGTTCGTGGGCTACCAAGCCGAACTTCGCCATATCCTCTGGTACTTTGTGCTGAAGTGTCCCGGCATCCTTTTCCAGATCACACCGCTCGCCGTCCTGATGTCCACCCTGCTGACAGCCTCGATCCTCTCTCGGAACAACGAGATCACCGCAATGCGCAGCAGCGGCATCAGCCTCTACTGGGTCTCCATCCCGTTCCTCGTCATCGCCCAGGCCCTGAGCCTCCTGATGCTCTGGGCCAACGACGCCGTGATCCCGGGCGCAAATCAGCAGGCGGAAGCGCTGCGCGAGATCAAAATCGAAAAACGCAATCCGCGCGCCGTCTTCCAAGCCAATGAGATCTGGGTGCGGCTGGGCGATCAAACGCTCATGCGGGGCGACCTGCCCGACGACAACGCGCCACGCATCTACGGCGTCAGCCTGTACCGCCTGGAACAGGACTTTACCATCCGGGAACTCGTCTCCGCGAGGGAACTGCTGTACGAAAACGAGGGTTGGGTCCTGGTCTCCGGCATCAGCCGGACGTTTCAGGGCGACCAGGGTGTCCGGTCGCAGTCCTTCGACCGCCTCCCCGTTCAATTGAACCAAAAGCCCGAAGATTTCCGTCACACCATCCGTATCGACTCAGAAGCGTTGAGCCTGCGGGAGCTGGCCGCCTATGTCGAGCGGCTCCGACAAGACGGGTACAACCCGGCTCGGTACGCAACGGATCTGTTCGGGCGCATAGCCTTTCCTTTTGTATGCCTGATCATGGCTCTGATCGGCCTCACCATGAGCCTCATGGAAACCGGCTCGCGCGGGACAGGGCTGGTCAGGGGAGTCGGGTATAGCCTGCTGGTCGGTTTCTTGTACTGGTCGACCCACTCGGTCGCCTTGGCGTTGGGACGGAGCAATGTGCTGCCCGCTTTGCTGGCCGGCTGGACGGCCAACATCTTATTCCTGTGTTTTGCCTGGTACTTGTTCCTGCGGGTTCGGCAATAGAAGTTATCCGGTCGTAAACAAACGCCTCCAGAAGATGACCTTGGCATTAAAGTAGCCTGCCCAGGGGAGAAAGATCGCTGCATAGGTCCCCACGTGGCCGAGATAATACAGGCTGATCCCCGCCTGGGAAGCGATCCCCACGACGTACATCGCCAGCGCAAACCGCCGGCCTGGATGAAGTGGCCCCGTGGCCGGCACGTCCCGCTTCACTCGCTTATATTCCTTGGCGGCATCCAACAGTTTCTGCTTCCGCGCGAAATATTCGGGACAGGTTCCCAGCAAGTACCGCTCGTACCGGGCATGGCCCCATCCCCAGACGGCGCCACACAGGAACAGGATCGTGCTCCCCAGCAATGCCCTGGGAGTTAGCTGATCTTGGATCCACATCAGCACCACGTCTGCGTAGCCAGCCAATAGCGTGACCATCCCTAACGGGATGGTCGGCAGCATCAATCGGCTCTTCAGGTACAACCGGGCGCGTTCCCGCTCATCTTCACGCCGTCGAGCGGTCAGGATCTTGGGCATGCTCTCGGTTCTCCCAACCTTCCCAAGCGATCGGTGGTCCGATTCGGTCGCGCCCCTATATCCTGTAGTGAGGCTCGTCGCCGCGTGGCGGCCCACGGTTGAAAGATGCACGAGGGCGCAGTGCACGAGTTCAGTCCGCGAGAATGCCGACATGGTTCGTGACGCGTGGGCATCTTGGCTCCCTGTGTGGTCTTCCCACACCTGGACATCATGAGACCTTCACACAGGCCCCCCTTTCGAGACTCGGGCCTTCCGATGCCGCACCTGTCTTGAGCATCCCGTAACAGCGTTCACGAAACCATTGCTAAGAGCAGCACGTCATCGCTTGACAGGGCTTTCTTGCACCGCCGTCTGTCCACAATTTCTGTGGATACTCTGGGGATAGCCTTGTGCACGTCGAGGAGCAATCACTCCCATCCGGCTCCACAGTCCCCATGCATAAAGTTTAAGCGGAAGTTCCGCCACCGTACCAACGAGTTAGACAAACGATTCAGACGCAAACTAAAAGCTGACTCAGTGCCGCATTCTGACACACGACATCTATGCAGTAACGATGCCGAAGCATACTTCAACACAATTGTGGTAACGAGATCTTCACTGTATGGTTACTCATGCACTATTTGATTCTAGATGTAGGAGAACGGCAACACCGTTCATCTTACACCGACCGCCACGAAGAGACGGTCAACCTGCACATGCTTTTGCAGATGGTCGGCCCAGCGGTCCAGCGAAGATCGTAGCCGTGCCGTGACTGTCTCAGAGACCGACCGATCTAATGGGTGCAGCCCTTTTCTCTGACGCAGTCGGTTCAACCACTGACGGCGGAATTCTGGCTGGTCAAAGACACCGTGGATATATGTCCCCCAGACCAACCCGTCTTCGCGACACGCTCCGTCCGCCGCTTCGTCCTCCGACCCAGAGTGCCGTCCTGCCTGTGAGAGACCCTCGTCAGAACGATGCAGAATCCGAAAGCCGGGTGGGACAGAGCCTCGGCGGGTGCGGCCCATGTGGATTTCGTATCCGGATACCGTACTGTCGGGCGCCACGTTCTTGAGCAAAGGACGTGCTTCAACCTGCGTCGTCCTCTTGTCAGGCTGCAATTCGGTCACCACATCCAAGAACCCCATGCCTGGTGTCCTCCCGCCAGCCTCGACACCGCATGGATCGGACACCTCCCGCCCCAGCATCTGATAGCCGCCGCAGATCCCCACGAGTTCCCCGCCTCGGGCAACGTGGTGCACCAAGGCCTCGACAAAGCTCTTGCTTCGCAGATGTTCAAGATCGGCGATCGTGTTCTTGGTACCCGGCAGCACCACAACGTCGGCCCCGGCCAGATCGGACGGCGTGGCCGCGTACCGGAGCGCCACATCGCATTCGCCAGCCAGCGCGTTGAAGTCTGTGAAGTTGCTCAGATGAGGCACCAGCGTCACTGCCACATTCACCGCCTGCGCCGTAAAGGGGGTCTGGCGGTAGCGGTCCCACTCCACGCTGTCCTCCTGGTCCAACTCCAAGTCCCGCAGGAACGGGAGCACCCCCAA
>WNGB01014443.1_pt1 | contig 11165 bp, 12 predicted proteins | sample 5400681 | NCBI WGS metagenome assembly WNGB01 (sample SAMN13153367, study PRJNA577476) | soil metagenome | isolation source: 115 cm soil or saprolite under grassland replicate 2 | place: USA:California | collected 2016-06-15 | reverse complement strand
GCCGCACCGATACCGCCCCGGGCAGGCGTTCGTGGACCAGGGCGGCGGGCACGTCCACATCGGCCGCAACGAACCCAGGCATCCGGTGAAGCTGCTGGTGACCTTCATCGTCCCCAAGGGCCCCCACCTTCATCGACGGCCACACGCTCGACCTCAGGGTCCGGCAAAGCCCGGAGCAGGCGTAGCAGGGTGCTGCGGCTTGCCGGCAGCCCAAGACGCTGCGCCAGGCTGCCCCAGCGCGGCCGGCCAACGCCAAGCCGATCGTCTCCAAGCGGGGCCGCATTGCCATGGCTTTCGCATTTCCGGCCCCGGCAGTCCCGAGCCGGCCGAAGCGGGCCCCGACCACCATCATGAAATCCGCACCGGCGCATCAGGCTGAGAGCAAGCATGCGTCGTCAAGGTGGGCCGCCAGATTCGACCCCCGCCGGTCCCCTCTGGCGTTGCCGGGTATCCCGTTTCCGCTGTCGTGATCGGGCGCAGGCCTCAACGTGGCAGGCCCGGCACTTCCGCCGGCCGCTCTGCCAGGAGATGTTTGCTGGCGTCATCGCATGTCCTCGCTTGCAGATATCCCGCCACGCGGCACGCCTGATGTTCTCCTTGCGGGTGATGGCCTCAAGGTGCTCGGGGTTGTAGCAAGCGCGGTTCTTGCACAAGTGGTCAATCTGTATACCGGACGGAATCGGCCCAAATGTTTGCTCGTATGACCAGCGATGCGTCATCACCCGCTTTCCATTTACCCACTTCGCGCCATAGCCATCCCTGTCACGGCACCCCTTCCACAGGATGCACTCGCGAGGATCGACGCTGCGGACCATGGGCCGCTCGCGCACCGGGACAGCCGCCCTCTCCCGCAATGCGAACGCTCGCTGGTTGTTCACCCGTGGCGTGACGGCTTCGAGGTGAGTGGGGTTCACACAGGCCTTCACGTTGCAGAGATGGTCGATCTGCATGCCTTCGGGTATTGGTCCGTGGGCACGCTCGTAGTACCAGCGGTGCGCCATCATCAAGCGGCGAGTATCTCTGTCCCATTTCAGTCCGTAGCCGCGATTGTTGCGGCACATCTGCCAGATCCAGCAGCCGTGCTCGTTGAGGAGATATTCGATTCGCATGCCCTGATCGTGAGCCATGGGAGTGACAGGTCGGGGTGCAGCTCACAGCGCTCAGCCTGGGACGTCGCGTTTCCCGCCGCGCCCGCGGGGGCGCTGGCTGCTGCGCACGCGGACCACCAGCCGCAGCGGCGTCCCCTGGAACCCGAAGGTGCGCCGCAGGTCGTTCTCCAGGTAGCGGCGGTAGCTGGGGGTGAGCTGCCCGGTGGTGAACAGCACCACCTCCGGCGGGCCGACCCGGGTCTGGGTGGCGTAGCGCAGCTTGACGGGCCGGCCGCGCACCGGCGGCGGGGTGCGCGCGGTCGCCTGCCCGAGCCACTGGTTGAGGGCGGCCGTCGGGATCCGGCGGGCGCGCTCCTCCAGCACCCCGTCCACCAGGCCCCAGACCTTCTCGACGCCGCGTCCGGTGCGGGCCGAGACCCGCAGCAGCGGCGCCCAGTCCACGAAGTGGAGCTTGCGCTCCAGGTCGACGCCGAACTGGCGACGGGCCTCGTCGTCCATCAGGTCCCACTTGTTGGCCAGCAGCACCAGCCCGCAGCCGGCCTCGGCGGCCCGCACGGCGACCTTCTGGTCCTGTTCGGCGACCCCGAGCGGCGCCTCCAGCACCAGCAGGGCGACGTCGGCCCGGTCGACCGCCTCGAGGCTGCGGACGAAGGCGTAGTAGTCGGCGCCCTCGGCCTGCTGGAACGAGCGCCGCATGCCGGCGGTGTCGACCAGCCGGTAGCTGCGGCCGTCGCGGGCGACCACCGAGTCGACCGTGTCGCGGGTGGTGCCCGGCGCGGGGTCGACGATCGCCAGCTCGGCGCCGGCCAGGCGGTTCAGGAGGCTGGACTTGCCGACGTTGGGCCGGCCGACGATCGCCACCGCGGGCACCTGCGGCTCCTCGGCGACCACCGGGGCGGCGCCGAGCCGCTCCACGATCGCGTCCAGCAGCTCCCCGGCGCCCCGGCCGTGCAGGCTGGAGACCGGCAGCGGCGCACCGACGCCGAGCGACCAGAAGGCGCCGACCTGCGCCTCGACGGCGGCGCCGTCGACCTTGTTGGCGACCAGCAGCACCGGCACCTGGCCGCGGCGGAGCCGGGCGGCGACGGCCGCGTCCTCCTCGGTGACGCCGACGGTGGCGTCGACCACGAACAGGAGGAGGTCCGCCTGGCGCATGGCCCGCTCGGCCTGGGCGACGACCCGGGCGTGCAGGCCGCTGGCCCGCGGCTCCCAGCCGCCGGTGTCGACCAGCTCGAAGCGTCGTCCCGACCACTCTGCCTGGTAGACCACCCGGTCGCGGGTCACGCCCGGCTCCTCCTGGGTGATCGCCGCCCGCCGGCCGAGGATCCGGTTGACCAGGGTGGACTTGCCGACGTTGGGCCGCCCGACAACGGCCACCCTGGCCAGCCGGCCGGCCGCCCCGCCACCCTGCTCCGTTGTCGTCATATCGCTTTGTCTACTCATCGTCTTATCTATCATCCGGGGCGGCCGGCGTTCCCGCCACGCCGGCCAGGAAGGCCTCCAGGCGCTGCCGCAGCATCTCGGTGGCCGCCCGCCGTCCGCGCCGGTCCGCGGCGGCGCCTGGCAGGTCGACCGGCGGGCCGATCACGATCCGGACCGGGGAGGACAGCGGCAGCCAGCCGAGGCGCCGCCGCACCCGCTCGGTCCCGAAGATGGCGACCGGCAGCACCGGGCAGCGCTGCCGCAGGACAATGTAGGCCAGGCCGGTATGCACCGTGGCGAAGCTGCCGCTGCCCCTGGTGCCCTCCGGGAACAGGCCGAGCACGCCGCCCCCTGCCAGCACCGCCGAGGTCTGCCGCAGGGCCTCGCGGTCGATGCCGCCACGCTGCACCGGGAACTGCCCGATGACCCGCAGGATCCAGGCGAGGGGGCCGACGAACAGCTCGGCCTTGGCCATGAAGGCCACCGGCCGCTTGACCGCGCAGGCCAGCAGCACCGGGTCCATGTTGCTGCGGTGGTTGGCGGCCAGGATCGCCGGTCCGCTCGCCGGCAGGTGGCCGGCGCCCTCCACCCGCATGCGGAACCACGCCCGCAGCAGCGGCTTGATCACCAGGCTGGCCGCCCGGTAGACGCGGTCGCTCTGGCTCTGGGGGCCGGGCTGCTCCAGCTGGCTCTGGTGGTTCCCGCCGCTCATCTGCGGCGGCTGTGGCGGCCGGCCCTGGCCGTCTCGACCAGCCGGACGATCTCGCCGACCACCTCGTCGATCGTCCGCTCGGTGGAGTCGAGCACCAGCGCGTCCTCGGCCGCCCGGGTCGGGGCGGCGGCCCGCCCGCTGTCCAGCCGGTCCCGGCGCGCCAGCGCCTCCGGCGACTCGCCGCCGCCGCCGCGGTCGCCGGTCCGCCGCCGCGCCCGTTCCGGCGCCGACGCCGTCAGGAAGACCTTGACCTCGGCGTCCGGCCAGACGACCGTGCCGATGTCGCGCCCCTCCACCACGATCCCGCCGACGCCGACCAGCGACCGCTGCAGGGCGACCAGCAGCTCCCGCACCGCCGGGATCGCCGCGACCACGGAGACGGCGGCGTTGACCTCGGGCGCGCGGAGCTGGAGGCGCGGCTCGACGCCGTCCAGCAGCACCCGCGCGACGGCAGGGTGCGGGCCGGGTGCCAGCTCCAGGGTGAGGTCGACCGTCTTGGCGGCGTCGGCGACCGCCTCCGGGTCGTCCAGCGGAACCCCTCGCCGCAGCAGGGCGAGCGTGAGGGCCCGGTAGGTGGCGCCGGTGTCGAGGTAGCGGAGCCCCGCCAGCTCGGCCACCCGGCGGGCGACCGTGCTCTTGCCCGATCCGGCCGGCCCGTCGATCGCGACGACCAGGTCGCCGGCCTCAACGGCCTCCTGCTCGCCCAACCCGACCACCCTCACCTCAGGTCCCCCTGCCGCCGTCGTCGACCCGGTCCCGCCTCGAGGAAGCACCTGGAGGCGACCACGGCGAAGTCTACCCACTGCGCGCCCACCGGGCGCCGGCTCAGGGCGCGCCGCTGCCCTCGTGGGCCGCCCAGCCGCCCTCCGACAGCACGGCGAGGGCGCTGCCGAGCGCCTCGCGGCCGGCCACCCAGATGCGCAACGCCCCGCCGCCCCCCTGCAGCTCGTGGTCGATCGCCAGGTCCTCCACGTTGACCCCGGCGGCGCCGAGGGCGTGGAACACGGCGGCCAGGCTGCCCGGCCGGTCGGGGATGTGCACCACCACCTCGCGCAGGCCCCTCGGCGAGGCGCCCGGCTTGGTCGGGATGCGCAGGCGCGCCGCCCTGGCGCTGGCCAGCTCCTCGCGCAGGCCGGCCCGGTCGCCGGCGGCGATCAGCTCCCGCAGCGCCTCCAGCCGCTTGCCGAGCACGTCCAGGGCGGCCACGATGCTCGGCGCGTTGGTGGTGCAGATGTCGACCCACAGGTCGGGGTCGCTGGCGGCCACCCTGGTGGTGTCCCTGAAGCCGCTGGCGACCAGGCGGCGCAGCGCGGCCGGGGACTCCACCTGGGCGACCGCCCCCATCAGCGCCGTGGCCGCCAGCTGCGGCAGGTGGCTGGCGAAGGCCGCCACCTGGTCGTGCAGCTCCGGGTCGAGCATCAGCGGCCGGCCGCCGAGCGCCCGTACGAAGGCGGTCAGCCGTCGCAGCGCCTGGTGGTCGACGTGGGCCGCCGGGGTGAGCACCCAGGCGGCGCCGTGGAACAGGTCGACCCTGGCGGCCCTGGCCCCGCGCTCCTCCGAGCCCGCCATCGGGTGCCCAGGGATCACCCGGTCAAGCCTTGTGGATGATCGTTCGAGTTCAACTAGAAGGTGCGTCTTGGTGCTGCCGACGTCGGTGAGCACGGCGTGCGGGTTGGCGGCGTAGGCCCGCGCGAGCACCGAGGCGAGCGCCCGCACCGGCGTGGCCGCCACCACCAGGTCGGCACCGTCTGCCGCCTCCTCCACCGACCGGGCCCGGCGGGTGATCGCCTCGCGCTCCAGCGCGTCGCGCAGCTCGCGGCGGTCGCTGTCGGCGCCGACCACCTCGGCCACGCCGGCCGCCCGCGCCGCCAGGCCCACCGAGGCGCCGAGCAGCCCGGTGCCGACGATCGCGAGGCGCTCCGGCCAGCTGGCTGTGGCGGTCATGGGCTCACTCCGGGAGGTCGTCGCGCAGGTGCCTGGCGCGATGGAGGTAGACGTGGCGCAGGCTGGCCCGCGCCCGGGTCGAGTAGCAGTGGACCAGGACGCGGATGGTGCGCGGGTTGCCGCCGGCCACGTCCAGCTCCCTGGCGCACAGCAGGGGGATGTCGCCGAGCCCCAGGCCGCGGGCGGCCAGCGCCGGGAACTCGCTGTGGATGTCCTTGGTGGCCGTGAAGACGATGGAGACGAGCTGGTCGTGCTCGACGCCGTTGCGGTCCAGCAGGGCTGCCAGCAGCTCGGTGGTGCGCTCCAGCACGGCCGCGCGGGTGTCGGCGTCCACGGTGGTGGCGCCCCGCAGGGCGACCAGCCGCTCCGCAGTCACCGGCCGCCTCCACCGCAGCTCCTGCCGCCGCCGCCGCTGCGCATGGCGCCCCTGCCTGCGCGCCTGTCGGGTCCCTTTGGAGATAGAGCGCAACATCGCCATATCGCTTTATCGATTTGGGTATTCATAGACCTGCTGCCCGGTAGAGGCCGCGGATCTCGTCGGGTCGCAGGGCGCGGTACTCCCCAGGCGCGAGGCCGCGCAGCCGGACCGGGCCCACCCCGGTCCGCACCAGCCGGCGGACCGGGGCGCCGACCGCGTCCAGCAGCCGGCGCACCTCCCGGTTGCGCCCCTCGACCAGGACGACCTCGACCATCTGGCGGCGGCCGGCGGCGGCGACCACCCGGACCCGCGCCGGCCGCGCCGGGCCGTCCTCCAGAACGACGCCGCGGCGCAGCCGGGCGGGGGCGTCGGCCGGCAGCCGCTCCACCTCGGCCAGGTAGCGTTTCTCCACCCCGTAGCGGGCGTGGGTGAGCCGGTAGGCCAGCGGGCCGTCGTTGGTCAGCAGCAGCAGGCCTTCGGTGTCGCGGTCGAGGCGCCCGACCGGGAAGACCCGCGGCTCCTCCGGCACCAGCCCCACCACCGTGGGTCGGCCCTCCGGGTCGGCAGCGGTGCTGACCACCCCCGGCGGCTTGTTGAGCAGCCAGTAGCGGCGCCGCTGGTCCAGGACCACCCGGGAGCCGTCCACCTCGACCCGGTCGTGGGCGGGGTCGACGCGGCGGCCGAGGTCGGCCACGACCTGGCCGTCGACCGACACCCGGCCGGCCCGCACCAGCTCCTCGACCGCCCTGCGGGAGCCGAGCCCGGCGGCGCTCAACGCCTTGTTGAGCCGCAGCGCCACATCGCCGCCGCCAACCTCCTGGGGGGGTTCGGGGGGGCGCTTTCGGCCCCCCCGGTCAACCGGGCGTGGTTCGGGGGGGCGCTTGCCGCCAGCGGAGGCGCCAGCCCTTCGGGGGGGTTCGGGGGGGCGCTTTCGGCCCCCCCGATCAACCGGCCTACTCATGGCTGCTCCTGGAGCTCGACCAGGTCGACCCCCTCTGGCAGGTAGTCCTTGATCGGGGGGAGCTGGTCGAGGTGGTTGAGCCCCAGCTGCTCGAGGAACGCCGGGGTGGTGCCGTACAGCGTCGCCTGCCCCGGCCCCTGGTCGTGACCGACCTCGCGGATGAGCCCGCGGGCCAGCAGCGTGCGGAACACGCCGTCGACGTTGACGCCGCGCACGGCGGCGACCTGGAAGCGGGTCACCGGCTGCCGGTAGGCGATCACCGCCAGCGTCTCCAGGGCGGCCCTGGTGAGGCGGCTCTGCTGGCCGGCGCGGAGGAAGGTCTCCACGGCCGCGGCGGCGCCCGGGTGGGTGTAGAGGCGCCAGCCACCGGCGACCGCCCGCAGCACGAAGCCGCGGCTGTCCCTGGCGTACTCCCCCGCCAGCGCGACCAGCAGCTCCTCCACCTGCGAGAGGCGGGCGCCGACGACCTCGGCGAGGACGCTCGCGGCCACCGGCTCGTCGGCGACCAGCAGGACCCCCTCGAGGTCGCGCCGCAGGAGGCCGCGCTCGTCGAGCTCGACCGCCTCCAGCGCCTCGTCGGGCGGCCAGGCGCCGGCGTCGCCGGCGGCTCGCGGGTCGCCGCCGACCGGCGGTCCGGTGCTGGTCGTGTCGGTCATGTGGGCTCCTCGACCATGATGTCGGCCGGCTCGAGCTCCTCGGCGCCGGTCCAGCTGATGGCGATCTCGCCGAAGGTGGCAGTCTGCTCGATCTCCACTAACGATCGCTTGTACAGCTCCAGGAGGGCAAGGAAGCCGATCACCACCTCGATCGGCAGCGCCTGCCGGCCCACCAGCTCTTCGAAGCTGCTGGTGCGCCGCTCCCGGAGGCGGGCGGCGAGCTCGGCGACCGCCTCGGCGACCGACAGCTTGGGCGGGGCGATGTGCGCGGTGGTGACCTCCGGCGCGGGCGCCGGGGTCAACGCCGCCACCAGCCGGGCCAGCTCGGGCGGCTCGACGCCCACCAGCAGGTTGGGGGCGATCTGTCGCAGCAGGTCCTCGGCACCGACCCGCCGGGGGACGTAGGCGGCCTGCCCGGCGAAGCGGGCGCCGAGCAGCCCGGCCACCTGCTTGTAGGCGCGGTACTGCAGCAGGCGGGCGAACAGCAGGTCGCGCTCCTCGAGGGCGGCCTCCGCCTCGTCGGTGTCGGCGTCGGGGGCGGGCAGCAGCCTGGCGGCCTTCAGCTCCAGCAGCGTGGCCGCGACCACCAGGAACTCGGTGGCGACCTCCAGGTTGAGCTGCCGCATCCGGCGGATCTCGGCCAGGTAGTCCTCGGTGATCCGCGAGAGCGACACCTGCCAGAGGTCGACCCGCTGGCGCGCGATCAGGTGCAGGAGCAGGTCGAACGGCCCCTCGAACACCTCGGTCCTCACCACATAGTCCATATGTCAACTTATCTATTCATCGTCCAAACTGGCCGGCCAGCCGGGCGATGGTAGCCAGCGCCACCTGGTGGGGTCCAGCGGCCGGTGGGCCGCAGCCGGGGGCCGGTGGCCTCAGAGGCCGACCAGGCCGTAGAGGGCCCGCGTGATCGAGCGGAACAGGGGCGTCAGCAGGTTCGGCGCCAGGATCAGCAGGCCGAGCAGCAGGAAGATCCCGTACCGGTCGAGGAAGTAGACGATGTTCTGCCGCGAGGGGGGCAGGAAGATCGACAGCAGCCGCGAGCCGTCCAGCGGCGGGATCGGCAGCAGGTTGAACACGCCGAGCACGACATTGAGGGTCACCAGCATGTCCAGGAGGATCAGGCTGAAGTTGACCTCGAAGGCGCCGGTCCCGGTGGAGAAGAGGACCCGCACCCCGATGGCGGCCGCCAGGGCGAGCACGAAGTTGGCGGCGGGGCCCGCCAGGCCGACCAGGGCGGCCCCCACACGACGGCTGCGCAGCCGCATGGGGTTGAACGGCACCGGCCGGCCCCAGCCGAACCCTGCCAGGATCAGCGCGATGCTGCCGAGCGGATCCAGGTGGGCGATGGGGTTGAGGGTGAGCCGGCCCTGGGACCTGGCCGTCTGGTCGCCCTGCAGGGTGGCGACGGCGGCGTGGCTGAACTCGTGGAAGGTGATCCCGAGGATCACGGCGATCACGAAGGCGACGAACACCCGGGGGTCGTCGCGGAGCAGGAACAGCGGTGAGCCCACGCCAGCGACCTCGTTCTGCGACAAGGATTCGGCGCCCCGGTGGGCGCCGCTCGCCGGCTACCCTAGCACGGGCCGGAATCCTCGGTGTCGACGACCTGGTGGACCAGCGGCGGGGGCTGGACCGGCCGGTCGCTCCATCGCAGCGTGGCGAGCAGGCCGGCCAGCGCCGCGCCGGCCGCCTGGTGGTCGCGGGCCATGACGCGGCCGATCGGCTGGCCCCGCTCGACCCGGTCGCCGAGCTTGGCGGTCAGCTCCACCGCCACGGCCGGGTCGATCACGTCGTCCTTGCGCTGCCTGCCGGCGCCAAGCGCGGCGGCCACCCTGCCGACCGCCTCGGCGTCGACCGCCGCCAGCCAGCCGTCGCCAGGCGCCTGCACCTGGAGGGCCACCGGCGCCTGCGGCAGCAGCGACAGGTCGTCGGCGACCCGCGGGTCGCCGCCCTGGGCGGCGACGAACTCGCGGAACCGCTCGAGGCCGTCACCGCCGGCGAGCGCCTGCTCCGCCAGCCGCCGGCCCTCCTCGGGGTCGGCGGCCTTGCCGGCCAGCGCGGCCAGATGGCCGGTGAGGGTCAGGCAGAGGTCGAGGAAACGGCCGGGGCGCTCCCCGCGGAGGGCCTCCACCGCCTCGCGGACCTCCACGGCGTTGCCGACCAGCTCCCCGAGCGGCTGGTCCATGTCGGTCACCAGCGCGGCGGTGGCGCGGCCGGCGGCCGTGCCGAGCTCGACGCAGAGGCGGGCCAGCTCCACCGCGGCGGGCAGCTCGTGCATGAACGCGCCGGAGCCGGCCTTGACGTCCAGCAGGATGCAGCTGGCGCCGCCGGCCAGCTTCTTGCTCATCACGCTGGAGGCGATCAGGGCGACGTTGCCGACGGTGGCGGTCACGTCGCGGAGCGCGTAGATCGCCTTGTCGGCCGGGACCAGCTCGGCGCTCTGGGCGGCGACCGCCAGCCCCACCCGCTCGACCTGGGCGAGCAGCTCCTCTGGCGCCAGGTCGACCCGGAACCCGGGGATCGACTCCAGCTTGTCGAGCGTCCCCCCGGTGTGGCCCAGGCCGCGCCCCGACAGCTTGAGCATCCGCAGGCCGATGGCGGCGGCCAGCGGCCCGACGACCAGGGTGGTGCCGTCGGCCACACCGCCGGTCGAGTGCTTGTCGACCGTCGGCCCCGCCAGCCGGCCAAGGTCCAGCCGGTCGCCGGAGGCGACCATCGCCTCGGTGAGCGCCTCGGTCTCCCGGCGCGAGAAGCCGCGCAGGTAGCCGGCCATGAGGAAGGCCGCCATCTGGTAGTCGGGCAGCTGGTTGCGGGCGTAGGCCAGGACGAAGGCGCGCAGGTCCGCGGCGGCGATCTCGCCCCCGTCGCGCTTGCGGGCGATCAGGTCGACCGGGTTCACCGGGAGAGGCGCTTGACGACGGCCGCCTCGGCGCCGTCGCGGTCCAGCTCGGACAGCACCTGGGCGAGCGCCTCGCGGACGATGCGGCCGCGGTCGACCGCGATGCCGTGCTCCCTGCGGAGCCGCAGGCGCGCGTTCTCGAGGTCCACCAACTCCTCGGCGGTGCAGTAGAAGGTCACCTTCTCGTCGTGACGCTGGCGCCCGCTCGGCACCCGGTCGGCCGGCCGCCGATCCTCGCCCTGCTCCTCGCCGGCGGGCTGCGGGCCCGCCCTGGGCCCGCGGTACGCGACCGCCCCCGACGACGAGCCGGCATAGGTCAGGATGCTCTCACCGGCCACCGGTGCCTCGGCGAACCGGATGGTCTTGGCGATGACGGTCCGGAAGACGCGACCCCCGAAGGCGTCCTCGACCCGGCCGAGCACCTCGCGCCCGTGGACCGTCCGGGCATCGTACATGGTGGCCAGGATGCCGACGATCTCGAGGTCGGGGTTGAGGCGCTCCCTGACCTTCTCGATCGTGTCCATCAGCAGGGCCATGCCGCGCAGCGCGAAGTACTCGCACTCCAGCGGGACCAGGACCCCGTTGGCGGCGGTCAGCGCGTTGACGGTGAGCAGCCCGAGGCTCGGCGGGCAGTCGACCAGGACGTAGTCGTAGCGCCGCCGCAGCGGTCGCAGCACCCGGGCCAGCGCCTGCTCGCGGGCCACCTCCCCGACCAGCAGCACCTCGGCGGCGGCCAGGTCGATGTTGGAGGGCAGCAGGTCCAGCCGCTCCACCTTGGTGTGTTCGATGGTGTCGTTGGCGTGCGCCTTGGGGTCCATCAGGAGGTTGTAGACCGTCTGGTCGAGGGCGAGCGGGTTCAGGCCGAGCCCGACCGAGAGGGCGCCCTGCGGGTCCATGTCCACCAGCAGCACCCTGTGACCCTGCTCGGCCAGGGCGGCGCCCAGGTTGATCGCGGTGGTGGTCTTCCCGACCCCGCCCTTCTGGTTGGCCAGGGCGATGACCTTCCCCATCCGGCACCTCCGCCGCCCGACTCCACATATC
>WNGB01024591.1_pt1 | contig 11166 bp, 9 predicted proteins | sample 5400681 | NCBI WGS metagenome assembly WNGB01 (sample SAMN13153367, study PRJNA577476) | soil metagenome | isolation source: 115 cm soil or saprolite under grassland replicate 2 | place: USA:California | collected 2016-06-15 | reverse complement strand
CGGTCCAGGTCGCCGGTGGGCTCGTCGCAGAGCAGGAAGGTGGGATCGGCCGCGATGGCGCGGGCGATGGCCACCCGCTGCTCCTGCCCGCCCGAGAGCTGGCGCGGGAAGTGGTGCATGCGGTCGGCGAGGCTCACCACCCCGAGCGCGGTCTCCACGTGCTTCCGCCGCTCCGCCTTCGCGAGCGGCGTGAGCAAGAGCGGCAGCTCCACGTTCTGGAAGGCGGTGAGCACGGGGATCAGGTTGTAGACCTGGAAGACGAAGCCGACGTGGCGGGCCCGCCACTGCGTGAGCTTCTTCCGGGACAGGCGCGTGATCTCGTCGCCGGCCACGGTGATGCTGCCCGCGGAGGGCACGTCCAGGCCGCCCAGGAGGTTCAGGAGCGTGGTCTTGCCCGACCCGCTCGGGCCCATGAAAGCCACGAACTCTCCCCGGAACACGTCGAGGTTCAAGCCCTGCAGGACGTGGATCTCCTCGCCCCCCCGGCGATAGGTCTTGTCGAGGCGGCGGGCCCGGATCAGGCTGGGCCCGTTGTCGCCGGCATCGAGCTTCACCATGGTCTTCGCGTCCTACTCGCCGAGGCCGCGCGCGGCCAGCACCGCGGCCTCGATCTGCTCCGGGTTCGGGTGGGCGACCGGGCGCCGGGCGCAGAGGAACTCCAGGGCGGCATCCGTCCCCGCTCCCCGGAAGCGCCCGGCCAGGAAATGGGCCAGCACGAGGGTCGGGGAGCGCCCCACCCCGGCCATGCAGGCAACGAACACCGGCATGCGCACCTTCTCGCACTCGCGCAGGAAGGCCATTCCCATTCGCAGGTGGGTCTGGGTGGGCGGCACGTGGTCGGGAGTGGGGAGCCAGAGGAAGGCGTCGAAGCTCCAGGGGTCGGCTCCTTCGCGCTTCATGTCCACGCAAGCCCGCACCCCCTGGGCGCGGAGGCGGTGGTAGTCATCCGCGGTGGCGATCCGCGAGCCCAGCCAGATGACCTCTGTGATGCGGTCGAAGCTCGTCCGCTCAGGCGAGCGGATCACGGAAGCGCTCGCAGAGGTCGACCAGGGTCTTCACTCCGAAGCCGATGGCCCCCGCCTCGTAGTACTTCCAGTCCTTGTCACGGAACATGGGGCCCGCGATGTCGAGGTGGGCCCAGGCGGCGCCCGGGGGGATGAACTCCCGCAGGAAGAGCCCGGCCGTGATGGCCCCCGCCAGCCCGCCCGCCGCGATGTTGTTCACGTCGGCGAACGGGGTCTTGAGCGACTCGCGGTACTCCTCGACCAGGGGCAGCTCCCAGAACGCCTCGCCGTGGTTCTCCCCCGAGCGGATCACACGCTGGAGCAGGCCGCGGTCGTTGCCCATCAACCCCGCCACGCTCGGCCCCAGCGCCCGCACCACCGCGCCCGTGAGGGTGGCGATATCCACGACGTGGGTGGCCCCCTCCTCCCCCGCGCGCGCGAGGCCGTCGATCAGGACCAGGCGGCCCTCGGCGTCCGTGTTGTCCACCATCACCGACTTCCCGTTCTTGGCGGTGAAGATGTCGCCCGGGCGCTGGGCGTTCGCGTCGGGCAGGTTCTCCGCGCAGCAGAGGATCCCCATCACCTTGACGTCGGGCTTGATGCGGCCCAGGGCGCGCATGGCGAAGAGCACGGCTCCCGCCCCCGCCATGTCCCCCTTCATCTCCCACATCTTGTCCCCGGGCTTCAGGCTGATCCCGCCCGAGTCGAAGGTGATCCCCTTGCCCACGAGGGCGATCGTCTCCTTCGAGGTCTTCCGCGGCACGTGGCGCAGGATCACCATGCGCGGCGGGTGGGCGCTGCCCTGGCCTACCCTCAGCAGGCCCTGGTAGCCGCGAGCCTTGAGGCCGGCGGGGTCGAGGATCTCGACCTCCAGCTCCAGCTCCTTCGCCACCTCCCCCGCGGTCTCGGCCATCACCTCGGGCGTCACCACCGCCCCCGGCTCGTTGATCAGGTCGCGGCAGCGGTTCACGTTCTCCGAGACCCAGGCGTAGCGAGCCTTCCGGGCCTCGGAGTCGGCCTGGTGCTCGGGGTGGGCGAGGATGAGGAGCTGCGCCTCCCGGGCGAGAAAATCGTCCTTCTCCTGCCGGTACTTGTCGAAGGTGTAGGCCCCGAGGACCGCCCCTTCGACCGCCTTGCCCAGGAGGGGGGCTGCGTCCTTCGCGTTGAGGGCGAGTCCGATGCGCGGGTAGTGGTAGTCGCGGGCGAGGCGGAGGGCGCGGGCCGTGAAGGTCTTGACGTTCTCCCAGAGGTTGAAGCCCTTCTGGAGGGGGCTCCAGTAGACGACCAGGGCCCGGGCCTTCGCCCCCTCGGGCAGGGTCGCGAAGTACTCGCGCTTCAGGGTCTTCTCGCGGAACAGAGTCGCCGCCCGGTCCACGTGGGCGAGCAGGGCCGGGTCGTCGATCTCGTGCAGGACGGTATCGGCGTCGAGGACCACGGCCAGGAGGTCGACGGTGTTCTGGGAGACCGGCGTGAACGCGAGCTTGATGTTCATGCAGCCTCCCGCGAGGAGCGACGGTTGGACGCGGCGAGCGATTATACTTCACGCGTGAGGACGCGGCGCCGGACGGGTACCGGCGTTACCCTCCCCCTGCGTGGGGACGATACATCGGAATGAAGGAGTACCGGTCGAACCAAAGCCAACTCCGACGCATTCCGATGTATCGGAGGGATAGGGTGGGGAGTCGAAGAAAGATCGCGGTCTTCGGCGTTCCCTCCGCCGCGGGCGGCCGCCATCCTGCTCAGGCCGAGGCCCCGAACCGGCTGCGCGAAGCGGGGCTCCTGGAGGCGCTCCGGGGCGCCGGGCTCCGCGTGGTCAACCTTTCGGACCTCTCGCTCTTCCCCTACCGCGACGACCCCGAGCACCCGCGGGCGCGCAACGCAGAAGTGGTGGCGTGCGCGGTGCGGGCCACCGCCGACGAGATGACGCGGGCGCTCGGGGAAGGGTTCACCCTCGTCCTGGGCGGCGACTGCACGCTGGTCGCGGGAGTGGTCGGGGGCGCCTGGGCAGCCCTCGGACAACCCGTGGGCCTCGTCTATCTCGACGCCAACGCGGACCTCAACACCCCGGCGACCTCGCCTTCGGGCTTCCTCTCGGGCATGGCCCTGGCGGTCGCCCTCGGCCGCGCGGGAGAGGCCGTCTCCGCCACCCCGAGCCCGGCCGTCCTGCCGGGGCGGCGGCCGCCAAGGCGCTGGGGATGCGGGTGACCGCCGCCCTCGCCCTGGACGCGGTCGCCAACGAGGACGGGCCCGTCATCGTCCACCTGGACGTGGACGTGATCGACCCGGGGGAGATGCCGGCCAAGGAGTCGATAACGCCGGGCCCCAATGCTCCCGGGGGGTCCGGGGGGCGCGGACTCACCTGGAACGAGGCCAGCGACCTCGTGACCGCGCTCCTGGCCTCGCCGCGGGTCGCGGCCTTCCTGGTCTGCGAATACCAGCCGGCCCGAGACCCGGACCTCGTGTACGGCCGGCGCCTGGTGGAGCTGATCGCCCGAGGGGTAGCCCGACACGTCCGTTGAGCTGGGGGGTGCGGCGTCGCACCCCCCAGACCCCCCGTTCGCTTCGCCGAAGTGAATTCGGCTCCGCTCGCCGCCCTGGCTCCGCTCGCCGCCCTGGCTCAGGTCGCCGAATCACCGGCCGTCAGCTGCTTGCGGCCGCGGCGCACCACTGCCCACAGCGCCCCCGCCAGCAGGAGCACCGCGGTTGCGATCGCGCTCGCGCCAGCCCAGGATGTTCCCGCGCTCCACCCCGTCCGCCGCGTTCTTGTGGCCGAAGACCTTGCTGGGGAGGTGGAAGCGGACCGCCATGAGCCCGTCGCGGTCGCGGGCCCCGACCTCGGGGGCGTCTTTCCGCCGCGCCCAGGTCCCCTCGACGATGAGCCGATCCTGCTCGCGGCGCATCCCGATGCGCAGGTCGGGAAAGGCCGGGGTGCCGCTCAAGCGATTCACGTCCTCGAACTCGGCGGAGACGAAGAGGTAGGGCCGGCCCTCCCGGCGGGTCACGGTGACGCGCTTGACCTGGAGCCCCGACCGTTCGAAGAGAGAGCGCGCGGCCTCCCGGGTGGCCGTGGTCTCCGGGTCGCGCGGGTTGCCCAGTCCCTTGAACGCGGTCCAGAGAGCGGGCCGTCCGGTCACGTTGACCGCCCCCGAGCCGTCCACCCGCAGCCAGAACTCGTGCTCGTATTCGTACTTCAGGCAGCCGCTCAGGCCGACGGCGAGCAGGAGCGCCGCGGCCAGCCGGGAGGGCATGGGCGGCGATTATAAGCGCTTACAATCCGTACTCATGGCTTCCGGGCAGAAGGTCTACCTCGTCGACGGCAGCGCTCAGCTCCACCGGGCCTACCACGCGATCCGCGGCCTCGCCACCAGCCGGGGCCTTCCCACCAACGCCACCTACGGCTTCACCACCATGCTCAAGAAGCTCCTGGAGGACGAGAAGCCCCAGAGCATCGGCATCCTGCTCGACCCCCCGGGAAAGACGTTCCGGCACGAGGAGTACAAGGACTACAAGGCCAACCGGCCCCGGATGGACGACGAGCTGGCCGTGCAGATCCCCTACGTGCGGCGGGTGTGCGAGGTCTTCCGGATGCCCATCCTCGAGGTCCCCGGCTGGGAGGCCGACGACGTCATCGCCACCCTGGCCCGCCAGGCGGTGGCCCAGGGGCTCAAGGTGGTCGTGGTGTCGGGAGACAAGGACCTGCTCCAGCTCGTCGACGACGACGTGATGGTCCTCAACCCCGGCCGCGAGGGGATGGGGGCGACCCTCTACGACCGCAAGACCGTGGAGGAGAAGTGGGGAGTGCCGCCGGAGCGCGTGGTGGACGTGCTCGCCCTGGTAGGGGACGCGGTCGACAACATCCCCGGGGTGCCCGGGATCGGTGACAAGGGCGCGAAGGACCTCGTGCGCGAGTTCGGACCCGTGGAAGCCGTGCTGGAGCACGCGGACAAGGTGAAGCGGGCCGCCTACCGCGAGGGGCTGAAGAACAACCGCGAGGAGGCGCTGCTCTCGAAGCGGCTCGCCACCCTGCGCCGGGACGTGCCCATCGCCCTCGACCTCGAGGCCCTGCGCCGCCAGGAGCCGGACCGCCGGGCCGCCCACGCGCTCTTCAAGGAGCTGGAGTTCCAGGCCATCGCGAAGGAGTTCGCCCCCGAAGCGGCTCCCGCCGGCGAGACCGTCCACCGAGTCCTCACCCGGCTGGACGACGTCGAGGCGCTCGCGGCCGCCGCCCGGGCGGCGGGCCGTCTTTCCCTGGGAGCGGTCGTCACCTCCAACGAGCCCATGAAGGCGCGCCTGCTGGGTCTGGCGTTCGCCCACACCGCGGGCCAGGCCGCGTACGTCCCCCTCGGCCACTCGAAGATCGACCTGCCCGAGGCGCTCCCTCCCGGGGAGGTGATCGCCCGCCTGAAGCCGGTCCTCGAGGACGCTTCCGTCCGCAAGCTCTCGGCCCACGCCAAGCGCGACCTCGTGGTCCTGTCCCGGCGCGGAGTCGACCTCCTCGGCCTCGGCTTCGACGCGATCGTGGCCTCCTACCTGATCAACCCCGGCCGCCGCGCCTATTCCCTGGACGACCTCGCGTTCGAGTTCCTGGGCGAAAAGCGCGGCTCGGGGACGGAAGGCGTGAGCGGCGACGACGCGTCGGCCGACCAGACCGCGCGCACCGCGGGGGGCGACGCCGACCTCGTCCTGCGCCTCGACGGATCGGTGACGGAGCGCCTCGAGCAGGAGGGCCTGACCAGCATCTATCAGACGATGGAGCTGCCCCTCATCGAGGTGCTCGCGGACATGGAGCGGGCGGGGGTGAAGATCGACCGCGACCTGCTGCGCTCCATGAGCCGCGACATGGAGGCGCAGCTCGCCACCCTCACCCGCGACATCCACGTCCTGGCCAAGGGCGAGTTCAACATCAACTCGCCGATCCAGCTCCGGGAGGTGCTCTTCGACCGGCTGAGCCTGAAGGCCGGCAAGAAGACGGCCAAGACCCGGGCCGCCTCCACCGCGGAGGAGGTGCTGGAGGAGCTGGCCCTCGTCCACGAGCTCCCGCGCAAGATGCTGGAGTACCGGTCCGTCCAGAAGCTCAAGTCGACCTACGTGGACGCGCTGCCCGAGCTGGTGAACCCGGAGACGGGGCGCATCCACGCCTCCTTCAACCAGACGGTGGCCGCCACCGGTCGCATCTCCTCCTCCGACCCGAACTTGCAGAACATCCCGATCCGCACCGCGGAGGGGCGGCGCATCCGCGAGGCGTTCGTGGCGGAGGCGGGGCATCTCTTGCTCTCCGCCGACTACAGCCAGATCGAGCTCCGGATCCTGGCCCACCTCTCGAAGGACCAGACCCTCATCGACACCTTCCGGCGCGGGGAGGACGTGCACGACCGCACCTCCCGCGAGGTCTTCGGCCCCCTCTCGCCCCTCCCCCCGGACGAGCAGCGCCGGGTGTCCAAGATGATCAACTACGCGCTCCTCTACGGGAAGGGCGCCTTCACCCTGGCCAAGGACATCGGGGTGTCGAAGAAGGAGGCGGAGGCGTTCATCGTGGCCTACTTCGCCCGCTATCCGTCGGTGCGCCGGTTCATCGACGACACGATCGCGAAGGCCCGGGAGACCGGCCACGTGCGCACCCTGCTCGGCCGGCTGCGGCGCCTGCCCGACCTCCGGGCCAAGAACTTCCAGGTCCGGATGGAGGCGGAGCGGCAGGCCATGAACACGCCCGTGCAGGGCTCCGCGGCCGACCTCATCAAGAAGGCCATGATCGACCTTCACCGCGGGCTCGGCGAGCGCGGGATGAAGTCGCGGCTGATCCTGCAGATCCACGACGAGCTGCTGCTGGAGGTGCCCGAGGCCGAGGCCGAGAAGGCCCGGAAGCTCGTGAAGGACGTGATGGAAGGAGCCTTGACGCTCGAGGTGCCGCTGGTGGTGGAGGCCAGGCTCGGCCGCAACTGGGCCGAGGTGCACTGACTTTTGACCGGGCCCTCGTTCGGCGGTACCCTCGTTTCTGGAGGTCTGGTCGTGCCGCTTTACGAGTACCAGTGCAAGAAGTGCGGGCGCTTCGAGCTGATCCGGAAGTTCTCGGATGAGCCGGTCACCGCCTGCCCGACCTGCGGCCGGGAAGTCAAGAAGCTCTTCTCCGCCCCCGCGATCCAGTTCAAGGGGACGGGCTGGTACGTCACCGACTACGCCCGCAAGTCTCCGGGGGGCGACGGCGCCTCTTCGTCGAAGGACGGGTCCAAGGATGGGTCCAAGGATGGCTCCAAAGACGGCTCTAAGGATCGTTCCAAGGACACCTCGAAGGACTCATCGTCGAAGGACGCCTCGTCCAGCACTCCCGCTACGACCACGTCGAAAGACGGCTCCGCCTCCGGCAGCCCGAAATAGAGAGCTCCACCCTCACAGCTTCAAGGACTTCAAGTATTCCCGAAAGGGAGCGCCCAGGTCCTTGCGCTTGAGGGCGAACTCGACGGTGGCCTTCAGGAAGCCGAGCTTGTTGCCCGCGTCGTGGCGCGTCCCCTCGAAGCGGCAGCCGAAGAGCGGCCGCTTCTCCCGGAGCCGGCGGAGGCCGTCCGTGAGCTGGACCTCGCCTCCCGCGTCGCGCGGGGTGGCCTCCAGCGCCTCGAAGATGTCGGGGGTGAGGATGTAGCGGCCGATGATCGCGAGGTCGCTCGGGGCCTCGTCCTTCTTCGGCTTCTCGACCAGCTCGCGGATGCGGTACACGCGGCCGCTCTCGCCCTCGGGTACCCCGTCGATCACCCCGTAGGCCGAGATCTGGTCCCGCGGCACCTGCTGCACCGCGATCACGGGGCCGCCGTAGCGGTCGAAGACGTCGATCATCTGCTTCATGCAGGGGACCGGGCTGTCGATGATGTCGTCCCCCAGCATGACCGCGAAGGGCTCGTCCCCCACCAGGTCCTTGGCCATGAGCACCGCGTGGCCGAGGCCCAGGCTCTCCCCCTGCCGCACGTAGGAGACGTTGATCATGCTCGAGATCGAGCGGACCTGGTCGAGGAGGTCGGTCTTGCCCCGCAGCTCGAGGAGCCTCTCCAGCTCGTAGGAGACGTCGAAGTGGTCCTCGATCGCGTTCTTCCCGCGCCCGGTGACGATCAGGATGCTCGTGATCCCGGAAGCCACCGCCTCCTCGATCACGTACTGGATGATCGGCTTGTCCACCAGGGGCAGCATCTCCTTGGGCTGCGCTTTGGTGGCGGGAAGGAAACGGGTGCCGAGACCGGCGGCCGGAAAGACCGCTTTCCGGATCTTCTTCATGACAGCGGGCAATGCTACCACACGGCTTCGGGAGGCCATCCCCGGCCATGCTACCCTCAACGGCCATGCTCGACCTCAAGTTCGTGGTGGAGAACCGCGAGCGAGTCCTGGCGGCGCTCCTGAGCCGGGGCCAGACCCTCGAGCAGATCCAGTCCTGGCCCGGCCTGCAGGGGATCGACCCCTGGACCCTCGACGGGGAGCGGCGGGCCGCCATCCAGAAGGTCGAGCAGCTCCGGCATGTACATCGGCAGAAGAGCCAGGAGATTGGTCGCCTGGTGAAGGAGACGAAACAGCCCGCTCCCCTGCCTCTCATCGACGAAGCTCAGAAGCTAGGGGAGGAGATCAAGCGGCTTGAGGTCCGGCAGCAGGAGGTGGAGGACGCGATCCGCCGGTTCCTGCTCCTGGTGCCGAACCTCCCCGACGCCAGCGTGCCCGTGGGGCCCGACGCCTCCGCCAACGCCGAGGTGCGGCGGGTGGGCGAGCCAAAGCGCTTCGAGTTCGCGCCCAGGGCCCACTGGGACCTCGGGCCCGCGCTGGGGATCCTCGACTTCGAGCGCGCGGCCAAGATCTCAGGGGCGCGGTTCGCGGTGTACTCCGGCCTGGGGGCGCGCCTCGAGCGGGCCCTCATCCAGCTCATGCTGGACCTGCACACCTCGCACGGCTACCGCGAGGTGATCCCGCCCTACCTGGTGACCGCCGAGACCCTCCTCGGCACCGGCCAGCTTCCCAAGTTCGAGGACGACCTCTTCAAGACCCGGGCGGGGGACCGGGACCTCTACCTGATCCCCACCGCGGAGGTGCCCCTCACCTGCCTGCACAAGGACGAGATCCTGGAGAAGGCCCAGCTCCCCGTGAAGTACGTCGCCTTCACCCCCTGCTTCCGCTCCGAGGCCGGCTCCTACGGCAAGGACGTCCGGGGCCTCATCCGCCAGCACCAGTTCCACAAGGTCGAGCTGGTGAAGCTCACCAGCGCCGAGAGCTCGATGGCCGAGCTGGAAAGCATGGTGGCGGACGCGGAGGAGGTGCTGAAGCGGCTCGGGCTGTCCTACCGCGTGGTCACCCTCAGCACGGGAGACCTGGGCTTCTCCGCCGCCAAGACCTACGACCTCGAGGTCTGGCTGCCCGGGCAGCAGGCCTACCGCGAGATCTCCTCCTGCTCGAACTGCACCGACTTCCAGGCCCGGCGCGCTTCCCTGCGTTATCGGCCCGAGCCCGGAAGCAAGCCTCGCTTCCTCCACACGCTGAACGGCAGCGGCCTGGCGGTGGGCCGCACCCTGATTGCCGTCCTCGAGAACTACCAGCAGGCCGACGGCTCGGTGGTCGTCCCGGAAGCGCTGCGTCCCTACATGGGCGGGACCGAGACCATAACGCGATCGTGATCCGGTCCCTGCCTCAGGATTTCTTCTGCAGCCGGGCCGCGTGCTGATAGGCCGCGGCGGCCCTTGAGCCGTAGGCCTCCATCAGCCGGTCGTCCGGCGTCTCCTCGTTGGGATCGAGGAGGACCAGGGTGCCCACGTGGCCGTCGGCGGTGTTGAGGGGCACGAGGTACATCGGGTGGGCCGGCACCTGGGTGCCCAGGGCCTCGCCCACCTCGAACATGCGGTCCGCCGGCAAACGGCGGGTCGCGGTCGCCGCGAGGTCGGGCGGGGCCGCGCGGCCCTCCGTCCCCGCGAAGCCCTCTCCGATCGCCGCCGCCACCACCGGCCCGCGGGGGCTACGCAGGACGAGCAGGCCGCCCTTGTAGATGCCGACCTTGCCCGCCCCCTCCAGGATGGAGTGGGCTAGCTCGCCGAGGGGGGCCCCCGCGAAGACGAGCTGGTCAACCTCCGCCACCTGCTCCATGAGGGAGGCGTAGCGGCGGACCTGCTCGAGGTCCTGGGCCTTGCGGATGGCGGCCGCGCCCGAGAAGGCCACCGCCTTGGCCCGGTGCACGTCCTCGTCCACGAAAGGGTCCGGATGGGCGCGGGACAGACAGAGCAGCCCGATGACGTCGCCCTCCACAAGCAGAGGGATCCCGGCCCAGGACCGCACCGGGGGCGCGCCGGGGATGGGACGGAAACGCTCCTCGGCATTCACGTCGGCCACGCTCCGGGGCCAGCGCTCCTCCACCACCGCCCGCGCGAGGGGGTCGTCGAAGCGGGTCCCGATCACGCTCTGGCCCTCGGGCATGCCGCGCTCGGCGATGACCCGGAAGCCTCCGCCGGCCTCCAGCAGGGTGAGGGCGGCGAAGTCGAAGACCACGACCCGGCCGACCTGCTTGAGCACTTCTTCGATCGTGTCCTCCAGGCGGGCCTGGCGGTTGATGGCCTCCAGGACCTCCCGGAAGGTCTCCGCCTCCACCCGGCGCTCGCGCTCGGCCTCGACGGTGAGCTCAGGGTCCACGCGGCGTCGCTCGCGCGCGATCTCCTCGCGCACGGCGTCCAGGACCTCCTGGCGGTCGGCCTCCGTGAGGCGGGCGAGGCGGCTCTCGACCTCGCGCAGCAGGCGATCCGTGTTCATGGGTTTCTCCCGGCGTGGAGTCTAGCAGAGTCGGTCGCGGGCCGCCCTTGATTAGAATGAGGGGAGGAGGTCGTCCCACGCGCGAGCGCATCCTCTTCGTCTGTACCGCCAACGTGGACCGGAGCCGGACCGCCGAGGACCTCTACGCGGAGGACCCGCGCTACGAGGCGCGCTCCGCGGGCACCGCGCCCTTCGCCACCGTACCCCTGACCCGCGACCTGCTGCTCTGGGCGGACCGCGTGTTCGTGATGAGCGAGCGCGAGGACTCGCATGCCACGCTCGTCAAGATGCGATTCCCGGGGGTGGACCGGCCGGTGGTGGACCTGGACATCGACGACCGCTGGCCGCGGGGGCACCCCGAGCTGGTGGAGCGCCTGCTCCGCCGGCTCGCCCCCTACCTGGGCCG
>WNGB01036537.1_pt1 | contig 11167 bp, 9 predicted proteins | sample 5400681 | NCBI WGS metagenome assembly WNGB01 (sample SAMN13153367, study PRJNA577476) | soil metagenome | isolation source: 115 cm soil or saprolite under grassland replicate 2 | place: USA:California | collected 2016-06-15 | reverse complement strand
CGATCGGTGGAACGAAGGTGACGTACATGAACGGCGCGGGCGACGGGGTCGTCTGGTACCAGCGCGATCGGGAGTAAGGCCCGGCACGGATCGCGACAATCCGAACGGAAGGCGACGACGTAGAGCGTTTTGGGGGCCTTTCATGAGCGGTCACACGCCGGCACGCTTTGACATTCTTCGCGCCATCGAAACGCTCGACCCGCAGCGCGACCACCAGCGCATCGTCCACCTGTCGTTCGGGTATGACTTCCCGTGGGATTCGATCCGCGCGCTCGAAATCGCCCTCTATCGCACTTACTGCGTCCCGAGTATTTCTGCGCTGCTCGACCGGACCGGTGAATTCCGAAACGCCACGCAGCGGCGCTACGACGACACGTCGATCCTCGTCGCCGAGATGTGCGAGTGGGGCTACGAGAGCGGGCGCGGAAAAGAGGCGCTCGAGCGCATGAACTGGGCGCATGCCCACTTCAAGATCGCGAACGACGACTTTCTCTACGTGCTCTCCACGTTCATCTACGAACCGATCCGCTGGATCGACGCGGTGGGCTGGCGGCAGACATCCGCCAATGAGAAGCTCGCCTATTACTACTTCTGGCGCGAAGTCGGCAAGCGAATGGGGATCATCAACATCCCAGGGTCGTACGAAGCCTTTGAGGCATGGAGCCGGGCATACGAACGCGAGCAGTTCCGGTTTGCAGAGACGAACCAGCGGGTCGGCTCGGCAACGCGCGATCTGTTCGCCTCATGGTTTCCACGCGTCTTCACGCCGCTGGTCCGCTACGGCGTGTACGCGATGCTCGACGATGCGATGATTTCGTCGTTTGGATTTCCACGACCGCTGCCGCTGACCCGGCCGCTGCTGCGCGGCGCCTTGAAGGTGCGCGGGCAGGCGGTGCGATGGTTCCCGCCGCGCCGCGCGCCGCATTTCTTTACCGACGCACGTAACCGAACGCACCCGCGGGGCTATGAGATCTCGGAACTCGGTCCCGAGCGGCTCGTCGCCGCTGAACTAAAGCGCGGGAAGGATGCCTGAGATCATTTCGAGCGGTTGCGTTCGAGAGCACGCGTCAGCTTTCGTGCCGCGTCGTTGAGCCGATCATCGAAGCTCGAGAACCTATGTGCCTCAGCCCCGGCCGCGCGCGCAATCTCAGCGTATGACGCAAGATGAATGCTGCCGAACCCGCGAAAGCCATACAGTTCGGCGAGAGCGGCGGCCTCGCGACACAGCGCGTCAGTGACTTCCACTGCCAGGTACGACGTCCACTGCTCGTCGAATTGCCGTTTCGCCGACATGAACGCTGACGGCGTCAGGTGTCCCTCACGCCGAAGCCTCGCGAAGGCAGCACGGGTTTCGGTGTACGTGACACGCGACGTCGAAAGGGCGGTGGCTTCGCCGGCTGCCCGGTGAACGCGATCAGAGCCGGTTTCGGCAACGTACAGCTTGATCAGGCTGCTCGTGTCGAGATACAACGTCATCGTCGATCTTCGAGCACCACCGCAGACGCCGTCTTCCGGCCTTTCAGTTTCACCGGTTTTTCAGCGCCGGCCGGCTTCCGACCATTCCAGCTCGCGCGTCCCTCCGCGACGAGCTGGTGGGCCCAATCGAGGTCGGTGGACGCTTCGACCGGGCTGATGGTGGCGATCGCGCGGCCACGTTCGGTAATCAGCAGACGCGCCCCGGCCCGCACGCGTTTCAGGTGGCGGCTCAGGTGTGTCTTGAGCTCACGAATGCCGACGGTCTCCATGGCGCCTCCATCGAAGGAGCTACATTTTAACATAATGTAGTCACATCTGGTGTCCGCGCCGATCTGCTCGACGATGCGGTCGTGCGTGATGGTCTCGCCGACGTGCATAGCGACCTCGCACCGATCCCGAGAGGGACAGCAGACACCTTGAATTGTCGTGGAGGCGCGAGGATATCAGGATTACTTCCCCGCCCGGTTCGATTGACATCAGTTGTGATGGAAAGCTGCGGGATTGTAGCGCGGTTCGCTCAAGGCGTGGGCACGAGACGTTTCAGCTCCTCGAACCAGTGTTGAACGATGACGAGCGAGGCGGGGGTGGGACGCTGATCCTCCTGGATCATCAGAAAACGGCCGTCCGGCGCGACATCATACGTGCGCGGCACGTTCGGGTCGTACGGAAGGAATCCACCCTCGAAGAGGACGCGCGGCGGCGCGAAGCGAAGCTCCGGCTCTCTCGCCGCGACCTCCGCGACCATCATCTGGCGGCCGCTCTGATAGAACAGCTCCCTGCCATTCCGCGACCAGATAGGCTCGTGGCCGCCATCGGCCGAGACGCGGATCGGCGCGCCGGGACCGGGAAACGGCCGCACCCACACGTCCGATCGTCCATTTTGATCCGACACGTAGGCGACCGAGCGTCCATCAGGCGAGAAGCCCGGCTCTTCTTCGTCGAACGGCGTCTGCAGCCACGGACGGGCGGTGGTGCCCCCGCTCATGTCGAGCAGCAGCAGATCGCCTCGCGTTTTCGGGGAGTCTTCCTGATACAGGAGAAACTTTCCATCCGGCGACCACGCGGCTGGCGCTTGTTCGTAATTGCTCATGGACAGGCGCTGCGGTTCGAGGACGCTGCCATCAGCCGGTATCCCAAATAGGTTTCGCTGGCCGTCGCGGTCGGACATGAACGCCACGTACTTCCCGTCCGGCCGCCACACCGGCACCACGTTGTGGGCCTTGAACGTCAATTCGAGCGGCTGGGTTGCCCCCGTGACATCCACGATCCAGATGTTGCCCTGGTTGCTCGGGCCAAGCGTGACGGCCAGCCGGCGGCCATTGGGAGAGAGCCGCGGATAGCGCGGTCCGTCGAGCCGCGTCACGACGGTACCCAGCGGCTTTCCGTCGCGGCCCACCCACTGAAATCCGCGGCCGCTTTGAAAGACGGTCGCGGCGCCGAGCTGATACACCAGCGTGCCGTCGCCGGCGACGGCGAAGTCCACGGCGCCGTTGCCTTTCGCGATCACGCCCTCCTGCACGGGCACCGCCGCTCCGGTGACCCGGAGCTGGCCGAGATCGAAGGGCACGGCCATCAGCGAAGACGGCACGCTCGCGTACACCAGGTGCCCGCTGGGGACGTAGTGCGGGTTGGTGCCGCCTTCCACGAGGATCCGCGGGTCGGAGCCGTCGATGCGGCGGACCGCGATGCGAGCCTGGCGAACACCCCCTGACGCGAAGACGGTGTAAAGGACCGCGTTTCCCCCGGGCAGCGCTTCCGGCCAGCGATAATCAGTTTCTCCGGCCTTTGCATCTGGAGCGGCAATACGCTGCGGTTGCCCGCCAACCGCAGGCACGCGGAACAGACCCGACCCGGCCTGCCCGAACACGATCGCGTCGCCCGCCCACGTCGCGCCCTGCACCTGGCCGGTCAGATCGCACACGACCGACGGCGGTCCTCCGCTGAGCGCGATGGTCTTGAGCTGGCCGCCGCTGACGAAGCCCACACGGTTTCCGTCAGGAGAGAAAAAGGGGTTCGTCGCGCGCTCGGTGCCGGGAATCGCTTTTGCGGCAATGTCATCGATGCGCCGCAACAGCAGCTGGTCGATGCCGCCGGGCTGTGCCGAGTACACAATCGACGATCCGTTCGGTGAGACGATCACGTTGACGCCCGCCGACGACGCAAATGGCGCCGACTGCGGCGCAACCATCTCGAACCTGGCTACCCGAGGCGGCTCCGGCGCCGTCAGGAATCGCAGGGCGAGCGCGCCGATCACGCCACCCCCAACGATACCGGCCAACGCCACCGCTGCGATCATGCCGCGCCGCCCGGATGCGTGCTCGTGGACCACGGCGTCGGCTGCCACGGCCGGCTCGTTCAGGAGAAATTGCACGACGGCAATATCGCCGACGCGCCGCTTGCGATCCTTTTCAAGGCACCGCCGGATGAGCGCGCGGATCGCGATCGGAACATCCGGCGGCAGCGCAGCCCAGTTCGGCTCGCCGCGAACGATCGCCGCGACGACATCGGTCGCATCCTCACCGTCGAAGGCGCGCGTACCGGTGAGCATCTCGTAGAGCACGCATCCGAATGCCCAGATGTCGCTCCGCTTGTCGGCGGGGCGGCCTTTCGCCTGCTCCGGGGCCATGTACGGGGCCGTTCCGAGGAGCGTACCGGCGCCGGTTTTCAGGACCGGCGAGGTGAGCGTCGGAGACATGGACAACGCGTTCGGGACGTTCGGCCCGTTCGGACCGTTCGGGCCGTCCGGATCGATCAGCTTCGCCAGCCCGAAGTCGAGCACCTTGACGACACCGTCGGGCGTGATCTTGATGTTGGCCGGCTTCAGATCGCGATGGATGATGCCGTGCTCGTGCGCGGCTTCCAACGCCTCGGCAATCTGCCGCGCGATGTGCAACGCCTCGTCCACAGGGAGGCCTGAAGGCCTCCCGCTACCATCGGATGATGTCGCGCGACCCTCCCCTGGTAGCCGGAGACCTTCAGGTCTCCGGATCCGTTCGTCCAGCGTGTCGCCTTCGACGAGCTCCAGGACGAGCGCGTGCGTCGCACCGCTGTCCTCGAACCCATAGATCGCGGCGATGTGCGGATCGTTGAGCGAGGCCAGCACCTGCGCCTCGCGCTTGAAGCGCGCGACGCGATCGGCGTCCAGTGCGAATGCCTCGGGAATGATCTTCAGGGCGACATCGCGACCAAGCTTGGTATCCCGCGCGCGATACACCTCGCCCATGCCGCCGGCGCCGAGAGGCGAGACTATTTCGTATGGACCGAGACGGGTGCCAGCGTCTATCGACATTCGATGTCTTTGAGGGACCGCGCAGATTCTGCCACGGCACGGCGCCGCCCGCGCATCAATACCGGCGTACTCGATCGAGTTTCGGACGAGATTCCAAGCAATTCGGGCGGCACGCGGCTGGCTATACCGGCAGCGGAGAACCGAATGACCGCGAATGATGCGCGCCGCGAGGCCCTGTCGGTGTGGTTGATGGAATTCAGCGTGCTCTGGGCCGTGTTTCCCTTGTTGGACCAGCTGGTCGAAAATCGTGGCATCAACTTCCCGATCATGGCCTGGAGTGTCGGAATGAGCTTGACAGGCTTCGTCTTCGGGATGATTCTCAAGAACGGAGAGACGACATGAGTGGAATGCTGGTGTCTGCGCTGATCGGGCTTGCCGTCCTGATTGTCGGCCTCATCATCATTCATTTCACGCCTAAAGAGCGGGGCCACTAGCTGGTCGTCCGGATTACTGGCCCGGGCGGGCATAGAAATAGCCCTCGGTCTCGTCGAGCGCTACCGGCGAATCGAACAAATCACTGAGGTGGTCGGTTGTCAGGATCGACCGTTTCGCACCGGAGGCGAGTATCCGCCCCTGCTTCAACAGGATCACGCGCTCGATCTCGGGGACGATCTCTTCGATGTGGTGGGTGATCAGGATGAGCGTCTTGCCCTCGCGGGCGATCTGCCGCACGCGCTCCATGAAGCTGTGGCGGGCGACGAGATCGAGGCCGGTGGTCGGCTCGTCGAGGACGAGCGCCCTCGGCTCGGTGACGAGCGCCCGCGCCAGCAGCACGCGGCGGGCTTCGCCACTCGACAACTCCGCTCGACAGCTCGTCGATCCACCGGCGCGCGAGGTGCGCCACGCCCATGCGCTCGAGGGCGTCGGCCGCGCGCGTGCGCATCTCGGCGGTCACCGATCCATACCTGAGGATGCCCTGCGACGCGAGAAACCCCGAAATGACCGCGTTTTCCGCCAGCACCCGCCCCTCGTTGTTGCCTCCCACAAACCGTTGATGCAGATCAGCGGAGATGATGCCGAGCTTCGAGCGCAAATCGAAGACGTCCCAGTTGTCGCTGCCGAACACGCGGACAGGCGACGACCCGTCTTCGGGCGCCCGCGCGCGCTCGTCATGCGTCAGGAGCTTGGTGAGAAACGACTTGCCCGCGCCGTTGGGACCAACGATCGCGGTGTGCTCGCCTTCGCGGATGGTGAGGTTGAGGCGGTCAAGGATGACCGCGTCATCCTTGACCAGCGTCGCATCGATTAACTCGAGTACTGGATCCGCACCCATTAAACGGGGAGCGGCTTGCCCCTGGTCTCCTCGGCGAACGGCAGGATCAGGATACCGACGACGAATGCCAGCGCGGTGATCGCGACGGGGATGCCGAGGCTGCCGTAGGAGCGGATGCCCGCGCCGACCAGGAAGACCATCGCCACACCCGCGAAGCGGCCGACCGAGCTGACAAACGCAATCCCACTCGCACGGCTGGTGGTGGGGTACTGCTCCGGCAGCCAGAGCGTATACAGCGCGAAGTTCGCGCCGCCGATGCCGAGGAAGAAGATCAGGATGAAGAACGAGGTCAGCGCGACCGGCAGGTAGAACACGTAGCCGAACGCGATGGCTACCGAGCCGCCGAGGAATGCGAAATACGTGGCCATGGCCTTGCGGCGGCCTAACGCTTCCGCCATCCACGGCGCCAGCAGGCACCCGATGATCGTGCCAATCGACAGCACCATCGCCCCGTACGAGGCGAGGCGTGCCGCCTCGGGCCCGGCGTAGCCTTCGCGGACCGCGATCTGCGTGACGGCGGTCGGCACGTAGATCGAGCCCGACCAGAGGCCGATGATCGACACCAGGAACAACAGCGAGTTCACGATCGTCTTGCGCTTGTAGCTGGCCGCGAACAGCGCGTTGAACGACTGGCTCATCTTCGGCTTCTCGACCTGGACGCGCTTCTTCCACGTCTCGGGCTCATGGACGCCGCTCTGGATCCAGCCCACCAGCAGCGCCGGCGCGCCGCCGAGGACGAACATCCAGCGCCAGCCGAAGTTGGCGCCGATGAAATAGTTGGCGATCGCCGCGAGGAAGAACCCGAAGTAGTAGCCGGTGTGCATGTAGCCGGCGCCCATCTTGCGGCGATCCTCGGGCCACTCTTCGGCGACGAACGTGCCGCCCATCGGCTGCTCACCGCCGAGCCCGATGCCGCAGAGCACGCGCAGCACCGCGAGCTGCCAGATATTGGTGACGATGCCGCACATGAAGGTGAAGATCGAATAGAACAGGATCGTCGCCATCAGCGCCTTGACGCGCCCGAACCGATCGGCGATCGGCCCCCACACCATCGACATGCCCCAGCCGAGCAGGAAGAGCGCCTGCAGGAGGCTCCCGTAGTAGCCGATGTTCCCGGGGGTCACCGCGATGCCCGACGCCGGCAGGAGCTCGGTCAGCGCCGGAACGAGCACCAGCGCATAGATGAACGCATCCATGCCGTCCAGCGTCCACCCGCCCCAGGCGGCCCAGAATCCCTTGATTTGATTCGCGTTGAGTTTGGTGTGCGTGCGCGGAACGGCCACTGAGCTGCCTGCCATAGGGGATCTCCGTCGCGTTGGTAGCTGGGTTGCTGGGTTGCTCGGTAGCTAGGGAGGGTAGCTGGGGGGTGTTTTCCCCAGCGACCCAGCCACCGAGCTACCCAGCTACCGTTTTATTTCGTGCCCGCCACGGGCTTCGGGCCCGGGGTCAGCAGCATCGCGGGATTGGCGCCCGCGCGCGGCTTGAACTTCTGCGCGCCGCCGTTGTCGACTTCGGCGACGTACAGGTTGCCTTCGCTGTCCACGTGCATTCCGTGCACGCCCCAGAAGCCGCCGGGGAAGTTGCCCCACGCGCCGAAGGAGTACAGGAAGTGGCCGCTCAGGTCGTACTTGAGCATCTTGGACGAGTTGCGATCGAAAGCCCACAGCATGCGCGAGCCGTCCATGTACACGAGATGGATGTCGGCGGGCGCGGCGCCGATTGACCACTCATCCAGGTACTTGCCGTCCTTGTCGAACACCTGGAAGCGGCGGTTGCCGCGGTCGTTGACGAACACGCGGCCCGTCTGCGGATCGACGGCGACGCCGTGGACGTTGTTGAAGTACGCCGGCCGGGTTTCCTTGCCGCCGGCTTCGCCCTTCTGGCCCCACGTCATCAGGAACTTGCCGTCCTTGTCGAACTTGACGACGCGCGTGTTGACGTAGCCGTCGGCGACATAGAAATCGCCGTTCGGCTGCCAGGCCATGAACGTCGGACGATAGAAGTGCGTCGAGTCGTTGCCGGGCACGTTCACGGTGCCGATCGTCTGCTTCAGGGTCTTGCCGTCGTTGGAGAAGCGGAAGATCGCGTGGCGGTAGTCGTCCACGATCCAGACGTCCTTCTGCGCGTCATACGGGCTCTCGAACACTGAGTGCGGCCGGCGGAACATCTTGTCGTAGCGCGTCCAGTCCTCGATGAAGTCGCCCTTCGAATTGACGACGCTGATGATGTGCGCAAAGTTGTAGTCCTTGCCGGGCTCGCCGACATCCAGGTCGTCGCCGGGCTCCATCGTGCCGGGCTTGAAGAGCATTCCGGGCGGGCTGGCGGAGGTGGCGTCGCGCCACGGCAGCCGGCCGATCGGGAACTCGACGCTCGGCGCGATCTTAGTGTTCTTCGGGCGCTCCATCTCGGGCAGCATGCCGCGCTCGAGAATGAAGACGCGATCGGGGGTTTCGGCGAAGACACCCTGTCCGGCGCCCCAGGTCCACTTGCCGACACCCGGGATGCTCGACAGCGGCTTCGGCCAATCCATCACCCGGTCGTACCCACCGAAGATGTCCTGGCCACCCTTCTGGGCCGGGATGGCCGCAAAGCTCTGGGCCTGCGGGTTGCCCTGACCCTGCACGGTCGTCAGCTTGCTGTCCACGATGACGCCAACCGTCACGGCAACAGCGGCTGTCACGACGAATGACACACGCTTACGCATAAAAACTCTCCCTCTCGTTGACCTAATTGGTTCCTGCAGCCGCCGTATTCTTCTTGAGCCAATCCACGGTGAACTTGATGATGTCATCGCTGTTCTTCTCGAGCATCATCATGTGGCTGTTTCCTTTGATTCCCACATCTTCGAGACGATAAAAGTCGACCTTCACGCCCGCCTGCTTGAGGAACTTCGGGATGCAGGGGTCGTACACGCGGTGATACGTGGCGCCGGCCGAATACATCAGGATGCGGACGTTCTGCCATCGCGCCAGCTTGCGCGCCGGCTCCGCCTGCATCCAGCAGAGTACCTCGTCGGGCCGCTCCTGCTTCGTTTCGATGACCGCCTTGACGTCAGCCGGCGTCGCCGCGGGCGGATCGTATTCGAACTTGTTGTTGGTCAGGCCCCACGAGTTCGGGTTTCTCGGCCCCGTCGTCACCTTCGCGGTATCGACGTTGGCGAACTGCGGACCGCCCGGCTCGACCGCCACCATGAGCTTGATCGCCTGCGGGCGCGCTTCCATCACATCGAAGCCGAGTCCACCGCCCTGCGAGTGCGTGAAGAGGATGACCGGCGTGTTGATCGTGTCGAGCAGCACCTTGCCCGCCTCGGTCGCGAGCGCGATGCTCTGCCCCGCGAACTGCACCTGGCTGCGGACGAAGGCGTCCATGATCGGGTCGCCCATCTTGCCGGTGCCGGGCCACTGCGTGTGCATCTTCGCCAGCGGAAAGTCGCCGCGCTCCCGGCCATTGGTCCAGATGCGTTCGAGCTCGAGTCCGGTGCGGATGCCGAGGTTGCCGTCGATCGGCGTCTTACCGTCAGGCCCAGGCAGCGGCACGTACGCGGACCGTCCCCGCGCCGGGTAGTCGACCATGTAGACGACGTAGCCCTGGTCCATCAGGTAGTAGGCCCAGCCGGGGCGGCCGTCGGGCGTCTGCTGCCAGTCGACGCCGGTCTGGCCGTTGCCGTGGAAGAACACGATCGGATAGGGCTGCTTGATCTGCTTGGGCACCCACACGTCGGTGTACATCGACCCGCGCATGACCTCTTTGCCCTTCTCGCCCCAGTACTGGCCGCCGGCGAAGAGGAACCCTTTGCGCGCGATGTTCTCGGTTGAGAAGGTCGGGATCGACTTCGGCGGCATCGCCTTCGAGTTGCTGTCGCCGGGGGCGGCCTTCACGGTCTTGCCGAGCCACTGCCCCATGTACTTCGCGATGTCGGCGCTGTTCTTCTCGAGCATCATCATGTGGCCGTTGCCCTTCATGCCGACGTTCTCGAGCTCGACGTACTCCGTCTTCACGCCGGCCTGATTGAGCCACTTCGCGAGGCAGTGGTCGTACTCGCGGTGATAGCCGCCTTCGCCGCTCAGGAACAGCACGGGAATGGTCTGGAGGTTCTTCAGCTTGCGCGCCGGCTCGGTCTGCAGGTAGCAGGCAACCTTGCCCGGCTCCGGCTTGTTGTCGAGCGCGACCTTCAGATCGGTGGCCGCTGCGGCCGCCGGCTCATACGCGATCGGGCTGTTGGCGACGCCCCAGCTCAGTCCACCGCCGCCTTCGTTATAGGCGACCTTCGCGGTGTCGACGCTCTTGATCGGCGGCGCCGCGGGCTCCACGGTCACGATCGCCTTGATCTGGTTGGGACGGGCATCGGCGACCAGCCATCCAAACGCGCCGCTCTGCGAGTGCGTCAGCAGGATCACCGGCGAGCCGATCATGTCCAGCAACGCGACGTTCGCATCGCGCGTCAGCGTCTCCTGGCGGTTGCCGGCGAGAAACTGCACCTGCGTGCGGTTGAAGTCGTCAAACACCTTGTCGCCGATGCGACCGGACCCGGGCCACTGCGTGTGCTTCTTCGCATTCGGGAAATCGCCGCGCGCCGCGGACGCGGTGAAGATCTCTTCCAAATTCGGGGCGGTGCGGATGTTGAGGTTCAGGCGATCGGCCGTGCCGTCGACGCCGGGGACGTACTGCGACCGGCCGCGCGCGGGCATGTCCTGCAGGTAGACGACGTAGCCCATGTCGAGGAAGTTGTAGGCCCACCCGGGACGGCCATCGGGGGTGATCAGCCAGTCAACGCCTGTCTGCCCTGCTCCGTGCATGAAGACGACCGGATACGGCGACTTGATCTGCTTGGGCACCATGACTTCGACATACATGGCGCCGCCCATGGTCGACTCTTTGCCGTCGCCGAGCTCGCCGACATACTTCCCGCCCGCGTAGACGAAACCGTGCCGCGCAACGTTGTCGAGCGAGACAGTCTTGATCGCGGACGGCGGCGCGGCCTTCGCGGCAGCGCCCTGGGCGCTCGCGTGGCGCGGAACGCCGCCGATCAGGACGATCAGCGCAGACAACACAACGATATACGGCCGTTTCATGCTGATCCCTTTCTGAAGACGCAGGTGGGGCTGCAGGTTTTTAGGCCTGAACAGCCC
>WNGB01019081.1_pt1 | contig 11167 bp, 11 predicted proteins | sample 5400681 | NCBI WGS metagenome assembly WNGB01 (sample SAMN13153367, study PRJNA577476) | soil metagenome | isolation source: 115 cm soil or saprolite under grassland replicate 2 | place: USA:California | collected 2016-06-15 | reverse complement strand
TTCCGCTGCGCCCAGACGTACCCGTTAGAGCGACGCCCAGAACGGCAGGGTCTGACCCTAGGTGTTGAGAAAGCGTGACTCTTCGTCCCCAGCCTTCGCCCGCGTGTTCCCGACCTCTACTTGACGAGCGAGAGCATCTTGAACATCGGGAGATACATGGCGATCACGATGACGCCGACCATGGCACCGACCAGGATCATCATCAGCGGCTCGACGATCGAGGTCAGCGACTGGATGGCCGCATCGACCTCGTCCTCGTAGAAGTCCGCGATCTTCCCGAGCATCTTCTCGAGCTCTCCCGTCTCCTCGCCGATCTTCACCATCTGGCTCACCATCGGCGGGAAGATGGCGTTGTCGACGAGGGGCTGGGCGATCGGGACGCCCTCGTGCACCTTGGCGCGCACGTCGGCGAGGGCCTCCTCCACCATCCAGTTGCCGGCCGTCTGCCCGGTGATCTCAAGCGCCTGGATGATGTCGACGCCTGCGGAGACGAGGGTCGAAAGCGTGCGCGAGAAGCGGGCCATCGTGACCTTGAGCACCACGGGGCCAATCTTCGGAACCTTTAGCTTGAACCGGTCCCACTGCTTGCGGCCCGGCTCCGTCTTCTTGTACTTCCGGAAGCCGAAGATGAGCCCGCCCACGAGCGGGAAGATGATGTACCACTTGTGACGCAGGAGGTCCGACATGGTCACGACGTACTGCGTCAGCGTCGGCAGTTCGCCGCCGAGCTGCCCGAAGATGCGCACGAACACCGGCACGAGGAACATCAGCAGACCGGCGAGGACGAGCGACGCGAACGTCAGCACCATTAGCGGGTAGAGCATCGCGCCCTTCACGCGGCGCTTGATCTGAGTCGCCTTCTCGATGTGGAGCGCGACGCGATCCAGGACCTCGTCCAGGATGCCGGCCGCCTCGCCGGCCTCGACCATGGAAACGAATAGGCGCTCGAAGATCTTGGGATGGCGTGACATCGCCTGGGAGAGCAGGAGGCCGCCCTCGACATCCGCACGGAGCTCCCTGACCACCTGCGCGAAGTACTTGTCCTCGGTCTGCTGCTCGAGGATGACGAGCGCCGCGACGATGTTCAGACCGGCTTCGATCATCGTCGCGAACTGGCGCGAGAAGATCTGGAGCGTCTTGGGCTTGACCTTCTTGAAGAAGTTGCGTGCGCCCTCCTCCCCCGCGGAGGGGAGCTCGTCGAGCTTGCTCGCGAGCAGGCCGCGGATGCGCAGCTGCTCCCGCGCCCCGAAGAGATCGGGAGCGTGAAGCTCGCCGGTGAGCTCGAGGCCCTCGGCGTTGATGGCGGAATAGGAGAACGCAGCCACAGTCAGTCCCTCTACCGAGCTATCGGCAGGGGGGTTGAGCCTCTAAAGAGGGCTGCCGATAGCTCCTACGTGCACACGCGCGCGCGTGACGAGAGCGGCTTCGGCCTGCTCGAGCTCCTCATGGCAATGGTGATGCTGAACGTCGGCATCCTGGCCATCGTCGGCGCGTTCTCCTCCGGGAACGTCGCCCTGGCCCGCGCGAACCGGATCTCGACGGGGGCGGCTCTCGCGAACAAGCAGATGGAGGTCTACCGCGGTCTCAAGTACGACAACATCCTCTTCGTCACCTCCGAGTGGAACTCGGCGATCGCGGACTCGACGTACACGTCGGACCAGGTCTACCAGCAGAACATGGAGAACCCCGTCGCGCCGAAAGCCCTCGTCTCCAGGGTCACGACCTGCCCAACGAACGTCCCGGCGAGCGCGTGCGATCCAAGCTACTCGACGACAGGCGCCGATCACCGCTCCTACCGCGTCGACACGTATCTCTACTTCGACACGCCGAGCCTCGGGAACCAGCTGAAGACGGTCGCGGTGGTCGTCCGCAAGGCGGACAGCCTGACCACCACCTACGCCCGCGTCAGCTCGACGTTCGATCCGTCGACGGGCGCCTGTACGAACGCTAGCGGCTGCTAAGGCGTCGCGGGGGGAATCGTCACCGTCGTCGACGTCGTCGCCGCCGGAGTGGCGGTAGCCTGAACGTCCGTCCCTGCCGGCTTGAGAATCAGCTTGTACCTCGTTCCGTCTGCGGTGTTCATCAGCGTGACCGGCTTGTTCTCCGTCAGCGTCACCGCCGGCGAGCCGTTCGAATAGGAGCCGCCGACGATCGAGATCTTCGCCGTGTGGGCGGTCAGCGAGACGAGGTGGAAGAGAGATACAACCGATGGATCGGTCGCGCTCGCCTGCGGAAAGTCGGTTCCGACGGCGACGGCGTAGAGCGTCCCGTTGACAGAGATCACCGCGCTACCCGGAGCGGGCTTGCTTCCGGATGCCACCGGGGTTGCCGTCTTTGAGCCCGAGCCTGACGAACTGCCCGACGAGGACGACAAGCCCTTGTCCTCGTCACTGATCTGCTGGGCGAAGGGATCCTTGCTCGCGAAGCGGCTGAAGGACGCCAACTGGCCCTCCTGCAGCGTCGCCGTGCCCAAGGAGGTCAGCGACTCACTGCCGGTCGTGCCTGAACTCTCGCCCGAGCCCCCGAGTGTCGGCGCGGCCAGCGTCGGCGTCCCGGCGGGGGGCGCGGCCGTCGTCGTCGGTGCGCTCGCCTGGACGGGCGCGGCCGGGGGATGCAGGCGCTTCCAGGTCTTCGGGCCCTGGAACCCGAGCAGACCGATGAAGAGCACGCCGAGGACGGCGAGGAGGATCTTCTGCTTCTTCTCTTTCTCCTTGAGCGGATCGACGTGCTTCTTCGCCATTACGGAGCTCCTGTCGCCGACGCGCCGCTCGGGGCCGTTTCGGTCGGGGTCGTGGTGGTGGTCGCCGACGTCGTCGCGGTCGCCGTCGTGTCGGTCGCGGGCGGTGTCGAGGCCGGGGCCGGCGCGCCGCTGCCGTAGACGAAGGCGTCGATGACGAGGGTGGCCTGGATCTGCGGGAACTTGAGGTCACCTTCGTTGAACGTCAGCGTGTCGACTTCGAACAGCCGGCCGGTCGCATCGAGCGTTCCCGCATGAACGGACACGAGTGAGCGGAGCCGGTAAAGAAAGTCCGCGAGGTTGTAGAAGTTGCCGTTGAACGACACGGAGATCGGCATCACCGCGTAGCTTCCAAGCGCAGCGATGGGCTGCGGGGAGATCGAGTCGAAGCGGATGCCCGTGTCGCGGGCAAGCTGGCTGAGCTCGAGCACGAGATCTGGCATGTCGGTCTTGTCCGGCATCGCCTTGGCGAGCCGGTACACGTCCGCGACTTCGATCTTCGGCGCCGATCGCGCGGCGGCGACCTGCTGGTTGTACGCGGCGATCTTCTGCTCCACGTCCACCGCCTGGCGCTTGAGATCCTTCAGCTTCGTCCCCTGCGGGCGCACGAGTAGGAACCAGCCGGCGAGGCCGACGACCAGGACACCGCCGAGGATGATCCCGATCAGCGCGGCGGAAGGGAGAGGCTTGCGCTCTTTCACGAGCTGGGCCCTCCGAGCACCTTGATGTCGGCGGCGATCGAGAACTCGACGACGGTCTGGCCCCCAACCTGAGACCGCGACGAGCTGAGCAGCTGCACGTTCGTCAGGTCGGGGACGACCTGGAGGCGGGAAAGCAGCCTGGCGACGGCGTCGTGGGAGTACGTGCGACCGTTGATCGTGAACTGGGACGGCGCAGTGCTCGTGCTGCTCGACTCGCCGGTGGACGGCGAGATCGGAGACTTGGCGCTAAGCATCGTCAGCCAGACGTCGTCGGGGAGCACGAGTGAGAACTCCCGGAACACTCGATCCCAGGCGACGCGGGTCGAGAGGGCGGTGCTGAGTGCGCTGACGCGGGCACTTTGCATCCCCGCGAGTTGCTCGTCGGCGGCCGTCGGGCCCGGAGGCGGAGGCGGCAGGGCCTGAAAGCGGCGATTGAGGTCGTCGAGCTTTCGCTGCTCGGCGGCGATCTTCCCGCTGCCCATCATGAACATGGCGCCGAGCACCGCGACGACGAGGACGCCGGAGCACGCGCCGACGAGGACCGGCACGCTCTCCTTCTTGACCGTCCTCTGCCGGGTGTCTCGGGGAAGAAGGTTGACGGCGCGCATGACGCCTCAGTCCTCGATCCCGAGTCCGATGGCGACCGCCAGTGAGCCGATCTGCGCGGGCTCGCCGACCTTCTTCGACACCTTCATGCGCGCCAGCGGGTCGCCGACCCGGACGCGCACGCCGATCAAGCGCTCGAGCTCGCCCGCAAGGCCGGGCAGGTGCGCGGTGCCGCCCGTCAGGACGATCTCGCCGATGCCGAGCGAGTTCGGCTGGTTCTGGTAGTACTGCAACGAGGAGACGAGTTCGCGCGCGAAGGTCTGAATCGCCCGCCGCATCGCCTCTCGCGCCTTCTTCGCCTGTTCGGAAGTCAGTCCCTGCGGAACCATCTCGTCGGTGAGAGCGAGCGCGCGCTTGGCGCCCTCGACCTCGGACGGTGCGGCATCGACGGCGCGTGCGATCGCAACGTTGAGGGCAGAGCCGCCCCACTCGAGAACACGCGTGAACTCGCACACGTGTCCGTCCGAGACGGCGAACGTCGATCGTTCGTGACCGATCGAGACGGCGACGAGCGCTGCGCTCGGATCGCTGCCGACACCGGCCTGCGGCGCCTGCAACACACGCAACAGCGCGAAAGCCTCGAGATCGATTCCCACGAGAGCAATGCCCGCCTTCTTGCACGCATCGACGTAGCGGTCGATCAGCTCGCGGTACGCGACGACGAGCAGGACGCGGCGCGTCGGCTGCCCGTCCTCGTCCACGCCCTCGCCGAGGATCTGGTAATCGAGGACGGCCTCGTCGATCGGGATCGGCAGGGCTTCCTGCGCCCGGAAGCGGATCGCGTTCGCGAGTTGCTTCTGGTCCTGGATCCCGGCGATCTCGAAGGTGCGCACCCCGATCCTGTTGTTTGCGAGCCCGAGCCGGACGCCGCGCTTCGGCAGGTTGTGCTTCGTGAAGAAGTCCTTCAACGCAGCGGCGAGCGCGTCCGGATCGCGGAGCTCTCCTCCGACGACGATTCCGGGGGCGAGCGGCTCTCGCGCCACCTGCTGCAGCTCGGCGCTGCCGTTGTTCGAAACCCGCGCCGCGGCGAGCTGCGAAGCGCCGACCTTGAGGCCGACGAGACGCTTCCCTCCCTTGCCGCGCTCAGCCTTGATCTTCGGCTTCTTCTGCTTGCGCTCTTTCGGCTGCTTCGCTTCCTTCGGCTGCTTCGGAGGGCGCTCGGCCTTCGGAGCCTTGTCGCCCTTGCCTCCGAAGGAAATCTCCTTTTTCCAGAACGGAACCTTCTCTTCGGCCAGCGGCGGCAGCTCGGCGGCCGGTACCGGCGGATGGACGACGGGTGCCGCTGGAGCGGTCGCTGGGTCGTGCACGGGCTCGGGCGGCAGCGACGGCTTCGCGCTCCACGTCTCTGTTGCTACAGGCTCTTCCGCGACGGGCTCCACCGCAACGGGGTCTTCCGCAACGGGGTCTTCCGCTACGGGCTCTTCTGCAACGGGCTCCTCCGCGACAGGCTCTTCCGCGACTGGCTCCTCGGCCACAGGCTCTTCCGCGACGTGCTCTTCGGGAGAATCGTCCTGCGAAGCCTCGCGCTCGACCTTGCGGCTGAACGAGACTTCCTTCTTCCAGACCAGCTCCTCCGGCTCCGTCTCAGGCGCACTCGGCTCGGGGTCTGGCACCGGGAGGTGGCTCGAAGGGTCGGCGACGGGCTCAGGCTCGGCGATCCGCTCAGGCATCTCTGTCGCGGGCGTGTCCGCTTTCTTGCCCTTGCGGCCGAAGCTGATCTCCTTCTTCCAGATCGACGTCGGCTCTGCAGGGGTCGACTCGTCTTCGGGCGTCGGCGAGGCCTTGGGTTCTTTCGACTTACGCCGGAACGAGATCTCCTTCTTCCAGATCGACTGCTCGTCCACGGCTAGCTCCCTGCGACGCGCAGGCCGCTCGCGAGCGGTGCCTCGTCCTGCTGGGCGTCGTCGAGTTCCGCTGGGAGCTCGACCGGGAAGCCCGAACGCTCGAGCAGCCCGATCAGCTGTGCGGGACGGCTCGAGCGGGAAAGACCGACCTCGAGGTCGACGACGCGGCGTTGGATGAGATCCGCAAGCGACTGCTCCATCGTCAGCATGCCCCGGCCGGTGTTCGTCTGCATCACCGAGTAGATCTGCTCGACCTTGCCCTGGCGGATGAGGTTCCGGACGGCGTCGTCCGGAAGCAGGATCTCGAGCGCGGGCACACGCCCCATGCCGTCGGCTGTGGGCAGCAGCGCCTGCGTCACGACGCCCTGCAACGAGCTCGCGATCTGAATCCGCACCTGCTCCTGCTGCTCGGCGGGAAAGACGTCGATGATGCGGTCGATCGTGGAGGGCGCGCTCTGCGTGTGCAGCGTGCCGAACACGAGGTGCCCGGTCTCCGCCGCGGTCAGCGCCGTGCCAATGGTCTCGAGGTCGCGCATCTCGCCGACGAGGATCACGTCGGGGTCCTGGCGGAGAGCGGCGCGCAATGCATCGGCAAAGCTCGTCGCGTCGGGACCGATCTCGCGCTGGTTCACGATGCAGCGCTTGTGGCGGTGGAGGAACTCGATCGGATCCTCGATCGTGAGGATGTGCTCGGAGCGGTTCCGGTTGATCTCGTCGATCAGCGCGGCGAGCGTCGTCGACTTACCGGAGCCGGTCGGCCCCGTGACGAGCACGAGCCCGCGCGGCTTCTCGGCGAGTTGGTGCAGCGAGGCCGGGATGCCGAGCTCCTCCAGCGTCTTGAGCTCGGTGGGGATCAGGCGGAACGCGGCGCCCAGCGACTCCCGCTGGAAGTAGACGTTCACGCGGAAGCGGGCGAGGCCGGGGATCGAATGGGAGAAGTCGAGCTGCCGCTTGAGCTCGAGCTGCTTCTGCTGCTCGCTCGAGAGGATCCGGTAGAGGAGCCCCTGAGTCTCCTCCGCGCTGAGGGGGTCGTAGCCGTCCAGCCGCTCCACCTCTCCACGCACGCGAATAACAGGGGGTGTCCCCGTCGTCACATGGAGGTCCGAGGCATTTCGCCCCACCATGTGCTCGAGCAGCTCGTCTATGGAGTTGGCCGGCGGCATAACTCGATCGAGTCATCGGCATGCCGTAGCGCTTCCTTTACCTGCTTCGGGGCCCGGTTTTCAAAAGGCAGGGATCACCCATTCGAGGGTTACCCACGATGGGTGATTTCGCCGATGCAGGTGCGGCCACTCCGTTCGTTTCCCATGGAAGGAGCACCTGCATGACCAGCAAGATCCGGCAGCGGCTGGCCGGTGAGGAAAGCGGTTTCACCCTCATCGAACTTCTCGTTGTCATCATCATTCTGGGCATCCTGCTCGCGATCGCGATCCCTTCGTACCTGAGCTTCAGGGATCGGGCGAACAACTCGGCCGCCAAGGCCAACGTTCGCGCCGCGATTCCGGCAGTCGAGGCCTACAACGCAGACAACACCGGCACCGGCGCGTCAGCCGGCTATACGGGCATGACCGTGTCGCTGTTGCAGGCGTATGACTCGGCCATCGTGCCCACCAAGCTGACGATCGCGTCAGCCGACTCGGTCACGTACTGCGTGTCGAGCACCGTCGGCGGCAAGACCTGGAACAAGAACGGTCCGGGCGCCGACATCGTCACCGGAACCTGCTAAGGAATCCGTTCGACATGAGGGATCGAAGGGCGCGGGAGACCGCGCCCTTCGTCTTTCAAGTCCCCTGTTTGGGATGCCGATATGACACCCGTGACCTTCACGCTCTCCCCCCCTGTCCGGATCGCCGCTCTGCTCGGACTCCTCGCAGCCGTCCTCGCCGGAGGCGGGATGAAGATGCTCGGAGGCGGCGAGGCATCCGTGGCTACGCCGCACCTCATCAAGCATCAGCCGTTCGGCGCCGGCGCGAAGGCGAAGCATGCTTCGTCGGCACCGACGCTGGCGGCGAAGAAGCACGCCGCGACCGCGACTACGACTAAGGCGAAACCGAAGGCCGCGAGCAAGCCTGTTGCGACTCTGCCGAAACCGATCGTGAATCACGCGGCGATCGCAGCGGCGTTGAAGGCCGGTCTCCCGGCCCCAATAGCTACTGCCCTCGGGCAGCACGCCACCGTCGTCGTCGGACTCTACGACCCGTATTCCAAGGTGGACGCGATCGCCTTTGCCGAGGCAAGGGCCGGCGCCAAGCTCGCGGGTGCGGGATTCCTGCCGCTGAACGTCCTCAGCAAGGCCCAAATCGGCAAGCTGACAGAGCTGATGGGCCTGCTTCCCGATCCAGGCCTGCTCGTCTACGTCCGGCCCGCGAGGCTCGCCGCCAAGATCAGCGGCTTCGCGGACAAGGAAACCGTGGCGCAGGCCGCCCAGAACGCCGCCCACGGGACGTGAGCGTCGCTCGCCGAAGGCGAGCTCCCTCAGGGGAAACCTTGTTTCCCCTGAGAGACCCCTTCTTTAGGTCACGCCTCAGCCCACGCGCCGCTGAGATCGCCGCGTCGGCTGAGGAGAAAGGAAGGGGAAACCGGGAGGTTTCCCCTTATGCCCCTTCCCCTGCTCACGGGCCGGAGATCGGCCCGTGAGCGACGCGGCCCAAGGGGCTGCGGCAGCCGGCCAACCCGCTGCGCGGGAGCTGTTCGTCCGCCACGCCCGCCGCGGGGCCCGGAACGCCGAGCCCGCCCGGCCCGGGCCGTATACCTTCGCCGACGTCCACCAGGCGACGGCATTCATGACTGAAGCGGTCGAGGCCCTGATGGTCCTCGGCTGCGACGTACATGCGCAGTGAAATCCGCCCGGCTGCGCGCGCCGGGCATGATGATTTCACTGCGAGGCTCCTGACGGAGAGCCTTTGTGGCGAAGGCGGGCAAAGCCCGCCTTCGCGGCGGCTGTCGGGATGACCTAAGGTGGGATGCAGCCGGTTGTGACCGGCTCGCTCTGGACGAGCTGCCCGTTGACCTCCTCGACCATCACCGAGGAGGCGCCCCAGGTGCATGCATCGCCGCGCTTCGCTGGCGCTGCCGCTGCCGCCATGGTCACAAGGAGCAGGAAGCAGGCGAAGAAAAGGACGAGACCCCGCCGCATGCCCTTTCAACGGTTTATGGCTTGAAAGGGATACGCACCCCGCCGCGGGGGCGAGCTTTGCTCGGCGCCGCTCACCGACGCTGGCCGGTAGCCCAATCGGCGCAAGATCATCATGGCCCGCGAAGCGGGCCGGATCTTGCGACGTGACTGATGGGAAAATCGCCTAGGTTCAAGCTGCGGCCTCGAGGATGACGGTGTGACCGAGCGCTTCGAGCTGGCGGACGAGGCGGCGAGTGGTGCGCTCGGGGTCGCGGCGCTGGAAGTAGTCGCCGCCGAGCTCGCGGTAGAGCTCACCGGTCGTGAGCATGTGCCAGCAGGCGGCGAGGATCGAGTGGCAGACGGCGATCGATGCGCGGCCGTGGCCGCGACGAGGCTTGAGGCGGCGGTACTGGGCGGCGAGGTAGGTGTCGGTCGTGCGGGTTGCGGCGAGCGAGGCTTCGAGCAGGGCGCTGCGCAACCACTTCGAGCCCTTGCGCGTGTGCGCGTTTCTGCGCTTCCCCGCCGACTCGTCTTGGCCGGGGCAGAGCCCGGCCCAGCTGACGAGGTGTCCGGCGCTCGCGAACTGGCTCATGTCGACGCCGATCTCGGCCACGATCACTTCGGCCGTCCGTCGCTGCACCCCCGGGATCGTGCAGAGCAGCTCAACCGCGTTCGCGAAAGGGGCGATCGCCTGCTCGATCGCCTCCGAGAGCCGCTCGATCTGCTCGTCCAGGAAGTCGAGGTGGGCGAGGATCGACGAGACGACGAGTGCGTGCTCGTCTGTGAAGCGGCCCTCGAGCGCCTCCCTGAGCGCCGGCAGTTTCTTGCGCAGCCTGCCGCGGGCGAGCTCGGCGAGCACGGCCGGGTCGGTCGTGCCGGCGGCGAGCGCCTCCAGCATCGCGCGGCCAGAGACGCCGAGGATGTCGGAGGCGACGCAGTCGAGCTTGATCCCGGTGTCCTCGAGGATCTTGTGCAGCCGGTTCGCCTCACGCTGGCGCTCGCGCAGCTGCGCCTTGCGGTAGCGGGTGAGGTTGCGCAGTGTGCGGATCGGCTTCGGCGGCACGAAGCTGCGCCTGAGCAGCCCCGCCTCCAAGAGCTGGCAGAGCCAAGCCGCGTCCTGCACGTCTGTCTTTCGACCCGGCACCTGCTTGACGTGGCGGGCGTTCACGAGCAGGCAGTCGAAGTCATCCTCGAGGATCGCCCAGACCGGCTTCCAGTAGACGCCCGTCGCCTCCATCGCGACTTGGGTCGCCCCGTGCGCGCGCAGCCAGTCTCGCAGCGTCAAGAGGCCCGCCACCGTCGTCTTGAACGCATGCAAGTGCTGCTCGCGCCTGCCGCCGGCGCCCGGCACACGGACGCACGCCGTCACGCTCTCCTTGTGCACGTCGAGCGCTGCGGGGCGCTCCACGACCGTTTCCATCGCTTACCTCCCGACTCGAAGGGTGAGCTTGGTCACCTGAGGAGCCTCGAAGAAGGCGAGTCTGATGGGCGTGCTCAAAGGCAACAGTCCGGGGTACCGGAGAGACTCCCGCGCCACGCTAGATACGGGCTCGCTCGCACCAAGAACAGAGCGGCGTTCACAGGCGACAACCGATCATCGCCCATTTTCATCCGCCGAGGGTGGCCGCTCGCCGGCCATGACCGCTAGATGGGTAGCCGTTGAAGGGCTAACCCCCGCTATCTGCAATCACCAAGAAGGCCCGCAAATGCATGCCTTCCCGACTAGCGGGGGCAGGATTTGAACCTGCGACCTCCGGGTTATGAGACCAGCCGATCCAGGTCATGTGAGATGAGGTTGGCTCACCTCAGGCAGATCCGATCACCTCAGATCACGTGAGACCAGCTCAGATGGGTACAAAACGGTACAAAATTAGCGTCAGTTCTGGCAACACCCACGGAGCGGAGGAGCAACAGATCTGCGGCTCGCACGCCGTAGTGCGAAGACTCATCTGTATGTCGCTCTTCGGCTCGACTTCGACAAATCCGGAGGCTCAACCCCGGCCGGCCCCTACTCGTCGTCGCCGTCGATCTCCGCCTCAACGCCGCGACGGGCAGTCCAGGCCACGAGGTAGGCACGGACCTCGCGCGTCTCCTGGCCCGCGTTCGGGGCGTCCGGCACCTCGACTTGGAGCGCGTCCGGCGCGACCTGAACGGCAATGCATCC
>WNGB01013146.1_pt1 | contig 11167 bp, 10 predicted proteins | sample 5400681 | NCBI WGS metagenome assembly WNGB01 (sample SAMN13153367, study PRJNA577476) | soil metagenome | isolation source: 115 cm soil or saprolite under grassland replicate 2 | place: USA:California | collected 2016-06-15 | reverse complement strand
CCGTGCTGCTCCGGCTGGCGCAGGACGAGTCGTCGATCCACGAAGCGCCGATGCTGTACACGCCTCGGACCAAGCGGTACGACACGCGGGCCGCCGCCACCGCAATCCGACCCCACTCCTAAGCCCGGAGGTGCCCGATGGAACGACACCGCATCAGCCCCGAGATCACCGTACTCGGCGACCACATGCAGGTGCCGGGGATCGGCTTCCTGGCGGTCAACACCTTCGTGCTGCACGCCGAGCAGCCGGTCGTGGTCGATACCGGGCTCGGCACCCCGGACAAGGACTACGTGTCCAGCCTGGCAGCGGTGATCGACCCCGCGGAGGTGCGCTGGATCTGGCTCACCCACCCGGACCGCGACCACACCGGTGGGCTGTGGAGACTCCTGGACGCGGCGCCCCACGCACGGCTGATCACGACCTTCGGCGGGATGGGGATCCTGGCGTGTGAGTTCGAGGTGCCGATGCACCGCGTCCAGCTGCTCAACCCGGGGGAGCGGCTCGACATCGGTGACCGCAGCCTCACGGCGTACCGGCCCCCACTGTTCGACAGCCCGGTCACGGTCGGCTTCCAGGAGAGCCGGGGCGGCGCGTTCTTCGCCTCCGACTGCTTCGGCGGCGCGATGCCCACCGCCGCGCTGGCCAGCGCGCCCGACCTGCGCGAGGTCTCCGACGAGGACCGCCGCGCGGCGCAGCTGCTGTGGGCGCAGGCCGACAGCCCGTGGGTGAAGCTGGTGGATCGGGCGGCGTACCGACGGGTCGTCGACGGGCTTCGCGGGCTCGATCCCTCGGCGATCCTCAGCACCCACCTGCCACCGGCGATCGGTATGAACGACCAGCTGTTCGACACACTGTTGGAGGCGCCGGACGGCCCGGAGTTCTCCTTCCCGGACCAGGCCGCGCTCGAGTCACTCCTCGCCAGCTTCGAACCTGCCTAGCCAGGTACCGGACCGTCCACGCTCGTGGGCTGGCCGTCGTGTGCCGCGGAAGGCGTGCAGGGCTACGGGGCCGTAGGTGAGGTTGATGGTTTCTTTGCCCTGCCTTTCGTCGTGAGCCGTCGCGGACACAATTGGAGCTTGCCGAGCCAGTACTCAGTCCGCGTCGGGGTCCCAGGCAAGCAGCCGGACCCGGCTGACGGTACGCACGTGGCTGCGCATGGCGCGTACCGCTGCGCCTGGGTCGCGGACCCGGATCGCGTCGGCGATCTTGCGGTGCTGCGCCAGTGAACGCGGCGGCCGGTTGGCCTCCTGGAGCGACTCGTGCCGGCTCTCGGCGACCTGCGGGGCGATCTCGCGCATGAACTCGGCGAGCAGTTCGCTGTGGGCGGCCGCGGTGACGGCCTCGTGGAACTGACGGTCGCCGTCCTCGCCGAGCTGCCCGGCGGCGACCTGCTCGGCCATCGCATCCAGGGCCTTGTCGATGCTGGCCAGGTCCGCGTCGGTACGGCGGACCGCGGCGAGTTCGGCGAGCTTGGTCTCGAGCGCCTCGCGGGCGTCCAGCACGTCCGGGAGCCGTTTGCGGCGCTCCACCAGCGCAGCGACCGGCTCCGCGTTGAGGGTGTCCTTGAGCAGGTACGTGCCGCCGCCGTGGCGGATGTCGACCAGCCCCTGCACCTCGAGCACCACGATCGCCTGCTTGATGGAGTTGCGGCTCACGCCGAGTCGTTCGGCGAGCTCGCGCTCGGGGGGCAGCCGGTCACCGGCTCGGAGACCGGCGGCGGCGACGTGTTCCCGCAGCTGGGCCAGGACCTGCTCGTACAGGCGCTGGCGTGTCACAGGCCGTAGCGACTCGGACACCGGACCCCCTCTTGACATGCCCGGAACACCATAGCAGCATTCTGCGAAATGGTGCAGTGGCCTAGTGGTTCATCCAATTGGAGGCAAGCTCATGTCCCCGGACCCCGCACACGTCGCCCACCGCCGCCGCGCGGTCATCGCCAGTACGGTGGGCACGACCATCGAGTGGTACGACTTCTTCCTGTACGGCACCATCGCCGCCCTGGTCTTCCCCGCCGTGTTCTTCCCGCACAGTTCCCCGACCGTCGGCGTACTGGAGTCCTTCGCCACGCTGTTCGTCGGCTTCGCCGCCCGCCCGGTCGGGGCGGCTCTGTTCGGGCACTACGGCGACCGGATCGGCCGTAAGGCGACCCTCATCAGCACCCTGCTCCTGATGGGCATCGCGACCACCCTCATGGGTGTGCTTCCCGGGTACGCCGCACTCGGCGTCGCCGCACCGGTCCTGCTGACGCTGCTGCGCGTCGCGCAGGGCATCGGCGTCGGCGGTGAGTGGGGCGGCTCGGTTCTGCTGTCCATGGAGTGGGGTACGGTCCGCCGCCGGGGGCTGATGGCGAGCATGCCGCAGCTCGGGGTGCCGGTCGGGCTGCTGTTGTCCACCGGCGCGGTGAAGGCGAGCAGCGCGCTGTCCGGAGACGCGTTCACCACCTGGGGCTGGCGCGTGCCGTTCCTGCTCAGCGTCGTCCTGATCGCGCTGGGCCTGTGGGTACGACTCCGGGTACTCGAAAGCCCCGAGTACGCCGAGGTCAAGCAGGCGAAGGCGGTCGAGCGCGTACCGGTATGGGTGGCCATCCGCCAATACCCGCGCGAGATCCTCACCTCGGCGTTCGTACGGCTGTCCGAGCAGGCGCCGTTCTACCTGTTCATCACCTTCGTGCTGACCTACGGCACCGAGAAGCTGCAGCTGTCCCGGGAGGAGTTGCTCACCGACACCATGATCGCCGCCGTGCTCGGCCTGGTCAGTGTGCCGCTGTTCGGGCACCTGTCCGACCGGTTCGGCCGCAGGTTCGTCTACGGCATCGGCATCGTGTGTACCGCGCTGTACGCGTTCCCGTACTTCGGCCTGCTCAACACCCGCTCCTCGGGCCTGGTGCTGCTCGCGATCGTGGTGTCGCTGGTCTTCCACGACATCCAGTACGGCCCTCAGGCCGCGCTGATCGCGGAGAGCTTCGGCACCAACGTGCGCTACAGCGGCGCCGGCCTGGGCTACCAGCTCGCCTCGGTGATCGCCGGCGGCCCGGCACCCCTCATCGCTGCCGCCATCCTGACGAAGACCGGCTCGAGCACCGGCATCAGCTGGTACATCCTGATCTGCTGCGTACTGGCGTTCACCGCCCTGCTGCTGATGCCGCGCCGGGTCGCGCAGCCGCAACCCGCCGGGGCCCCGTCGACCACCGTCGCCGAGGCGAACGTCTGAGAAGTACGGCGTGGGGCGAGGCGGATCCCACACTCGCTTGACCGCCTCGCACTACGCCGTCTTCAATTGGCTAATTGGCTGAGCCACTCAGCCAATCTCCCTGGCCTCTGACGTGAAGGAACGAAGCATGGCTCTCGACGAGCAGCGGTCGCCGTGGCGGCAGCACGACGGCGTCCTGACCGGTCTCCGGGTGCTGGACCTGTCGCGGATCCTCTCCGGACCCTTCTGCACCATGATCCTCGCCGACCTGGGCGCCGACGTGATCAAGGTGGAAGATCCCCGCGGCGGCGACGACACCCGGTTCTGGGGGCCGCCGTTTCAGGGCGACGACGCGACGTACTTCCACAGCGTCAACCGCAACAAGCGGGGCATCGCGGTGAACCTGAAGGACCCCGAGTCCCGGGAGCTGGTGGCCCGGCTGGCCGAACACGCCGACGTCGTGGTCGAGAACTTCCGCCCGGGTACGGCAGAGCGCCTCGGCCTGGGCTACGAGCAGGTACGCGCGGTGAACCCCGGCGTGGTGTACGCGTCGATCTCCGGGTACGGCCAGACCGGCCCGCTGCGCGACGAGCCGGGGTACGACGCCATCGCCCAGGCGGTGTCCGGCGTGATGAGCGTGACCGGTGAGCCGGGCGGCCCGCCCGTACGGTTCGGCGTCTCCGGCGCGGACCTGGCCGCGGGGATGTGGGCCTGCGTCGGGATCCTCGCCGCGCTGCGCGAACGGGAGCGCACCGGCGACGGAGACTGGGTGGACGTGTCCTTGCTGGACGGTCAGATCGGGTGGCTGACGTACGTGGCCTCCGGCTACCTCGCGACCGGCACCGTGCCCCGCCGGTACGGCTCGGCACACCCGACGATCGTGCCGTACCAGGCGTTCCCGACCGCCGACGGGCAGCTCATGGTGGCGGCGGGCAACGACCGGCTGTGGCGACGGTTCGCCGCGGCGGTCGGCCTCGGCGCGCTCGCCGAGGACCCCCGGTACGCCACGAACCCGGACCGGGTACGCCACCGCGACCAACTGCTACCGGTGATCGAGCAGACGCTGCTGGCACGCCCGGCCCGGGAGTGGAGCGAGATCCTCACCGCGGCCAGGGTCCCGGTCGGGGAGATCAACACGGTGGACCGGGCGCTGACCCACCCCCAGGCGGTGGCCCGGGGGATGACCACCGAGGTCACGCACCCGAGCGCGGGCACGATCCGGATGGTCGCCTCACCGATCAAACTGGCGAAACGACCCCCTGCGGTCCGCAGCGCACCACCCGTACACGGTCAGCACACCGCCGAGGTGCTCGCCGAGCTCGGCGTCGACCCGGCCCACCTTGCCGTGCTGCGCGCCCGGGGAGCCGCCCGATGAACCCGGTACGCCCGGTCGCCGTGGAAGCCGATGGCACGGTCGCCGTGGTCACCATCGGCGACGGCCGACGCCACAACGCGCTCGGCGGCGCCGGATGGGACCGGCTGGCGCGACTGATGACCGAAATGGCGACCTGCGAAACCCTCCGCGCCGTGGTCGTACGCGGCGCGGGCGACACCTTCTGCGCCGGCTCGGACATCGCCGAATGGCTGGACGCCAGCCCGGCCGAGGTGGACCGGTCCTTCGCCCGCATGGAAGCGGCGCTGCGGACCGTCGAGCGCTGCCCGGTCCCGGTGATCGCCGAGATCCGCGGCACCGCCGCCGGGGCGGGCTGCCAGCTCGCGCTCGCCTGCGACCTGCGGGTGATGGCCTGTACCGCCAGGATCGGGATGCCGATCGCCCGACTCGGCATCCTCCCCAGCCCGGCTTTCGCGTCGCGCCTGACCGCACTGGCCGGTCCCGCGGTGGCCCGGGAGCTGTTCTACACCGGACGGCTGCTCGACGGCCCCGAAGCGGTACGGGCCGGACTGGTCGACCACTGCGTGCCGGACGACGCCGTGGCCCACCACGTCGCCGCGCTCCTCGCCGACATCACCCGGCACCCTCCGGCCGCCGTACGGGCCGCCAAGGCCGCGGTCGCCGCCGGCACCTGGCAGCCGCCCCGGGCGCCGTACGGCCTCTCGGCGTCGTACCCGGACTTCACCGCGGCCGTGGCCGGCTTCCTGCGCACCGACGACCAGGAAACTCACACTCCTAGCTAAGTGGCGGCCCTTGCTCGGCGCGCGTCGCGGCTACTTGTGGACTTGCTCCATGACCGGCGCCTGGCGAGGTTCGGCGATGGCGGGGCGAGCGTCATGGCACGACGTGACCATTCCTGGACCGTTGCATTAGGAATGACGGATACGCGCCGCACGGGGAAGGGTTTCCGCACCAAGCCGATCGTGCTCGAAGAGCCAGTGTTGATCTATGACCTCGGAGGAGGAACGCGCGCAGGCAGTTGCCGCGCTTGCTGAGATCATCGCCGAGTGGTGGTCTCGGTGGCCGCACGGAGAGGCTGAAGGCGAGAAGAGTTGACAGGTGCAGGTCGGGGGTCGCGCGTCATAGCGGATTCAGACACACAACGCAAAGGTTACTTTCTTCGCATTGTGCCCCCGGCAGGGCATGTCACAGAACCGCGACGCAAGTGCGGGCCTCTTGAGGGTCGAACTGACGCATGTGCTGCCACGTTAAGGCGACCAGACGACCGCCCCACCGTGTATGCGTGCAAATGCAGGTCGTCGGCATCCGCCGCGTTGAGCACCCTCCCGGTCCACTCATCGACGCCGTCCTCGCCCGCCGCCCGATCGTGACCGAGGAGGGTCTGTCACACGAGCGGAGACCTCTCTGTCTGCCACGGCTTGACCCAGAGAGATGTCGGGCGTCAGGACGCCCCGCGCGCCTCCAGTACGTCGAGGTCCCGTTCGGCGAACTTACGGTGATACCACTCCTCGTTGAGCACGATCAACACACACTCGCGCACCTCGAAACTCCTCGGAGGCGGCCAGCCCGGGCCCTCGACCGGCTCGGTCTCCCGCGCCAGCGACTCGTCGGTGAGCCCGTCGACCACCTGCCGTACCGTCGCCATCCGGCCGCGGCGCAGCGCGAGCACCTCGTCCAAGGAGGGGCCATCTTTGGTGAGCTTCTCGTATGCGGGGAGTCGACCTCGGACGGATGTTCCGGCGCAACATCACCTTGGCCGCCGATGTCGCCCCGGTACGCCACTACCTCGACGGTCTGGTCGCCGACGTACTCGCGGGGACGCTGGACCCCCTCGCCGGTGCTGACCACGGACGTGGCGCTGCCCGAGGTGGCCGAGGCGTACCGGGCGATGGACCGCCGGGAGACGATCAAAGCGGCGGTACGCCCATAACCGCCAGCCTCAGGCCGACCAACCCCCTTGGGCTTACCCTCGTCCGAGGATGAAGTCCGAGGCACGCTCGCCGATCATGTAGCACGGCGCATTGGTGTTCCCGCCTGTGATCGAGGGCATGATCGAAGCGTCTGCCACCCGAAGTCCTTCGATTCCGCGGACCCTGAGATCGGGACCTACTACCGCCCGCTCGTCGACGCCCATGCGGCAGGTCCCGACGCCGTGCATGACCGACACCGAACGCCGCCTGATCGCATCTTCCATCGAGCTGTCTCGCGGCGCCTCCGCGCCTGGATAGACCTCTCCGTGGACTGCCTTGCCGAACGCTGCGCTGGCCATGATCGCGCGGATCATTTCAGTGCCTTCCGCGAGCACCTTGACGTCATCGGGATCGGTCAAGTAGCCGTAGTCGATCAGCGGCGCGGCGGTCGGATCTGCAGACGCCAGGCGGATCGTGCCACGGCTCTTGGGGTAGATCAGGGTGGAGAAGACGCTCAGCGAGGGGCGGGGGTCCGGCTTCTGCTTGCCGTGGTCGCCGGCGCCCGGGTCCGGGTACGCCCAGGGCAACGCGTGCAACTGAATGTCGGGTGCATCCGTGGCCAGCGAGCTTCGCACGAAGCCGACCGACTCGAAGATCGAGTGGTTCAGGAAGGTTTCCCTGCCCATGAGGTTCTTGGCCATCCCCTTGGCGAAGTAGCCGGGCGTGGACCTGTGCTGCACGGTGGATACGTTGAACGCCAACGGGTGGAACAGGTGGTCGTGCAGGTTGTCTCCGACCGGAAGGTCGGCGACGCACTCGATGCCAAGACTGGCGAGGTGATCGGCGGGACCGATGCCCGACAGCATGAGCAGCTGCGGGCTGTTGACGAAGCCGCCGGAGACGATGACCTCGTTCCCGGCGCGAATGATCCGCTTGGCACCTCCACGACCCTGGTCGATGACCTCCACGCCGACGGCGCGACGACCCTCGAGGATGATTCTCGTCGCCAGGACCTCGCTCTGGACCTCCAGCGTCCGCGGTGCCAGGTCGTGGACGTAGCCCCGCGTCGAGGAGTACCGAACGCCGTCCTTGACGTTCTCCTGCAACCGGGCGATGCCCTCCTGCTTCGCTCCGTTGTAGTCATCGAGGACCTTGACGCCGAGCGTGTCGGCGGTCGCCTGGATGAACTGGAGCGTGGCCTCCTGGGGCATCTTGTTCCGGGTCACCTTGATCGGACCCCCGGCTCCGCGGTACGCGTCCTCGCCGTCCTCGAAGTCCTCAGACCTCTTGTAGGCAGCGTTGACCTCGTCGGCTGACCAACCCGCGTTGCCCTCAGCGGCCCAGGCGTCGAAGTTGGCGCGGTTGCCACGCACGTACACCATGCCGTTGACCGAACTCGAACCGCCCAGGACCCGCCCGCGGGTGACGAGCATCTGCCGCCCACCGGCACCCACCTGCGGAACTGACTTGTATCCCCAGTCGAACGCCTTCTCCAGGCGCTCCTCGAAATGCATCGGGGCGACCATTCCCGGCTTCCTGGTGAAATAGCCGTGGAGGCCCTTGTTGTCGGACTTGCCGGCCTCGAGGAGGATGACGCTCGCGCCCGACTGAGCAAGACGACCGGCGACGGCCGCGCCCGAACTGCCGGACCCCACCACGACATAGTCGGCCTCGTTGTTGTGGGTCGGTCGCTTAGCCATATCAGTTCCAATCCTTCAAGGGCAGGCGATGTCACCCGAGGCTCCTCGACGCACCCGCTGCATACGCGAGCCGCATTTTTGAGTTGCCGGGCGGGCGGCCGGACGAGGGAGGTGGGAGCCCTTGCTATATTTTGAGTGACTGCGTCTCTAAACTAGAACGGGCCTGGTTGGGCGTCAATAGTTTTCGGCCCGCGTGTCTCATAAAAGCATGGACGGGCGTCGTTCGCGGCGACCCGGAGTGTCCGCGAACACCGCGGCCCTGTGCTGGTCAACGGCGTCGAGGGCGGACCGGGGATCGCTCATCGTGGCTCACGTCCCAGCTTCCGGCGCAGCCCGCCGGCACCGAGCAGCCGGGCTGCCCTCGTCATCAGCCGGCTCCGGCTCGCTCGGGTCGGGTACCAGTACAGCTCCGACTTCAGTGACAGCCGCTCCTCGATGATCGGCTTGGCGACGCAGTACTTCCGGATCCCCTCGGCCCCGCCATGGCGGGCGCCCATCCCGGACTCACGTCGGCCGCCGAAGGGGACCGGCAGCTGGAACACGTTCGTCATCACGTTGTTGATGCTGACGGTGCCGGAGTCGATCCGGGCGGCGACCGAGCGCGCCCGTCGGCGGTCAGCGGAGAAGACGCTGGCGGCCAGGCCGTACCGGGAGTCGTTGGCCAGCCGGATCGCCTCCTCCTCGTCCGCCACCCGGACGATCGGCAGGGTCGGGCCGAAGGTCTCCTCGGTCATGCACAGCATCGAGTGGTCGACGTCCAGCAGCACGGTGGGCTCGTGGAACAGGCCAGGCCCGGCCACCCGGTGCCCGCCGGTGGCGATCCGGGCCCCTCGGGCCACGGCGTCGGCGACGTGCTCCTCGACGGTACGCAGCTGCGCCTCGGTGGCGACCGCGCCGATGTCGCTGGCATAGCTTCCCGGCTGGTCGGTGCCCACTCGAAGGGTCCGGGTCAAGGCGACGACGCGCTCGACGAACTCGTCATGGACCGGGTCCTCGACATAGACACGCTCGGTCGAGACGCAGATCTGGCCGGCGTTGTAGAACCCGCCCCAGACCGCGGCCGCGGCGGCGCGTTCCAGGTCGGCGTCGGAGAGCACCACCAGGGCGTCCTTCCCGCCGAGCTCGAGGCAGCACGGGATCATCCGCTCGGCAGCCCGGATGCCGACCCGGTGGCCGGTGCCGACCGACCCGGTGAACTGGATCATGTCCACCGCGTCGACGACCGCCGCGCCGGCCTCGTCGCGGCCGGAGACCAGGCCGAGGACGTCGGGAGCGCCGATCTCCTGCCAGCCGGCGACGGCCGCGGCCCAGGCGAGCGGGGTTTCCTCCGAGGCCTTGGTCAGCACCGCACAACCGGCCATCAGGGCTGCCGGGATGTCCAGCATCTGCATCGACAGCTGGGCGTTCCACGGCGTGATCGAGCCGACCAGCTGATGCGGCTTGTAGGTGGTCCACATCCGCTTGGTCAGCATCGCCGGGCTGTGCGGGCGCTCCTTGTGCGGTTTCAGGAAGGTCTCGGCGTGTTTGACGAAGTAGTTCAGGACGTCGACTGCGGGCGTGACCTCACCGAGGGCCAGGTCGCCCCAGGTCTTCCCGGTCTCGGCCTGCACCAGCCGGAGCAGCTCGTCCTCGTGGTCGTAAAGCCAGTCCCGGAACCGACGCAGCCACCGCCGTCGGCCAGCGAACCCCAGCGCCTCCCATCCGGGCTGCGCGGCGCGCAACCGCGAGGCGACCTCCTGGACTTCAGTCGCGGTCATGTCGGCGACCGTGCCGACCAGATGGCCATCGGCCGGAGAGGCGACGTCGATCAGGGGACGGTGGTCGCTGTCGGTGGTGGTCATGACTCTCCTCGCCGGTCAGTTTAGAGACAGACTATCTAGAAATCAGTTTAGAGATAGACTCTCCAGAAAAGAGTGGCCAAATTTCTGAGATCTGGCGTCGCAATATGTGGTGGGTGCGTGACACACGTCACCAACCGAGGAGCACTGGCCGCCCGCTTCGAACGCCTACGCGCCGTGGCCGGTGTCCCGCACGCCACCCTGCACCGGCTGCGGCACACCGTCGCCGTCATCCTGGTCGCCGCTGGCCACGTGCTGGCCGCGCAACATCGACTCGGCCACCGCGACGCGGCCACCACACTGCGCCACTACGGCTGGGTTCTACCGCCCGACGACACCGCCATCGCCGACGAACTCGAGGTCATCCTCACCCGCGGGCTCGGTGCCGAGACGCCCGAGTGCCGCGGCCTCTGCGACGGTGATGCGGTGTCCTCGGCCGCCGTTCTCTAGGATCGCGGTGCCGCTCTCGCCCGGTACGTGCGCGGCGTCATGCCGGTCCAGCGTTTGAACGCGTGGGTGAACGTGGAGGGCTCGGTGTAGCCGACCTCGGCGGCCACCTGCTCGATGGTCAGTTCGCCCGCGGCGAGCAGGTCGGTCGCGACCTCCCGGCGCACCTGGTCGACGAGGCCGCGGAAGGAGGCGCCCTCGGCAGCCAGTTGCCGGCGCAGCGTCCGTGACGTGATCAGCATGGACGAGGAGACCTCTTCGATGCCGGGCACGGCTCGGCCCGCCGCCCGTAGCCGGGTGAGCACCTGCGCGGCGACGCGGCCGTGGGCGGGCCGGCGCCCGATCAGCGCCCGGCACTCGCGTTCGGCGAGCCGTAACGCGATCGGATTGGCCTGCGGCGCCGGGCGGTCCAGTAGCTCGTCGTCGAGCACCAGGCGGGTGCGCGGGGCCCCGAACCGGACCGGTGCCCCGAACGTCTGCCGGTACACGCCTGGGTCGGCCGGAGCGGCGAAGTCGAACTCGGCCGCCCGCCAGGTCAGACTCGCCCCGGCGATGTCACGCGCCCCGGTCAGCGTCGCGCCCACGTCGCGTTCCAGCAGGAAGCGCCGAACATCGGGAGGCACCGCGCGTGCGTCGTAGGTGAAGGCCGTGGCGCCCGCGACCCGTTCGACACCGATTCGGCAGACCTGGAAAGTCAAATGCCTATACCGGTACGCGACCTGCTGCGCC
>WNGB01019203.1_pt1 | contig 11168 bp, 9 predicted proteins | sample 5400681 | NCBI WGS metagenome assembly WNGB01 (sample SAMN13153367, study PRJNA577476) | soil metagenome | isolation source: 115 cm soil or saprolite under grassland replicate 2 | place: USA:California | collected 2016-06-15 | reverse complement strand
AAGAATCACCCTGCCCGACAAGGATCACCCCTGCCCGACAAGGATCACCCCTGCCCGACAAGGATCACCCTGCCCGACAAGGATCACCCCTGCCCGACAAGGCTCACCGAAGCGGCGAGATCTGGACGGCCTCGAAGTCGACGAGCGACTGGTTGTAGTCGATGATGGCTCGGAGCTCGGACTGCTTGGCGCGCGCGAGGTCGCGCTGCGATTGCAGCAGCTCGAACGTGGTCGCGAGTCCGACCGAAAAACGCTTGTTGTCAGCATCGAGCCGCTCTTCCGCGAGCTCGCGGGCGCGGCGGGTCGCTTCAACGCGGCGCAGGTTCGTGTTGACGTTGCGTCCCACCTCGCGAACCGCCTGCGTGACACTGAGCTCGAGATTCGCCAGCGTCGTCTGCTCCTGCTGCTTCTGGATCTTTGCCTGCGCATAGGCTGCGTCCGCAATGCTCGTGCCGAGCGGATAGGACACGTTCACCGCGAAGCTCCACGTCTTGAAGTCGTTGCCGAAGACGTCGCGCAAGACGTCCGCGAAACTGCGCACACCCGCAGTGGTCCGGACGAGGGTGGGATCGTCCACCGAGACGGTGTTGTAATTGAACTGCGTACCTCCGAGCCCGGTCACGCCGTAGCGCGCCTGCAGGTCGACGGCGGGCAGTCTCTGATTGCGCGCGAACGCCATCGAAACGTCCGTGTTCTCCATCGACTTCCGGAACTCGCGCAGGTCGGTGCGGTTCTCCAGCGCATTCTTGATCGCCGCGTCGAGGTTGATCTCGCGCGGCGCCAGGTTCGGCTGCTCGCTCGGCGTGAAGCGCGCGCTCCAGAAACCCGGCTGCGTGGGGTTCATCACCAGCGCGCGGAGCTGATCCTCGGCGCTCTCGATGAGCGCCTGCTGAACGATCACCGCTTCCTCGTTGCTCGCGACTTCCGCTTTTGCCGTCACGATGTCGATTGGCGCCATCGTCCCGACCTCGACGCGCGTCTGGTTGTTCTTGAGCGAGGTGCGCGCGACGTCGAGCGACTGCTGCGCGACCTCGAGACCCGAGATGGCGCCGATCAGCTGGTAGTAGGCGGCGCGCACGCCGCGCGACGTCTGCGTGATCCGCTGCTGCAGCTGGATGTCGGCGATCGTCGCGTTGTTGCGGCTCTGGAGCAGCTGCTGCCGCAGCGAGTCTATCTTGAAGTTGCGCAGCAGCGGCTGTGTGTAGACGGCGACCAGGTTCGAGTTCAGCTGCGGGCTGAAGAGCGTGCGCGCCGCGTTGGACGTGGCGCGGGATCCGTCGAGCGAGACCTGGTAGTTGCCGCCGCCCCATTTCATGTTCTGCTGCACGCCGCCCGTCGTCACGAAGCTCGCATTCGTCACGATGTTGACGCCGGTGCCGGCCGATAGAAAGTCGCTCGGCGGGGCGGTCGCGCTGCGGCGGTTGAAGTTCGAAAACAGCGTCGGCGCGTACGCCGCGTCGGCGCGCGCGATCCCCAGCACCTGGATCTGCGGATTCAGCTTCTCGATCTGGATACCCAGGTTGTTCTCCAGGGCCATCCGCACGGCATCTTCAATCGACAGGGGCGTCCCCTGCACGGTGACGACGGGCGCGACGGGAGCAACCGTCGGCGGCTGCGTGGCCTGCGGCGTCTGTCCGAAAGCGGACAGCGGCATGCCGGAAGCGAACATGAGGGCCACGGCGCCCGAGACGGCCAGACGCGCGATCGAGGCCCGGATTTGCTGGTACAAACGCATTACAGTGCTCTCCACGGGGTTGGTTCGGAAGACTTTCGGCCTGGCTATAGCAAAAACCGCTGCCGGCCTGCTACGAGCCTGTCGAGTAGTCTTTTCTTGGACGGGCGGCGGCCCCATACGGTTCGCACGGGTGTGCTAATTTAGCGGCGAAACCGCGGGCGTCCAACCCCCGGTAACCATAGGTGACCAAAGCCCTTCAGCCAGACGACCTCATCACGCACTACTGCGTCATCCGGGTGCTGGGCGCCGGCGGCATGGGTGGGGTCTACCTGGCGCGGGATTCGACGCTCGACGGCGACATCGCGCTCAAGGTCCTGCCGCAGATGGGCCAAGACGACGAGCGAGTCCGACGATTCGTGCTCGAGGCCAAGTCTGCGTCTTCGCTGAACCGCCCCCACATCATCACGGTCTACGAGATCGGCAGGAACGCGATCTCACCGAAGGGCACGACGGTTCTGTCGCATCGGTTCATTCGAGGGCAGGAGGCGACGGCTTTCACTGGCTACGGTGCCGATCTCATCGGACACATCTACAGGGTCAACGTCGATGGCAACGACACCAAGCAATTGACGAAAGGGACTGGAGAAACGCTCGTCGCCGTCACGCCTGACGGCAAGAAGATTCTTTACATCACGCCCCAGGCAACCCGAACGGGCTCATGCTGTCGCCAAGCGACGGCTCGGGCACGGCGCAGCCGATCGCGACCGATTTCATCGATCAGGTGCTCTTCTCGCCTGACGGCAAACTGATGTCGTACAACCATCTCGACACCTCGCAGAAACAGGTCGGGCTGCAGCGCGCGGTGGTGACTTTTCGGGACGCCAAAGCCGTCGTGTCGTTTCCGGCCCAGGGACGCATTGGCTACCAGTTCACGGCCGATGGCAGCGCGCTGACGTACGTCCAACCACAGTCCGCCGCCGCGCCCGCAACCATCTTCAAGGTGCCTTTGCCGGGCGGCGCGCCACAAAAACTCGTAGAGATTCCCGATTCACGAGTGGACGTCGTCCGCTGGGCGGCCGAGAAAACCGCGATCATCGCGGCGTTCTCGCTGAAGAACCCGGTTTCCAATCTCTGGCGCTGGACAGCGGGTTCACCCAAGGTTGTGCCGCTGACGAATTTTCCCTCGGGGTTGATCTTCGAGTACGCCGCCTCGCAAGATGGGAAAACGATTTACTTCACGCAAGGCTCGAACAACCGCGACATCATCAAGATTACCGGTCTGGTTAAATAGGAAAGCTATGCATATCGGAAAGCGTCCCGCAGTTCTCATCGCTCTCTTTCTTTCTGGTCCGGCGCTACTCGCACAAGCGCCGGTCGCTAAAACCGAAAAGTTCCAGCTCACCGTCGACAGCATCATGCGCGGCCCCGACCTGGTCGGATACGCACCCGACAGCCTCCGATGGTCGGCGGATTCGCAGAAGCTGTACTTCGACTGGCGCAAGCCGGGGGAAGAAGAAGCGTCGACCTACTGGGTCGCGCGCACCGGCGGCACGCCGACGAAGCTGACGGACGAGCAGAAGAAGAACGTCCCACCCGCCAACGCCCGATGGGACAAGGCGCACAAGCGCGTGCTCTTCTCCGACCGCGGCGACATCGTGATGCTCGATGCGAGCGGAACGCGGCGCTGGATTACGAAGACGATCGCCGGCGAGAGCAGCCCACGGTGGGCGCGCAACGAGACCGCCGTCACGTACGTTCGCGAAGGAAACCTCTTCATCGTCCCGCTCGACGGGACCGGCATGCAGCAGCTGACGGACGTCGGTCCGAAGAAAACCGAGCCGCGTCTGACCGACAGCCAGAAGTTCATACGCGAAGAGGAAGAGAAGCTGCTCGAAGTAATCAAAGAGCAGAAGGAAAAGAAAAAGAAAGCGGAAGAGAAAGAAAAGCAGGAGAAGCTGCCCGTTCTCGAGCTCCAGGATCGCCAGACCGCCGCCGACCTGATGCTGTCGCCGGACGACACGCATGTGTTCGTGCTCGTGTCGGAGCGTCCCCTCGGCTCGCGCAATGTCATCGTCCCCAACTACGTTACCGAGACGGGCTACACCGAGGATATCCCCGGCCGCACGGCCGTCGGCGACACGCAGAATCGCACGCTCCTCGCGGTGCTGAACCTGAAGACAGGCAAGACGGCATGGGCTGACGGCAGCTTCGCCCCCGCTGTCGAGGACCCGGTGCCTGCCCCGCGCAAAGTCGAGGGGCCGGCCACGCCGACTGCGCCTGCCCCGAGCAAGGTCGAGGCGCCTGCCCCGAGCAAAGTCGAGGGGCCGGGCAAGAAAGCGGAACGCGAGATCCGCTGGTCGATGCCCGACGTGTCCGATGACGGCAAGCTCGCTGTCGCCGCGGCGCGATCCGCGGATAACAAGGACCGCTGGTATGTCGCGCTCGACGCCGAGACCGGCAAGACGCGTATCGTCGATACGCTGCACGATGACGCGTGGATTCGGGAGGCTGGCGGCGGCTTCGGGTCATCGGGTGTCGAGTTCCTGCCCGACAACAGGCGCGTGTGGTTCCTGTCGGAGCGCGACGGCTGGATGCATCTCTACACGCTCGACGTCAGCGACAGCAACGCGACGGCGAAGCAGCTGACGAGCGGCAAGTGGGAGATCACGAACGCCTCCCTCGCGCGCGACGAGAAGAAGTTCTACATCACGAGCACCGAAGAACATCCGGGCGAACGGCATCTCTACACCGTGCCGCTCGAAGGGGGCGCGCGCACCAGGATCACGTCGATGCCGGGCTCGAATGCCGCGGAAGTCTCGCCGGACGAGTCCACGCTCGGTCTCGTCTACTCCTACAGCACGAAGCCGCCCGAGGTGTACGTGATGCCGAACAACGCCGGCACGGCGGCGATGCAGGTGACGACGACGCCGACGGCGGAATGGCGGGCGTTCAACTGGATCGACCCAAAAGTGATCACGTTCAAGGCGCGCGACGGCGTGGACGTCTACGCCCGGCTGTTCACGCCCGAGATGATCGGCGCCAAGCGCGATCCCGCACATCCGGGTGTCGTGTTCGTCCATGGCGCGGGCTACGCGCAGAACGCGCACAAGTACTGGGCGAGCTACTTCCGCGAGTACATGTTTCACAACCTGCTGGCGTCGCGCGGCTATGTCGTTCTGGATGTGGACTATCGTGCGAGTTCCGGTTACGGCCGCGAGTGGCGCACCGCCATCTACCGGCACATGGGCGGGAAAGATCTCGAGGACATCGTCGATGGCGCGAAGTACATCGCGGCGAAGGAGCAGGTGAACCCGAAGCGCATCGGCCTGTATGGCGGCAGCTACGGCGGGTTCATCACACTGATGGCGATGTTCACCACGCCTGACGTCTTCGCGGCCGGCGCCGCGCTGCGTCCTGTCACCGACTGGGCGCACTACAACCACGGCTACACGTCGAACATCCTCAACATCCCGCAGAAGGATGCCGAGGCGTATCGCAAGAGTTCCCCCATCTACTTCGCCGAAGGGTTGAAAGGCGCGTTGCTGATCTGTCACGGCATGGTCGACACGAACGTCCTGTTCCAGGACTCCGTGCGGCTCGCGCAGCGCCTCATCGAGCTGCGCAAGGAGAACTGGGAGCTGGCGCCGTACCCGGTGGAGAACCACGGCTTCGAGCGCGCATCGAGCTGGGCCGACGAGTACAAGCGGATTCTCAAATTGTTCGAGGAGCATCTGCGCAACGGCCTAACGGCACCGCCGTCGAGGACGACGCCATGACGCGAGCGGAACGGAGCGGGGCATCGGGCCCCCGCGAGTGGAGCGAGCGAGGGGGTCCGGGGGAAGCGCCCCGACGGGTTGGCGTTGGAGGGGCGATATTCCCCGGATGACAAATGACAGATAACGAAGTTCTTGATCTCTTCCGGCAGTCCGGTGCACTGCTCGAAGGGCACTTCAAGCTTTCGTCGGGGCTTCACAGCGATCGGTACCTGCAGAGCGCGCTCGTGCTGCAGCACCCTGACTTCGCCGAACAGTTGGGGCGTGCGCTTGCCGCGCGCCTCGAGCATCTGCAGCCGACCGTGATCCTCTCGCCCGCTCTTGGCGGCATCGTGATCGGGCAGGAAGTCGGCCGCGCGATGCACCTGCGCTCGATCTTCGCGGAACGGCAGGACGGCAAGCTGACGCTGCGTCGCGGCTTCACGCTCTCTCCATCCGATCGCGTCGTCGTCGTCGAGGACGTGATCACGACCGGGCTCTCGACACGCGAGACCATCGACGCCGCGGAAAGCACGGGCGCGCGCGTGATGGGGGTCGCGGCGATCGTCGATCGCGGCGCGGATCCCGGACGTCTGAAGATCCCACTGCAGGCGCTCGTGCGCATGGAAGTGCCGGCCTACCAGCCGGACGCGTGCCCCCTCTGTGCCAAGGGCATCCCGGTGATCAAGCCGGGGAGCCGTGCCTAGAAACATCAAGCTGACGATCGCCTACGACGGCACCGATTTCGTCGGCTGGCAGCGGCAGGGGAAAGGTGTATCGGTCCAGGGTCTGATCGAAGACGCGCTGAGCGCGATCGACGGCGCAGCCGTGAGGCTGCACGGCGCAGGACGGACGGACGCGGGCGCGCACGCGCTTGGACAGGTGGCCAGCGCGCGGATCGCGGCGCGCATCGAGGACTGGCAATTGTTACGGGCCTTGAACGCGCACCTGCCTAAATCCGTCCGCGTGGCCAGCGTCGAAACGATCGCGGACGATTTCCACGCGCGCTTCAGCGCGATCGGCAAGGCTTACGAGTACAGAATCTGGAACGGCCGGACCATTCCGCCGTTCATCCGCCATTACGCCTGGCACGTGATCGAGCCGTTGAACGTGGACGCGATGCGGGAGGCATCGCGCGCGATCCCCGGGGAGCACGATTTTGCCGGCTTCCGCAGCGCGCGCAGCGTGAACCACACGACCGTCCGCGAGATCACGAGCGCCGGATGGCGCACGCCAGAGGACTCATTGCTGGTGTTCGATATCGCCGGGAAGGGCTTTCTTCGGTACATGGTGCGCAGCCTGGTCGGCACATTGGTGGAGATAGGGCGCGGGCAGCGGCCCGCCAGTGACATGGCGCGCCTCCTCGCCGCTCCCGACCGCTCAGCTGCCGGAAGAACGGCACCCGCGCGCGGACTCTTCCTTGTCAAGGTCGAGTACTGACTTGTTAGAATGGGCGCTTAGTCCATGAGCCTCGAAGACGTCCTTGCGTCGCTCGCTCCCGGCTCGGCCGAAGAGGCGCTGGCGCGCCAGGTGCACTTCGATCGTCTGCCGGCGCACGTCGCCGTCATCATGGATGGCAACGGCCGCTGGGCGGCGCAGCGCCACCTGCCGCGGGTCGAGGGACATCGCGCCGGCATCGAATCGGTGCGGGAAACGGTGGAAGGTTCCGCGCGGCTCGGCATCCAGGTGCTCACGCTGTACGCGTTTTCCGTCGAGAACTGGAAGCGGCCGGCAGCGGAAGTCTCGACGCTCATGATGCTCCTCAAGCGCTACCTGCGCTCGGAGCTCAATACGCTCCTTCGCAACAACATCCGCTTCAAGGTCGTGGGGCGCGTCGAAGAGCTTGCGCGCGACATCCAGCGAGAGCTGCGCGATGCGGAACAGAAAACCGCGACCAACACCGGCATGCTGTTCAACATCGCGTTGAACTATGGCGGCCGCGCGGAGATTGTCGAAGCCGCGCGACGCATGGCGGCCGACGGCGTGCCCGCGGAACAGATTGACGAAGCCCGCTTCGCGTCGTATCTCTACACGGCCGGCCAGCCCGATCCCGACCTGCTCATTCGCACGAGCGGCGAGATGCGCGTCAGCAACTTCCTGCTCTGGCAGATCGCGTACGCGGAGATCTGGGTCACGGACACGCTCTGGCCGGACTTCCGCCAGCGCCACCTGCTCGAAGCGGTCGTCGCGTACCAGAAGCGCGATCGCCGCTACGGCGGCATCAAACAGCCGGCGGTTGCCGGGCGGTGACGCGGGTCCTCTCTGCGCTCGTTCTGCTCCCCGTCGTCATCGGGACCATCTTCTTCCTTCCGCCGTGGGGCACGTTTGTCCTCGCGTCCGTCGCGGCCCTGCTCGCGTTCCGGGAGTACTGCACGATCGCGCAGGCGCTCGAAGTCTCAGTGCCGCGGGTCCTTGGCGCCGTGGCTGTCCTCCTCGTGTGCTTCGCGATGTGGATGGCGGATCGTCCGTCGGACATGGCCAGCATGCAGGGCGATCCGCTGGTATTCCCGAACCTTGTGTACTTGGTGCTGATGGCGGGGCTGATCGTCGTCGGCGCGGTCTCGATTGGGCGCGGCCGCCCTGCGCCCGGCGTGCTCGCCGACGCCGCGGCCACGCTGTTTGCGGCGATCTACATCGGGCTTCCGCTGGGAGCGCTCGCCGCGGTGCGGGGCATCCTGGGGGCGTTCGCCGTCCGCAGCGACTTTCCGTGGCCCTTCGGCGACGGCCGCGCGGTTTTGATGGTACTGCTCGCCGTCATCGTCGTGAGCGACTCCGCGCAGTACTACACGGGGCGCGCGTTCGGCCGGCGGCCGTTGTCGCCGGCCATCAGTCCGAAAAAGACCGTCGAAGGGGCGATCGGCGGCGCCGTGTCCGGCACGCTCGCGATGGCGCTGGCCGGCCACTACGTCTTTCGCTCGCCGATGTGGATGCTGGCGCTGCTCGGCGCCACCATCTCTCTGCTCGGCATCGTCGGCGACCTTTTCGAGTCGCTGCTGAAACGCAGCGCGGGCGTGAAGGATTCATCGCACCTGATTCCGGGACACGGCGGCGTGCTGGACCGGATCGACAGCTGGCTGTTCGCGGCGCCCGTCTACTACTTCTTTGTGCGCTTTCTTGCGTGAACCTCGAACCATGAGTCGCGAAAATGACGTTTACCACAGAGCTTCGAAGGACGGAGAGGACGCGCAGAGAATAGTAATCAACGTGATCTCTGTGCGTCCTCTGTGCCCTCTGTGCCTCGGCGGTGAACGTCACTCCGCGTCCTCCGCTCCCTGTATACAGTGATGAAAGGCATTGCCATCCTCGGCTAGTCGACGCGCACCCGACGCGGCTGCGCGTCGTCGGCCTTGCCGCGGGGGGTAATGCCACGCGGCTCGCCGAGCAGGTCGAGCGGTATCGTCCGTCGCGCGCGGCGCTGGCGACGGAAGCCGGTCCCCAGGGCCTGATCGACGTCGCTACGCATCCCGACGCGGACGTCGTGCTGTTTGCGTCCTCCGGTACGGCCGCTCTCGATGCCGTGCTCGCCGCGATCGAAGCGGGCAAGACGATCGCGCTCGCGAACAAGGAAATCCTCGTAATGGCGGGATCGGTCGTGATGCCCGCCGCCCGCGCGCGCGGCGTCGCCGTGCTGCCGGTCGACAGCGAGCACAACGCGATTCATCAATGCCTGCACGGCCGCCGTGAGTCCGAGATCCGCCGGTTGATCCTGACGGCATCCGGCGGTCCATTTCGCGGTATCGGGGCGCGCGAACTGGAAACGGTTTCGGCCGAAGATGCGCTGCGTCACCCGACGTGGCGCATGGGGCAGAAGATCACGATCGATTCCGCGACGCTCATGAACAAGGGTCTCGAGGTGATCGAGGCGCGATGGCTGTTCGACGTGCCGGCGGATCGCATCGACGTCATCGTGCATCCCCAATCCATCGTCCATTCAATGGTGGAATTCGTCGACGGATCTGTGATCGCGCAACTTGGCATCACCGATATGCGTCTACCGATTCAGTATGCGTTCTCCTATCCCGAGCGCTGGACGGCTCCGCTGCCACCGCTGGACCTCGCGCGCGCCGGGCGGCTCGATTTCGAGGCGCCTGACACCGTCCGCTTCCCATGCCTCGCGCTCGCGTTCCGCGCGTTGCGCGGCGCCGAGGGATTGTCCATCGTGCTGAACGCCGCGAACGAAGTCGCGGTCGCCGCGTTTCTCGAAGAGCGATTGCCCTTTACGGGAATTGCGGGCGTGATCCGCCAGTCGATGGACGTATATGAAGAGGAGAATGGCGCGGCACGAATCCACGGACTCGCCGACGTGCGCGCGGTGGACGGTTGGGCTCGTGGATTCGCGACCCGGCTGACGACTGGGGTACAATCGACCTCTTAGCCCTCAGGTGCAATCTTGACCATTCTGGCATTCCTCTTCGTTCTCGGCGTCTTGATCTTTGTCCACGAGCTGGGACATTTCCTGATGGCCCGTCGCATCGGCGTCCGGGTCCTGACGTTTTCACTCGGATTCGGTCCGAAGCTGGTCAACGTCAAACGTGGCGACACCGAGTACTGCATCAGCGCGATCCCGCTGGGCGGCTACGTCAAGATGGCGGGGGAAAATCCGGAAGACTCGCGGACGGGCGCTCCCGACGAATTCCTCTCGAAGGGCAAATGGCAGCGGTTCCAGGTCCTCGTCATGGGACCGATCATGAACCTCCTGCTCGCGCTCGTCGTGATGACCGTCGTCTTCTACCAGGGCGCGCAGGTCCCGAAATTCGAGCGCGAGGCTGTCGTCATCGGCACGTTCGCGCCGAACGCTGTTGCGGCCGCCGCGGGGCTCAAGGCCGGCGACCGCCTGACCGCGATCGACGGCAAACCGGTCGAGAACTGGGATCAGTTCTCGATGGCGATCGTGGCGAAAGCCAAGCGGCAGGTCACCGTCGGTTACGTGCGTGACGGCCGCGCCGGCGAACTGATTCTCGTCCCTGCTTCACAGGGAAAGTACGAGATGGGGGACATCGGCATCCAACCGATGATTCATCCCGAGGTCGACGAGGTGAGCTCGGGCCAGCCCGCCGCCGAAGCAGGTCTTCGCAAGGGTGACGTCATCCTCGCCGCCGACAACGAACAGAACATCTCGTACGAGCGGCTGATCGAAACGATCCGCGGCGGAGCGGGGAAGACCCTGCAGCTGCAGGTGAGGCGCGGCGACACGATCCAGACGATCCCGGTCAGCCCGCGCAACGTCGCGGGTACTGTGATGATCGGCGCGCAGATCCGCGCGTGGGAAACGATCACCATCAACCCCGACCCGATCGAAGCGGTCAAGCTGAGCGCGCAGAAGAACTGGGAATGGTCGCGGATGATCGTGCAGACGCTCGTCGGCCTCTTCACCCACGAGACATCGGTGAAGCAGCTGATGGGTCCTGTGGCCATCGCCGATCTGTCCGGCGCCGCCGCGCAGGCCGGATGGATTTCGCTCTTCAGCCTCATGGCGATGATCAGCCTGAACCTCGGGCTGCTCAACCTCATGCCGATTCCAGTCCTCGACGGCGGACACATCTTCATCCTCGCGCTCGAAGGGCTCGCGCGCCGCGACTTCAGCATGAAGGTCAAGGAGAAGATGCTCCTCGCCGGCTTCGTGCTCCTGCTGATGCTGATGGTCACCGTGATCTACAACGACCTGATGCGGATTCAATGGATCGAAAAACTGGTGCCCTGGCGCTAAGCACTGCCTACCGATGACCGATGACCGATGACCG
>WNGB01013145.1_pt1 | contig 11168 bp, 9 predicted proteins | sample 5400681 | NCBI WGS metagenome assembly WNGB01 (sample SAMN13153367, study PRJNA577476) | soil metagenome | isolation source: 115 cm soil or saprolite under grassland replicate 2 | place: USA:California | collected 2016-06-15 | reverse complement strand
ATGAGATCGGCGCGGGAGGCGCCGAGGCTCGCGGCCGCGCGCAGCAGCATCACGTCGACCGTGAGCACGCTGGCCGCGACGGCGATGAACATGGGAAAGAACGTCGTGTAGCCGATGAACGCCACCTTCGACGCTTCCCCGAGGCCGAACCAGACCAGGAACATCGGCAGGAAGGCCAGCGGCGGGATCGGCCGCACGAACTCTATCACCGGCTCCAGCATGTGGCGGAGCGGTACGCAGAGGCCGGCCAGGATCCCGAGAGCGAGCGCGGCCAGCGCCGCGAGTCCGAAGCCCTCGGCCACCCGGGTCAGCGAGGTGAGGACGTGCCAGGTGAGCTCGCCGCTTCGCGCGCTCGCGACGCCGACCTCGGCGACGGCCCACGGCGTGGGCAAGAGCACGGGATTCATGTAGCCCAGCCGCGCGTTGCCGTAACAGATCAGCGCCCATGCCGCCAGCGCGGCCAACACCGTCAGCGCGCGAGTCACTCGTGCACCTTGGCGACTTCTTCCTTGACCGTCCGCGTGATCGCGCTCTCGTACTCGGTGAACTCCGGCGCGAAGCGGTCGCGGACCTCGGGCAGCTTGATGGGGAACACCTGCTTGATGCGGCCGGGCGCGGAGGTCATGACCAGGACTCGATCCGCCAGATACACGGCCTCGCGGATCGAGTGGGTGATGAACAGGACCGTCTTGTGCTCCACGCGCTGGATCCGCGACAGCTCTTCCTGCAACACCTCGCGCGTCTGCGCGTCGAGCGCCCCGAACGGCTCGTCCATGAGGATGATGGCCGGGTTGTTGGCCAGCGCCCGGGCGATCGCCACCCGCTGCTTCATGCCGCCGGACAGCTGCACGGGGAACTTCTCGGCATGGGCGCCGAGGCCGACGAGCTCGAGGTAGCGGGCGATGATCCGCCGCCGCTCGGCGGCCGCCATGCCCTTGAGCACGAGGCCGAACTCGACGTTGCCGGCCACCGTGAGCCAGGGGAACAGGACATATTCCTGGAAGACCACGCCGCGCTCGGCCCCGGGGCCCCGCACGGGCGCGCCGTCGACCAGCACGGCGCCGCTGGTGGGCTGGATGAATCCCGCCACGATGTTGAGGAGCGTCGACTTGCCGCATCCCGAGGGGCCGAGGATGCAGAGGAACTCACGCTCGGCCACTTCGAGCTCCACGTCGACGAGGGCGGGGGTCGCGCGGCCGTCGGCGCCGAAGGTCTTGCTGACCCGCTGCACGTGGATCTTCGTCGGGCCTGACGTCACGACGGGGATTGCCAGCGCAGCACCCGCCGCTCGACCAGCCTGACCAGAGCATTACCGGCGTACCCGAGGACGCCGAGGACGATCGCCGCGCCGAGCATCTGGGGCACCAGGAAGAAGTTACGCCCGTCGTTGATGAGGTAGCCCAGGCCGTGCTCGGCGCCGATGAACTCCGAGATCACGATGACGAAGAACGACAGCGCCACGCCGAGCCGCAGGCCCGTGAGGATCTCGGGAAGCGCTGCCGGCAGGATCACCCGATGGAAGAGCTGCGGCGACGTCGCGCCCAGGCTCTGCGCCGCGCGCAGGAGCAGCGGGTCGATCTGGCGCACGCCGTGGACGGTCGTCAGGAACATCGGAAAGAACGTCGCGTAGGTGATGAAGCCGACCTTGGAGGCCTCGCCGATCCCGATCCAGACGATGAAGAGCGGGAGCATGGCCAGCGGCGGAATTGGCCGGAGGAGCTCGATGATGGGCTCGACGAGGTTGCGGACGACGCGCACCTGCCCGGCCATGATGCCCAGCACGACGGCGAGGACCGCGCCCGTGACGAAGCCCACGGCCACGCGCTGGAGTGTCGCGCCCACGTGCGCCCAGAGCTGACCCTTCGCCCCGAGCTCGAGCACTTTGCCGATGACGAGCCAGGGACCGGGCAGGAAGATCGGATTGAAGAGCTGGAGCACGACGACGGCGCCCGAGATCAGGCTCCAGAGGGCGAAGAAGCCGACGATCGCGCCCAGCCGCAGCTTCCACGCGCGCCTCGGCGGCAGCGCCGAGCCCCGGAGCCCCCACTCCATCAGGTCCGGCACGCTGCTGAGAAAGGAGCCCGTGATCACCTTCCCTTGAGCTTGAGGTCTTCGTAGGGCGCGGAGTAGGCGTGCCCGGGGATGAGCCCGAGACCTGACTCTTCCACTCGCGGGCCGACGCCGTTGATGAACGCCAGCTCCCAGATGGGCGCGTACATCACCTTGTCGTGGATGAGCTGCTGGATCCGGTGCAGCGTCGCCTCGCGGCGCTTGCGATCCGTCTCGGCCGCCTGCTCGCTGAAGAGCCCATCGATGTCCGGGTAACTGCCGTAAGCGAACGCGCCGCCCTTCACCACGAAGGATTCGAGCCGCGTCGCCGCGCTGCCGAACGCCCCGCTCGAGGCCTGCACGACGTTGCGGAGCTTCTTCTCGCCATGCTGGGCGAAGAACGCGGCCCGCTCGAGGGGCCGGAGCTTGAGCTGGATCCCCACCGCCTTGAGGTAGTTGACCACCGCCTCGCCGAGGCTCCCGTACGACGAGTCGCAGAAGTACTCGCCGCCGTCGAAGCCCTGGGGGTACCCGGCCTCGGCGAGGAGCTGCCGGGCTCGGGCGGGATCGTAGGAAGGCACGGGCAGCGACTTGTAGAACTCGAAGCTGGACGGGATGATGCTGCCGGTCATCTTCGAGAATCCCAGCGTCTCCGCCTGGTTGATGGCGTTGCGATCGAAGGCGTGGTTGGCGGCCAGGCGCACGCGCCGGTCGTGCCACGGCGACTTCGGGTCCCACTGGTCGACGAAGGACAGCCAGAACGTCCCCTGGATCACGGCCGGCTTCAGCGAGAGCCCGGGCGTGCGCCGGAGCTCCTCGGCCAACGCTCCGCGGATCGAGTAGACGATGTCGGCCTCGCCCCGCTTCAGCATGGCCAGGCGCGTGGACTCGTCGGGGACGACCCGGAACACCAGACGCTTCACGCCGGGGGCTTTCCGCCAGTACTGCTCGAAGGCTTCGACCACGAGCTCCACGCCCGGGGTGAACGAGACGAACTTGTACGGGCCGGCGCCCACCGGCGCCTTCTTGAATCCCTCGTCACCGACCCGCTCGACGTACTTCTTTGGCACGATCCAGCCGGCCCCGGTGGCGGGGGTGGCGTAGAACGTCAAGAAGTCCGGCCACGGCTCCTTCAGGCGGAAGCGGACGCGCAGCGGATCCACCACCTCCACCGCCGCCACGCGCTGCTTGAGGAGCGCCGCCGACCCGCCCTTGTAACGCTCGAACGAGAACTTCACGTCGTCGGCGGTCAGCACGTCACCGTTGTGGAACCGGACGTTCTTACGGAGAAGGAAGTCGTACGCGAGCCCGTCCTTCGAGACCGTCCACGACTCGGCCAGGCCCGGGGCCATCGGGTTGCCGGGCATGGGCTTGGCCACCGCGTCGTGCACCGCGTAGAGCGTGAGGAACGGTGTGATCATCGCCGGGGTCTCGGCGGGATCCAGCCAGGTCGGCGCCAGCGAGAAGTGCACGCCCCAGGTCAGCTGCCCTTCCGGGCCGGCCGCCGCGGGGCCGGCGACGGCGAACAGGACGAGGGCAAGCGCTACGACGAGTGACCCGGCGGATCGGCTCCGGTGAGCGATCATGATTGGGACCTCCCGTTGCGCGTGGGCTCCCGACGTGGCTCGAGCGTTCGTGACGCGGTGCTCGGGAATCTGCGCTCGTGTCGATCGGTTGTCAAGGCACGCTAGCGCTTGGCCTTCGCCGTCTGCACCATGAGATCGTAGACCTCCTTGAGCCGGGGCTGCGCGGCCACGACCTCGTCGCCGACGGTGGACAGGCGCTTCAGCATCTCGGCCTGATCGACCGCCGAGAGCTTGATCAGCTCGCCGCCCTTCTCCGTCCAGGTCTGGCGGCCCTTGTTGTTGAACTCGACGGTCCAGTCGAAGAGCTCCTTCTGGACCGCCTCGCCCTCCTCGACCAGGACCTTCTGGAGATCGGGCGGGAGCTTGTCGTACCAGGGCTTCGAGACCATGGCGATCGAAGTCACCATCGCGTCGTGGGTCTCGGTCACATTCTTGACGATGTCGTAGTACTTGAACGTGGTGGAGATCGTGATGCCGGTGCGGTTGCCGTCGATGGCTCCACGCTGGAGCGCGGGGAGGACTTCGTCGAGCGGCATGGGCGCGGCCGTGGCGCCCAGACGGGCGATGGCCAGCGTCTGCATCGGCGAAGCGAAGACGCGGATCTTCAGCCCCTTGAAGTCGTCGAGCTTCCGGACGGGCTTGCGCGTCGTGTACGTGGTCGGGCCGTACACGATCAGCGAGACGCCCTTCATGCCCTTGCCCTCGCCCAGCCCCAGCACGGTCTCACGGAACTTGGGGTCCGCGAGCACGCGGTAGGCGTGGTCCATGTCGTGGAAGATGCCGGGGGCGCCGAGGGCCTGGAAGCGGACGTCGTGGCCGACGACGAACTCCGGGGGCCCGATCCACGCCTCCAGCGTGCCGAGCTGAAGGCCTTCGATCATCCGCGGGATCGAGCCGATCTGGCTCGCGGGATAGATCTCGACCTTGATGCGGCCGCCCGCCCGCTTCTCGACGCGGGCGCCCCAGCGCTTCTGCCACTCGTGCTGGACGTCGTTGATCGTCGCGTTGCCGATCTTGAGCGTGTACGTCTGGGCATCCGCCGGCGCCGCCGCGCCCAGGAGGGCGGCGATCACGGCCACCAGCGTTGCCGTCCATGTGGCACATCGTCTCGAGGTCATCGAGATCTCCTCCCTGCGAGTCAGTGCACGAACCGCGTGAGATAGAGCGACAGCCACGGCACGTAGGTGACGATGGCCAGCGCGGTCGCCTGGATGACGATGAAGGGCATGAGGCCGCGGGCGATACGGGTCATCGGGGCCTTGAACAGCGCCTGGCTCACGAACAGGTTCAAGCCGAACGGCGGCGTGAACATCCCGATGGACAGGTTCACGGTCAGGATGATGCCGAAGTGGATCAGGTCCACGCCGAGCGTCTTCACGATGGGCACGAGCAACGGCGTGAGGATGAGCGTGGCCGAGGTCGGATCGATCAGGCACCCCACGATCAGCAGGAAGATGTTGATGGCCACCAGCATCACCCACGGCGCGACGTGCAGCCCCTCGATCGTGCCCACCACCATCTGGGGCACGCCACTGACGGTGAGCAGCCACGAGAACACCCCGGAGGCCGCCACGATGATCATGATCTGCGCGGTGAGGAACACGGAGCTGACCGAGATGGACCACAGGCGCGTCCACGTGATGTCGCGGTACACGTAGCGCGTGACGATGATCCCGTAGACGCCGGCGATGCCGGCCGCCTCGGTCGGCGTGCACACGCCGGTGTAGATGCTGCCGAGGATGACCACGGGAGCGCCCAGCGCCCAGACGCCCTGCCGCGTGCTGCGCCAGAACGTCCCCCACCGGAAGCGCTCCCCCTTCGCCAACCCGTGGCGGTGGGCGTAGACCACGATGTACACGGCGGTCAGGAGCCCGATCAGGAGGCCGGGAAAGACGCCACCGATGAAGAGCGCGGCCACCGACTGCTCGGCGGCGGCGCCATAGAGAATCATGAGGATGCTGGGCGGGATGATGCTGGCGATGGCGCCCGACGAGGTCACGAGCCCGAGTGCGAACTTCTCCTCGTAGCCGTCGGCGCGGAGCGCCGGATACATGATGCGCCCCACCGCCGCCACCGTCGCCGGGCTCGACCCGGAGATCGCCCCGAAGAACTCGCACGTCCCCACCGTGGTCAAGGCGAGACTGCCCCGCACCCCGCCGAACATGGACTGCACCCAGCGGATCAGCCGATCGGAGATGCCCCCCTGGCCCATCACCTCGCCGGCGAACAGGAAGAACGGCACCGCCAGCAGGGCGAACTTGTCGATGCTGCCGAACATCATCTGGGGCACCACGGTATAGGGGACGTTCATGAAGGCCACGAGCAGCACGATCACGGTGACGAGCAGGATGAGAAAGATCGGGACGCCGAGGGCGAGCAGCGCGAATGGAATCACGGCCATCGCCCATCCCATCGCCTACCGCTCCTCCTCCTCGTCGCTGCGCACGAAGCGCCGGAACCGCCAGACGAGCATGCCCACGATGATGGCGAAGCTCACGGGAATCGCCGCGAACGGGATCACCATCGGGATGTCGGCCACCACGCTGCGCTGACCCGTGCCCGCGGCGAGCGCGAGGACGTGGAGCGACTGCACGAGCACGAAGGCGCCCGCGAGCAGGAACGCTGCCGTGGCCACCAGGTTGAGCCAGCGGCGCACGCGCGGCGGCGTCAGGTGATGGACGGCGTCCATTCTCAAGTGCTGGTTTTCCCACGTCACCAGCGTGGCGCCGAGCATGACGCACCAGACCATGATGAAGATCAGCACCTCTTCCGCCCAGATGATGGGCGCGAGGAACACGTAGCGGCCCACGACGTTGGCGAAGTTCAGGACGACGCCGGCCAGGATCAGCGCGCCCAGCACGGCACGGATCAGCCGAAGGCCGAGGGGGGCGGGGGGACGGGGCTCGCTCACGCGCGGGGCTCGGCCCGAGGCCGCCAGAGGGCGGCCAGCGCCTCCCGGTCGATCTTGCCGTTGGCGTTCTTCGGGATCGCGGCGACGACGATCACCGCCGTGGGCACCTTGAACGCCACCAGCTTGGCCCGGCAGTGCGCCAGCAGATGCGTCTCGCCGAGGTCGCGCCCGGGCCGGAGGGCGACGAAGCCGACGGGCACCTCGCCGTAGATCTCGTCCTTCGTGCCGAGCGTCGCCGCCTCGGCCACGTCCGGATGCTCGAGCAGGCAGTTCGTGATCTCGAGCGAGGCGATGTTGACGCCGCCCTTGATGATGATGTCCTTCTTGCGCCCGGTGATGTAGACGTAGCCGTCCTCGTCGCGCCGGGCGAGGTCGCCGTTCCGGAAGCCGTCCTGGGGGATCGGCACGAGCGCGTCCGGCGCCTGCCAGTAGGCCGAGGCCAGCTGCCGGCCGCTGACGACCATCTCGCCTTCCTCGCCGACGGGGACCTCGCGACCGGCGTCATCCAGGAGACGGACGCGCATGTTGAGGGTGGGCGGGCCGATGGAGCCGAGCTTGCGCTTGCCCGGGTGATTGCCGCACATGAAGCCGGTCTCGGTGCCGCCGGCGAGCTGGACGATCGAGATGCCGTAGGTGCGCTCGAACTCGAGGTGCTTGTCGACGGAGAGCGGGGCGGTGCTCGACGTCATGAAGCGAAGCGTCGGCAGATCGGCCTTCGTCACCGCGACCGGCCGCGAGAGCAGCATGTTGATGACCGTGGGGATGCCCACGGCGACGGAGACTCCGTACTCGCGCACCCAGTCGAAGAATCGCGCCTGGGAGAACTTGCGCGCGAGCACGAGGCCGGCGCCGGTCAGCAGGCTGGGGCCGATGGACAGGATCTGCGGCGAGGACCAGCTGAAGTGACGGTAGTCGAGGATCGTGTCGTCCGCGGTCAGCTCGAGACGATCGACGGGCGACTCGCACATCGCGTAGTACGCCTCGTGGGTCCAGATCGCCCCCTTCGGCGTGTCCGTGGTGCCCGAGGTGTAATCGATCAGCGCCCAGTCCGTTCGCCCCGGCGGCGAAGCCACGGGCGCCTCCGTCGCCTTCGCGAGCCGGGCGAACAGCTCGTCGAGGGGAATCCACCGGCCGATCCCCTCTGCCTTGCGGGTCGGTGGTCCGCCCCAGAACACGAGTTTCGGCGCGACGGCATCCAGGATGTGGCTGACGTGCTTCTCGCGGATCTCGACGTTGATCGGGTTCACGATGACGCCGGCCCGGAGCGCGCCCCAGAAGACGACCAGGGCCTCGATCCCGTTGTCGGCCAGGATCGAGATGCGATCGCCGTGGCGCACGCCCTCGCCGGCCAGGAAGTTGGCGAAGCGCCGGGTCAGCGCCTCGAACTCGCCGAAGGTGACGCGCGTGCCCTGATCGGGGCTCTCGATGAAGACCTTGCCCGGGCGCTCGCGGGCGTGCTGCAGGAGCCGGGTATTCGGATCGGTGAACGCGTGCGAGCCGGCGACGACGCTCACGTCGGAGCTCAGCTGCCGCGGCGCGCGGCGAGGAGGCGAAGCGTGGCTTCCTCGTCGTCGCCCATGAGCCGGGAGTATCCGGCCACGTCGGCCGACAGGATCGTGGCGAGCTTGCGCTTGATCGGTGTGCTCACGGCCCTCGGGAGCGCTATCTTAGCTCAGGTGTCTCTCGTTCTTGACGCGGCTTGCGGGTCCGGCTGGAATGGGTGCCCGAGGCCGTGAACGAATGTGAACGATGTCGTCGGAGGCCGGGCCTGCCCGTCATCGGCGCCGTCAGGAGGCCGGTCCATGAAGCACCACCACGCAGGAGTGTTCGGTCTCGTCATCGCGCTGTCGGGCCTCGGGTGCGTCGTGCAGCCGCCGGCACCGCCACCACCCGTGGTCGTGGCACCGGCCCCACCGCCGCCCGCGCCGGTCTACGTCGAGAGCATTCCGCCGGTGCCACCGCCCAGGACCGAGGTGATCGTGGTCCAGCCCAGTCCGGCGCACGTGTGGGTCGGCGGGCACTGGGCGTGGCGGCCCGCGAGCCGCGCGTATGTCTGGCTTCCCGGCGCGTGGGTCGTTCCCGCCAACCCGCGCCACGCCTGGGTCCCCGGTCACTGGGTGCGCCGGGGCGGCGGCTACATCTGGGTGGAGGGTCACTGGCGGTAAGGAACGATGCCCGACGAGAACATCACTCGCGCCGCGCTGAAGCGCGCCATGGGCCAGCTGTCGTATCTCCCCCGGGCGCTCGGTCTCGTGTGGACGGCGGCCCGGTGGTGGACGGCCATGTGGGTCGCCCTCGTGATCGTCCAGGGCCTGCTCCCCATCGCGATGGTGCTGCTGCTGCGTTCGCTCATCGACGCGCTCGTCGCCGCGCTCCGGGACGCAGGGGGGGCGGGCGATCTCGCCCTGGTGATGCGGCCGGCCGCGGCGTTGACCGGCCTCATCCTGCTCGGCGAAATCCTGGCCAGCGTGACGACGTGGGTCCGCGTCGCGCAGTCCGAGCTCGTCCAGGACCACATCTACGGGCTGATTCACGCCCAGGCCACGCGGCTCGACCTCGGCTTCTACGAGACGCCTCAGTATTACGACAAGCTCCACCGGGCGCGCGTCGACGCGATCAGACAGCCCATCGCGCTGCTGGAGAACCTCGGCCAGCTGGCCAGGAACGCGATCACGCTCGTCGGTCTGGCCGCGGTCATGGCGTCCTACGCCTGGTGGCTGGCTCCGGTGCTGGTGGCGGCCGCCCTGCCGACCCTGTGGGTCGTCGGAGGGTCGGTCCTTCGCTTCCACCGCTGGCGGATGCGCAACACGCCGAGCGAGCGGCGTCTGGCGTATCACGACTGGATGCTCACCGGTCATCACGCGGCGTCGGAGCTGCGACTCTTCGACCTGTCCCGCCACTTCCGGACCTCGTTCCAGGACCTGCGGGCACGCCTGCGCCGCGAGCGGATCGGCCTCGCGTGGCGCCAGCTCCTCACCGAGATCGGCGCCGCGGGCGCCGCGTTCGTGATCATTAGCCTCACGATGCTGTGGGTGTTCCGGCGGTCTCTGCTCGGCGCGATGCGGCTAGGCGATCTCGCGCTCTTCTACCAGGTCTTCATGCAAGGGCTGCGCGTCATGCGGGCGCTGCTCGACAGCATCGGCGAGACCTACCGCAACCTGCGCTTTCTCGAGAACCTGTTCGACTTCCTGGCGCTGGAGCCCACCGTGACGGATCCGCCCCGCCCGGCGCCGACGCCGGCGTTCGCACGCGAGATCCGGCTCGAGGGAGTCACCTTCCGCTACCCGGGCAGCCGCCGCGATGCCTTGACGGACTTCAGCCTCACCCTGCCCGCCGCTGAGATCACGGCGCTCGTGGGTCCCAATGGCGCCGGCAAGAGCACCGTCGTCAAGCTCCTCACGCGTCTGTACGATCCGCAGGCGGGACGGATCACCGTCGACGCCGTCGACGTCCGCTCGCTGTCGCTCGACCGGCTGCGCCGACGGATCACGGTGCTCTTCCAGGAGCCCGTCCACTATCACGACACGGCGGCGAACAACATCGCGTTCGGCGACCTCGAGTCGGCGCCCGGTGCCACCCACATCGAGTCGGCGGCTCGCGGGGCCGGGGCCGATGCCCCCATCGCCCGGCTCCCTCAGGGGTATCGGACCGTCCTCGGCAAGTGGTTCGGAGGGGCCGAGCTGAGCGTGGGGGAGTGGCAGCGCATCGCGCTCGCCCGCGCCTTCCTGCGTCGCGCCTCGCTGGTCATCCTCGACGAGCCCACCTCGGCCATGGACTCGTGGGCCGAGGCGGACTGGATGGCGCGCTTCCGCGACCTGGTCGCGGGGGCGACCGCGCTCATCATCACCCACCGTTTCACGACAGCCCTGCGCGCCGACGTGATCCACGTGATGGACGACGGCCGCGTCGTGGAGTCGGGGAGCCACGCCGAGCTGCTGTCGCTCGGCGGCCGCTATGCCCGGTCGTGGCACGAGCAGGTGCGGTCCGGGGAATCGTGGGCCATCGGTTGACCCCGTTGATCGGCGCCCCCGAGGGCGATCCCGCACCGCGGACCGCGCGCAACCTTCTTCTGACCTCGGAGCCTCTCAGCATCGCCCGCGGACTCGACGCGGCGGGTGTGGAGTTCATCGTGCTGAAGGGGCTGATTCCGGGCCTCGTCCCCGGAAAGGAGGTGCGGCGAACGAACCAGCACGCGCTGGTGCATCGTGCCTTCCGGCTGAACGGGGTCGGGGTCAAGGTCTTTGACGAACCCCTTACTCTGGTGCACCTCGCCGTTCACTCTGCGAAACATGGGTTTTCGGAGGCTTGGATCTTGCGCGACGTGGCCGCCGCGTGGAACGGGTGGCATCGCGACATCGATCGCGACGAGCGGAGGGCGGAACAGCGAAAGATTTACGTCGTCAGATCCCGCGGTCAGCGAGGAACTTCGCGTAGTCGCGCTGGCCGGCTTTCGCCTTGGCGATCTGTTCGGGCGAGTAGAACTTCGCGAGGTCGACGACCTCCACGTTGTAGCGGGCGCGTTCGAAGGCGTCCCTGTAGATGAACGGGCGCGTGGCGTCGATGCCCATCGCGCCCGAGAAGCGGATGTTCGACTGCGTCCACTGGCGATCGCCGGCCGAGCT
>WNGB01014113.1_pt1 | contig 11169 bp, 8 predicted proteins | sample 5400681 | NCBI WGS metagenome assembly WNGB01 (sample SAMN13153367, study PRJNA577476) | soil metagenome | isolation source: 115 cm soil or saprolite under grassland replicate 2 | place: USA:California | collected 2016-06-15 | reverse complement strand
TGCATCGAGCAGGTGATGGAAGCGCTGCGGGCTGCGGTGGCGGCGGACTTCCGCGACCGGCAACGGCTGGAGAGCGAGCCCGCGCTGGAGTTGGTGCGGCAGCGCGCCGACTATCGTGCCCTGCTGGCGAAGTTGCAATAAGTCGAGCAGGAGGGATATACCTTCCCGCTTGCGGGTTAGAAGTGGTTTCAACACCAACCCGAAGCGTCAGCGAGGGCGGCCCTCGCTGACGCTTCGGGTTGGTAACACAGGTTTTGAAATGGCCTCTTAGCGCGCTTCGCGAAGCCGCAAGCGGCCGAACAGACTCTCAGCGCTGCGGTCTCTGGGCTGCCCGCAGTTTGGCGTCATACGCTTCCGCTTCCTCGACGGAGATCAGCCCGTCGCCGTCGGTGTCAATCCGCCGGAACTCCGCGCTGGTGCCGAGGAACTCACGGCGCGACACGTCGCCATCCCCGTTGAGGTCCATCTTCCGGAACCACAGCGGCCCCCGCAGCGCGACCGGTTGGACGGGTGGACGCGCGACAAGACGCCCCGCCACCGACAGCGTTCGGATGCCCCGTCCGGACACGGGGCCCTGACTCACAGTGACCTCGAACTGACGCGGAATCTCGTCGGCGCTGATGAAGCCATCACCGTTTTTGTCCAGTGGAGCCAGGCGCTGCCAGGCGCTGCGCAGCTCGCGCAGGCTCAGCCGGCCATCGCGATCCGTATCGAGCAGCTGGAACAATGCCCGGCCCTGCTCCGCGACGGAAATGGCGATCGACCCCTGTCCGGCCTCGCCGACGAGGTTCGCGAACGCCGTCACCTCAGCCAGGGTCATCTTGCCATCCCCATCGCGATCGATCAGCGGAAACACTCCAGCGAAGACGCGGCCCCCGCCAGCGCCGAGGTCGGCCTCGGTGAGAAACCCCTTGCTCCCACTATCCGCGAGCCGAAACTGCTGCAGGTAAATCTGCGACGTCGAGAGCCGCGCGCTCAGGTCCGTCGAGGAACCCGCGCGCAAACTCACCTGCGCATCGCCCAGCGTCAACTTCAGCACGTCGTCGGTCACCTTGCTGTCCACGCCCGGTTGGGCAGCCCCCTGGCGAGCTTCCACCGCAGACGGCACGGGGCCCTTCCGGCCCAGGCGAATGGTGATCGAGAGGTCCGGTTGACCGCGGTGCCACTGCGCCAACTCGTCGGCATCGAGCAGACCGTCCTTGTTGGCATCCAACCTGTCGAACGTCTTCGGGTCGAGCCCGCTCTCCGTTCGGCTCAATTTGAGGTCTTTATTCTTGTCATAATGGGTCAGCAGGAGCTGACCCAGTTGGGCGTCGGCCTGGCGGCTGCGGGCGAGGTAGAACGAGGACGCCGCCGGGCGGTCCATCGGGCCGCGAAGTTGCTCGACGAGACGTACGTTGATGAGATCGTTCGGTTGCGGATCGAGTTCGTCGGCCGAGAGGATCTCATCATCGTTCGTGTCGAGCTTCGCCAGCAGGGTTTCGGCCGCCTTCCGCACACTCTCCTTCGAGAGCTTGCCCTCATTCTTGACGTCGAGATGCCGGAACAGGGCCTCGCTCGGGCCGCGGAATGGGGTCATGCCGGGGTCAGCACCGACCAGCAGCACCGGGCGAAACCCCGCCCGATCGAAGTACCGCGTCAGTTCCTCCAGCGACACCTTGCCGTCGCCGTTGGTATCGAGTTCGGCCATCGAGGCGGGATTGAGGCGTCCGGGGAAGAGAGCGCCATTGGCGCGCATCTGCTGCAGCGCCTGCAGGCTCGGGACGTACTGCGCCTCCTCCCTGCTCAGCACGCCGTCGCCGTTGCGGTCGAGGAAGTCGAACCACTTCTTGGCATACTCGTTGTGGGCGGAAGTGATCGGCTTGCCGTCAAGGTGAATGTGCAGACGGAGGAGCACCGGGCGTTTGTCGCCCAAGAAGACAACAGTGTAACCTTCGGCGCTTGCCGGGGCCGCGCCTTCCTTCACCCCGCCCTTTTGTGACGTTTCGGGCGGTTCGCCCAGCGGAGTACCGCACGGCTCGCCGCCCTCTGGCCCCGGCCGGGTCTGGCCGGGGACGCTTGCCGGCGCCAGGGCGAGGGCGGCGGTCAGAAGGCCGCACGCCCACGCCCGGCGCCCTGGTCGAGCGTGCCTCATCGCACGACCCCCCGAATGACCTGGGCACCGACGTCCGCGACACGAATGGGCCGGCCGACGTTCGACATGTTCGTCGTCCGGACCGGATCGATGCCGAGGGCGCGGCAGATGGTGGCCATCAGATCGGGCACGGAAACGGGCCGGTCGGACTCGACGGTGGTGCCGTCGGCGCTGGTGCGGCCGACCACCTGACCGCCGTTGAGGCCGCCGCCGGCCAGCACGGTCGACCAGGCATTGGGGTAGTGATCGCGGCCCTGCTGGCCGTTGATGCGCGGGGTACGGCCGAACTCGCCCATCCACACGATCAGCGTCGAATCGAGCAAGCCGCGCGAACGCAGGTCTTCCATCAGGGTGCCCCACGCCGGATCGAGGATTTCGCTCAGGCGCTGCACGTTCTGGAAGTTCTGGTTGTGCGTGTCCCAGCCGAGGGCGTTGCCGGCGAAGGTGCCGAGGCTGACCTCGATGAACGGCACGCCGCGCTCGACCAGGCGGCGGGCCAGCAAGCAGCCCTGGCCGAACTGGTTGCGCCCGTAGGCATCGCGCAGTTGGGCCGGCTCTTCAGTCAGGTTGAAGGCCGTCGAGGCGGCGGTGCGCATCAGCCGCACGGCCCGGTCGTAGGCGGTCTGATGGCTCTGCGGCGACACGCCAGGATGACGGGCCACGAACTCGCGTTCCATCTCCTGCAGCAGCCCGATGCGGGCATCGACCTGGTCGCGGCTGACGTCGCCCGGCGGTTGCAGATCTTCAACGCGCAGCGACTGTTCGTAATCGTTCTGATTGCCCTGCTGGAAGACGCGGTTGCCCATGTCGCCGACGAGCAGCGGAGCGTACTGCGGGCCGAGGAAGCCGGGACCGTACGCCGCCGGGCTGAACAGGCGATAGGGCACGATGCTCACGAAATTTGGCAGCGGAGCATCAGGCCGGCCGAGTTCCTTCGAGATGAACGAGCCCATGGTCGGATACTGGATCGGGCCTTGCGGCAGGTAGCCGGTGCGCAGCTGGAAGGTGGCGCGGCCGTGGTCACCCTCACGGGTGCTCATCGAGCGAACGATGACGATGTCGCGCATGTTGCGGGCGAGGCGCGGCAGGTGCTGGCTGATGCGAATGCCGGGGACGGCGGTCTGAATCTCGCGATACGGGCCGCCATTGGCGTGACCGGGCTTGAGGTCGAAGGTGTCCATCTGGCTGGGGCCGCCGTTCATCCACAACAGGATGCACGAGCGCCGCCGCTGCGGATTGTTGGCGACGTCGTTGGCCATCGCCTCCAACCAGCCAGAGGCCGAGTAGCCGACCACGCCCGCAGCGGCCAGTTTGAACAGCTCGCGGCGGGACAGACGGGGGAGATCAGAGTTACGCGCCATTGTCAGAAACCCTCGGGAATGGAGAAAAGAGGTCAGGCATTTACGAGCGGCGGGGTTTATCCCCGCCGCCCGGACGGCGGGGATAAACCCCGCCGCTCGTAAACCAACTCGTTAATGGTTGAGAATGAACTCCGAGCTATTGAGCAACACCCAGAACACGTCGGTCAGGGCGGCGCGGGTGTCGCCGCGCGGCCCACCGCTATCGACATGGGCGACCATCCGTGCCAGTTCTTCCGCCCGCGGCAACCGCGACAACGTCGCCAGGTAGAGCGTCTCGACACGCCGGGCCGTCGTCATGAATGGGGCGTCGATCACGGCGGCCAGCGTCGTGCTGCGCTCGACGCTGGTGGCGTCCGCGATGAACTTCCCATTCATTAGAGACAGCGCCTGCAGGATCGACGTCTGATATTCCGTGCGTTTCTCCTGGCTGGCGAACTTTTGCAGGAACTGCGTCCGCGCATTGAGGGGGTTGATCCGTCCTTGCGGGGTTATCTGGGTGTCCTTGTAGCCGGTCGCCTGAGCCAGGCTATCGAAGAGTTGCTCCGGCGTCAGGCCCTTCACGGCCATGCGAGCGAACAGGCGCGGCTCGTTCTGGGACGGATCGCTGACGGCGCTCGCTCGCTGGTACGCCTTGCTGGCGGTAATCGCCCGAATCAGATATTTGATGTCGAAATCGTGGGCGGCAAACTGAGTCGTCAACTCGGCGAGCAGTTCGGGATGGCTGGCCGGATTGTCCTCGGTCGGCTCGTCATCGACCGGGTCGAGCAGGCCAATGCCGAAGAAATGTCCCCACAAACGATTGCCGGCGGTGCGGGCAAAGTACGGGTTCTTCGCCGTGGTCATCCAGTTGGCGAGGGTGATGCGGGAATCGACATTCGGCTGGAACTGCGGGGCGGCCCCATCCAGGAAGCGGGCCTCGACGACTTTTTCGGTCCCTGCGATCTTGATCGTGCGCCGATTCGGGTCGGGCGGTTGCGGCGGGGGCTGTCTCCCGGGGGGGAGGCGTTGCGGCGGCTGGGTGCCCGCAAAGAAGGCGGCATATTCCCAGAACTGCTTGCGCGTCCAGTTGGCGAACGGATGGTCGTGACACTGGGCGCACTCAAGCCGAACGCCGAGGAAGACACGCGAGGCGCTGGCGGCGAGGTTTTCCGCCTTGAGTTCATTCGCCTGGAAGAAGGCGAGGGGGCTGACGGGCCGACCTGGGGCGGGGGGAATGCCAACGGCGCCGCGGGGCAGGCCCGGGAGATTCACCGGCGTCGTGAGCAGCTCGCGCACCATCTTGTCGTAGGCGACGTTCTCGCGCACCTGCTTCTCGATCCAGCCCTTGAAATTGCGCGCGAAGACCTGGAAGTTTTGGTTCGCCGGCGGCAGCATCACGGTCGTCCAGATCGTGCCGAAATGCGTGACGTAGTGCGGATGCTCCAACAGGCGCTCGACGAGCAGACTGCGGCGATTCGGAGCCTTTTCTTCGAGGAAGTCGCGCAGGTCGGCGACCCGCGGGATGCGCCCGGTCAGGTCGAGCGAAAGGCGGCGCATGAACTCGGCGTCGTCGGCAAGCGGGGCCGGCTTGACGTCGCGTTCGGTAAAGCGGACGCCGAGGTGATGATCGATGCGGGCAGCCAGCGCCTCGGGACTGAGGAGTGGCGCGGCGGCGATCTTGCTTGGGGTCGGCGTGGTCGTGTTGCTGGGAGGATCCGCCGTGAGCCGCCCAGCCGTCAAGCCCAGCGCGGCCACCCCCAGAATCCACCATCGGGAAGTGTTCATGGCGCGTTTCGGCCCTCGTAGTGTTGGATGCCGGACTATGCCCCCCCTGCCCGTGCAGAGCGTCTCGATAGATAGAACTGTTGAAGGAGTAAATTCTAACACTGACGGGTTGCAACGAGCAAACGGATTTTCGCTATCGCAAGGAGAGCAAGGGCGCACAGGGGCTTGCGGCGCGAGAGGATTGTCCGGGCGAGTGCAGGTTCTGCGTCGCTGGTCGGGGGCTATCTGCTCTCTGTGCGAGACTGTCGGCGTGTGGTAGAGTAAGCAGTGCTGTCGTGGCGACAAGCAGCCTTGCTTGTCGCTCTACCCACCGCGACAAGCAAGGCTGCTTGTCGCCACGAGCAACGAGGGCACCTCCGTGAAATCACTTCTTGCCGTGGCTGTCGTTCTGAGTCTGGCGCTGGCATCCGCCCACACGCAGACCGAGCCGGTCCGCATCTACACCAGACCGAAGCCGCCGCCGCGCGACGCTCTCGACAAACTCAACCTGACCCTCGCCTGGAGTCACCGCCTCAAGACCGAAGGTCCGCGCGATGGGCTGTTCAGCGTTCAGCTGATTCCCGACAAGGCCAACCCCCGCATGATCGTCCAGCTGTTCAGCGGCGTGATGATTGCCCTGGACGCAGAAAATGGCGACCTGCTCTGGCGCACGCCGATCGGAACGCCTTACTACACCGCGCAACCAGTTGGCGCGAACTCGCGGTACATCTTCACCACGCGCCGCGACGAGTTGTTCGTCGTGGATCGGGACAACGGCAAGCAGACGCTCTGGAGCGTCCAGAGGGACAGCAACCTGCCGGAGTATGGTTTTCGCCTGGACGGCTCCCCCTCTGCGGGCCTGACGGCCGATGAGGAGATGGTCTTCATCTGCATGGATAGCCGCGTGTCCGGCTACATCGTCCCGGACTTTCGCCGGATGATGCAGTACCGGGCGAAGGAAGAACCGGAGTCCATCCCCGGCGGGAGTAAGTTGAAGCCGTCGCCGCAAGTGCGCCGCCTGTGGACCAACGTCTTCCCGGAGGATCGCTTCTACCAACCGCCTCTGGATCTGGGGGGGGATTCCATTGGCCTGGCCGCCCCCAACGGCACGTTTGTGACCGTTAACAGGCATGACGGCGTCGAGGGCTGGCGCTACCAGTTCGAGAAAGGCATCGTGGCTCATGCCGCCCAGCACCGCGCCATCGCCTACATTGCCGGGGAGGATGGGTATCTGTACGCCTTCGACACTTACCGGCGCAAACTGGCCTGGCGCTTCGCGGGGACGGCGCCCATCCATCGTCCGATCCACGCGACCGACCGCGACATCTGGGTGTCCCCGGAAGGCATTGGCCTGTGCCGGGTCGATCGTGCAAGCGGCGTGGCCCGCTGGCGCAACCGGGATGCCGCGCGGTTCCTGGCGATGAATCCGCGTTTTGTTTACGCCACGGATCGCTTCGGTCACTTGTTGGTTCTCGATTACGACCGCGGGACTGCCCTCGCTCAGTACGACACGCGCGACTTCGTCGTGCTGGTGCCGAATGAGCTGACCGACCGGCTCTACCTGGCCGCTCACGACGGGACGCTCGTGTGCCTGCATCACCGCGAATACCCGACGCCGGTGCGCATCAAGACCCTGGAGCCTGAGGACAAGGGCAAGCCGCCGCCGAAGAAGGGGAAGGAGAAAGAGAAGGACGAGAAGTTGGGCGTAGGAAGTCTGAGGATGGAGGATCGAGGATCGAGGATTGAGGGTCGAGAATCGAGAGTTGATGTCTGGGTTTTCGATCTTCGATCTTCAATCCTCGATCCTCGATTCTCGATCCTTGGGCGGCGGAAACGGCTGTGAGGCGCTGGCGCCTGGGCGGCCTGATAGGGGTGCTGCTGCTCCTGGCGGCACCTCTCGCCGTCCCCCTGTTGGAGTTGCTTGGCCGGCTGGATCGCGTTGCCTTTCTGACCGACGAAACGCTCGTCCTGGGCGGCAATACCCTGTTACTCGTCGGCGGCACACTGGCGCTGGCGCTGCCTGCCGGGGTCGCGACGGCTGTCCTCCTCTATCGCACCGACCTACCGCTACGAAAGCCGCTGCGCGGGCTGACAATCCTGGCGCTCTTTGTGCCGTTGCCGGTGGTGTGTTCCGCGTGGCAAGCGGCGCTCGGGACAGGGGGTTGGCTGGCGTTCTTTTCCTGGAGCGAAGCACCGGGACGTTTCTGGCCTGCCGGGCTCTGGCCCGCCATCCTGGTTCACGCCGTCGCCGCCCTGCCCTGGGTGGTCCTGATCGTCGGGCAGGGCCTGCGCTGGGTGGAAGGCGAGTTGGAAGCGGACGCACTCCTGGCCGCCGGAGTGTGGCGTGTCCTGTGGCGTGTGACGCTGCCGCGCTGTCGGGGAGTGATCGGCGCAGCGGGCCTCTGGGTGGCCCTGCAGACCGCGTCCGAAATCACCGTCACCGACCAGATGCAAGTGCGGTCGCTTGCAGAGGAGGTCTATCTCGAACTGTGGCAAGGAGGGCCGGATGCCCTGGCGCGATCCACCGCCGCCAGCCTGCCCGTGGTGCTGGCGCTGGCCCTGCTGGTCTTCTTGGCCCTGTCGCGCCTGGAGCGAGCCTTGCCCCCGCCGGAGTCGCTGCTAACAGCCCCCCCAACCTTCTCTCTCGGATGGGCGCGCTGGCCTTGCTTTGCCTTGGTCCTCGGAGGAGTGTTGTTGCTTGCTGGGGGGACGCTGGGGAGCCTGCTGTGGCGGGCTGGGGCGCGGGGTTATCCGCCGAGTTGGTCGGCGCAGACCGCCGCGGGGTTCCTGGCGACTGCCTGGGAGGCGAACGCCGGGACGATCATCACGAGCTTGCTGGTCGCGCTCGCTGCCGGCGGGCTGACGGCCCTTGTGGCGTTGCTGCTGTGCTGGCTGTCTTTGGACGCGCGTTGGTTCCGTTGGGTGACGTTCGCCCTGGCGGCGATCCTGTGGGCTCTGCCAGCCCCGGTGGTCGGGATCGGCCTGAAGGAGGCGATCATGGCCATCGTGGACTGGTGGCCGGCTGGGCCGCTCGCCGAGGCCCTTTACTGGAGTCCGTCGCCCGTGCCGGTGCTGTGTGCCGACCTGCTGCGCTATCTACCCTGCGCCGTGGCGGTGCTCTGGCCGATGGTGCGGTTGTTGCCGGGGGAACTGCGGGATAGCGCCCGCGTCGATGGGGCCACACCGGGACAGGAATTGCGCCACGTTGTCTGGCCCTTGGCGGCACGAGCGGCCTTGTGGTCGGCGCTCGTTGTTGCCGCCCTGTCGCTGGGGGAAGTCGGGGCCGTACGGATGCGGGTAGAGTCAGGCCCGCCCACGTTCGCTCACCTGCTCTGGGAACAAATGCACCGCGGGGTCGATAATGTGGTGGCCGCTCTGTGCTTGCTGATGCTGGCGGCTGTCGTGGCCGGCGCTGCGTTGTTGGCGCTCGGCGGCGCGCTTCTTCGCCTGCTTCGTGCCCGAGGTTGAGAGGTCCGCGTTCCCCTAACGATCGCGCCCGGTCCCCAGGAGTTCGGCGTTGATTTTCGCGATAGTGTTTGCGGCCTCCGATTCCACGCGCAGCACGCGCACCCCAAGCCCTGCGCTTTCCACCTCGTTGATCGCGGAACTGATCGCCTCCCGTAGAGTCAAGGCCTTGCGGCTAAACTCCAGGTACGCAACCCCCTCACAAAAATTGAACTCGATGTCGCCTTTGGTCGCATCGTACAGGGCGTCGGCGAGTTCCGCAGTTACCTCAGACACGCCCGAGAGGATCAAAGTGAAGTGATGAGTCTTCATGGGTTTCCGTTTGAAGCCTCCTGGTGCGGGCATTTGTCAACGAATCGCCGGATGGCCTTGGCATGGTCTTCCGGGCTTTTCGGGGTGGACCAAACCGATTTTTGACAGCCGCCGCGGCCGTGCGGGCAGCGGATGATTCCCCAACAGTGTCCTTTCGCGGACTTGATGACGGACCAACCCTTGCTCATGGCGTAAGCCAAAGCGGCCTCAATCTCCTTGTTTGGGTGCCGAGCCATGCGGTGGTCTCCCACACGGACTCATGCCAAAATTGCGCGTACCACCTCGCCATGCACATCCGTCAAGCGATAGTGCCGGCCCTGGAACTTGAATGTCAGCCGGGTGTGGTCGATGCCCAGCAGGTGCAGCACCGTCGCCTGGAAATCGTGAACGTGGACCGGGTCGCGCACGACGTTGTAACAGAAGTCGTCCGTCTCGCCGTAGGTGATACCGGGTTTGACTCCGCCGCCCGCCATCCAGATCGTGAAACAGCGACCGTGATGGTCGCGGCCGTGCTGGCGTGGGTTGTTGATGTCGCCCTGGCCAAACACCGTCCGCCCGAACTCGCCGCCCCAGATCACCAGAGTGTCGTCGAGCAGGCCGCGCTGCTTCAAATCGCGCACCAGCGCCGCCGATGGCTGGTCGGTGTCCTGGCACTGGACGCGCAGCTGCGTCGGCAGGTTCGAGTGCTGGTCCCAGCCGGCGTGAATCAGCTGCACGAAACGAACCCCGCTCTCCGCGAGCCGCCGCGCCAGCAGACAGTTAAAGGCGAACGAGCCGCGTCGCCGCACGTCGGGGCCATACATCTCGATCGCGTGAGCCGGTTCCGTCGAGAGGTCGGTCAACTCCGGGACGCTCGTTTGCATGCGATAGGCCATCTCGTACTGGGCGATCCGGGTGACGATTTCCGGGTCGCCGACTTCGGCATGCCGCAGGCGATTGAGAGCCGCCATGTCGTCGAGCAGGCCGCGGCGGACGGCGCTGCTCATGCCGGCGGGGTTGGACAAATACAGCACCGGGTCGCCGCTCGGCCGCAGCCGCACCCCCTGAAAACGCGACGGCAGAAAACCACTGCCCCAGTAGTAGTCGTAGAAGATCTGGCCGCACGATGCTTCGCGGTCGCGCGAGGTCATCACCACGAAGGTCGGCAGATCTTCGGTCAGGTTGCCCAGGCCGTACGAGAGCCAGGCGCCCATGCTCGGCCGCCCTGGCTGCTCGGCGCCGCTGAGGAACAGGGTCATCGCCGGGGCGTGGTTGATCGCTTCGGTGTGCATCGACTTGATGAAACACAGTTCGTCGGCGATGGAGCCGGTGTGTGGCAGGAAGTCCGACAGCCAGGCGCCGCTCTTGCCGTGGCGACGGAACGGAGCGATGCCGGGCAGAATCAGCTGACGCTGATTCTGGGTCATCGTCGTGAGGCGCTGCCCCATCTGCACGGAGGGCGGCAACAGCTGACCGCGGCGAGGGGCGAGACCGGGTTTGTAGTCGAACAGATCGACGTGTGTCGGGGCGCCCCCTTGCATCAGGTAGATGACGCGGCGCGCCTTCGGGGCAAAGTGCGGCAGGCCGCGCAGTCCTTCGGCAGCCCCGGCGGTGGGCCGACCATTTCCCAGCAGCGTCGCCAGCGCGGCAGTGCCCAGGCCGGCATGAATTCAGACTAACGAGCGCCGAGAGCAAAGTGAAGACTGAACCGGCCCGCGCTTCGCTTTCGCTCGTTATTGCGGCAAGCGGTTGCCCTTGACCGTGCCTCGCGCTGGACGTATAGCCGCGCCTCTTGGGAATACCACACCTTCGGCTGTCGCGATCTGTCGAGATTCTCGCCGCCGGCGACTGCTTGGGCGCGCAGCAGAGGGTATGCTGCTCATAACGGACCGCGGAAAGAGAAAACCGCCCGCCACGTCAGGAAATTCGCAAGCAAGTTGAAGTCCACGTCGCCGATGGCCGAAAGCAGGGGGCAGGGTGTCTTGTTCGTAGTCCCGCCTTTAGGCGGTTTGACGTCAAGCCGCCTAAAGGCGGGACTACGAACAACCCGCGATTGACCCCTGTCTGAGAGGATGGGAAACGCGGGTCGGGCACACGACTTGCCTCGATTTGTCGGGGATACGGGCTGTGGGCGAAGTTTTTTTGCCCAAAGCGTCTGAATCGGGCGCGGTAGCT
>WNGB01013144.1_pt1 | contig 11169 bp, 10 predicted proteins | sample 5400681 | NCBI WGS metagenome assembly WNGB01 (sample SAMN13153367, study PRJNA577476) | soil metagenome | isolation source: 115 cm soil or saprolite under grassland replicate 2 | place: USA:California | collected 2016-06-15 | reverse complement strand
CGAAGCGGAGGTTGGCCGGGTCGTAGAAGTGCCCGAACGAGAAGGAGTGGTACGTCGTTCGCCCCGGCTCGGTGGTGACGAACCGGTCGGCGGCGCGGCGTACCTCGATCCGAGGCTGCGGCAGACTCATGGGCAGAGCTCAGGCCCGGGAGCGCCGAGCCCAGCGACGGGTCGCCCGGGGCGGTTCGGGGACGTCCGGCTGAACCGGTGCCGCCGCGGCGGTCACGGCCGCACCCGCCTCGGCCGCCTGCGCGCGAGCGAACGCCTTGCCGGCCTCCCGGGCGGCGTTGATGGACGATCGGGCCACCGCCTCGGCCTCCAGGTAGAGCAGCCGGTAACCCTCGGCGACGTCGTCGAGAGCGGCCTCGGCCGCCGCGTCGGCCGGATCGGCGGTCAGCGCCTGCAGCGCGGCCCAGGCCTGGGCGCACAGGTCGACCAGCGCGGTCGGCGCCTCGGACTCCGCGAGCGGTACCGGCGACGTCGGCAACGGGGCCTGCTCGGCCAGCGTGTGGTGGACGCGACGGATGCCCTGCGGGCCGCTCTCGAGTACGGCGGGGAGGTCGAGGGCCTGGCCGAGCCGCATGATCGGGCCGGTCCAGTCGTCGAGGAGGTCGTCGTACAGCAGGAAGCTGCGCGGCTGGTCGCGGGTGGAGCGTTCGTAGGTGAGCTGGGCGTTGAGCCAAGACGAGAGGTGACCGGCGTCGGAGAGCGGCCCGGACGGCTGGGCGCCGTGCGCGATGTCGGCCGGCGGCCGCTGGACGCCGACGAACCCCGGCCGGGCGTCGCACGAGATCGCGATCTCGCGCCAGAAGCTGGCCAGGAAGGCGATCCGGGGCTCGTGCAGCAGCAGCTGCGGCTGGACGTCGAGTTGGCGGCGCAGCCAGGCGCGCGCCTCCTCGCGCAGGTCCGGCTGCGAGCCGGTGTTGGCGAGCAGGAACGCCGCCTGCGGCCGGGCGTCGGTCGGCACCACGCCGGCTCGTTCGAAGACCTTGGCGTGGAAGGTGGCCAGCCAGCGCGCCTGCTGCGGCGTACCGATGTCGAACTGCGTCAGCGTGTCGAGTACGGCGTGCGCGCCCGTACGCCGCGTGCCCGGCAGCAGCACCACCCGGCGTGCCGGCGCCGGGGCTTCGCTCGTGCCCGGCTCTTCGGACGACTCGCTCATCTCACTCCTCCGGGGCGCCGTCGGGCGTCTGTGTTGTCGATCGGTGGGTGGTCGATCGGTGGGTGGTCGATCGGTGGGTTGTCGAGAGGTTGGTTGTCGATCGGTTGGTGTCGATGACGTGCTGGATGACGTGCGTCCCCTCGGGCGCCTCGACCCGGCGCAGGCCCTCGATGTCGCCGGGCCGGCCGGCGCGCACGGCCTCGAAGATGGCCCACTCGCGCTGCTTGCGGACCGCCCGCGGGTTGTCGAGGAACGACGCCGGCGAGGTCCAGTGGCTGAACTCGTCGCTGTCGAGGAACTTCAGCTCCAGGCAGACGCCGTACGGAAGCTCGATGCGTTCGGCCCACTCCGGCTGGTCGCGGGTCTCCCACTCGAAGGCCTTGAGGAAGCGGAACTCCGGCCGGTTGGGAGCGCCGTACGCCTCGAGGTGCGCGGACCCGTCGTCCTGCCAGGCGACGCTGTCGCTCTCGACGTACAGCGGATGGGTCGGGATCGCGACGATCGCGTGCACGGGGGCGAGCTGCCAGTCGAGGTCGCGGAGCACGCGCACGCCTTCGGCGGTGAGGATCATGTCGCCGTCCCATTTGAAGGAGTACGACGTCCGCGACTGCGCGAAGGACCAGTTGTAGAACCAGGTCAGGCTGTGCACCGACCGGGCGGGAGCGAGCAGGTTCTCCTCGCCGGCCCGGGCCACCCGGAACGGGTAGTCGCGCACCGTCAGCCGGTCGCCCGCACCCAGCTCGTCGGCCAGCTTGCGGGCCAGGTCGGGGGTGCCGTCGTCGGAGCCGTTGTCGACCAGCACCACCGCGTCGTACGCCGCCAGCACCGACGGCATCACCCACGGCAGGCAGCGCGCCTCGTTGCGCACTCTCATCACGGCGGTCCGGCCCCAGCGCAGCGGCCCCGCCTCCCAGGGCCAGGCGATGGCGAACTCGCCGTTGCCCTCCAGATTCTCCATTGTCGGAGAGTCTAGGGTGTGTCTCCCGATCCTCTGCCGTAGCGAGCGTCGTCTCGAGGTGCCCGTGGGGCGGCGCGCAGCAGGCACGGGATCGGGAGACGCACCCTAAGGGCTCGCTGGTTAGCATGACTCGCGTGCAGAACGATTCCGGACAGGCGCGCCCCGACCCGCTGAACCCGCTGCGCGCGCTCCTGGAGTCGGCCAACCGGCCGGTCCTGCTGCTGGTCGACGCGTCGGTCGAGCCCATCTTCGACGCGGCCCGGGCTTCGCTGCCGTCGGACGGCGTCACCGTGGTCGGCCTGGCCGAGGCCGGGCCGATGGTCCCGGGGCCGTGGGCGACCGTCGTACTCGCGGCCGCCGACCGGGCCGCGCTGCGCACCGCGGTGGGTCTGGTCCCGCTCGTCGGCAACGTCTTCTCCGTGGCCGTCTGGCTGGCCGAGGCGGCGCAGCCGCTGGTCGCGGTGGCCCGCCCGGAGTGGCCGTCCCTGGCGACGCTCAACGCCCGGCGCGGCCCCCGCGGCTCGGTGCTGAGCGTCGCGACGTTCGTCTCGAAGGTGGGCGCCAAGCCGGTGCTCTCCGAGTTGGCCCGCCAGTCGACTCCCGGTCGCGATGCCTCCGGCGGGCTCTTCGTCGCGAGTACGACGGGCCGCGGGTCGGCCGGTGACGCCGACGTACGCCGCTTCGACTCGCCGCTCGACGCGGCCGCCGCCGAGCTCGACGTACCTCCCGATGTGGTGCTCGCCGACGCCCCGGCTTCGCTGCCGGTGCACGAGGTCATCGGCCGGGCGCCGGTCGTGGTCACCCCCGAGCCGGGTTTCGGCCCGCTCGACGAGCGGACCCTGACGCCGATCGGGTTCCGGCCGGGCTGGAAGACCCCGACGGTCGCGCTGACCGTCGCGGGCGGCCGCCCCCTGCTGGGCGAGCGGCCGGTCGACCCCGCGCGCGGGGTCACCGAGCGGTTGGTCGAGGGGCTCCGCGACGCTCAGGGGGTCCGGCTCGCGCTGCCGCAGGTGAGCGCCGATGGTGCTGCTGGGGTGGCCCACGTGGTTGCCGGGCTGGCGCTGGCCGGAGTACCCGTGGTCGGGCCGGCGCCGGCGTCCATCCGGCCGTTCCTCGGCGAGCGGCTGTCCGCGCTGCTCGACCAACCGGTCGACCTCGACGACGCGCTGGCCCGCGAGGAGCACAGCGTGCTGCTGCGCCGGGCCGCGTACGACGACCACGGCACCCTCGCCTGGCGGAGCCGGATGGCCGGCCTGGCAGGGATCCGGTTCGCGGGCTGGCCGAGCGTCAGCGTCGTACTCGCCACGAAGCGGCCGGAGCAGCTGGAGTTCGCGCTGCGGCAGCTGGCCCGCCAGCGCGGGGTCGCGCCTGGCACGGACCTCGAGGTGGTGATCGCCGGCCACGGCTGGGAGCCGGACCGGGCGCTGGTTCGCGACCACCTCGGCGCGGCGGCGACCGTGCTGGCGCGGCCGGGCGACGAACGCTTCGGCGACGTGCTCCAGGCCGCGGTGCGGGCCGCGTCGGGCGACGTACTCCTGAAGTTCGACGACGACGACTGGTACGGCCCCGACGTCGTCACCGACCTGCTCCGGGCCCGCCACTACAGCGGCGCAGAGGTGACCGGCATGCCGGCGCAGTACACCTACCTGCAGCCCGTCGACACCACGATCCGGCGGACCGACCAGGTGGAGTTCTACGCCCGGTTCGTCGCCGGCGGCACGCTGATGATCGACCGCGGCCTGCTCCGCGAGGTGGGCGGCTTCCGGAGCGTACGGCGGTACGTCGACGCGTCGCTGCTGGAGGCGGTCCGCGGGGTCGGTGGCCGGGTCTACCGGACCCACGGGCTCGGCTACGTGCTGCGGCGTACCGGCGAGGGGCACACCTGGGAGCCCGGCCTCGACTACTTCCTCAACGACGAACGGGTCGGTGACACGCTGGCCGGGTTCGCGCCGAGCCGGCTACTCGAGCCCGACCCTCTCGACCACCCCGGCCCCGTGCCCTCGCTCTGACCATCCCGCCCCGCCCGCGACCGGAAGGACCTCCATGCAGTCCGACGAGATCGAAGCCCTGTTCCGCCAACACTGGCGACCGGGCTGGGGGTCGATCGCCGCCGGGGAGGTGCTCTACGTCCAGGGGCTGATCGAGGAGCACCGGCCGCGACGGTTTCTCGAGGTCGGGATGGCGTCCGGCATGTCCGGCGGCCTGATCTCCCGCATCCTCGACGAGTACGGCGGCGAGGCCTTCACCACCCTCGACCACGACAACACCTTCTTCGGCGACCCGACCAAGGAGAACGGCTTCCTGCTCGAGGACATCTACCCGGGCGGGCGAGTCGAGGTCACCAAGCGGCCGTTCACGACGACCCTCGACCTCGACGACCTGGGCGAGACCTTCGACATGGCGTTCATCGACGCCAACCACCAGCACCCGTGGCCGTTGCTCGACACGCTGCTGGTCTTTCCGCACCTGACCGGCCCGCGGATCCTGCTGCACCACGACCTCAAGCTCTTCAAGGACCAGCGGGTACCCATCGGCATCGGCCCGAAGTACGTCTACGACCAGCTCCCCGACTCACTCGTCGACCGGGCGTCGACCAACCGCGGCAACCTCTTCTCGGTGCGGATGGACCTCACCGCCGACGAGCTGGCCGAACGGGCGATCGAGGGGCTCCACCTGCCCTGGACGCTCCGCTTCCCGCTCAAGCCGCGGCAGCTACGCCCGATCCGGACGAGCCTGCGACGACACTACGGCGACGCCCTGGTCGAGGCGTTCGACGTGTGTGTGGAGAGGTTCAACCCGGCCCCGGCGAGTGGCAGCCCGGCCCCCGAGGCGCCCGCTACCCCCGGGACGTCATCCGCACCGAGCCATTGATGACTCCGTCCGGATGACGTTGCGGGGGCATGCGACGGTCAGCGGCGGCCGAGGGCCCGGAGGTCCCACCCGGCAGCCCGCCAGACGGTCGGGTCGAGGCAGTTGCGGCCGTCGATGATCGCCGGGCGAGCCACGACGGACGCCAACGCCACCGGGTCGAGCTCGCGGTAGACCGGCCACTCGGTGAGGTGCAGGACCAGGTCGGTGCCCTCACAGGTGGCGACCGGGTCGTCGAGATAGGTGAGGGTCGGGAACATCCGCCGGGCGTTCGGCATGGCCTGCGGGTCGTGCACGCGTACGTCGGCCCCGCGCATGTGCAGCTGGCCGGCCACCCACAGCGCGGGTGAGTCGCGGACGTCGTCGCTGTCCGGCTTGAACGCGGCACCCAGCACCGACACCCGAGCCCCCGAGAGCGGGCCCAGCATCGCGGTGGCCAGCTCGACCACGTGCTCGCGGCGGCGCTGGTTGATCAGGTCGACCTCGCGCAGGAACCGCATCGCGTCCTCGACGCCGAGCTCGCCGGCCCGGTGCACGAAGGCCCGGATGTCCTTGGGCAGGCAGCCGCCGCCGAAGCCGATGCCGGCGTTGAGGAAGCGCCGGCCGATGCGGGCGTCGTACCCAAGGGCGTCGGCGAGGTCGACGACATCGGCGCCGGTGGCGTCGCAGACCTCGGCGATCGCGTTGATGAAGGAGATCTTGGTGGCCAGGAACGCGTTGGCGGAGACCTTGACCAGCTCGGCGGTCGCGAAGTCGGTGACCACGACAGGGGTGCCGCCGGCGATCGGGGCGGCGTACACCTCGCGCAGCAGCCTCTCGTCGGCCGGGTCGACGATGCCCATCACCAGCCGGTCGGGCGCGAGCGTGTCCTGTACGGCGAGTCCCTCGCGCAGGAACTCCGGGTTCCAGGCCAGGTGTACGTCGATCCCGGCGGGGGCCAGCGAGGTGAGCAGCTCCGCGAGCACGGGCGCCGTACCGACCGGCACCGTCGACTTGCCCACCACCAGCGCGGGCCCGGTCAGCAGCGGCGCCAGCGAGCGGACGGCGGAGTCGAGGTAGCTGGTGTCCGCGGCGAGCCCGAACGACTTCTGGGGCGTGCCGAGGCAGAGGAAATGCACGTCTCCGAAGACCGCCGCCTCCTCATAGGAGTCGGTGAACCGGAGCCGGCCGGACGACACGTGCTTGTCGAGCAGCTCGGACAGACCGGGCTCGAAGACCGGGGCGGTGCCGGAGGAGAGGAGCTTGAGCTTGTCGGCGTCGACCTCGACTCCGAGGACCTCGTGGCCGAGCTCGGCCATGCAGGCGGCGTGGGTCGCCCCGAGGTAGCCGCACCCGATGACGGTGATTCGCATCCGGTGAGTCTAGGCGAGGGTGGAGGCGTGGCCCGCTTCGTAGGCCTCGATGCGCGGCCAGAGGGCCTCCAGGTAGTCCTGGAAGAGCTTGCGCTCCCGCTCCATGGAGAACATCTCGGTGGCGGCGTACCCGCCGGCGCGCAGCGACTCGACCTCCGCGACCGGCATCGACCGCACCTGCTGGAGCGCGCGGGCGTAGTCGTGCTCGTCCTCCATGGCGACCAGGAGGCAGTTCTGGTCGGGCCGGCAGTACTGCATGTTGCCGCCGGCGTCGGAGGTGACCACCAGCGCGCCCGCGGCCATCGCCTCGACGCCGGGCAGGTAGAGGCCCTCCTGCGGTCCGGGCGTCGACAGGAAGACGTCACTCCAGTGGTAGAGATCGCGTAGGTCGGCCCAGGTGGCGACGTCACGGATCGCCCGGAACTCGATCTCCTCGCCAGCCAGCAGCGCGGCCGTCCGGTCGCCGACCTCCGACTTCCAGGTGGTATGGCCGACCCGGAGCGGCCGCTTCTCGCCCCCGGTCAGTCCGCCGGTACGCCGCTTGGCGAAGTAGTCGACATCGTGGCCGATCGGGATCACCGCGTGCACGGTGCGCGGGTCGAGCCAGGGCGCGATCTCGTCGGCGACGATGTCGTTGATGGAGATCCGGGCGAGCGGCCGGGTCAGCAGCCGCACCGGCTGGCCGTCGCGCCAGGTCGGGTTGGTGTGCCGGACGTTCTGGATGATGTGGATCAGCCGCTCGGGGGAGTAGCCGCGCGGCAGCGAGCGGTAGGCCAGCTCGTAGCTCGCCGGCAGCGACAGGAAGACCAGGTCGTTCTCCATCACCTTGAGCAGCTTCTTGCGATGGAAGGTGACCCGCTCGTCGTCGACCAGCGGCGCGAACCGCTCGACCGCGAACAGCGGCAGACCGGGCTTGAACTTCTCCCGGCACCGGATCGAGATGTCATAGCCCGCGTCCAGCGCGTGCAGGACGTAGTCCATGATCTTGACGACACCTCCCACCGGTCGGTAGGTCTCGGTCAGCACGTGCATCGTGCCGGGAGTGCGGGTCATCGGAGTCGCTCCAGAAGCTCGTGGAGAGGTCGGGTGGCCACCACTGGATCCATCACCTCGGCGCCCATTCGCTCGGCGCCGGCGCGTCGATCGGCCAGCGCCTGACGGTCCTTGACCGCCTCCTGCAGCGCGGCGGTGATGCCGTCGAGGTCGCCGTCGTCGACGAGCCAGCCGGCGTCGTACCGCTCGACCAGCGCACCGGTCTCGGTGAACGGCACGTGCAGCACGGGTACGCCGGCCGCCAGCGCGACCATGCTCCGGGTGACCATCGCGAGCTCGCGCTCGGGGTTGGCCTCGAACACGTCGATCGAGAGGTGGCAGCCGGCCAGCATCCGGCGGAAGTCGGCGTACTCGAGCAGGCCGTGGCGTACGACGTTCGGGTGCTCGGCCAGCGTCGTGAACTCGGCCGGGAAGACGTCACCGGTGCGCCGCGAGCCCCAGTGGGTGCCGACCAGCAGGTGCAGCACGAGCGAGCCGTCGTCTAGGAACGGCCGGACGGCGGTGGTCCACGCGCCCGGGCGGGACCAGGGCTGCAGGTAGCCGCTGACGACGGCGTGCAGCGGGCCGTCCTCGGCCGGGTGCGCCGGCGTCACGTCGAGCGCCATCGGCACCTGCGCGGTGGGCAGGTCGCCCGCCCGGCCGGCGCGCGCTATCCACTCATCGACGTACGGCACCTTCTTCTCGCCGTTGACGATCACCCCGGACGATCGGGCCAGCGCGGCCAGCTTGCGCCGGGTCAGGCCCTCCTCGGCGGTACGCCGCTGCTCGGGCGGCAGGTGCTCGGCCAGCTCCAGGAGCTTGGGCGCGAAGAAGTCGTAGATCAGCGCGGTCTCGCCGACCCCGCCGAGCGCGGAGAAGTGGTTGGAGTTGGTGAGTACGACGGCGTCCGGCCGGCGGGTGCGGACCAGGTCGCCGATCGCCTGCGCGGACATCACCAGCGTGCCGGGCGGCCGCGGGATGGGGAGCGGACCCGGCCAGGCCCGGCCGGCGGAGTCGCTGTCGACGGCCACCGTGACGCGGTGTCCGTGTCGTCGGAGACCCTGGGCGATGCCCCAGGCGCGAAGCCCGGGTGCCGCAACCGGGACCCCCATGCCGGGTACGACGTCGTTTGCTACGACCAGGATCTCCGTCATCAGCCGTCGTCCTGCTGTCGGACTGCCAGACCTCGAACTGCCAGACCTCGAACTGCCAGCGAGGTGGCCGAGATGATGGCGCCGCGGACCAGATGCTCGCTGGCCCAGCGCAGCGACCGCAGCTCGCGCAGGTCGAGGGCCAGGCCGGTGGCGAGGTTGAGCTCCTCGGTGAGATCGCCCAGGCTCGGCGTCTCGTCGAGGTGGCCGGGCCGGGGCACGACCGTCGCGCAGACGATCAGCCGGCCGCTGGGCCGGAGCCGGCGGAAGGTGGTCTCCAGGACCCGGAGCCTGTCGTCGGCACCCAGCCCGTCGAGGAGTACGACGGCCACGTGGGCCGGCGAGGGCGGCCCGGGACGCTCATCGGTCGGCGTCCGGTGCACCAGGAACCGGCCCGGTTCGCGGCCGATCCTCCGCGCCAGCGTCTCGTCCTCGCAGACGACCAGCAGCGTCGGGTTGTCGGTGGTGACCTCCGCCATCGCGTTGTCGATCGACAGCTCGAGCTGGGTCGCGGTCTGCCGCCACACCGACTTGGCGATCCGCTGCTGCGGGTCGGGCGCCTCGGCCAGCAGCGCGTCGAGGGCGGCCTGCTCGAGCCACTCGGTCTCGGCCAGACCGGAGATCTGCTGTAGCTGCTCACGCACCTCGACCCGCGGCTCGACCAGCCGGTCGTACGGCGTGACCCGGTCGAGCAACGGCCCGCCGAGCACCCGCTCCAGCTGGAAGGCGTCGAACTCCGACGGCAGCACCGCCACCACCGGGATGTCGAAGTCGGCGCTGCGCAGGCTCTCCCACGGGAACGACATGGTGTCGAGGAGGACCAGCTGGGTGGCGTGGTCGAGCTCGGCGAGCAGCGTCGTACGGTCACAGGTCCAGGCGTCGAGGCTGCCGGCCGGGGCGGTCGAACCGGCGTTCTCGATGCCGACCCGGCCCGACCAGACGACTCGACGCCCCTCCGCTGTGGGAGGGGTCGCCAGCTCGGCGGCGGCGACAGTCATTCGGGGCCTCCGTTCGAAACGGAGCGAAGCGAGCATTCGGATGGGGTGAAGGTCACGCCTTCTCCTGTCCGTAGCGCTCGATCAGGGCCTTGAAGCCGCCGCGGGTGCGGAGGATGCGGCCGAGGCCGGAGTCGTCGAGGCGGCGTACGAGCCAGCGGACGTCCTCGTCGGCGGTCTGCAGGCGCTTGAGCTCGTCGGCCGGCACCTCGACGATCTTGTTGCGGCGGTTTTTCTTCTCGGCCTTCGCGGCCTTGCGCTCCTTGGCCGCGACCGCGGTCTCGTCGGGCTCGGTGGCCTCCCGCTCCAGGGTCTTGAGGTTGGCGCGCAGGAAGCGCACCTCCTGGGTGAGCAGCTGGTTCTCGAGCTGCAGCGCCGCCAGGTCGTCGTGGTCGGGCCGCCGGGTGGCCTTCATCGGGGAACCTCCGTGAGGGTGCTGAGCTTCTCGAGCTGCTGCCAGGTGTCGGTCATCCGCTCGAGGACGCGGTCCGAGTACACGGTCAGCGGATGCGGGCGGGAGCCGGTGGCGCGGGCGTCGAAGACCGACTCGGTCGGCACCTCGACCAGGTCGGAGCCGAACTTCTTGTTGATCATCGAGACGATCGGCTCGCCGCTGTAGAGATGGGTGAACGGCAGCACCAGGCAGTCGTCGATGTGGCTCTTCGCGAAGGCCACCATCGCGCGGTTGTGGGTGTCCCAGAGCTTGACGCCGAAGTCGGGCTCGCGGAAGAACCGCAGGTGCGCGTCGGCGTCGCCGGAGCCCTTGAGGTAGTCAGTGGAGTGCCGCTGCTCGAGCGACCACGCGCAGTCGGTGGGGTCGCGGTAGACCATGATGAACTTCGCGTCGGGCATGAGGTACTTCCACGCGCCGAGGAAGAAGCAGACCCGCGGGTCCTTGAAGCCCCAGTTGCGGTGGGCGGCGTCGCGGCGCTGGACGAAGTCCTCCATCTCGCGCCACTGGGCGGGGCTGATGCCGAACAGCTGGGGCTCGTCCACGTGCCACGAGACGCCGTGGTCGTCCATGATCTGCCGGTGCAGCTCGAGCACCTCACGGTCCTCGAAGTGGCCGTAGGGGTTGGACGGCATCGCCCCCAGCAGGTCGTCGCCGACGAACAGCCCCGAGGTGTGCAGCAACTGGGTGAGCAGGGAGGTGCCACTGCGGTGGAAGCCCACCACGATCAGTTGCATGAAGCGCCTGCCCCCTCTGCCGTGCTGCGGTGTTGGTTGCCGTGTTCGGGTCCCGTGGGCGGTGTCCGCCGAGGTCCGGTCCGGCTGAGATCGTGCAAAAGGCTACCCCACGGTGCGTGGCTGCTTGCGCCCCCTGTGGACCGCGTCGACAAGCTGTCTCGCTCGCTCGTCGAAGCTGTGGTGCCGAGCGACCTCCGCCGCGTTGGCCAGCCGCTGGGCGTGCTCGGGGAAATGCCGGTCGAACGGCTCGGTCACCAGCGCCCGGAACTCCTCGGGTGTCCGGAAGGTGCGCACCGACCCGCCGAACAGCTCCTCCGCCCCCGCGACCTCGTCGCTGACCACCCGGGCTCCCGAGGCCACCGCGTCGAAGAGGCGGTTGGAGAGGAAGCCCGCGGCGCGCATGTCGTCCCAGTGGTCGTTGAGTACGACGCCCGCCTCGCCGTAGGCGCGGGCCAGCCGGTCG
>WNGB01013143.1_pt1 | contig 11169 bp, 15 predicted proteins | sample 5400681 | NCBI WGS metagenome assembly WNGB01 (sample SAMN13153367, study PRJNA577476) | soil metagenome | isolation source: 115 cm soil or saprolite under grassland replicate 2 | place: USA:California | collected 2016-06-15 | reverse complement strand
CGGCGACAGCTCGAAAGAGACTGTCACGCGTCTCCTCGATCTCCCCCATGTCGGCCAGCCGTCGGACTAGACGATTGATTCCAAGGGGTCAGGAATGGTCGTAGGCGATCAGGGAGCGCAGGACTGGCTGGCCGGTCTTGTGGTTGTGCCAGATCGCGGCGGTCAGGGCCAGCAGCCGCTGCAGCACCCGGACGGTGACGCCCTCGATGGTCCGCCCGCCGTGACGTTCCAGGTCAAGTTGGCCCTTGAGGGTGTCGTTGACCGACTCGATGAGCTGCCGCAGCGGCTTGAACAGCGTCTGGCCGGGGCGTGGCGCCTCACGCTTGTACGCCGGCCGCAGCACGGTCACGCCCTGGGCGGCCAGGATCGCCTCGGTCTCGCCGTCGCGGTAGCCCTTGTCGACCAGGATGACCAGCCCCGGCCGCTCGGCCAGCAGCCCGGGTTCGACGTCCAACAGCTCGACCAGGACCTCGCGCTCATCGGTTTTGGGGTTGGCCAGCGCGAAGGCGACCGGCAGGCCGTGCAGGGTACAGACCAGGTGCAGCCGTAGCCCCCAGAAGTAGCGGGTGTGCGAGCGGCAGTAGCCGTAGGCCGCCCAGCCGGCCAGGGCCGAGCGGCGCACGGTGTCGCGGGAGCGGCCGCACTCGATCGGGGTGGAGTCGGCGACCCACACGGTGTCGCTCCACAGGTCGGTGTCGACCGCCAGTGCCCGGACGAAATATCTGAGCAGCGGGAACGCTGCCCGCAGCCGCTTGTTGTAGCCGGACTGGCGGGGCAGGTACGGAAACAACCCGTGCAGATGGGTGCGGGCGTAGCGCAGCCAGCGCGCCTCGGAGACATAGCCCAGCAGCGCTTGCATGACCGCCAGGGTGAGCAGCTCGGCGTCGGTCAGCTTCGGGGCGATCCCAACGGCCGGCCGCCACGGGCGCAGCTCGGGGGCGTGCTGCAGGGCATCGTCGATGGTGACGTACAGTGCGGTCACGAGGGTGTCCAGGTCGGCGTCCACCGGGCCTCCAGGCTCGACGTTGGGTTAGCAACGCCGATCATGGACACCCTCGTCACACCCCACACCCCTTGGAATCAATCGTCTAGTCGCGCTCCGACTCGCCTTGAGCTTCCGCGAAGACGCTCCTGTCGAACAGTCCCTTGATCGCCGTGATCTTTCCGTTGTCGACGACGAAGTATTTGGCTGAGAGAACGCTCGGAACGGGAAGCGTGTGCGTGTTGTAGAGCAGCAGCGCCGTGTCCTCGTCGCCGAAGCTAGCGATCAGCGTCGCTCCCGTGAGGATTTTCGCGAACTCCGTTTCGGATTCGTGAAGCGCTGCGCCCCCTTCCAGGCGACCGAATGGCGTCTCAGCGACCACAGTGTCGGCAACGACGTTCATCGCTGTGCTGTGATCACGACTTCTCCACGCGTCGTAGTAGGCGAGCGCTGTCTGGAGCGCGGGGCTGTGAGGCTTGTTCATGTTCGGTCCTTTCGTGTTTGGATCGCCTGCGGAGGCCGGTCGACGAGGTCAGGCGACCGGTGCGGGCTGCTGGGTGCCGATCAGTCCGACGGCTTGAGCGCGACGGCCACCGCCTCGGCCAAGGGGGTGGACGACCGACCGATGAGCTGGTGCAGGTCGGTGCTGTCGCTGTACCAGTCGCCGTGAGCAATGGCGAGGCTGGTGTCGGCCAGGAGGCCGGCGAAGGACTCGGGCACGCCCGCGGCGGCCAGCGTCTTGGCGTACTGCTCCACCGGCAGGTCCTGGTAGACGATGTGCTTGCCGGTCTGCTTGGACACCTCGGCAGCCAAATCGGCCATGGTGAACGCGGTCCCCCCCAGCTCGTAGGCCTTGCCCTGGTGGCCGTCGCTGGTCAGCACCACCGCGGCGGCCTCGGCCAGGTCGGCGCGGGTGGTGCCCGAGACCTTGCCGTCGCCGGCGGAGCCCAGGATCGCGCCGTACTGCAGCGCCTGGCCGAGGGTGTCGGTGTACATCTCGGTGTAGGCGCCGTTGCGCAGCAGCACAAACGGCAGCCCGGAGGCGCGGAGCAGCGCCTCGGTCCGCTTGTGCTCCTCGCCCAGGCGCAGGGTGCTGGTGTCGCTGTTGATAAAGCCGGCGTAGACGATCAGGCCGACGCCGGCCTCGGCCGCGGCCTTGACCGCGCGCTGCATCTGGGGATAGCGCTGCCCGTACACGCCAGAGGGGATGAGCAGCAGCTTGTCGGTGCCAGTGAAGGCGGGCATCAGGGTCTCGGGGCGGTCGTAGTCGGCCTCGCGGACCTGCACGCCCCGCTCAGCGAGGTCGGCGGCCTTCTGTGGGGTGCGCACGGCGGCCACGATGTCGTCGGCGGGCACGCCGCGCTTGAGCAGCTCCTCGATGACCAGGCGACCGTAGTGGCCGGTGGCTGCGGTGACGGTGATCATGGGTGGTCCTCCTTGAGACGCACAGGGCGATGTCTTGCCCCGATACTCCACCCGGTATATGACACCGTCTGTCATGTATCTGTGGGATTCTTGAACCCATGCGATCCGACCGGCTGCTGTCGATCATGCTGCTGCTGCAGACCCGCGGGCAGCTGCCGGCTAGCGAGCTGGCCGAGCGCCTGGAGGTGTCGGTGCGCACCGTCATGCGCGACGTTGAGGCGTTGTCCGCGGCCGGGGTGCCGGTCTACACCGTGCGTGGCCCGCACGGCGGCATCGCGCTGCTGCCCGGCTACCGCACCGACGTCACCGGCCTGACGGCCGACGAGTCCCGCGCCCTGTTCGTGCTGCTGTCGGGCCGCGCCCACGCCGAGCTGGGCCTGGGCCAGGCCATCGGCTCGGCGTTGCGCAAGCTCATGGCCGCCCTGCCCGCCCCCTACCGCCCCGACGCCGATCTGGCCAGCCGCCGGATCCTGATCGACCCGGCACGCTGGCGCGAGCCATCGGTGCGGCCAGCCGCTGACCTCTCGGCGCTGCAACAGGCCGTCTTTGCGGACCGGCGCCTGCGCCTGCGCTACCGCCACAGCGAGGACGGCCGTGTGCGTAGCTACACTCTGGATCCCTACGGCCTGGTCAACAAGGCCGGGGTCTGGTATCTGGTCGCCGACCACCGCGGCGAAGCCAAGCTGTTCCGCGCCGACCGCGTCCGCGGCGCCACCGTCCTTGACGAGCCGGTCCAACGTCGAGATGGCCTGGAGCTGGCCGAGGTGTGGGACAGCCTGCGCCGCCGGATCGATGACATCCCGACCCCGGTCGCCGTCACCGTCAGCGTCAGCCGGCAGATCCTCGGCCGATTCCTCCGCGTCCACCAGGCTGACCTCGCCGGCCCACCACCCGCCGAGCCGGCCATCGAGGCCGGCAGCGAGCCCCAGCGCGTCCGCGTCGAGCTGCAGTTCCGCTCCTTGGGCGCGGCCGAGGCACTCCTCATGTTCGGCACCGACGCCGAGGTGCTTTCCCCACCCGAACTCCGCCAGAACCTCGCCCGCAAGGCCGCCGAAGCCGCTGCCGCGTACGCCGCTACCGGCCACTGAACGGGGCGGCCACCTACGCCAGGCGCGACCTCCCCCGGGCGTTCGCGGCCGTCTTGTAATCCGACGCGCCTCGGGGTGACCGCAGAGAACGCGAACCAGCTATTGCGCCGGGGCATTGAGGAGCCCTGTGAGGGCTGCAGTGAGGCTCGCGTTCAGGGCTCACATGTGCGGGCTGGTGCCACCGGGTTCCCTGGTCGGAGTTCCTACGTGCCGGCCCGGGTCGAGACCCTGGTCGCCGGCCGCCGATGGGTGCTGCGGCCGCGGCTCGGCCTGCCCGCCGGGCCCGAATTGCCTGCCCGGCCTGGTAAGGGCGCAGTCACGGGCCACAACTGGCCTCGCCAACCGCGTGGCGCGAGGGCCGCAGCAGCATCCAGGCCACGCGTTAGGCCACGCCGGACAGCCGGCGCCGGCAACACGAGGAGATCGTCGACGGAGATGCTGGCATGCCGCTCCTCTCCTCATTTGTTCAGGCCAGCGGCTAGCAAATTGACAACCCTGCTCCCGCGGTCATCCACTGGGTGTCGCCGTCGGTGATGAGGCCGCCGCCGCCGTTGGAGTCCTGGTGCTGGAAGATGCCGTCGATCATGTAGGTGACGGTCTCGAAGCCGCGGTGCGGGTGCCAGGGCGTGCCCTTGGGCTCGCCGGGGGCGTAGTCGACCTGGCCCATCTGGTCCATGTGGACGAAGGGGTCGAGGTTGGCGAGGTCCACCCCGGCGAACGCGCGGCGGACGGGGAAGCCTTCGCCTTCCAGGCCGGAGGGGGCGGTGGTCACCGAGCGCACGGGCCGGTCGACCGCCGTCGGATCGGGGTCGGGGATCCGTGGCAGGACCATGGTGTCGGCGCTGATGGCTGGCATGACCCCTCCTCGGGCTGAGCCTGGCTACGCACTTGCCCACCCATAGTCAAGGATACTTGCACGCACAACATTCCAGCCGTGCCCATGCGGGTTGTTCAGCACCTACGCTGTCCCTGTGGATCACCTGTGCGTCGAAATGACCTGTCAAGGAGCCGAGCATGAACACCATCGGGCCATGGGAGCTGCTGGTCATCGTGCTGGCGAGCGGCGCCGTCTATGAGGGCAGCCAACCCAGCAGCCCTGATGCGACCCAGCAGCCCGGCACGGACAGCCCGCCCGGGCGGTAGCCTGGTTCGGACGCTCGACGAACAGCGTGCCCTGGTTCCGGCCGCGAGACCTCCTGGACCAGACCTTCGAGGTTGGCATCATCCTCAAGGGCCTGGACGGGGTGCTCGAGGTGATCGGTGGCCTCCTGCTCCTGGTGGTATCACCGGCGACCATCGACCGCGTGGTGACCAGCCTCACCCAGCACGAGCTGTCCGAAGACCCCCACGACTTCCTCGCCACCCACCTGCTGAAGACCGCCCACGGGCTGACCGGCTCCGCCGTGCTCTTCGGGGCGGTCTACCTGCTCGCACACGGCGTGGTGAAGGTCGTCTTGGTGGCGGCGCTGCTCAAGAACCAGCTGTGGGCCTATCCCTGGATGATCGGCTTTCTGGGGGTCTTCATCGTCTACCAGGTCTATCGGCTGAGCTTCAAACCGTCCGTCGGGCTGACGGCCTTGACGATCTTCGATGCGGTCATCGCCTGGTTGACCTATCGCGAGTACCGCAAGCAACTCGCGGTCGCCCGCCGGTAACAGCGCGACATGCGCCACAGCCCGCGCGGCAGGCGACAAGCACGCGCCTCGACCTGACAGTGCACTACCAGCCAGGGGCAGGCGACACCCGGCGCGCCCAGCGCACGGACATCCCCCCGGGCGCGACGCGGGTCGCGTCGCCTCCCACCCCGGCCCGATGACCTTGTAGCAAGGCCAGGTGGGTGAACGCCTGCGGGGAAGTTGCCAAGGTGGCGGCCGCTGCGCGGATCGGTCTCCTCGGCAGACAGCGGCAGTCAGCTGGCGTGCGACAGCAACAGCTCGTCACCGGTTGGTCAGTACAGGTAGACATCGACCAGGAACGCGGCCAGACCGCACAGCACGGCCAGCCCGATCGTGCGTCGGGTCGGTGCGGCGGCCAGCGGCCCGACGCCGAGGACCACGGCGGTGACGGCGAGGGCGAACACGCCCGAGCCGGTGTCTTGCCAGCTGGCCGGCAGCAGGCGCAGGGGGGCGTCGGTGAAGAACTGGCTGGCGTGGGTGGCGCGCAGGATCGCGTTCCAGCCCAGCGGTCCGGCGGCGGTGGCCAGCACGCCGGTCAGGATGACCGCCGGCTGACGGGGCCGGGCCAAGGCGGCGAGGGCGGCGCCGGCCACGACCGCGGACAGGGCGGCGCCGTACAGGATGGAGGCCCAGCTGAGCATCGCGGGTCGGCTCCTTGTCGAAGCGTGGAAGATGATTGCAACCATGGTTACACTCTTCTTCTGAGTATGCATTCGTGGGACACGGGAGGTGGCGGTGGCGGGACCGGCTGTGCCGCCGGCACGCTCGGCCCGGTCAGGGTCGCTTGGGCGGTGGGTGCTGCTGGCCTACCGGCTGCCCCGGGAGCCCTCCAACCCCCGGGTCGGGGTGTGGCGCAAGCTGGAACGCCTGGGGGTGACCCGGCTGGGTGACGGGCTGGTGGCGCTGCCCGCCGACGCCCGCACCCGCGAACAGCTCGACTGGCTAGCCGAGGAGATCGCCGAGGCCGGCGGGACCTCGACGGTGTGGCTGGCCACCCCGGGCAGCGCCGCCCAGGAACGCACGATCGCCGAGGCGATGCGCGCCGCCCGGGCTACCGAGTACCGCGCCGTCACCGGGCAGGCCCAGGCCGCAGCGGGTGGCGGCGCCGCCGAGCGGACGCGGGCGCAGCGGCGGCTGCGGGGCGAGTTGCGCCGCATCGCCCGCCGGGACTTCTTCCCCCCACCCGAACGGGAGGCGGCCCGGGCCGCGATCGACGCCCTGGCCGCCGACGCCACCGCCGCTGGCCTGCCTGCCGTGAGTGAGGCGGGGCGATGAGGTGGGCGACCCGGGCCGGGGTGCACATCGACCGGGCGGCCTGCGCCTGGCTGCTGCGCCGCTTCATCGACCCCGAGGCCAGCTTCGTGTTCGTCGACGACCCGGCCGAGGTCCCGGCGGAGGCGACCGCGTTCGACATGCGCGGGGTCGAGTTGGGCCATCACGGCGGCGATTGCAGCTTCGAGACGATCCTGCGCCGCTACCAGCTGGACGATCCGGTGCTGTGGAAGCTGGCCGAGCTGGTCCATGAGGCCGACCTGGACGACGAGCGTTTCGACGCCCCGGAGGCGCGTGGGCTGGACGTGGTGTTGCGGGGGCTGTCGATGGTGTGCGACGACCCGCAGGTGCTGGAGGTGTCGGGGCCGCTATTCGACGGCCTGTACGAGTACTACCGACGCGGCCTGCTGTTGGGCCGGGAGCCGACATGACCACGACCAGGCGTGGTGTGCTGCCCACGGTGCTCGCCGCCCAGGCCCTGCGTGGGCTGGGCTACGGGCTGGCCGCGGTCCAGCTCGGCGCGGTCCTGCGGGGCCAGGGGCTGGACGCCCCCGCGGTGGGCCTGGTCCTGGCCGCGATCGTGGCCGGCAGCGCCGCCGCCAGCCTGGCGCTTGGCCGCTGGGGCGACCGGCTCGGTCGCGCCCGCGCCTATGGACTGCTGTATGGGGCGCTAACCATCGCCGGCGTGGTCATCGCCGCTGGCGCCCCGGCGTGGCTGCTGGCGCTGGTGGCCTTGTCGGGGGCGCTGTCGACCGAGGTGGTCGAGTCGGGGCCGTTCACCACCCTGGAGCAGGTCATGCTGGCCGGCGCCGGCGCCCGCCAGCCGCAGGTGGTGCGGGGCTTTGGCGTCTACAACGCGGTGGCCACGCTGGCGGGCGCCGCCGGCGCGCTGCTGGGTGCCCTGCCGGCCGACCGGCGGCTGCTGGGTGGCACGTTGGCGCTGGTCGGGGCGGCCGGGGCGCTGCTGGCTGCCCGGCTCCCCCGAGACGTCGAGGCGCCCCAACCCGAACGGGTTGGACCACGGCGGGCGCTGGCGTCCTCCCGCGGGCTGGTGCTGCGGCTGGCGGGGCTGTTCGCCGTCGACAGCCTGGCCGGCGGGTTCGTGGTCCAGGCCTGGATCGCCTACTGGCTGGGCATCCGCTACGGCGCGCCGACCAGCACGGTGGGGGTCGTGTTCGCCGCCGTCGGGCTGCTGCAGGCCGCCTCTTTCCTGACCGCTCCCGCCATCGCCAACCGGGTCGGGCTGCTGCCCACCATGGTGTTCACCCACCTGCCGTCCAACCTGCTGCTGGCCGCCGTGCCGCTGGCGCCCAGCCTGCCGGTCGCGGTCGGGCTGCTGCTGGCCCGCACCTGCCTGTCGCAGATGGACGTGCCCACCCGCCAGGCGTATGTCATGGCCTTGGTCCCCCCGGCCGAGCGGACCGCTGCCGCGGCGGTCACCAACACCGCCCGCTACCTCACCCGCCCGGCCGGGCCGGCCCTGGCGGGGCTGCTGCAACCGTTGGGCATGGCGATCCCGTTCCTGGTCGCCGGGGCGATCAAGAGCGCCTACGACCTGGCCCTGTGGCGCCTGTTCCGCCCCATCCAACTCCTGCCCGTGCCCGCCACACCGGCTGGAGGCACGCCGTGAGGTGGGTTACCCGTGCACGTCCCAAGACCGACCGGATCGCCTGCCCCTGGCTGATCCGCCGCTTCATCGACCCCCAGGCCGAGATCCGCTACGTGCCCGCCGACCAGGTCCTGGCCGTGGCCGAGATCGAGGCCGCGCGCTCCTTCGACGCCCCCGACGCCGAGTTCACCCACCGCGGCGACCAGTGCACCTTCGAGATCCTGATCGACCACTTCCAGCTGGGCGGCGACCCCGCCCTTGCCCGCCTGGCCCGCATCGTCCACGCCGCCGACATCGCCGGCCAGCTCGACAGCGACCCGCTCGGCCCGGGGCTGTTGGCCATCGGTGAGGGCGGCCTGGCCGTGGAAGCCGACGACCAGCGGCTGCTGGAGCGCGGCTTGTTCGTCTACGACGCCCTGTACGCCTGGTGCCAGCAGCAGACCGCCACCAGCTCGGCATCGGGGGTGCGGGCATGACGTCGGCCTCCTCCCCTGAGCCGCCAACCCCCGCGTCGGCAGGACCCCCCAGCCCGGCGCCGGCCGACGGGCAGGTCGGGCTGTGGCCGCTGGTCGGCTACTTCCTGACCCTGGGCACAATCGGGTTCGGCGGCCCGGTCGCCCTCACCGGCTACATGCACCGCGACCTGGTCGAACAACGCCGGTGGATCAGCGAGGAAGAATACAAAGAGGGCCTGGCGCTCGCCCAACTGGCCCCCGGCCCGCTCGCCGCCCAGCTCGCCATCTACCTTGGCTATGCCCGCCACGGCCTGCTCGGCGCCACCCTGGTCGGCGTGGCGTTCCCGGCGCCATCGTTCGTCATGGTCCTGGCCGCCGGCTGGGCCTACGTCAGCTACCAGGGGCTGGACTGGCTGCAGGCCCTGTTCTACGGGGTCGGCGCGGCGGTCATCGCCATCATCGCCCACCAGGCCGCCAAGCTCACCCGCCGCACCCTAGGCCGCGACCGGCTGCTGGCCGCCATCTTCCTGGTCGTCGCCGCGGTCACCGTGGCAACCGAATCCGAGAACGGCCTGCTGATCCTGGCCGCAGGGGTACTGGTCTGGCTGGTCCGCGCCCGACCCCGCCAACTGCGGCTCCCGCGCCACGGTCGGGGCCTGGCCGCCCTGCTCCTCCCGTTGCCGACCGTCGCCGTGACTGCCCCGGCGGCCGACCCCGGGGTGTTGTGGCAGATCGCGGTCTACTTCGGCCAAGCCGGCGCGTTCGTGTTCGGCTCCGGCCTGGCGATCGTGCCGTTCCTGTACGGCGGGGTTGTCGGCACCTACGGGTGGCTGAGCGACCAGCAGTTCCTCGACGCGGTCGCGGTGGCCCTGCTCACCCCCGGCCCGGTGGTCATCACCACTGGGTTCATCGGCTACCTGGTCGCCGGCCTGCCCGGTGCCGTCGTCGCCGCCGTGGCTACCTTCCTGCCCTGCTACCTGCTCACCATCGTCCCGGCTCCGTGGTTTCGCCGCCACGGCAAGCACCCCGCGGTCGCCGCGTTCGTCGACGGGGTCACCGCCGGGGCGATCGGCGCCATCGCCGGGGCGGTGATCGTGTTGGGCCGCCGCTCCATCATCGACCTGCCCACCATCCTGATCGCCGCCGCCACGCTGCTGGCCCTCGTCAAACTCGGTCGGCGCGCCCCCGAGCCGCTGCTGGTCGCCGCCGCCGGGCTCCTCGGCCTTGCCATCAGCCACTGACCGGCACCCAGCACCACCACGACCGCCCGGGCGGCCCACCTGATCGGAACTCCCGCTCGATTGGATGCTGCTCGCCCTCGTTGGCCGGTTGGCAGCCGGTCGCTGGCCCGACGGTCCTGACCAGAGCGCGCCCTAGTGTGAAGGGCGTTGGGTCCAAGTTGAGGAGACTTGTGAGGCCTGCAGTGAGGTCTGCGTCCAGAGCTCATACCTGCTGGCTGGTGCCAACAAGCAACGTTGACTAGCTTGCCGACCTGCAATCGAGAGTCCTTCCTACTGGTTTGCGCCTGGCTTCGTGTCCGACATCCGGGTTGTGATTACGCCGCATCCGGTAGGGTCCTCCGGCCTTGAGCAGGAGGGTGGAGATGACCCAGCAGGACTCCGGACGCGATCGTCTGGGGCGCCGCGCCAAGCGGTTCCTGAGCCCGAGCCAGAAGTACGAGCTGTGGTTGCAGCTGGTGACCGGGGAGCTGTGCCAGAGCGAGGCGGCCGAGCGCTTGGGGATCGACCGGTCGACGGTCATGCGCATCCGTCAGGTCGCCAAGCAGGGCGCGCTGGAGGCGCTGGCGGCCTCCACGCCGGGGGTGCGTCAGGCGCGCGAGGACGCCGAGTTGGCTGCGGCCCGGGCGGAGATACAGCGGCTGGGCGAGGCGGTCAAGGAGCAGGCGATCGAGCTGATGCTGCTGCGGGGAAAATCGCGTTGGGGTTGATCGGCGGCGTCCCCCGCGCGTGGCAGCCGCCACCAAGCACGCGCTGCTGGGGCTGGTCGACCAGGCCGTCGCCGAGGGGTTCACCACCCAGGCTGCCTGCCGGGTGCTGCAGGTCGCCCAGCGGCGGGTCAACCGTTGGCAGGCCCGCCGGGCGGCCGGGACGCTGGCCGACCGGCCCGCCGGTGGCGGCGCGGTCCATGGGCTGCTGGACGAGGAGGTCGAGCAGATTCTCGACCTGGCCGAGGAGTGGGGCGAGGTCGACCGCTCCCACCGCAAGCTCGCCCACCGCGGCTCCCGGCTTGGCCGGGTGTGTCTCACCGGCCAGCGTCTTCAGGGTGCTGGCCGCCCACGACCTGGTGCTGCCCAAGCCGGCGGGCCGGGCGCCGGTCCAGCGCATGCCCTGGCCGGACTGGATCACCTATCGGCCCAACCAGGTGTGGGGCTGGGACGTGGAGCGCCACGAGGCGCCATTGGACCGTGCGGTGGTGAAAGGACACCGCCTCCAGTCCGTCGCAGCGGGCTGGTGAAGCTGGGGGCAGCCCGAGCCCAGGGACGTGGGTGAGGGCGGCAAGCAACCCTGACAAAGCCGGGACGGGCCAGCACCGTCAGATGGTCCGGGTCCGGCGAGCGAGACGGGAAGGTGTACGTGAGGAACCAGCGGCATAACGCCTCTCAAGAGCGAACCACCAGCTCGAACCTGACGGATCGGGGCTG
>WNGB01032873.1_pt1 | contig 11172 bp, 8 predicted proteins | sample 5400681 | NCBI WGS metagenome assembly WNGB01 (sample SAMN13153367, study PRJNA577476) | soil metagenome | isolation source: 115 cm soil or saprolite under grassland replicate 2 | place: USA:California | collected 2016-06-15 | reverse complement strand
CTGGTGTGCCCCATCAAGCCACCGAAGGAGAACAATATTTGACTTCCCAATCGCTCAAACTGGACTCCCGGAACGCTCAAAGCTGTTCTGGTCTCACTGGTCGAACCAGTGGCTTCCCTTTTTGTGATTTTAGTGATGAGAGTTAGTGACAGGAGTCGTGAAATGGTTGCGGGAAAAAAGCGGGAGAGCGGTCCCGAGGTGGAACATCTGAATTCAAGCCTGGGCATCGGTCATGCCGACGCAGTGATCTGCCAGTACGCCGCCGAGCAGGCGACGATTTGAGCGCGACGTTTCAAACCTCCAGTGTCTTCACCGCCTCCTGATAAGCCTGCTCGACATCCTTCAATGACAGATGCTGATAAACCTCCAGACTCTTCTTGCTCTCATGCCCGGAGATCAACTGAATCTGACTGTCTGACAGACCACGCGCCGTCAGCCAAGTAATCATTTGATGGCGGAATAGGTGCGGATGAACGTGCTGAGCAATCCCGGCTTCATCCCGATACAGCTTCACAATCTGTTGCACGCGCCGTGGAGTGAAGGGCGTGCAACGAGTGGTTTCAAACAGATACCGATTCTTTGGATTGGCCCGAAGATGGCTCTGCAGCACCAGGCGAAAGCTCACCGGGAATAAGATGTAACGATCCTTCTTCCCCTTGCCTTGCTCAATAAAAATTCGGCAGTTGGCAAAATCAATATCGCTGATCCTGATCCCGACCAGTTCGCTAACACGCACCGCCGTGAAGAAGAGCAGTTTCAGCATGATCTCGTGTTGGAGATTGCCGCATCGTTGGATCACGCGGAAGAACTTCTTCAGTTCGGCTTCCGGCAGTAGCTGCGGCAACTTCCGCTCTTTCTTCGGTCGGCGCAGCCCCAGTTTCTTACGCGCCTGCTGACAGACGTAAACGAAGTCCTCGTAACCCAATCGCTCTTTGCGTGCCAGTCGCACGATCTGAGCAACAACCTCCGATTTCGCTTTTTCATTTGATGAGACGAAATGACGGCGGTTTGAGGTCTTTTTCTTCATCCGCTCGGCTCTCCCGGTTCCAATTATTTCGCCTTTCGGCCATTCTGCGAAATGCTATACTCCGCTACACAATTACACAATAAGGAATCATCGTATGCCCGGATGAAGATCCCGCAGCAGCGTCGAGCGGGAAGCCTTCGAGTTACCACCGATATTCAATAGTGCGGACCGCAAGCGCAACTTGGAAGGCATTTGCGTGCCACGTCGAAAGCATCACTCAATTACGCGAGGACAACAAAGAGGTCTTTGGCAATGCAGTTTGTAGCTCCCGGTCTTGTTGTCAAAGACAAATCCACTTAAATTGCGTCCGAGCAAGATCAGAATTTACATGCATTTCAACTAAGCTTTACAGATTCGTAACTTCGATTTCCGCTCGGTTCGGTTACGGTGTTAGCTGTTAGAGTCAAATAGTCCCTGATTGGCCGTCGGCTAAAGTCCGCTCCTGCAAACAACCTCACAGGCAGTGCGGGACACAGCCCTACGGTCAGCCTAATAACCCCAATCTCACAGGAGGAATTCATGCGAAACGTAATCCGGGTTATCGCAACAGCACTCTGTTGCACCAGCCTCTGGCTAGCTGGTTTGCAACCAGTAAACGCACAATCTATTTTCGGCTCCATCCTGGGCACGGTAAAAGACGCTTCCGGCAGCGTCGTGCCCAATGCCACCGTCAAGCTGATTAACATTGACGAAAACACCAGCCGCACGCTCACCACGAACGACAATGGCGATTACGAAGCCGTCAATACCAAACCGGGGCGCTATCGCGTCGAAGTTTCCGCCACCGGCTTTCAAACTTTCACCACTTCGGAAATCGCGCTGGCGGCGCGTCAGACCATACGTGTAGACGCGGCCTTGCGCGCCGGGCAAGTGACCGAACAAGTCAGCATCTCGGCCACGGCGGGCGCGATTACGACCGAGACGCAAACCATCTCGTCATCCTTCGAGTCGCAAAAAATCATGAACCTGCCCGCGAATTTTCGCGCGGCGGGCAGCACCAGCCCGTACGTTCTGATCTCCGCGCTGCCCGGCGTGCAGTCCGACAACGGCGGCGCCTTTTCGATTCAGGGCGCGCTGCCTTCGCAATCGCAGTTCTCGCTGGATGGCATCTCGACCACCAACGTCACCGGCAATTCGCCCTTGCGCCAGGCGTTTCCTTCGGCGGAATCCATCGCCGAAATCAAAGTGCAGGGCGTCGGCAACGCAGCGGAATACGGACAGGTCGGCGACGTGACAACGATCTCGAAAAGCGGGACGAATGATTACCACGCCACGGCGTTTTGGTTTCATCAGAACCGCGCGCTCGACGCCAAGGTTTACGGCGCGCTGACCAAGCCACAAAAGATCGGCAATGATTTCGGCTTCAGCGGCGGCGGCCCGGTGCGACTGCCCTGGCTTTACAACGGCAAAGACAAGACTTTCTTCTTCGGCACGTTTGAAGGCTTCCGCTTTCCGCGCGGCACGACGATTCAAAACACGGTACCGACGCAGGCCTTGCGGAATGGCGATTTCAGCGGCGAGCCGAATGTCACCGTGCGCGATCCGCTGACCGGTCAGCCCTTCGCCGGCAATCGCATTCCCGACAACCGCATCAGCCCGATTGCCAAGTCCATTCTCTCGCTCTATCCGCTGCCGAATGCGGGCGCGACTGACCGGCTGCGCGTTGCCAACTACATCCGCAATAGTTCGAGCAGCCTCAACTCCGATCAATACGACATCCGCATTGACCATTACCTGACCAGCAAACAGTCCGTCTTTGGCCGCTGGACGTGGAAGGATGTCAGCCAGGACAGCCCGAACAATTTGGCGCTGCCGTCGAACACCGACTTCGACCGGTACAAAATTCTGGTGGTCTCACACAACTACACGCTCACACCGCGTCTGTTGAACGAGGCTCGGTTTGGGATGACGTTGAACGACAGCGGCACGGCCTTCCCGTTCGATGGGCGCGACTTCACCGCCAAGCTCGGGTTCCAAGGCATCGGCCCGAACTTCCCGTTCAATGGCTTGCCGAACATTGATTTTTCCGGCGACATCTCCGACCTGAACCGCAATCGCGCCGACGGTGTCTCGCGCTCGCGCACCTTCCAGTTCAACAACAACCTGACTTGGACCAAAGGCCGCCACACGATGAAGTACGGCTTCGACGTACGTTGGATTCGCGCAGTCTCGCCACTCGGCTTCATCGGCGCGGACAACTATGGCAACTCCAGTTTCGACGGCACCTTTGCCGGCAGCGATTTTGCCGACTTCCTGTTGGGCATTCCGATTCGCACGTCTTACGCGATCATCCAGCAGGACAATGACGGGCGCACGACGCACTACCATTTCTTCGGGCAGGACAGTTTCCGCGTTAATCAGAAACTGACGCTCGAATTCGGGCTGCGTTATGAATACCACCCGGCTTACACCGACGCGGGCGGCAACATCGGCAATTTCGATCCGAGCGTTCCGCGCACGGGCCGCGTGGTTTATCCGACCGGCAAACAAAACCTGCTCGCGCCGGGCTTCTTGCGAACCTTCAACGCATGCCCCGCGCCGGCGGCGAATGGCGCGAACTGCACGCCGGTGCTCTCGGCGGAAGAGGCCGGTTTGCCGGAAGGCTTGCGTACGGTGCCGAAGTGGCGTTTCCTGCCGCGTTTCGGTTTCGCGTTCCGGCCCTTCGGCAACGATCGCACCGTGGTGCGCGGCGGCATCGGCGCTTACAACGGCACGCTGCTCGGCAGTATCTATTTTTCGCTGACCGGCACGCTGCAATCCGACGTGCGCGAGTTCACCAACCTGAGCACGGCGGGCCGCCCGCTTTATCAATGGCCGCAAATTCAATCCGGCGGCACGGGCATCAACGCCGGTCAGCTCGGTACAGCTTCGTTCCGCACGGCCAACGACATCAATTATAAAGACCCGTACTCGGTGCAATGGAATCTTTCGATTGATCGTTACGTTGGCTTTGGTTTGGGCGTGCGGGTGTCTTACATCGGGATGAAAACGACGCAGTTGGCCTGGGCGCCGGATTTGAATCAGATGACGAGTTCGACGCAGTTTGCGATCAACCGTCCGCTGAGCGACCGCCCCTTCCCCAACTGGGGCATCATCTTCACGCGCACGGCGGGCGCAACGGCGTATTACAACGCCTTGCAGGTTGAAGCCAATCGCCGCTTCGCCAATGGGCTGACCTTCAATTCGACCTACACTTGGGCGAAGAGTTTGGCCGACAATCTCGGCCCGAATTCGACCAGCTTCGTGGGTGAAACGGGCGGCGGCCGCGCGGCCGATCTATACAACCGGCACGCCGAATACGGCAACGCTTACGCCACGCGGCGGCACCGCTCGATCTCGACGGTGGTTTACAATTTGCCGGTGGGACGCGGGCGGCAATTCGCCAAAGGCATTCACCCGGCTTTGAACGCCGTGATCGGCGGCTGGCAAACGAGCGCGATCTTCCTGGCGCAAACCGGGCCGTTCCTGACCCCGGCGGTCGGCAGTGTAGACCCTTCGGGCAGCGGCTCCGGCCAATCGCGCACACAACACCCGGATCGCATCGCCGATGGCAACATCTCGAACCCGACCAGAGATCAATGGTTCGATGTGAACGCCTTCGTGTGTCCGGGGCTGACGACACGCGTGGCTAACAACTGCCGCATCGGCATCAATCCGGCCCGCGACGCTGCGCCCATCGGACGTTTCGGCACGGCGGGCGTGGGCATTCTGACCGGCCCCGGCACAATCAACATGTCGCTCGGTTTGAACAAAGCGTTCAATCTGACCGAACGCGTGAAGCTCGAAGCCGGCGCGTCATTCACCAACGTCGCCAATCACGTCAATCTGGCCGATCCGCAAATGACCGTCACCAGCACGGCGTTTGGCCGCATCACCAGCGCGCGCGCTTCCGAACTGGGCGGCAGCCGCACGGGCCAGGTCACTATGCGCATCAGCTTCTAAACCAGCTAAAACCTGCGGCGGTGGCAACAGCCGTCGCCAGGAGGATCGTTCCACCTGGAAGATACTACAGGTATTGAGAACACAAGGCTTACAGGCTTCAATAAATGCTACGGCATCGATCAGCAGTAATCTCGATAAGGCTTTTCCTTTCAATACGAATCATGGAAAACCGTTGATTTCTGTCCTCCTGCTAAACAAACCCCATTGAGGCCCTGGCCGCCGGGCGCAATGGCCAGGCGCAACTCACATATAAAACTTGTAATGGGTCTGAATATCCTGCCCTTCAGCATGCTTCATTATCTCGCCAATTTTTTCGGAAAATGAGAGTGTGATTGGAACGCCGTCAGCGTAAGAGCAGTTGTTGACGTTCATCTTCGTAAGCTCCAGAACTTCACGAAACAGTTCTTTCATCGAACTGCCCCCATGGTGCTCAACGATTTGCCAAGGAGACGGCACGTAAGACCCAGGAAAGGTATCAAGGTAAGGAACAAAACCGGCCGTATAGAGCAGGTGGGCCGTCTGATTCACATTGATATAGGTTCCGCGGGCAGGTGGATACCGCCCTTCGCGAAACAACCGAATCCCCGACTGGCTTAAGGTAACGAAATCTGTTTCGCAGCGCGAAAACACGTCATTGATTCCCTCATATAAACCTGTAAGCTCGTCGTATTCCCCATGGTCTTCACCCCAATATCGAGAGCGCTTATGCAGCACGACGCGACGCGGCGGAGTGCCTTGAACGTCACGATATCTTTCCAGCGTCGTTCGTATAAGTTTGCGTGCATCCTCTCTGCGTAAATGTGGACTGCGTCCGTTTTTATCTTCGTCCCATGCGAAGGGGTCGCCTCGAACGATCAACCCTTGCCCAAGATAATCGAAGGCCTGCGCCACACTGGACCGCATTGCTATGCGTCCCTTGACGTCACGAGCAACGAAAAAGCTGATGCCCACGAAGCAAGTATCTCGCTCTACGCTGGCCGAACGCCACGGGATGCCGTCCGCTTTGTAATAAAGGGCGGTGCAAAAGTTCCATGCCCTGGTGGCCTTCTCTTGAATATCTGCGCCCTTGCCCTGCACGGTTGCTTGTTGGATCAACTGAATCGGGATTTTCCATTTCATCGCTCGGGCCTTAATGGCCCGCCTGAAGTTGAGATAAAAATTTCCGGTCAATTGGACTGCGTGCGCGTTTTTCAACATCTCAGGCGTAAGCGCCAGGATGATGACTTGAGGCGATGGACTGTTCTCGGACAGCGTCCGAATCTCATGCTCAAACAGATCAACGAGTCTGAGAATTCGCTCCTCTTTATCCGGGAGTTTCAAAACATCATCGATATTCCGTGGCTGTAGAACGCGATCCCAACGTTGGTTTGTTTGAAATTCGCTTTCGAATCGAGAGCTTTTTGAAAAGCCAATAAAGTCTCTGTTCAATATTTTATAGACTCGGTAACGGCTCTCCTCTTCCGCTTCTTCACTGGTTCCACCTTGAGAAAGTAGAGAGATCTGCGAGGATGAATCCTGTGCTGTTGCAGCCGACTCGATTTCCTTGATGTTTTCGCTTTCGATTTCTCCCTTGCATTCCTCAATCCATTCTTTTGCCCCCTCGATGGTCTCCCGCGTGCCGATGAACCCGAGTTTGATCTCTGCGGGATGCAGCCCTTCGACGCTTTTGCCAAATGGCCCGAACTCAGCCAGTCCCGTCTTTGTATCTTCGTGTTCGAAATATTCTCCGAACTGTAGTTTCGGCTCGGTCAAATGCAAAATTTCAATACTCATTGTCGTCGTCTTCTTCCTCGATCTGCTCCAGGTCGCCGAACATATCGAACAAACTGGCTTGCTCGGATTTATCCTCTTCGAATGTGGCTGGGTCGCTTGGAATGGCGAAGGGTGAAATGCCTATGAGGGGCACGCGACCGACAGTCATGATCGCCTTGCCGTGAAGCCTCATCTTTATTGCTTCTTTACCTTGGGAAAGACTGTACGACCAAAAGAGCACATGGTTGAGAACCCTATTATTACGCTCTGACGCCTTCACGCGTGTTGTGTAGGGGCCAACGAGGTCCGGATCGCACGGCTCTTTGCCATCATTGGTGAAGAAGTATTTCGGTATGAGCTGAAGATACAATTCATCGCCAAGTTGAACGAACGACAGGTTAGCCGCTAAATGACGCCAGAATTTGAAAGCGCCATACTCATAATATTTCGCGAGCGTCCGCTCCGGAGCCTTCTTTCCAGTCCGGACACTTATCCAGTCAGTTTTAAATTCAAGGTCTGTGTCATTCTGCCTCGGAAAATAGTTGCGGCGATGTTGTTTGTTGTAATGGATGCCGCAGCCTTTGTTGTGAAGGCCCAAGAGACGATTCAGGAGATAGATGTAGTCCCGTCGATGTTCGTCATCTGACAGCATCATTTTTCCAGGCCGGATTTCAACGTTCCCCTGAATATACTCTTCGAACACACCGTCAGGGTGCTTGAGGTTGTCCAAGGTGTAGATCTTTTTGTCTGTAATCGTACACGGTGGAATGAACCCCTCAATTTCGGCTCTGAGTTCGTCGAAAGAGCCTTTCAATGATGAAGCGACGTAACACTTCGGCAATCGCTGAACAGGCAACAGATTGGAGTAAAGTTGTTCGCGTTCCTGAAATGAAAGGCGCGGCGGGCTCACTCGTGCGTGATGGGCGAGCCTTGGATAATAGTCGCCGTTGAATTCGTCTATGCTCTTGGTGAATCTGATTTTATGAGGTGGCGCGAAAACTCCCGGCGTCTTCGCGATGTAGCTCTTCACTTCTGTCGCATAGAGTTTGTCATCACGCGGGTGATAGACAATGAAAAGCACGGGATAGGTGGACGAATTCCAGGTTTCTAAATCTGCTCGCTTTACTGGCGTGGAAAATGAATCCTCGGAATCTTCCACGACGAAAGAATCACCAGATTTTGCCTGAACCTTTACAACGCTGCCTTTGGTCTCAAAGCCCGGACCGTTTTCTTTGGGCGTTACGACCTCAATTTCACCGTCAATTCCGAAGTCATCCTTAGATATCTCGCGAAACAAGCATTTCAACTGATCATGAACGACGGTTGATATGCGGTCTAATCCTTTCAGCTCTACGAACTTTGATTTGGGAACGGTCTTAGCCATAGGGAGCACACAAGAGGCCGAAAATTGTGGTGCAGTCAGTTGTTAATAATACAGCGTCGTAGTTGTCTTTACTAATGCGCAACCCCGCCGGGTCTGCGGAGCAAATTTCCTCGCCCAAGACTACGACTCCGGGCTGTTCAAAAGGGTAGCCGCTCATTTGCGATCGCATCGCATTCACGGCATACAAACAAACCTCATCACGAACCGCCTGGCGCACGCCGTCGGTGCCGATCTCGCCGCAGTTCTCGCCATCGAACTTGGGCCCATGCAATGATTCGCCCGAAATCCGCTTAATCCCATCTCCTTAATCACCCAAGTAAATCAACGATCTCACGCGCCCCGGAAGAGTTGACCAGGGCTAGCCCGATCGAAGCGCGCGCCGCCAGCTCCAATGGCGGGATGCCTTCTAGACCCATGGCAACCATTCTTACCTATGCTCTGCAGAGCATAGGTAAGAATGGTTGCCATGGGTCTATTGTCACTGGTGGCGATGCCGATGTTGGCGCCGCCGTCAAAAATGACGGGCCTGCCGCCCTCGCTGCTTCCGGTGATGGCGCCATCGCCGTATATGGAGATGAACGCCGGCCGCCCTCGCCGGCTTTGCCGATGCTGACGTCGAGCGCCGCCAGGCATGACGAGCCGGAGTCCTCTACCGTCAGAACCGGCGAGAGTGGACCGCATCACTATCAATAGCAAGGCCTCCGGATTCATTACCATTCGTGACGGTGCGCGCGGCGGATCTTCCATCGCCGGAAATGTCGAGGACGCCGGCATCCCTCACGCCTTCGAGCGCCTTCATGATCGCGTAGCGTTCGAGCGCCGGCATTTCACGAAGCCTCTTTTCCCACCGCCTACACCGTCTTTTGATTCGCTCGCGCTCCCGGTAGTCGGAGCCTAAATACGAGTAGTCATGAAGCTCTAGGGGCTCTCCGTAATTCATCCAGAGCCATTCTGTAGCGACTTCGCCGTTTCGTTTGACGGCTTGAAAACTCACCGTGCGCCAGCCGGCCAGCGCTTCCGCGTACATCGAAGACCAATAGCTTGAAATCGCGACTCGCGCGGGAATCGTCTTTATCACTTCGAGCAATTCTCTGTGTTGGCGCTCGGTCATCTCGAAGCGATAGAGCTTGTGTTTGCCCGCGCGGACTTCAAACGGGTAAGGCGGGTCACAGTAGACGAACTCATCGCCACGCCACCTGTACGACTTCAAGAACTTGATTCCATCGCCACAGTGAAGCGAGAGGCCCGGAAACTCAACGCCACGCCACGCCTCAATTATTTTCGAGTCCGGGTCGACGCCGATCGAGCGCCGCGCCGGGCGTTTCAAGCGCATCACGGCGCCGCCGCCTAGAAACGGCTCGATATAGGTATCGTGCTGAGGCGCTTGATTTATGATTCGCTGAAACACGCCGTCCTGCCCCTTTCCGCCGTCGTAATTGGTAAGGGTCGCGGGAAAGGTCCTTGCTTGATGGGAATCGAGCGCCGGCGTGTCCCACTCGCGCGCCACCTCGATCAGCCGATCGGCAAAGGCGGCGGGTACCCGAATCGCTATGGTCGGCGTGTGATTCCAATTCGGTTTTCTTCCCTGTCCATTGCCAGCGCCCGCGGTCGCCGGCGTCCGATTTCGTACGTAATCGCTGAGAGCTTGGCGAACGCGCGCGAGATATTCATCAGCCGTTTCTATGCTGTCGTCGCCTTTTCCGAATCTCGATGGATAAGACCAGGCCATCGAATCGGCGCTATAAAGGATCTCGCGCACTTCCCTGCTTTCGAGCGCCGTCAACTTCACGCCGAAGCCGTGCAAGCGCAGGTCCGGACGCTTGTTTTTTATCGCGCGTAGGATGTCCGCGATCTCATCCGGTCGAGCGTTGCGCTTGCAGACGGAGCCGACGCCGACCCAAGCGCCAGGCTGGAGCCGCGAGCCACACGCATCGAGATGTGTTAGGTAATCACTCACGCGGTAGCCCTGAAGAACCAGCATCACTGGTAGGGATGTCTCTTGCAGGACAGACAAAAGCGCGTCGTAGCGTTCAATGGTCAGCCGCTGATGCTCAGAGACAGAAAGGCCCGTTTTCTCCAAGATGAACGGCTCACACATATAATCCTGACTCACCGCCGCGAGCAAATTCCCGCACCGAGACCAGCGCAAGGCCTCACGCGCATACACTTCGACTGTGTGCCGGTAATGACCGAAGCGGGAAAGCTCTGTGAAGGCCCCCGAATCGAGAATCCAATCGTTGACGATGAAATCAGATTGACGCTTGCGGAGAGCGTTGATTGAGACCATACAGCGGGCGAAGTGTTGAGCCTTGGCCGGCGACGGACAGCCGATGAAGAAAAGAGGCTTGCGCGTCGCGGTATCCGATTCTGTACAAAATCGCGCGCCGGTGTCTATGGTCACTCGCTGGAGATCTCCCCTCGATAGATTTGATGATGCTGCCGATCATGCACCGTGTGATACGACGATGCGCCGTCAGTATCGCCAAAGATGACGATGGAGTCAACCGCGTTGCCTGTATCGGCGAAAGTGGCGGGAGTAAGCCGCCGCTGCGCGAAACGACCGGAGTCTGCAGCACCACCAGGGACGGCGATGACGCCGGCGGCCCCTTTGTTTTCGTACAAAATCGGTTTCGACGTAGTATCACTATAATGAGACAATTCCGTTTCGTATGTGCGCCAGGTTCTTGACCGATTCCGTACGAAATCGTCCGCCCGGGTCCGCGACCTCGATCTCGCACCGCCGAGGATAGCGCGCTCAACTTGATTTTCCACAGTAAGGCGGAGGTTGGCCTATCCACACGGCGAAAACGAGGATTTTCGAAAGAGAGCGTAAGAACGTGGGCAATCAAAGTTGTGTCCGAGATTGCGGAACTTACCCATGAGCAACGCCGGGGCGTGCTCGATCACGCTCTGAAACTCAATCGTGTTTAGGGCACGAGGAGCGGACGCGATGATAGCAACGAGACAAATCAGAACCGGAGATACCGTCCGCCTACGAGAAGGTGACCTTGTGCGGCTTGGCACGGTCGAAGAGATTCACGGCGAATACGCCTATATCAAGCGTGAG
>WNGB01013136.1_pt1 | contig 11172 bp, 9 predicted proteins | sample 5400681 | NCBI WGS metagenome assembly WNGB01 (sample SAMN13153367, study PRJNA577476) | soil metagenome | isolation source: 115 cm soil or saprolite under grassland replicate 2 | place: USA:California | collected 2016-06-15 | reverse complement strand
GCGGTCGACGCGTCCGTGCGCGCCACCGCGGAGGAGCTCGGACGCCTCGATGTCTGCTGCAACCTCTCCGGCGGCACCGGTCCGCGTCTCGGGACCGCGGCGCTGCTCGACATGGACGAGTCGAGCTGGCGCGCCGCGATCGACGCGAACCTGACTGCCACCTGGCTCGGTGCGCGGGCCTGTGCGCGCCGGATGATCGAGCAGGGCACGGGCGGCGCGATCGTGAGCCTGTCGTCGTCGGCGGGGATCGCCGGAGAGCCGGGCGTCGGTGCGTTCTCGGCGGCGCGCGCCGGTGTGATCCGTCTCACCGAGGTGCTTGCGGCCGAGCTCGCGCCGCACGGAATCCGCGCCAACGCGGTGTGCCCGCTCGGCGTGTCGCCCGGACGCAGCGGGAACCCCGGTCTCGTGCGCGGCGCGATCCACAAGCGCGGCACGCTCGACGAGTGGGTCCGCCGTACGATCCCGCTCGGCCGCATGCAGTCGCCGGAGGAGACGGCCGCCGTGATCGTGTTCCTCGCCAGCGACGCAGCGAGCTTCGTCAGCGGCCAGGCCATCACCGTCGCCGGCGGCGCCCACGTGTAGAGCTAGATCCGTCGTCCCGCGGCGTGGCCGTCGTACACGGCGCGGTCGACCGGGCGCACGGCGACCGCGTCGCCCACGACGAGGAGCTCCGGCACGCGGTCCGCGAGCGCCCGGTACAGCGCGTCCTCGGGGAGCCCGTGCGTGCGGATGACGACGGTGTCGACACCCGTCAGCGTCTCGAGCGCGCCCGAGAGCACGTCGACCAGCGTGACCTCGTGGTCGCCGATCGCCGCCATGGCGGTGTTGGGGCGCCAGGTCATCCCGGCGCGCACGGCACGGGGCAGGACGGCAGCCTGCGTCTCACCGTCGAGCGCCATGGGGAGCGGCAGCGGGCACACCGTGATGGCCTCGCGCCCGTGCGACGCAAGCAGCTCGCCGAGGCCGATCGCCTGCACGTGACCGACCGCGTCGAGCAGCACGATGCGCCGGCCGAGCGAGTCGGCGTCGGCCAGCGCGCGCTGGAGCGCGTCGACGTGATCGAGCACCCAGCCCTGCTCGCTGCCGGGCACCGGCATCGGGTGATACGCGGAGCGCGCGTCCTTCGTCGCGCGTCCGCCGGTCGCGATCACCACCGCGTCGGGGTTCAGGCCCAGGATCGTGTCGGTGTCGGCGCGTGTCCCGAGCCTCACGTCGACCCCCCGGCGTCCGCACTCGCCCGCACGCCAGTCGGCGATGTCGCCGATCTCCTCCCGGCCGGGGAGGCACTGCGCGAGGCGGATCGCGCCGCCGAGCAGCTCGTGCTGCTCCAGCAACGTGACGTCGTGGCCCCGCGCGGCCGCGACCCACGCCGCCTCCATGCCCGCCGGCCCACCGCCGACGACGACCACCCGCTTCTTCGTCGTGGCCGGCGTCAACGTGCCGAGGCCGAGGTCGTCCTCGCGCCCGACCGCGGGGTTCTGCACGCAGTTGATCGGCATCGACTGGAGCAGGTTGCCGTAGCACGACTGGTTGATGCCGGTGCAACGGCGGATCTCGCCGTCGCGTCCCTCACGCGCCTTGACCACCCACTCGGGGTCGGCGATCAGCGCTCGTACGAGCGTGATCGCGTCGGCTTCGTGGCGCTCGAGGATCCCACGTGCCTCATCCGGGGTGAGGATGCGGTGCACGGTGAAGACGGGCGTGTCGCGAACCGCCTTCTTCACCGCGTGAGCGGCGTACACGCCGAAGCAGTGAGGCGCGTAGTTCGTGCGCACCATGCCGATGCCGCCGATGCCGACACTGACGTTGAGGAAGTCGACCAGGCCCAGCTCCTCGTAGCGGGCCGCAACCTCGGCCGCGTCGTCACTCGTCAGGCCGGGGCCGTGCGACTGCTCGTCGTCACCGGCGAGCCGGATGCCGACCGCGACCGCGTCGCCGACCGCCTCCCGCACGCTGGTGAGGACCTCGACACCGAAACGCATCCGGTTCTCGAGGCTCCCGCCGTACTCGTCGGTCCGGAAGTTGAACTTCGGCGAGAGGAACTGGTGCAGCAGATAGCCGTGCGCGCTCTGCACCTCGATGCCGTCGAAGCCTCCCGCCACCGCGTTGCGCGCGCACCGCACGTGGTAGTCGATCATCTCCCCGATGTCGCGCCGGTCCATCTCCTTCGGTGCCTCGAAGTAGTCGGGTGACATCGAGGGCGCGACCGCGACCTGCTTGGACCAGTTGCCGAGCATCATGGCGCCGCTGTGGGTGAGCTGGATGAACGCCAGCGCGCCGTGCTCGTGGACCTGGGTCGTCAACGTCTCGTAGTGCGGGATGCACGCCGGATCCCACCCGTTGGCGTTGTTCGGCATCTTGTACGCGGTGTTCGGCGCGACGGCGGTCTCGCCTGCGATCACCGCGGCAACCCCACCGCGCGCCCGGTCGGCCAGGTAGCGCCCGTAGCGGCGCCCGAAGAAGCCGGGCTCGCCCCACACGGGGTTGGGCTCGGTGAACATGGTGAAGTGCGCACCGAAGACGACCCGGTTGCGCAGCTCGACGGGGCCGACCCGCAGCGGCTCGAACAGCTGGTCGTACGCCACGGAATGCGACGCTACGTCAGCGAGGGTGTGGCACGCTTGAGACCGTGACCGGCACACGACAGGGTGTTCCTGACGAGGACTACGACGCCTTCGCGGTCTTCGACGAGTCCGTGGGCATCGGGTCGGTGCGTGACCCGTATCCGGCGTTCCACGACCTGCGGAGCGAGTGCCCGGTCCAAGCCGGGAACCTGAACGATCGCTTCGGGCTCGACGAGCCCGTCGACCCGCTGCTGCTCGGTGCCGACGTCACTCCCTACACGGTGCTCTCCTTCGACGGCGTCGCCGCGGTCCTCAAGGACGGCGAGACGTTCTCGTCGTCGGGCTACGCACAGAGCATGGGGCTCGTCATGGGCCACTCGATCCTCGAGATGGACGAGCCCGAGCACCACCGCTACCGCTCACTCGTCCAGCAGGCGTTCACCCGTAAGGCCATGGAGCGCTGGGAGACCGAGCTGGTGTCGCCGATCGTCCACGGGCTCATCGACGAGTTCGCCGCCGACGGCCGTGCGGAGCTCGTGCGGCGACTGTTCTGGCCGTTCCCGGTGCACGTCATCGCCGGGATGCTCGGGCTCCCGGCCGACGACCTCCCGGAGTTCCACCGCCGGGCGGTCGAGCTGATCAGCATCGCCGCGAACATCGAGCGTGGGCTCTCGGCATCGCAGTGGCTCTACGACTACTTCCGGTCGATCATCGAGCAACGACGCGACGAGCCACGCGGTGACGTCATCAGCGTGCTCGTCGGCGCCGAGCTCGACGGGCAACGCCTGACCGACGACGAGATCGTCGCCTTCCTGCGTCTGCTGCTCCCGGCCGGCGCCGAGACCACGTACCGGTCCTCCAGCAATCTCATGTTCGGGCTGCTCACGCACCCCGACCAGCTCGCCGCGTTGCGCGGCGACCGGTCCCTCATGCCTCGGGCGATCGAGGAAGGGCTCCGTTGGGAGCCGCCGCTCACGTCGATCGGTCGGACCGCCACCCGCGACGTGGAGGTCGACGGTGTCGTGATCCCGGCAGGCTCGCCGGTCGGTGTGTGCATGGGCGCCGCGAACCGCGACCCGTCCAAGTTCGAGCGGCCCGACGAGTTCGACATGTTCCGGGAGTCGAAGCAGCACATGGCGTTCGCGTTCGGCCCGCACATGTGCCTCGGGATGCACCTCGCCCGCATGGAGACGACCGTCGCGTTGAACGCGGTGCTCGACCGGCTCCCCGACGTGCGGCTCGACCCCGACGCCGAGGACGTGCACATCACCGGCCTCGGCTTCCGCGCCCCGAGCGCGCTCCCGGTGCTGTTCGGCTGACGCGTCAGGCCCCGTACAGGCGCCGCGGGTTGTCCCACAGGATCTTGCGCTTCGTCGCGCCGCCGAGGTCACCACGCGCGACGAACTCGCGCACGCCATCGGGGAACGAGCCCTCTGGATGTGGGAAGTCGGCGGCGGTGACGACGCAGTCGACCCCGAGCGCGTCGACCACGCGGTCGAGCGCAGGCTCCTCCATCTCCGCGGAGACGAAGCACTGCCGCCGGAACAGATCACTCGGGCACGCCGACAGCTCGTCGCAGTCGAGCCCGACGTACCGCTCGTAGAGCTCATCGAGCCACCAGAGCCAGAACGGCAGCCAGCCCGCTCCCGACTCGAGCACGACCACTCGCAGACGCGGGTGGCGATCGCAGATCCCGCCCACGAGGAACGAGAACAGCGTCATCTGCGCCTCGAGCGGGAACGCGAACGCGATGCGGGGGAGCGCCCATTCGCCGAAGCGGTCGGCGCCGAGCTGGCCGAGTCCGGTCCCGGCGACGTTGTGGAGCGCGAGCGCCACGTCGAGCTCCTCGAGGGCAGACCACAGCGGCTCGTAGTACGCGCGTTCGAGCGTGACGCCCGGGAGCGGTGGCTCCGGGAGGACGAAGAAGGCGTGCACGCCGAGCTCGGACGTCGCGCGTCGTGCCTCGGCAACCGCCGCGTCGACGTCGCGCAGGTCGAGCTGGCCGACACCGACGAGACGGTCGGGCACCTGCGCGACGAACTTCGCCGCCCAGTCGTTGTACGCCCGCACCACTGCGCTCGCGAGCTTCGGGTCGAGGCCCCACGCCGCCACCTGCATGAGGCCACGGCTCGGGTACAACGCCATGCGATCGATGCCCTGGTCGTCCATCGCGAGCACGTACGCCTCGGGATCCCAGCCACGCGACGAGTACCTGGAGTACGTAGTTGCCCACTCCTCGTTCAACGACGCGAGGCCCCCGGCGCGGCTGCGCCACCGCACGGTCGGGAAGCGACGGTCGCGGTCGATCGTCGTGCCACCACGGTCCGGGTCGAACACCGGCGCGCGCTCGCGGAACGCCGGCTCGATGTGCTCGCGCCACAGCTCGGCCGGCTCCATGAAGTGTGAGTCGGCGTCGAAGACCGGGAGGCCGCGCATCGCGTTCAGCCGCGCTTCCGGCGCTTCAGCCATCTGCGCAACGTCAGGAGTCCGATCGCGGCGAGAACCTGGCCACCGGCGATGACCCGGTTGAGGTCGAGCGCCGGCTCGAACCGGACGTGCCCGTCCTTCACGACGTACACGCCGACCGGACGGGCGCGCATCCCGAACCCGCCGCCCGATCCGCTGCCGCCGCCGTCGGGCCCTTCGCCGCCTCCGCCGCCGCCGCCCGCGCCGCCCTGCACGGACGCGACCGGGATGATCGTGACGTCGCCGCGCTCGATCGGCTCGCCGAACACCCGATGGGTGGCCAGGGCCTCGCGCGCGTGCTGGTGTGCGAGCGCGATCGCGTCCCGCCGCTCGAGCTCGGTCATGGGGGTCCTCTCTTCACGCTCCGCCGGGGGCCGTCGATTCCTCGCGCTCGTGATACTGCTCCTGCCACTCCTTCGGCGGCGGATCGGAGCGCTTGGCGCCGGCGCCGAAGAGGCGCGGAATCTCTTGTGCGAGGTCGGACGCGGTCCAGCCGCGGTCGTGCCGCTCGGCGGTCGCATCGACCTCCCAGCTGCGGACGTGCTCGACGATGCCTCCCCGCACCTGGAAGCACTGACCGTTGAGCCAACCCGCGGCCGGCGACGCCAGGTAGCACACCGCTTCGGCGACGTGGACGGGATCGGTCGGGTCGAACGCGTCATCGGATCGTTCGCGGTTGCGGGCCATCCTCCAGCCGATCGCCGCGAGCCGCGTCTGCGCGGAGGGCATCACCGCGTTCGCCGTGACGCCATAGGGGGCCATCTCCGTCGCGACCGCCTCGGTGAATGCCGCGATGCCGGCCTTCGCCGCGACGTAGTTCGACTGCCCGGCCCCGCCGTACAGCAGCAGCCCGGTCGCGGTGTTGACGAGACGCCCGTACCCACCGCGCCCGGCCTTGTGCTCGGCGCGCCACCAGCGGCAGGCCGGCGCGCTGACTGCGAAGGTGCCCTTGAGGTGCACGCGGACGACGTCGTCCCATTCGGCTTCGGACAGGTTGAACACCATGCGCGGGCGTCCGATGCCCGCGTTGTTCACGACGACGTCGATCCGGCCCCACTCGTCGAGCGCCTGTTGGACGAGCGCCTCGCCCCCCTCAGACGTCGAGATGTCGCTCCGATCCGCGATCGCGGTGCCGCCGCCGGCCCGGATCGCGGCAACCACGTCGTCGGCCGGCGTCTCGCGCGTGGCGCTGCCGTCGGTCGCGACGCCGAGGTCGTTGACCACGACGCGTGCCCCGTACGCCGCCAGCCGCGTCGCTTCGGCGCGCCCGATCCCCCTGCCGGCACCGGTCACGACGGCGACCCGTCCCTCGAGCACGAACCCTCAGACCATCTCGAGGGCGGACGCGCGACCTCGCGCGTCGAAACGCGCTCGCAGCTCCGCCCGGTCGCCGTCGGTCATCACGCGTAGCGCGTCGTGCTTTCCCGGACGCCAGAACACAGGGTCTTGTACTTCCCAGCGTTCGCCCCGCAACCTTCGCTTCATCGGCTTCTGGCTCTCGGTCACGGGAACGTGGTCGGTGACGCGCACGTAGCGCGGTGACCACTTCGTGCCGAGATCGCTCTGCGACGAGAGGAAGCGGTCGAACTCGGCCGGATCGAACGACGCCCCCGCGCGCAGCTCGAGCGCGGCCATGACCTGGTCACCAACGTCTTCGGCGGGCACGGCGTACACGACGGCCAACACGACGTCGGGGTGTCGAGAGAGGATCCGCTCGACGGGTGCTGCAGCGAAGTTCTCGCCGTCGACGCGCAGCCACTCGAAGTCGCGCCCCGCGAAGTAGAAGTATCCGGCGTCGTCGCGGTATCCGAGGTCGCCTGTCCAGTACAAGCCGTCGCGTACCCGCGCCGCGTTGGCTTCGTCGTTCTTGTAGTACCCCTCGAACGCCGGTGCGCCGAGCCGGTTGACGATCTCACCGATTGCCTCGTCGGGGTTCACGAGATGGCCTTCGTCGTCGAAGCGCGCCGGTGGGCACTCTTCGCCGGTGTCGGGATCGAGGATGCACGTCCCCTCGGGCCCGACGCCGAGAGCCCCTTTCGGCATCTCCGGCGTCCGGTTGATGTTGGCGCCGCCTTCCGTCGATCCGTAGCCGTCGCCGACCCGGCAGCCGAACCGCTGCCCGAAGCGCTCGATGTCGAGGTCGGCGGCCTCGTTGCCGAACACGCGGGTGAGCGTGTTGTCGGCGTCGTCGGGCTGCTCCGGAGTCGCGAGGATGTACGAGAGCGGCTTGCCGACGTAGTTGAAGTACGTGACGCCGTACTTGCGCACGTCGGACAGGAATCCCGAAGCCGAGAACTTGCGGCGCAGCACGAGTGTCGCTCCGGAGATCAGCCACGGCGCGTAGCTCGTGATCACCGCGTTCGAGTGGAACAGCGGCATCGAGCAGTACATGACGTCGTCGGCGACGAGCTCCTGGAACATGGTGAGCCCGCTGCTCTGGCGGTGGAGACGGCCCTGGGAGAGGAAGCACGCCTTGGGGGCGCCGCTCGTGCCCGAGGTGAACAGCAACATGAAGAGCGTCGACTCGTCGACGGCGACGTCGGGGACCTCCGCACCTCGGTGAGGCTCGAGCGCGTCTTCGTACGCCGCGTCGTCGACGACCAGCATCCGCCCGCTCGCGGTGCCGAGGTCGAGCCCGTCGAGGAGCTCTTGGTGGCGCTGCTCGGTGACCATGAGCTGGCAATCGGTGTGCGCGATGTCGCGTTCGAGCTCGGCGCCTCGACGAGTCGGGTTGATGCCGACGACCACGGCGCCCGTGAGCGCGGCCGCGCTCAACCAGATCGCGAACTCCGGGATGTTGTCGAGCAGCACGCCAACGTGCGGTGGAGCATCGGGGCGAAGCTCGGAGAGCAGGTAGGCCGCGCGGTCCGCCGACTCCTGCACGACGTCGCGCCAGGTCCACGACGCGTCCTCGAAACGCATCGCGACGCGATCCTCACACGCGTGAGCGCGGACGAGCTCCGCGATCGTTCCCAACTCTCCGCTCCTGGCTCAATAGTTCAGCTTCAGTCCGGGCCGGGGCCAGTCGAACGCGACGAGCCGGCCGCTGCCCGACAACGTCGCGATCGCCGTCTTCATGTCGTCGCCGGTGAAGCACACGTTCGTCGTGAAGCGATCGGGCAACGACACGTACTCGTGGCCGGACCCATCGGGCTGCACGACACAGAGGCCCCGGTCGATCGCCGCGACGACGATCGCGCCGTCGGCCTCGACCGCCAGCGAGTCGAAGTGACCCTTGGTCGCCTCGAGCACGGTGGGCGCCGGATGCCGCGCGCGACCAGGTCCGTCGAGCTCCCACATGAGGACGCGACCGGAGAAGCTCTCGGCGACATAGACGCGGTCGCCGGCGGGGGAGAGCCCGACGCCGTTCGGTCCGTGCAGGCCGCGGCCGATCGCGACGATCGACGATCCGTCGGCCTTCGCGTAGTAGAGCAACCCGCGGTCGGCGTCGTAGGCGCGCAGCTTGCCGAAGTCGGTGAACCAGAAGCCGCCTTCCGAGTCGAACACGATGTCGTTGGGCCCGCAGAGCCGACGCCCGTCGCACTCCTTGTAGATCGTTGCGTGCTCGCCGGTCGAGAGGTCGACGCGGTCCACCCATCCGCCCGAGAAGTCGGGCGGCTCGTTGCTCATCGTCTTCAGATCGAAGGGGATGTGCATCCCGTCGAGCTCGCTCCAGAGGAAGCCGCCGTTGTTGACCACGTAGCACGCGCCGTCCGGTCCGATCGCCGCGCCGTTCGGGCCGCCTCCGAGGTCGGCGACGACCTCGACCGCCCCGTCGGCTCGGGCGCGGGTGAGCGTGCCGCGGTGGATCTCGACGCAGAGCACGCTTCCGTCCGGCAACGCGACCGGTCCCTCGGGAAACCCCAACCCGGTTGCCACCTCGCGTACTTGGAGTGTGTCGGCCATGTTCGCCCCCTGGTCCAGACGGCAACACGTTCTACCGCAGCGGCCGCGCCCGCTCCACACGTACGATTCGGGCACATCCATGACGGCCACCGGCGAGTCCCGTTTGCCTCGGGTGGGCGACTGGTTCATCGACGCCGACGCCCACATCACGGAGCCGGCCGACGTGTGGACGGCGCGCGTCCCGATGCACCTGCGCGATCGCGCCCCGCGGCTGGTCCGTGACCCGAAGACGGGCCGCGACGTGTGGCACGTCGGCGAGAGCACACCGTTGGTGCCCGTGGGCCACACCGCGGTCGCGGGGTGGCCCGACCCGTTCCCGGCCGCGCCGCGCAACATGGACGAGGTGCCGCGCGCATCGTGGGACGCGCAAGCTCGACTCGACTACCTCGACTCGATCGGGGCGTGGGCACAGGTGCTGTACCCGAACGTGGCCGGGTTCGGGAGCCAATCGTTCCTCGCCCTCGAGGATGCCGAGCTGATGCTGGCGTGCGTGCGCGCGTACAACGACTTCCTGATCGACTGGTGCTCGACCGATGCGCGCCGCCTGCTGCCGGTGATGGCAACGCCGTTCTGGGACGTCGATGCCGCGATCTCCGAGGTACGGCGCTGTGCCGGGCTCGGGCATCGAGGTGTGCTCTTCACGGGCGAGCCCCAGCACTTCGACCTCCCGTACCTCGGCGACGGGCACTGGGACCCGTTCTGGGCCGCGGTCCAGGAGACGGGCCTCCCGGTCAGCTTCCACATCGGCAGCGCGGACTTCACCAAGGGCTTCGCGCCCGGACGGATCAAGGCGCACGGCGTGGCTGCGACGTACGTCGCGACGTCGGTCGCGTTGTTCCTCGAGAACGGCGCGCAGATCGTCGATCTCCTGATGTCGGGCGTGCTCGGCCGCTTCCCGGAGCTGCGTTTCGTGTCCGTCGAGAGCGGCATCGGGTTCATCCCGTTCATCCTCGAAGCGGCCGACTACGCGTTCGAGGACGGCAAGGTGTGGCGCGAGCGTCCAGGCTTCACGATGAAGCCGAGCGACTACTTCCGCCGCCAGGTGTACGGCTGCTACTTCTTCGAGGAGCTCGCGCCGCAGCGCCTCATCGACGCGATCGGCGCCGACAACATCTGCTTCGAGACCGATTACCCGCACCCGATCTGCCTGTTCGGCAACGTCCGCGAGAAGATCGACGCGGGGCTGCGCGGGCAGCCGCCCGATGTGCGCCGCAAGCTGCTCTGGGAGAACGCGGCACGGCTGTACCGCGTCGAGAAGCCCGATCGGGAGGTTGCCGCCGCGTAGTCGCAGCGTTACGGTGCGCCGCGTCCGTGAGTCAGCCGAGCGCCCGGGTCGCCTGCTCGGGGTCGTGGTACTCCCGCCAGAACACGATCTTGCCGTCGCGGATGCGGAAGATGCCGACGTAGCGGTTCCGGTAGGCGTTGCCGTTGTGCTTGACCACGGCGTCGCTGCGGTACTCCGCGACCAGGATCTCGGGATCCGCCCCGTCGTAGGTCTGCACCACCTCGATCCGGAACGGGTCGAACATCCCGCCGAGGATGTTCTCGACGAGCTCGCGCACCGCGTCCCGCCCCCGTGTGGGCATCGGCAGCATCTCGGGCGTGTAAGCGAGGTCGAACTCGATGTCCTCCGCGAGGAACTGGGCGAAGCGCTCGTAGTCGCGCGCCGATCCGGCCGCGAACAGATCGCGCACCACCTGGTCGTTCGTGGTCCGTACGTCATCCGCGGGCGATGGCACCGAGCACCTCCAGCGCGTCGTCGGCGTTCGCCGCCGGGTCCGGACCGCAACCATACGGCGAGAGCACGACCTCGTCCGCTCCCACGTCCAGATAGGCCTGCACATGCAGGGCGAGCTTGTCTTCGTCGCCCCACGGCACGACTGCGTCGATCATCGCGTCGGTCCACCCCGATGTGCTCGCTTCCGTCGCGTCCGGGACCCCAGCACGGACGAGCACGTCCGCGTAGAACGGCATCTGGGGATAGATGGCGAGATCCCGCCGCACGGCCTCGTGGACCGCATCGCGGTCGGTCGACAGGTAGCACGGCATCTCGGCGATGACGGGCGGCGCGGGCCGCGACGCGTCGCGGGCGCCCGCCTGCACGTTCGCGACGACGATGTCGGCGACGTACGCGGGTGGGGCGAGCCACGACAGTGCTCCGTCCGCGTGCCTGCCGGCGACACGGCACATCTGCTCGTGGAGCGTCGCCAAGAGCACCGGGGGCCGACCGGCCCTC